>WBZQ01002024.1_pt1 | contig 13466 bp, 14 predicted proteins | sample 5204251 | NCBI WGS metagenome assembly WBZQ01 (sample SAMN12412402, study PRJNA552823) | activated sludge metagenome | isolation source: activated sludge from nitrification reactor of wastewater treatment plant... | place: USA: Virginia | collected 2017-09 | reverse complement strand
AACAGTGGGCGCGGGTGACAGTGGTGGGGCGCGTCGCCGATCAGAAGGAAGCCAGGCCGACGACGGTGCCGGCGAACGAGCCGGTATTGAGCTTGGTGTTTATGCGCGGCTGGGCTATGGGAAATGCACAGGGGAAAGGCGCATGGGAGGAGTCGGTGGATGCCAATTATCTGCTCTCTGTTCCCGAAGGCCTCCATGGGGAATAGGCCGCACGAAGTTGGCGCGTGGCCTTCTCATCGCCGCGGCTCTTCTGCGTAGCGACTATGCAGTTTGACCGGGACCGCCCGCTTTTTGCGCATGCGGATATTCAGCATCTCGACCGTCACGGAGAAGGCCATGGAGAAATAGATGTAGCCCTTCGGCACGTGGACGTCGAACCCCTCGACCATCAAGGTCACGCCGACCAGAATCAAAAACGAGAGCGCCAGGATTTTGATCGTCGGATGCGTCTCCACAAAATCGCCGATGGCCTTGGCTGCCATGAGCATCACCACTACGGCGAGAATAATCGCGGCCGCCATGATCGAGACATGTTCTACCAGCCCCACGGCCGTGATGACGGAATCCAACGAGAAGACGATATCCAGCAACGCGATTTGGAACAGCACCATGCCGAGGCTGGCGGCTGCGGTGGGCGAGTGGCCTTCTTCCACACCTTCCAAACTATTGTGAATCTCATGGGTGGCCTTCGCCATCAAAAACAGGCCGCCGCCGATCAAAATCACGTCACGGCCTGAGACGCCGTGTCCGAAGACCGTCACCCAGGGTTTGGTCAATCCCATGACAAACGAAATCGAAAACAGGAGCCCGAGCCGGGCCATCATGGCGAGGCCCAGCCCGACGCGCCGGGCGACGGCGCGCTGAGATTCCGGAAGCCGGCTGACCAGGACCGACAGGAAGATGATGTTGTCGATGCCCAGCACAATTTCAAGTGCGGTAAGGGTTCCGAGCGCGATCCAGATTTCCGGATTGGCAAGCCATTCCAACATCAGGGGCTCCGTTCATGAAAAGAGGCGAATGAGTCGATCGGTCATGCGAGGTGGTGTGAAAACAACACGTATGAAGGAAGTCTACCGTTCGGAACTGGTGGGCGCAATCAAAACGTGGGTCCACGCGAAACCCGGCCACGAGGGGCCGATACCCCTCGCGGCCGGGTCAATCAGCTTCGTCTAAGAAAATCAGGCCGGTCCCGGATCGCCACCATCTTCACCAAGTCTCGGATGGAGAGCACCCCGACGACCTTCTCGTGTTCGGTTACGGCCAGGTGGCGAATGCGTTTGGCCGCCATCCGTTCACTGGCATCGCGGATGGTGCGGTTGATGTCGATGTCGAGCAAGGGCGAGTTCATGAGGGCGCCCACCCGCATCGCCTCCGGATCGAGCTGGTACGCGAGCAGCTTCCGCACCAGGTCGCCTTCGGTGATGATTCCCACGAGTTCCTCCGCTTCGATCACGAACAGCGCCCCGATGTGTTTGTCGGTCATTCGTCGCGCGGCGGCCATGGCGGTTTCGTCGCTGCCGATCGTTTCAATCGCCTTCTGCATGAGGACGCTCAGCGGGCGGTAGACATTCGTCAACGCTTGCACCGGCCCCCCGTCGGCATCGACGAAATGCCGCACCAGATCACGGACGGAGATGACGCCGAGCACGTCTGTCCCTTCGGTCACGACCAGGTGCCGCACGTTTTTACCTTGCATGAGATGGCTGGCATCCACCATCGGACGATCGGGCGCAATCGTGATGAGTGGGCTGCTCATGATGTCGGCCATGCTGGTTCGAGACGGAACTCGCCCCTGTGCCAGGACCTTGGCTACGAGATCGGTTTCGGTCACGATGCCCGCAATCCGGCAATCGTTGTGAGGGCGGTCGAACGATTCGATCAACACCGAGCCGATGCTGCGTGTCCGCATTCTGGTGGCGACGGTCACCACCGACGTATCTTGCGGAACCACTTCCAGCTGCCGGTGCATGTAATCACTGACGTGCGAACCGTGTGCGGTTGTCATACGCGCTTCCTTTCTTCGATAGTCGCCGTGTGGCGGCACTGTGCAACCGGTGCCGATAGGCTATACAACATGAATCCTTCACGCAGAGCTTCCTTCATCAACCAGCCTGACGCGTCCGCATGCGTCCGCCCAGGGATTTCTTGAATGCATCGGCCAGCAACAGTCCGAGAGCCCCCAGGGCCAGCGGACCATAAATCCAGGCGGGGAGCGAGGCTGTGCCGAGTATCAGATGTCCGAGAGGACTGTAGGTCATGACGAGCAGGATTGTCAGTTCGACGGCGATTCCCAACAGAACTAATGGATTGCCGGCCCAGCCGAGCCGGAACGCGGAGAGACGATCGGAGCGGCAGGCGAAGACGTTCGCCACTTGCCCCGCGACGATTCCGGCGAAGGTCACGGTGGTCGCTTCCTTGTACAGGGGCGAGTTCCAGTCCAACTGGTCTCCCCAGGTCCACCACTCGTTGTGGAGGTAGAGAAAAAACCCGCCCATGGCGATGCCGGCCTCGATCAGGCCCAGAAAGGCATAGGCCCTGATGAGCACGTCCCGGTTGAGCAGCCGTTCCGTCCTCGGTCGTGGCGGTTCATCCATCACGCCGCTGTGCGGCCGTTCCGCCGCCAGGGCCAGGGCCGGAACCATATCCGTTCCGAGATCGACAGCCAGGATTTGCGGGACGGTCAAGGCCAGCGGCATCGACGAGAGTCCGTACGCCAGGTAGGGCACAACCTCGGGGACGTTGCTGGCCAATACGTACGTCATGAATTTGCGGATGTTGAGAAATACGGCCCGGCCTTCTTCGATGGCGCTGACGATAGTGGCAAAATTGTCGTCCAGCAAGATCATTGCTGCCGTCTCCTTCGCCACGTCCGTTCCGGCCGCGCCCATGGCGATCCCAATGTCCGCCATTTTCAGGGCGGGCGCATCGTTCACGCCGTCGCCGGTTACCGCCACCACCTCGCGCATCTCTTTCAACACCGAGACAATGCGCATTTTATGCCGGGGCGCCATGCGAGCGAAGATCGGGTCCGGCTCTCCCGGAGCCGTCGGGGTGAGGAGACGGCGGAGTTGCTCATCGCTGAAGGTATCGACCTGTGCCCCTTCAATCACCGGCACGAAGCGTCCGGGTTGCACCACCGGAGATTCCGGCGCCAGGCCGATTTTACTCGCGATGGCCTGAGCGGTCATCGGATGATCGCCGGTAATCATCACGACGCGAATGCCGGCCTTCCGGCATTTCTGGATGGCGTCGGGAACCTCGCGGTGCGGCGGGTCCATCATCGCGACGAGTCCGAGGAACGTCAGCCCCTGTTCAAGCGTGTCGGCCTCCAGGTTATCCACCCCGCGTTCCACTTCACGCATGGCCAAGGCCAGCACACGGTACGCCTGTCTGGCGAGGGTTTGACTCTGGGCCAAGATCTTTTTCCGTCCATCGAGGGTCAGTTCCGTGGCAGCCGAGGATCCCTGCTGCATGGTGCATCGTGGGAGAACCGATTCCGGGGCGCCTTTGGTGAAGGCGAGTAAGCGGCCCTCGCTCCAGTGCAGGGTCGTCATCCGCTTGCGATCGGCATCGAAGGGCCATTCACCCATGCGCCGCAGAGGGGGGCGATGAAGCAATCCATGGTCCGAGGCAAATTCCAGCAGCGCGGTTTCCGTCGGATCCCCGGTGGCCTGGCTCCGGCCATCCGGGCGCCGCGTCCGTTTGGCGTTGTTGCAATGAATCATCGCGTCGAACAGCGGACGCCACCGCTCGGCCTCGGCGGCGATGATGAGGCGGTTTCTCGAAAACAAGCAGCCTTCCCGGGAATCAACAATGAGATCGTCGACATAGAGTTTGTCGAGGCGCATGCGGTTTTCCGTCAACGTTCCGGTCTTGTCGGTGCAGATGACGGTGGTGCAGCCGAGTGTTTCCACGGAGGCGAGGTGTTTAATGAGCGCCTTCCGCGCGGCCATGCGCTGGCTGCCCATCGCCAGGGCGAGCGTGACGGTCGGCAGGAGTCCTTCGGGGACGTTGGCGACGATGATGCCGATACCAAACATCGCGCTGCTCAACAATCCCAGGCCCATGCTGACCCCGATGGCAAAAAACACCAGCCCCATGGCGACGGACAGGCCGGCCACGACATGCGTCACTTTCACGATTTCCTGCTGCAGCGGGCTCAACCCGGATTGGACGGACGTCGTCAAATGCGCGATCTTGCCGAATTCGGTACTGAGGCCGGTGGCATAGACGACGGCTTGCCCATGCCCCGAGAGTACTGTGGTTCCGGCAAACGCCAGGTTGGCAATGTCGAGCGGGTGGCCATCGGTGATCGGTTCGGCGCTCCGCCGTTGCGGTTTCGATTCACCGGTGAGAGACGCATTATCCACGAGCATGCCGCTCACCTCGGTGAGCCGGGCATCCGCGGGGACCTGCTCGCCTTCTTCCAGCACGAGGACATCACCGGGCACGAGTTCGCTGCGGGCAATCTGTTGTTGTTGCCCGTCGCGAATCACCCAGGCCTTGGCGGGCAACATGCCGCGTAAGGCCTGAACGGCCCGCTCCGCTCGATACTCCTGGAAGAACGCGAAGATGGCGTTGATGAGGATCACGCCGAGGATGGCCCATCCCAAGGTGGCCATGCCTTCACCGGCGTGGAGGGCCTCGGCAAGGAACGCGAGGCCTGCGGCCACCCACAGGAGCAACGCCAGAAAGTGGGTGAATTGTCGCGCAAACCGGCTGATGAGCGGCGTGCCGCGTAAGGCGTGCAGGCTGTTCGGCCCGTGCTTGAGGGTTCGTCGCCGCACGTCCTCTGCAGAGAGGCCCTGCGGAGACGTGGCCAGCGCACGAAACACCTGGCTGGGCGCCAGGCGGCAGATTTCCAACGCCGTCAGTTCAGGCACGCCACCCTCGCACGATGAGGACCGAGCAGGGCGCGTATTTCAGAAGGGTTTCCGATACGCTCCCCAGCTGCAGCCGTTCGGACCCGGTCAATCCTCGCGAGCCTGCGACGAGCAGGTCGATGGTGAGTGAGGTTGCTTGCCGGAGGAGCGCATCGGTCACATGATCGAACTGCACCTCCGGCGTGACCGCATACCCTTCGGCCAAAAACCGGGTGCGCAACTTTTCCACCAATTGCTCGGCCGCCTGACGTTTCGGCGCGGAGATCTGCTCGACCTGGTCGCGCGACAGGTATTTGCTCGCCAGTTCGGTGACGGCAGGCTCCACAATCGAAAGCACCGTGACCCGCGCGGAATCCGGGAGGAATTGTTTACAGAGGAAGCTGCAGGCGCCCTGCGAGTGTTTCGACGTATCGGCGGCAAAGAGTACGTGGGAAAGATTGGTGAGCGGCCGTTTGACGACCAGCACCGGGCAGGGGGCCAATGCGCTGACTTTGCGCGAGACACTGCCCAGCAGGTAATGCTCGGCATCGCTGAGGCCGCGTGAGCCCACGACCAACAGATCGGCGTTCTTCTGCTTGGCCACCTTCACGATGGTGTCCGCCACGCGGCCATGGGCGAGCATGGTGTCGATAGTGGTGCGGGGCTTCGTGGTGGCCTGCTTCAACGCGGTTTTGGCCAGGCCTTCAAAGCGGCGCAGCACGTGGTCGCCGGCTTTTGTCATTGCGGCGATGGCCTGCTTGGAGGCCGAGGCCTGTTTTCGGGCGGAGGATTTCAGCGAGGCGCTGTCGACCACATGCAGCAAGATCACCGTATCAGGCGGTCGTCCCGCGACCGCTTCCAACATTTGCACGCTCCATTCGGCGAATTCCGATCCGTCTACCGCAATTAACATCTTCATCGCTGCCGTTCCTCCATGGCCTCACTGCATCCTGGAATACAGTCTGCATTGGATATGCCTGAACGACATCAAACTCCAACAAGTCGTTCCACACGGTGTCGAAGGGGAGGCGCCACGGCACCGCTCCTCGGATCGTGCCGTGGGTTAGGGCGCTGCGGCGTTTTGCAGCAGTGACGGGCTTTCGTTTGGGGTAATTGGCCTCAGTGGGCCGATGTGCGGCGGGCTGGCGGAATGATCCGGTGCGGTCGCGCATGCGGTTTCTCTTGAACCACAGCCGGCCCACTCAGGCATCACCATTGCGTGGCCATCGGGCGGGAGGAACCGACATGGTGCAGAGATACCTGATGGGATTGATCGGCGGGTGTACGGTCATAAGTCTTGTGCTGACAGCGGACGTGAGTGCCGGCGGCTCGACAGTGGTGGCCCGCGTGCTTTCCGACGAAGAAGCGGTTGAACTGGAGATTCCGACCGACATCGGTGTGCAGAGGGAACGCCTTCCACTCTATCGCAGCGGGACGGTCCGGTACTTCAGTGCCGGGATCGGGCAGGTCGAGCGCACCGCACATTACCCCCCGTTTTCGCTGAAACTGGTCTTCACGGCCGGCGGGAAGCCCTTCGTCTCGGGGGTGACCGTGACGCTTCGGCAGAAAACAGGCGGAACGGTGGTGACGGTGCCGCAGGAGCATAACACCGGCCCCTGGCTATTTATCGACTTGCCCGACGGGACATACCAGGTATCGGCCACACTGGGCGGCGTCACGCAGCAGGTCAACACTGTCACAGTGCGGCGAGGTCATATCACCACCCAACATGTCCGGTGGGCCGAGGACCGGAGCCCCGCCTTGCCTGCCCAGGCCGAGTAACAAGGAACGGGTGCCCATCACATGAGTCGATGACGAGGAGGATGCATGGCGACGAAACGCAAGGCCCCGACGAAACGATCCGTGAGCGCAGGCCGCACACCCAAGCGGTTCCAAGACCTGACGGTGAAGGACATTGTGGACCGGCGCGCCCAGTCGGTGCGCCCTGACCTCACTGGCGACAAGGTGGCGTCGGTATTGCTGAAGGCAGGGGGCGCGGTGCCGGTCGTGGACCGGTCGAAACAGTTGTTGGGCGTGGTGAGCGAACATGATGTCTTGGTGGCACTTGATGAGGGGCATACGTGGGGCGCGCGAACCGTGCGGGATTTGATGAGTGCGAATCCCTATTCGGTGCGCCCGGAGACCAGCCTGCCGACGCTGGTGCATGTGTTGACGGAAAGCGATCTCCTCTCGGTGCCTGTGGTCAATGAACGAAACCGGCTGCTGGGCATGGTGACTCGCCGGGATGTGGTGCGAGCGGCCTTGCGCCCCACCGCGAAGCGCCGATCCTGAGGGGAGCATCGAGTGCCCTTTTTCGATCGGAAAGGAGCATGTATGCGTCGCATTGATCTGCTGACCCAGGCGTGTGATCCCGCCACGCTGACGGTGGGCCAACTCATGCAGGATGCCCTGTTTACCTGTACACCTCGCACCGATGCGCTCACCATCGGCCGCTTGATGACGAAACAGAATTTCGGCGGGTTGCCTGTGATTGGGGAGAACGGCGACCTCGTGGGGCTTGTGACGGAATATGATCTGTTGCAAGCGATGATCGAGGGGCGGGACTTGCGCAAAGTCCTGGCATCCGAGATCATGACCACCCATCCGTTGACCGCTCGTGAAGACATGCGATTGGAAGAAGTGGCCAATCTCTTTCAAGATCGGTATGTGACGCGCCTGCCGGTCTTACGAGGAACGCGGCTGGTTGGTATTGTCGCGAGACGGGACCTGTTGCACGGATACATGAAGGCGTCGCAGTATTGGTCCTAGGATCTCTCCTGGGTGCGTCAGTCGTTGCCGCTACGTAGAGTTGGATGGTCGGCGGTGAACGCCTCGAGACGTGTCGGGAGCAATCATAATTCCGATGACGGCGAGGAAGGCAAATAGCGCCCCTGCGTAAAATGTGAATGCCGCGCCGAACCGATCCCACAACAATCCCGCCACGACGCTCGCGATGAGCATGGCCAGGCCGGAGGCCAGATTAAAACAGCCGTACGCGGTTCCTCTCAGGTCGGGCGGCGCCTGGTCCGCCACCATCGCGGCAAGCAGGCCCTGCGTCATGCCCATGTGAATGCCCCACAGCGCCACGCCTCCCAATACGACACCCCAGTAATCGGTCATCGCCAGGACCACATCGGCTGCGATCAGCACCAGCAGGCCGAATGTGAGCATCGTCTTGTGGTTGGTCCTGTCCGAGAGTGTGCCGAAGGGATAGGCTGAGGAGGCATACACCAGATTCAGGGCGACCATCACCAGCGGAATGTAGGCGAGGGGAATGCCGCCCTGCTGGGCGCGCAGCACCAGAAACGCTTCGCTAAACCGCGCCAGCGTAAAGACCGCGCCGATGCCCACGACCCACCAGAAGGCCGGGCTGAGGCGAGATACATTGTTACGGCTGATCGGATTGGATCGACGGGAAGATGGTGACGAGGCTGGTTCGTGTATGCCGACGAGCAGCAGCGCAACGGCCATCAGGCCTGGTATGACGGCGACCCAGAAGACTGCGCGAAAATTGTCGGCCCAGAGCAGCATCAATCCGGTGGCGAATAAGGGACCCAGAAACGCGCCGACGGTGTCGAGAGATTGCCGGAGGCCGAACGCCGCGCCCCGAAGCTGCGGCGGGGCGATATCCGCCACCAGTGCGTCGCGCGGCGCGCCCCGTATGCCCTTGCCCAGTCGATCCAACAAGCGAGCGGTCAGGAGAGTGCCGAGGTCCGGTGCCCAGGCGAAGAGCGGTTTGGTGAGCGCTCCGATCGCATACCCGCAGAGGGCCAGCCCCTTGCGTTTGCCGAGATAGTCGCTCAACGTGCCTGAAAAGATTTTGACGACAAGGGCCAGCGACTCGGCCAGCCCTTCCACCAGTCCCACCGCAATCGTCCCCGCGCCGAGCGTCGTGACCATGAACAGCGGCAACAGGCTGTGGATCATTTCGGACGAGATGTCCATCAGCAGGCTGACGAACCCGAGAATCCAGATGCCGGATGGCAGTCCGCGAAACGAATGGGTGGGAGGCATCGGCATGGCAATCGGTGTCGAGATGCGAAGTTTGGGTGTCCGCCGCGGGTCCGCAGCACGGATTATAGGAATTGCCGGGCAGCATTGTCATGTGGGGTTCCGTAGGTTGGGGTACAGCGTCAGCAGATCGTCTCCCTGCCGCCAGTCGTACCGCGTGACATCGACGAGATGGCCTTCCTCTTCGCGATCGATCCACAATTCCCACTGGCCATCCTGATGAGGATCGTACCAATAAAACAGCGGGTGCGGCGCGACATCCGGTTCCTGAGATGCTGGATCGTCGAAGGAGATTCCTACAATATGACGAGCCGTGCGGTAGTCCACATGGCCGTTCCCTCGGAGCGAGTAGTCGCGAAAGAGCAATCCGACCACGGAATCGAACGTTTGCTCGATGAGCAATTCATCTCCCGGTTCACTGGGGAGGAGAGGTTCCGCCACAGAAGCGGTCGGCCACACCAGGCACAGCGTGCAGAATATCGCCAGGCAATAGGTCCATTTCATGTTCATGGCATCCTCCCTTCGCCCTGTGGATGTGTGCCTCACTCATCTTTGCGCGCCTTCTCTTCCCGGTACCCTGGAGATGTACCTAGTTCAACGTGTTCAACCCCCTAAGTCAGAAAAATAGAGGGCGTTCTTCGCTAGCGCTCTTGCCATTGATGCGCAACGTTATTCAGTCGAAGGCCGGCCATGCAGGAGTTGTCCACTGAGATAGATGGGGGAGGGAATCAAGCAGCGGGTCAAGAAGCGAGAACAACCGGCCGGCTAGAGACAGGGACGATCGGAGAACAACACGATGGGAATCTGTTTGTGCGCGACGTGTAAGACCAAGCCGCCGAACAAGCGGGACAGGAAGGCCAGTTCTTGTCGTGGGTGTAGCGCGACGGCTGCCCGCACCGTTGCGGCCCAGGCCTGCTGCTCGTCATTCGTCGCCAAGGTTCTATTCTTGAGATGGAGGAGGCGACCCTGATGCCAGGCTTCGATTGTGCCCTGCCCGCTGTCGTTGCGTTGGGGGTTGTCGAACCTGCCGGTCTCCAATGTCAGGCGACCGGTTTGGAGGGCGGTCACGACCTCGTCGCGCAGGGTGGCGCAATCCATCCGGACGGCGCGGGTGTGGTGCGATGCGTAAAACGCCTCTTCATCTGCCACATATTGCCGAAAGTCGGCCAGGTCGGACAGGGTTGAGGTGTGAATATTCAACGTGCGACAGACCGCCGGTGGGCACCAGACGAGCAGGAGTGTGACGGCCAGCGCCGCCAACCCGGTCAGCATGAACATCGTCTTGCGGTGACGGTTCACGGTGATCTCCCGAGCGCGTCATCGGCGAACGACAGGTGGCTGTTCCTGATTACACCACCACTGCATGCCCCTGCGTCAATCCATCTGCGTCTCGCCCCCACCATGTAGGTTCGTGGCAGGTAGGCATCCCATCCCCGTATGCTGAGCTGACGGCCATCGGTCATTTGTGCCGGTGGCGTGGCGAGGGACAGGCTTTCGGCCGCTGAAGGTCCGCAGGGATGTGGGTGGCCTCATCCACACAGGCCTGGTCCAGTTGGGTTTGGGCCAGCCCCAACGCGCCGGATAAATTGGCTCCGCGCAAGTTGGCCTGCTCCAGGTTGGCATTATTGAGTTGTGCTCCGGTCAAATCCGCGGCGCTCAAGTTGGTGCCCCGCAGATTCGCTTCCTGCAGATTGGTTTGGACCATGACCGTGTGGCTCATGTCGGCCTCGCTCAAGTCGGCGGATACCAGATTGGCCAGTTCAAGATTCGCCTCGGCGAGCCGGGCTTGCTGCAGTTGGGCTTTTGGCGCATAGATTTCGGTTAAGTCCGCTTTCTGCAGGTCGGTGCGCGAGAGATGCGCGTCGATCAGGACGGCATGGTGCAACCGGGCGCCATGCAAATTCGCGGCGGTCAAGTTGGCCTTATAGAGGACCGTCATGACCATGGTTGCCGAATCCAGCCGAGCCCTGGCTAGATTGGCTCCCTCCAGATTCGCATGTTCGAGATTGACTCGTTGCAGGTTGGCGCCGGTCAAGCGCGCGTATCGAAAATCTGCGCCTCTCAGGCTGGCCTCGTGAAGATCCGCGTGAGCCAGCGAGGCGTCATCGAGATAGGCGCTCTCCAGATCGGCTTCGACCAGCGACGCGCCGTCGAGTGTGGCGCTGTCCAGGAGGGCGCCCTGGAGATTGGCCCGGCGCAGATTGGCCTGCCGGAGATTGGTTCGGCGCAAGTCGGTTCCGGCCAGATCGGTATCGGTCAACGTGGCCTTCGACAGGTTCGCGCCATAGAAGTATCCGTCGAGAAGGCTGGCCGCGCTCAGGTCCGCGAGCTGTAAATCCGCGTCCTCAAAATGAGCCCGTTCCAACAGCGCTTCACGGAGCTGCGCGCCCTGGAGGTTGGCCCCGTAAAACGCCGCTTCGTCTGCGGAGACTCGATTGAGCCGGGCTTTGACCACCAGGCCTTTGCGCAGGTCGGCCCCTTCAAGATTGGCATCGTCGAGCATGGCGTGAGACAGGTCTGCGCCTTTGAGGTGCGCTTGGACCAGATTGGCCCTCCGCAGATTCGCGCCCTTCAAGAGCGCCTCTTCAAGGTTGGCACGTTCGAGGGTCGCTCCCGTCAGTCGCAGTTGCCGCAGGTCCGTACGGCAGAGATTCGCCCGGCGGCCATCGGCCGATTCCCGGTCCTCCAGCCAACGGGCATGGGCCAGCAGCACCTTGTCCACGATTTTTGGCGCGGGGCGTGTGCGTTGGTGCTGGCTCTCGCAGGCGCCGGCCGGGGAGGATTTTGGTGCCGGTTTCGTCGCGGCATCGGCATCCGCCGGAATGGAAAACAACGCGGCGATCATCCACCCGGCAACGATTATGGCGGACAAGGGATGCTGATTCATCAAGGGACCTCCTTCAACCTCTATGCTGCGGTGGACGGCTCTGGGGTTTTTGCGAGATGTCGCCGAGGGACGGCCTTGCTGCGGGGTCGCCGCGCCACAGGGCTTGCAGGACGTGCAAAAAGACTGTCCGGCGATGCGCGAACAACGCTGGCAGACGTGTTCACCATCCTGCTATCGCCCTTGCTGGACGAGGAGGCGGATGTAAGCAAGGGCGTCCTGCCGCTCAGTTTCGGTCAATTGTCCTTGCCACGCATGCATGGGGCTAAAGACAATGCCGTGCTCTATCGTCCGAAGTAGCTCTTCGTCTGATTTGAGGAAGGATTTAAAGCGGTGAAAATTGGCCGGCGGCACCCTCAACGACGCGGCATCGGGGCCATCCCCACGACCCCCAGCGCCGTGGCACGAGAGGCAATGCCGCTCATACACCGCCTTGCCGTTGGCGGCATCCGGCGGAAATTCCTGGGCGTGCGCGCTGTCCAACAGCGTCGCCGGCATCAGCGCTACCGTGGAGAGCATGCACTGACGGATGCCGATGCAAATAGATGTCCACATGGAGTCGCTGCGTCTCCTTCAACTCTTCTTCGTGGTATGTGCGATGAACGAGGAAAAATGCTGCTGCAGTTTGGTACTGCCGCAGGCCGGACATTGTACCTCACCCTTTTCGTGTTGTTTCAACGTCACGACGATCAGGGATTCTTTTCCGCAATCCAGACAGGTGTAATCATACATCGGCATAGGCGCCTCGCTCGGACCGTGACACGTGCTGCTGTTAATCCTTGACCCTGTTGTCCTCTTCCGCTTCACCCCAGGTAGCGACAATCTGCGCCATCTCTTCCAGGCGGGCGGCGGTTCGGCCGTAAATGCTCTCCAGCGGAAAGACTCCTTCCGCTCCGCGGTCGCCTGCGGGCACACCGATGAGCAATTCCAGTGCTTGGTCCGCCGTATCGACGCCGTACACGGAAAATCGCCCTGCTTCCACGGCCGTCACGATCTCCCGATTCAACGCCAGGTGTTTGATGTTACGCGCGGGAATGATGACGCCTTGTTTGCCTGTGAGGCCCCGCCGCTTGCACGACTCGAAAAAGCCTTCGATTTTTTCGTTCACGCCGCCGATGGGCTGAATTTCTCCCAGCTGGTTCACTGAACCGGTGACCGCCAGCGATTGCCGGACAGGCAGGTCGGCCAGGCTTGAGAGCACGGCTGCCAACTCGGCCACAGCGGCGCTGTCGCCTTCGACTTCAGAGTAGGTTTGTTCGAAGGTCAAAGTGGCGCTCAAGGCGAATGGCTGCATGCCGGCAAATTTCCCTGCCAGAAATCCCGCGAGCGTCATGACGCCCTTGCTATGGATTTCGCCGGCCAGATCGACTTCCCGTTGAATATCGATTACGCCCTTCGTGCCGACATAGGTGCGAGCGGTGATTCTGATAGGACGGCCGAAACAATAATCGCCCAGCTCGTAGATGGACAATCCGTTGACCTGGCCGATCACGTCGCCCTGGAGATCCACCATCAACGTGCCCTCGGCGATTTCTCCCTGGAGCCACTGCTCGGGCAGATCGGCGCGGCGCCGTTGATGCGCCAGGGCCGACTCAACGTCCGCGCGTGTCACCAGTACATGTCCGCTCTTCTTCCCCCAATAGCCGGCTTCGCGAATCAAGTCGCTGACCAGACTGAACCGCAGCGACAGCCGGTCGTGCCGGTCGGCG
>WBZQ01002022.1_pt1 | contig 13467 bp, 11 predicted proteins | sample 5204251 | NCBI WGS metagenome assembly WBZQ01 (sample SAMN12412402, study PRJNA552823) | activated sludge metagenome | isolation source: activated sludge from nitrification reactor of wastewater treatment plant... | place: USA: Virginia | collected 2017-09 | reverse complement strand
TGGCGCACGCTGCACCGCGAAGGCATGCGCGCCGGTGACCTGCTCGTGGCCGTCGACGGCTGGCAGGTGGAGACGCTCGACCAGTTCCACGTCGCGCTGGCGCTCGACGACGCGCCCGAAGTGCGCTTCGTCGTCTGGCGTCACGGGCGCTATCTCGACTTCGCCCCGCGTCTCGCCAACCGCTCTTTCGAGGTGCGCCTGCAAGCGTACGCCGTGCGCTCGTGAGCGACGTTCGCCGAGTCGCCCTGCTGAGCGACCGCTTCCCGCCCGATCCGGGCGGACTGGCGCGGGCCGTGCGACGCATCGCGGGCGGGCTCGCGGCGCGCGGTCTGCAGGTCGACGTGTTCGCGCTGGACGATTCGCAGGCGCCCGGCGCGGCGCGCTGGGACGACGTTGCGGGCGCGCCGGGACTGCGCGTGTGCCGTCTGGGCGCGCAACGCCGCGAGGACGACACCGGCGCGCAGCTCTTCGAGCTGCTGGTGGCCGCGCACAGCCGCGCGCCCTATCAGGTCGTGCACGGCTTCTACCTGTTGCGCGCGGGCTTCCTGGCGGCCTACGCCGCGCGCTACCTGGGACTGCGCGCGGTGGTCAGCGCGCGCGGCAACGATCTCGACCGGGCGCCGTTCGAACCCGCCGCGCGGGCCGGCATCCTCTACGCGCTCGAGGCCGCCCACGTGGTCACCGCCGTCAGCCACGAGCTGGCCAGGAAGGCACGCGCCCTGGCGCCCGGCGCGCGCGTCACGGTGGTCGCCAACGGCGTCGACACGGCGCTCTTCCGGCCGCTGGAGCGCGACGAGCGCCGGCGCGCGGAGCTGGCCCTCGACGGCCGCGCGGTGATCGGCTTCAGCGGCGAGCTGCGCGTCAAGAAGGGCCTGCAGCCGCTCTTCGAGGGGCTGGCCCGCCTGGCCGAATCGCGCGCCGTGGCGCTGCTGGCCGTGGGCGGCGTGCGGCGCGACGACGAGGGTCTGCTGGCGCTGTTGCGCAAGCGCCATCCGCGCGTGGCCGTGGCGCTCACCGACTGGCGCGAACCACACGAGCTGCCGGCGCTGTATGGGCTCATGGACGTCTTCGTGCACCCGTCGCTGCGCGACGGCCTGCCCAACGCCGCGCTCGAAGCCATGGCGTGCGCGCGTCCGGTGGTGGCGAGCACCGCCGGCGGGCTGCCCGACGTGCTGCGCGACGGGGTCGACGGCCTGCTGGTCGCCCCGGGCGACGCCGAAGCGCTCGCGGTGGCGCTCGCGGGACTGCTCGACGACCCCGCGCGCGCCGCCGCTCTCGGCCGAAGCGCGCGCCAACGCGTGGCCGACGAGTTCACGCCCGAGCGCGAGACGCAGCGCTACCTCGACCTCTACCGCGACTAGCACGGCGTTTGCGCGGGGCCGCGCGATGCCCGAAAATCGCGGTCACGACACGCCGAGCGTGGACCGAACGAGAGGGAGCCGCGGGATGATCGATCGCAGCCGGGCGCTCATGTACAGCGGGGGACACAAGGGGACGGAAGCGGAGTTCGGGCGCTGCGCCGAGCGCTTCCAGATCCGCGAGGTGACCTTCTCGTTCAAGGGCCACCAGATGGAGTGGAGCCGCGACGTGCGCATGCTGAGCGAGGACGAGCTGCGCAAGGGCGACGTCAGCATGGAGATCGTCTCGGCCCGCCTGGGGCGCACCTACACGCGCCTGGACGCCGTGCGCCGCGTGGTGCAGTCGATGTTCCACATCGTCACCAACTCGTGGCAGCACTTCGCCGTGGGTTGGATCCAGCCCGACAAGACGGTGCGCGGTGGCACTGGCTGGGGCGTCGAGCTGGCCAAGTTCTTCAATCGCCGCGTGAGCGTCTTCGACCAGGCCCAGGAGCACTGGTACACCTGGAACGGCACGGACTGGCAGCGCGACCTGCCGCTGATCGGCGAGAAGCCCTTCTCGGCCACCGGCACGCGCCACCTGAACGACGCCGGGCGCGCCGCCATCCACGCGCTGTTCGAGCGCTCGTTCGGCCCGGCGCCCGAGCCACGTCCCAAAGCCGCCGTCAAGGCCGAGGCGACCTCCAAGGCGCCGGCCAAGGCCTCCGCGGCCAAGCCAGCCGCCAAGCCGCCGGCACGCGCCGGCGCCAGGCCCGCGGCCAAACGCAAGTAGGCGCGCCGCGCGCGCGTGTGGCGCACGACGACGAGCCACCGGCGGCGCGGCCGCACCTACGCGCGCAACGGCTCGGTGATCGACCTGAAGATCGCTCCCGGGGCGGTTCGGGCGCGCGTCAGCGGCTGACGGCTCTACGCCGTCGAGGTCGAGATCGCGCCGCTGGCCAAGGCGCGCTGACGCGCCCTGTGCGCCGCTTGCGCCGGCGCGATCGACTCGCTGGTCGAGCTGCTCCAGGGGCACGTCTCGGCGGGCGTAATGGCGCATCTCTGCGAGCCCGCGACCGGCTTGTTCCCGACGCCCAAGGAGATCGCCTTCACGTGCAGTTGTCCGGACTGGGCGGCCATGTGCAAGCACGTGGCCGCCGTGCTCTACGGCGTCGGCGCGCGCCTCGACACGCAACCCGAGCTGCTCTTCAAGCTGCGCCAGATCGACCAGCAGGCGCTCGTGACGCAGGCCGGCCACGAGCTGCCCCTCTCGCCGCGCGCCGGCACGCGCACAGGTGCTCGCGCACGACGACTCGTCCGCGTTGTTCGGGTTGGACCGGGGCCGGGCGGACGGCGAAGGCGCGAGCGCGAAGCCGCCCCACGCCGCGCCGCGCCACGGCCAGCGCGGCCGGCCGCAGCCCAGCGCGCTGGCCGGCGGTCGAAGCAGCGGACGTGAGTCAGCGCGGCTCCGTCGCGAGCGCGACCCTGCTCACGTCGCTCAGCGCTTCCAGGAAAGCCTGGAGATCGGCGCGCTCCTGCGCGCTCAGGTGCAGCGGCGTGAGGATGCGCTCCTGGGTCGCGGCCAGTGCGCGGCGGCCCTCGTGCGTGGAGTAGAAGTCGAGCACGGCGCCGAGGTCGGCGAACTGGCCGCGATGCATGTAGGGCGCCGTCAGCGCGACGTTGCGCAGGCTGGGCGTCTTCATCTGCCCGTGGCCATCGCCGGGCGGACGCAGATGACGCGACGCCCGCGCGCGCTGCCCGTCGCGCTCGTCGCTGTGCACGCCGGAGGCCGCGAACTCGTCCTGCGCCAGCGCCACGAGCCCGGCCTGACGCCCGGGATCGGGCGCCTGCTCGTCGTCCGCGAGCGGTAAGCCCAGATCGTGGAATTCGCCGTCGCTGAACAACGGTCCCGCGTGGCAGACCGAGCAGTTGCCGCGGCCGGTGAAGAGCAAGGCGCCACGCAGCGCCGCCGGCGACAGCGCCGCGAGCTTGGCGGGGTCGCCTTCGCGCAGGCCCTCGACGAACACGTCGAACGGCGCGCGGCGCGAGAGCAGGCCGCGCTCGAAGGCCGCGACGACTTTGCCCACGTTGGCGAAGGCGCGCGCCAGCGCCTCGGGCTCGGCGCGCGCCGGATCGGGCAGCGCGTCGAACAGCTCCTCGTAGGCCGCGCGCAACACCCGGTCGCCGCGCAGCACGCGCAGCACCGCCGCGCGGCTGGCGCCCATCTCCGCCGGCGCCTCGAAGGGCTTGAGGGCCTGCGACCAGAGCGAGTCGGCGCGGCCGTCCCAGAAGTACCAGCGCGCGTAGGCCAGGTTCCAGAGCGCGGGCGTGTTGCGCCTACCCTGGCCGACGCCGCGCGCCAACGGCCGCCCGTCGGCGAACGCGCGCGCCGGGTCGTGACAGGTGGCGCACGACACGCGCCCGCCGCGCGACAGGCGCGCGTCGAAGAACAGCTTGCGGCCCAGGCGCGCGGCGCGCTCGTCGTCCGCCATGCGATTGGTGGGGTCGGCCGGTGGCTCGGGCAGCGGCGAATGCAGCAGCAGACGCTCGCGTTCGGCCGGCGTCAGCTCCGGCACCTGCGCCGCGGCGCCAAGACCCGCGCACAGCGCGCCCAACCAGGCGGCCCAGGCGCGTGTCCATGCTCGGCGAGGGGCGCGGCGCATCGCGCTCACGGCAGCTCGACGTCCCATTGCGCGCGCTCCACGTCGCGCCCGCGCTCGCGCCAGAGGTCGAAGTGCAGCTCCCAGAGCCCGGCCATGTGCAACAGCACGCCTTCCAGCACGAAGCGGCCCGCGCCCAACGCGCGCACGCGCGGCTGCGTCACGAGCCCGTGACGATGGCGCGGCATGAAGGCCTCGAAACGCAGCTCGACGTCGCCCTCGAGCGCGACGGGCGCGTCAGCCGCGCAGCCGCGCGTCAGCTCCAGTTGCAGGTCGAAGGGCTCGTTGCGCGGCAACGGCGCGTCGCGGCCGGCCAGGCGCAGCCCGTAGCGCCCCGCCCCGCTGCACAGCACGCGCGCCGTGCCGTCGTCGCGGGACGCGTCGGGCGCCGGCGCGGCCCACTCGGGGGGCTCCAGATCGTCGGCGAACGCGAACAGGAAGGCGCCCTCGGGGCTGAAGGCCTGGCAGCGATCGTCGGCCTGGTCGCACACGTACACGCGCCCGCGCGCATCGACCGCCACGGCCTGCGGGTACTGGAACTCGCCCGGCCCGGCGCCGTAGCGCCCGAAGCTCGACACGCAGCGCAGCGCGCGCGGGCGGCCATCGGACCCGTTCTCGGGACGCAGACGCAGCACGCGCCGCCGCACGCGGTCGGCCACCCACAGGTCGCCGTCGGGCGCGAGCGCGAGGCCGGCCGGCATGCCCAGCGCGTCCCCGTCGCAGCCGGCGAAGGCGAACAGCCGCGCGCCCGTAAGCGCGTCGAAGGCGGAGATGCGCGCGGCGCCGGCTTGGCCCACGAACAGCACGCGCCCGCCGCGGTCGAACGCAACGTCGGACGGGCGCGCGTCGCCTTCGGTCACCTCCCAGGCGCGCACGAAACGTCGCTCGCGGTCGAAGACCTGCACGCGACGGTTGCCGGTGTCGGCCACGAACAGCAGACCGTCGAGCTCCGGCGCGCTCGACGCAGCCAAGCCCGAGACCGGCGTGTCGAACTCGGCCGGCTCACGGCCGGGCCGCCCGAGCGTGCGCAGCAGGCGCGGGCGCAGCCCGGCGCGCGCCGCGCGCAAGTCGAAGAACTGCAGGCGCTGATTGAAGGTGTCGACCACGGCCAGCTCGCCCGAGGCGAGGGCCAGGGCGCCATGCGGCGCCATCAGGAAGCCGGGCGACGCGCCCTGTTCGCCGCCGAACTCCCCGAGCTTGCGCAGGCGCTCGCCGTGTGCGTCATAGAGCACGACGCGGTCGCGCTCGGGGGCGCTGACGATGAGCAGGTCGCCGCTCGTCGAGAGCCTGCGGCCACGCGTCTGGAGCCGTTCAAACGCCTGTCCGGGAGCTCCGAGGGCCAGCACGAGCGCGCTCGCGAGAAGGGCCTGCGACGGTTTGACGCACCTCACCGCCGAATCCTAGAATATGAGCAACTACCCTGTCATGCGACCTAACTGAAATCGGAGGCACGATCATGCTGCGTTTCCGGAACGCGGCCCGCGCGTTCGGCCTGCTCGCCCTCGTCGCCCTGACGAGCGCCGCGACGGCTGCCGAACCCGCCAAGGCCGTGGCCAAGCCCGACGCGCCCAGCCATCGCACGCGAGTCCTGCGCAGTTGGCCCGAGGACGTGCGCGTGGGCGGCAAGCTGCTGCCCGCGCGCGTCGAGGTGGTGTTCGACTACACCGACGGCGTCGCCATCGAGCGGCTCGTCACCGAGACGAAGGCCGGACGTCAGGTGCTGAAGACGCGCGCCTTCCCGCCCGGCATCGGCGTGCCGGCGCCTTCGGTCGAAGAGATCGAGGAGGCCATGCAGATCGTGCGCGCCGACGAGGAGATGGCGCGCCTCATCCGCAACGCCGACGCGGTCCTCGACGGCGGCTTCGAGCTCATCGAGCCCGCCGGCGGCGCCTGCGGACCGGGCACGCGCTGCGTCAAGATCCAGATCAACACCGCCAACCGGCTGGGCCTGGTGCGCAACGTCGTCGTTGACTTGACCAAGCAAGGCTTCGCGTACCGCGCGTGGCTGCCGGAATGGTCGGGAGGCAAGAAGTGAAGCGCATCACTGGGGCGTTCCTGGCCGTGGCCGTGCTCGCGGCCTGGCCTTCCACGGCCGCCGCGCAGAGCTGCAGCGCTTCCTGCGGCTCGCAGGTGCCGCAGACCATCCAATGGCCCGCCAGCGGCACGCCGGTCTGGCAGATGAGCGTGCTCACGCCCTGCGCCAGCAGCGGCAACAACGGCTCGGGCATCGAGCTGCGCAACGTCAGCTACAACGGCCACCTGGTCTTCAAGCGCGCCCACAACCCCGTGCTCAACGTCAAGTACATCCAGCCCTGCGGCTGCGACTGCTACCGCGACTGGATCGACGAAGAGCGCAAGTTCCAGGTCTACAAGGCCAACCCGACGCCCGGCGGACCGCCGGTGCTGGCCACGTCGTCCGGCCCGGGCAACCTGGTCGACGCGGTCGAGCCCCCGCTGACCGTCTGCGACAACGGCGGTGCCAACGGCGACGTGCCGGCCGGCACCGGCTTCTGCGGCGTGGCCATCGAGCGACTGGCCGACCGCATGATCCTCACCACGCAGCTCGCCGCCGGCTGGTACCGCTACATGATCAAGTGGACCTTCTACGCCAACGGCCGCATCGAGCCGCGCTTCGGCTTCGGCGCCGTCAGCAACTCGTGCGTCTCGGGCTGCACGCACCGCCACCACGCCTACTGGCGGCTCGACTTCGACGTCGACGGCGCGCTGAACGACGCGCTCTCCTACGGCGACCAGGGCCTCGCGACGGCTCGCAAGATCTCGCCCGAGCAGATGCGCACGCTCGGTTCGCAGAGCAAGGGCTACACCGTCTGGGACACGGTCACGCAGCGCGGCTACAAGCTCGTGCCGGGCGCCGAGACGGTCACCTCGCCGGTGGGCTCCACGCCCTCGAACGGCGGGCCGACCTGGAACGGCACCACCTACCCCTTCGACGTCACCGACACGCTCGTGCTCCAGTACAAGGAGAGCACGCCCGGCGTGCCGGCCGAGGTCAACGACGGCGTGGGCCTGAGCAGTTGCGCGCTGACCAACACCTTCCTGAACTTCATGAACGGCGAAGCGCTCAACGACGACGGCGACGTGGTGCTCTGGTACCGCGGCGGCGCCGAACACCGCGCGGGCGAGCTCAACACCTGCCCGGTGGTCGGCCCCGCGCTCGTGCCGGTCGGGGACTGGGCTCCGTAAGCCCGAGACCCTCGATCCTTCGGTCCCAACGGCCTGCCGCTCCACGCGGCAGGCCGTTTTCGTTTGCGCCCGCCTGCCCCGCATCGGCTCGCGCTCCATGGATAGTCACGCGACGTGATCCCGTTTCCTCCCCGATCGCGCGTTATCGAAACGACACGCACCCGTTCACGAACGACTCCGCTCTTGGAGATCCTCATGAACGGCTGCTCAGGGGGGGAAGCCATGAAGAAAGCGCTCGGAGCGCTCGTGATCCTGTTCGTCGCGGCGGCGCCCGCGGCCCTGGCCGCGGGCGGCCAGGGGATGACCTGGGACAAGATCGGCCACGCCAACGGCGTCGACCACGTTGGCTGCGTGGGCTGCAACGCCTACACCGGCGACACGGCCTGCAAGGCCATCCTGCCGATCCTGTGCCTGCAACAGGACGGCTCGTCGGTCCCGAAGGGCGTCTATCCGGACTTCTACAACGGCTGGGCACAGGGCAACGTCACCACCACGATGCCGGTCTCGGGCACGTCACTGACCAGTCTCGAAGTCGCCAACCAGATCTGCGCGGCCTCATTCGGCACCGGCTGGCGCATGGCGGAGCATCACGACGGCGCCGGCGGCTGGAACTGGTACGCCTACGGCAACGTGCGCAGCGACACGCGCTTCTGGGTGCACATCAACGATCAACCCGGCAACTGCTGGGACTGACGTCGCAAGACCACGGGCGCAGGCCCGAGTTCTCACAGGAGGATTCGCACATGACACGTCCCTCGAAGCGCACTCTCCACCGTCTGGCCGCGTTGGGCCTGGCCGCGGCGGCCGTCGCGACGGTCGCCGTGGCGCCACGCAGCGCGGCTCTGCCGCAGTGCGGCTACCTGATCTACTGGTACAGCAGCCCCGCGAAGACGACGATCGTCGGCTCGCGCGTCGCGGAGCCCGCGGAGTGCGGCTGCGGCACGTTCGAGACCGGGCAGCGCACCGCCTACAGCACGATCACGTCGCTGTCCGGCTGCATCGGGCCGGACTGAGGCACGCCGACTCGACTGACGCCAGCGCGCGAGCGGGGGCAGCCGCCCCCGCTCGCGGTTTCAGCGCGGGTGCTCTTGGATCTTCGAGTAGATCTCCTTGATGAGGCCGACTTCATGTTCGAAAAGCTCCCCTGCACCAGTCGTACAGTGTGGGTAGTACGCGCACATGATGCTCCGAACACCAGCGGCTGTGTGCGTTAGGCCAAGAGCGTGACCAATTTCATGAAGCATGACGATTGCCAGACTAATCTTGTCATTCGAGTACTCTTCAGACCACGTGGTGGCACTCGCGAGCCATATGTCTCCCGGATCTCCAGTGGCTTGTTGCTTATTGTTCGGCGGATAGTTGCCATACCCGTATGCGTCAGTGTAGCCCGGAATCGACCCTTTGAACTTGATCGCGATGTCGATCGCTGATTGAGCGGAATCAAATGAAAATCCTATTGCGCCGCTCCATTTCGCAAACGCTTCAGCCACGATCCTCTGAGTTTCGGCGCCGAGCGAAGAAGGCGTGTCACCGATGATCCCGTAAGACAGCTCTTTGCGGTTCCAGATCCTGACCCAACCCTTGTCGTCGGGCGCACGCAGAAACGACTCCATCACCGCGCAGCGCGGCTGTCCGACCAAGGCTGCGGCACCCGGTGCTACCACCGACGCGTCGAACGCGAACCCGTTGAACTCGTGGAATCGGCGAAGCGCGCTCTGCGTCGCCTCTCCGCCAAAGCGGCCGCGCTCCGCCGCAATCACCGTCTCTGGGTTCTCTGTGGCGTAGTACCCGTAGCGCGCCAGGTAGCGTTGAAGAAAGAAGGTGTGCGTGCCGTTCGTATCTCCGCCCGGTAGCCCGATCAGATCGCCGACGGTGGTCGTCATCAGAGCCTCCCTACAGCAACCGTTGCAACAAGGCTAGACGGACCCGCTGCCAGTTTTCCACCGCGTGAATCCGAGGCGTATGCGCGTCTATAAGATGGGGTGCGACGCAGTGGGTACTCCAAAGGAGACGCGATGCCCGACTATGAGTTCAAGTTCTTCTTCCAGGGCCTGTGCGGGCTCGTTCCGCACACGGATGAAAGCCGCCTGCTGGTAACCTTGGTGGACGCACGCCAAGCGCACCGTTTCGACGGGCACAACGAGGATGTCCCACCGCATCTGCCCCATGTGGTCTTCGAGGCTCAACCGGGATCACTGGCCAGGCTCGAACCCCACACCGATATCTACAAGGACAACCCAGTGCGAATCCTGTCGCGCCAGGAGCTGCGGGTGTTCAGTGCGCCCACGGACTCCCGCCTCGGCGGTTGGGACAAGTTGAAACCGGTCCCGGACTTCGGGCGCGCGACCAAGACCCACGACGGCACCATCGATTCCAAAGTCGTGACCTCGGCCGTGGGGCCGAGCGAGAAGGTCGTTGCGCGATGCGTGTTCGATGCCGGCGCTATCGGCACGTCTCTTCTCAGTGCGAAGTGGGCGTTCAAGACGCCGAAGGGCGACGATGTGGCGGACTCCGCCGGTGCGATGGCCAAGGACATCAGCGTGAGCGTCTTCTCTTCGGCTCCCGTCATACACGTTGGGGCGTTTGCCATGCCCAACCCAGACAAGCCTGTCGCCGCCAATCCCCGGCCGGACTGGGTCGTCGCGGTGCGCGCTGCGGCTGAAGGGCCAGCCGCCGTCCGCGTCCGCAATCTCCCGCTGAGTGCGATGTATCCTGGCGCGCACAGGCACGCCAACACGCCCGACACGCATTTCGCGTGGCACTACACGCTGCTGCAAACGCCGCCAGTCGAACCGTGGCCGCTCCCATATGAGGTCCAGAGCGGCGATGGCGGTGGAGCCCCTGGCGGCGGCAACCCGGACTGCCCGCGCGCGCGGTACAAGCCGGCCAAGTTCTGAGCACCGGCGCGGTCCTCCGTAGGCGGTGCGTACAATCGCGGGCGTTCCCTTCCACCGGGAGGCCCGTTTGCGCTCGCGCCGCCTCGGAGCCTGGTTGGCCGTCACTGTCGTCGTCGCTCTCGTCGCGCCGGGCGCGCGCCCCGGCGCGACGAGAGGTGTCGAGCGCGACGCGCTCACGCAGCTTGCGGTCGCGCTCGGCACGAGTCGCTGGGGCGAAGCACGCCTGGTCGGCCTCGAACACGCGCCGCTCGCGCCCGACCGCGAGGCGCGGCCGGGCGCATCCGACCCCAGCGCGCTCGCGCGGGCCTCGAACGCCATCGAGCACGACGCGCGCGCCGTGCCCGGCCCGCGCACCATGCGCCATCTGGCCGCGCTGCGTCTGGCCGAAGGCAAGCCCGACGAGGCCGTCAAGCTGCTCGAAGACCAGCGTCAGCACACGCCGGGCGACGCGGCCGTGCTCAGCGATCTCGCGGCGGCCCACCTGGTCGCCGCCGCGGCCGATGTGCCGCGGGGGCTGGCCAGCGCGGCCCTGGCGCTGGAACGCGCCGAGGAGGCGTTGGCGCTCGAACCCGAGCTGCCCGCGGCGCGCTTCAACCGCGCCCTGGCGCTCGAGCGCCTCTTCCTCTGGCACGCGGCGCGCGCGGAGTGGCAGGCCGTGAGCGAGCGCGAGCCCGCGAGCGGCTGGGCCGACGAGGCGCGCGCGCGCCTGGAACGGCTGCGGCAGACGACCGAAGACGAACGCTGGCAGGACGCGCGTCAGGCGCTCGAGCGCGCGGCCGCGGCGGGCGACGCTGAGGCCGTCGGCGCGCTGGGCGCGCGCTTCCCCGACCGCGCGCGCGTGCTGGCCTACGAGAGCCTGCTGCCCGAGTGGGCGCGCGCGGTGGAGCGCGCCGAACTGGTCGAGGCAGAGCGGCGCCTGACGGCGCTCGAAGCGCTGGGCCGCAGCCTGTCGAGCGAGACGGGCGACCATCTGCTGGCCGACACGCTGGCGTCGCTGCGCGCCGCGCTCGACGCGCGCGACGACGGGCGGCTGGCGCGGCTGGCGCGGGCGCACCGCCTGTACGGCGAAGCGCGCGCCCACTACGCGCGCCGCGCCGTGGCGGAATCGCGAGCGGCGCTCGAGCCGGCCCACGCTCTGCTGCGCGCGGAGCACAGCCCGTTCGCCGAAATCGCGGCTTGGGCCATCGGCGTGTGCCTGTGGCGCAGCGAGCCCGCGCGGGCCGCGGCCGCGCTCGAAGAGCTGCTCGCGCAGGTCGGCGACAGGCCCTACCCGCACGTCAAGGGACTGGCTGGGCGGCTCCTGGGCCTGGCACGACTCGAAAAGCAGGACACGCTGGGCGCGCTGCGCGCCTACCGTGAGGCACTGCCTGTCGCGCGGGCCGCGCGCGACGTCGACACGCTCATGGGCCTGTGGCAGACCATCGACGAAGCCCTGGAGTATCTCGGCGAGAGCGATCAGGCCTGGCACGCGCGCTTCGAAGCGCTGCGCCTGCTGCCGGAGTGGGGCACGGGCGCGCGCGCCGAAGTGACGCTCGACCAGGCTGCCACGGCCGCGCTGCGGGCCGGGTGGCCGCGCGTCGCGCTGCGCTTCTTCGACGAGTACGCGCGCCTGGCCGATCAGCGCGCGAGTCCGGTGGGACGCGTGGTCGCGCACGCGCGACGCGCGCAGGTGCGCGACCGGCTCGGCGATGCGACGGGCGCCGCGCGCGACCTCGCGGCGTCGCGCGACGCGTTGCCGGCCATCCCCGACACAGCCCTGGCCGCAGCGAGCGAGGCCGAGCTGTGGCTGGTCGAGGGTCACCTGCTGGCGCGCTCCGACCCCGCGCGCGCCGGCGCCAGCCTGATGCGCGCGCGCGACGTGCTGGCTCACAGCGGCCACGTCTGGCGCGTGGCCAACATCGACATGGCCTTGGCCCACGTCGCGCTGCTGCGCGGCCGCGGCGACGAAGCAGCGCAGCTCTTCGAGCGCGCGTTGCGCGGCTACGAGACCGAGCCGCGCGTCGCGGCTGGGGGCGCCGTCGACGACTTCGCGCTGGGCCACGTGCGCGACGCGTTGGCGGCACTGATCGAGCACGAAGCCCTGGAGCGCGGCCGCTTCCCGGAGGCGCTCGACTACGCGGAGCGCGGCCGGGCACGCGTGACGCTCGACGCGCGGGGCGCCGCCACTGGCGAGACCGCGCGCGCTCCGCTCGCGGCGCGCGAGATCGCCTCGCGTCTGCCGCGCGGCACCGCGGTCATCGTGTACGCCCATCTGCCCCAGGGTCTGCTCGCCTGGCGCCTGCGCCGCGGCAAGCCGGTCGAAGGGTGGCGGCTGGCGATCGACGCCGCCCAGATCGAGGCATCGCTGCGTGTGCTCGCGAGTTGGCGCGCGGATCAGGCCAGCGACGCGGCGTTGGCCTTCCTGGGCAAGGCGCTCCTGAAGCCCGCGCTGGACGGCGTGGGACGCCACGAGACGCTGGTCTTCGTGCCCGACGGCCGGCTTCACGACGTGCCCTTCGCCGCGCTGCGCGCGCCCGGCACGGGCCGCGCGCTGATCGACGACCACAGCGTCTCGCTCGCGCCCAGCGCCAGCCTGTACGTGCACGCTCTGGAGCGCGACCGCGTGCTGGCGGGGGGCGCCGCTGGACCCGGACTGATCGTGGCCGACCCGGCCTTCGACCGCGCGCAGTTCCCGGATCTCGACGCGCTTGCGGGCGCGCTCGACGAAGGCCAGGACCTCGCGCGGCGCGCGCCGGAGGCCACGCTGCTCACGGGCGCGCAGGCCACGCCGCGGCGCGTGCTCGAGTTGTTGCCACAGGCCGGCTGGCTGCACTTCGGCGCCCACGCGCGCGTCGACCCGACCGATCCACGGCGTTCGGCCTTGCTGCTCGCGCCACAGCCAGACGCGCGCGGCGACGAAGCCGCCGGATTGCTCAGCGCGGGCGCGCTGCGCGCGGCCCGGCTCACGCGTTGCCGGCTGGTGGTGCTGGGCGCGTGCAGCAGCGGCTCCGGTCGCGTCTCGCGCTCGGAGGGCGTCGCCAGCCTGGCGCGCGCCTTCCTGGAGCGCGGGGCGCCGGTGGTGGTGGCCACGCGCCGGGCGGTCGGCGACGCCGAGAGCCAGGCGCTGGCCACGGCCTTCTACGACGCGCTGGAGGCGGGCCTGCTGGTGCCCGAAGCGCTGCGCCGGGCACAGCTCGCGCGGCGCGCGGCGCAGCCCGGCTCGCTGGCCTGGGCCGCTTTCGAGGCCGTGGGAGCCTCCTCGGCGCCGCTCTGGCCGACGCCCGGGCGCGCGCTTCCCATCGCGGCGCGCTCGGACTAACATCCCCGGAGGTCATTCGCCAACGGGGAGAAATGCGATGGAGATCCGGACCGTCTGCGACATCTTCTACC
>WBZQ01002021.1_pt1 | contig 13467 bp, 8 predicted proteins | sample 5204251 | NCBI WGS metagenome assembly WBZQ01 (sample SAMN12412402, study PRJNA552823) | activated sludge metagenome | isolation source: activated sludge from nitrification reactor of wastewater treatment plant... | place: USA: Virginia | collected 2017-09 | reverse complement strand
CGCCGTTTCGCCACCACTATCTGTCGCAGTACGGCGGGGAGCTGGCCGACGCGCATCTGCTGGTGAAATACGCGGTGCGCTTCAAGGCCATCGGCGAGTTGCAGGGCGTGCGCGCCTGGCCGCTCGGCAGCGCGAGCGCGGCGGAGTTGTTGGAGGGCGAGCCGCTCACGGTCGACGAGAGCGCCGTGGTGGGCGCGGCGCCCAGCGGGGTGCGCTACGGCGAGCTGCCGGCATGGCTGGCGATCGCCGGCGGGCGCGGCGTGGAGAAGGCCCTCAAGGACCGTCTGGCCGACAAGCTGGCCATGACGGTCTATGTCGACCCGTTGACGAAGTCGAGCTCCCATCCTGGGGAGACGCGCGAAGCCTTCGCCGATCGCCTGCAGGTCGCCGGTGGCGGCGAGAAGGCCGCCAAGCTGCGCGAGAAGCTCGACCGGAAGAAGAACGACCTCTTGCTCAAGCAGCAGGAGCTCGCCGGCCGCAAGCAGGAGAAGTGGATGGCCGTGGGTTCCGCGATCCTGTCGAACATCGGCCTGCTGACGGGCAAGAAGAAGAGCGTCAGCATGAGCGGCGCCAGCGGCGTGCTCTCCAAGAACCGCATGGAGAACACGGCGGAGGCGCGCGTCGAGGCGCTGGCGGCCGAGGTTGCGGCACTCGAGGACGAACTGGCATCGCTGGCCACGGTCGACCCAGCGCGCTTCGAGGAGACGCAGCTCGTTCCGACCAAGACGTCCGTCAAGCTGCTGCGCTGCGACGTCGTCTGGGTGTACTGAGCGGTCCCGCTTCTCCGCCGGGCAAAAAAACCAGCCACCGAACCATCCCCCGCCGGGCGTGTCTACTCAGGTTGTAAGGGGCGGTGTGGGTGGGCATCGCGCGCCCGTGCCCGACGGATGCGCGAGCGGGAACCCGCGCGCGCCGTGGCGGAGGTCGCTGTGGGTCTTCTTGGCGGCATGCGTGGCTGGGCCGCGTTCCTGCTCCCGCTGTTGATTGGCTGGCTGCTCGACCAGGTGAACTGCGCGAACAAGCTGCAGTTGAGCTGGAGCGGCCGACCGGCGTTGGAGCTCCAGCGCATCGAGTTGTCCGTTCCGGACTGCTCGATGGACGGACTTGCCACGGTCACGGGCGTGGCGACCGGGTTTGCGAACCTGGCTGAGGTCGTGCGCGGCTACGAGCCGATCATCCGCGCGGCGCGCGCGGACGCGGCGCAGCACGTGCACGGCGGCGCCGGCCAGTCCGCGCGGGACCTCGAGCTGACGCTTCTGGCCTTTGACCACGACGGCTACAAAGCCACCTTCCGCGTGGGTACGCTCAAGGCGCCCGAAGTCCGTACGGTGGCCACGGAGAGGTCCTGCCTGGCGTCACGTGTCCGCCGCGCCCGCCACGACGAGGCGCTGGCTTGCGACGCCGAACTGGGCCTGCGGCTCGAGCGCCTGCTCGCGCCGTATGGCGCGCGCCTGCTGGAATACACCTACACGCGCGACTTCGTGGCTCAGCAATTGACTCTCGACGTCGAGCACTGCCTCGACGAGGAAGACGAGGAGCTGCCATGGTGAACGCGTTGCGCCGCCTGGTTTTCGCCAGGCGTTGCTTGGCCGGTGCGCTGTTCGCGCTCGGCGTGGTGTTGGCTGGGCCGCTCGAGGCGACCGCGCCAGGCAGCGGCGGTCCATGTCAGGGGAAGACCGGCGTCAAGCGCCGTGACCGGTTCGATTTCCGGGCGGGCGTCGACGTGCGGCGCTTCCACATGTTCTCGGGACGCTCGATCACGACGCTGACGGGCGACGCAGGCAAGGACGGTCGACGGCTCGAGGAGGTGCGCCTGCGCGCCTACAAGGACGCTCTCGAGCAACTGAAGATGCTACGGGGCGTGTCCTACAGCAACGCGCGCGAGAAATACGCCGATGCACTGACGCGCTTCGTCACCGCTGCCGACCAGTCGGTGTTGGGGCGCGACGTTCGCCCGCTGCGTGAGAGCGAGAGCGAGGACTACGACAAGTGCTTGTACGTCTACGAGGTCGTGCTCGGAGTGCGCCTCGAGACGCGCCTCGAGTCCCTCGAGCCGTCTCTCGAGGACGCTGTGGAGGACTTTCTCAAGCAATTTCCCGCCAGCAGCGACAGCCTGGACATCAGCATCTCCGACTTGTTTCGCCACTTGCGCAGCGATCCTCGTTTCAGTGCCGCCGTCGATCGTGTCTGGGAGGATCAGCGCCTGCGGGATGCGTTCGACTACAAGGACGACGACACGCAGGCGTTCCTGACGGCCGTGAAAGAGCGCAGCGTGCGGATCTCGCACTATGAAAAAGGGCAGTACCGTCCGAGCACGGTACTCGCCGCCATCATCCTCCGCGCCGTCCGTCCACGCGTGCTCGGCATGCTCGAGCGCTACAAGAGCGTGGGGGTCACGTGTGTGGGCTATGCGGACCGCCTGCCGATCCGCAGCGGCCTGGCCTACGAGGGTGAGGCCCGGCTCGCCACAGGCGGCCTGCCTCAGGCCTACGGCACGCGGAGCGGACGAAGCCTGCGGCCCGTCCTCGCCAACAACCTCGAGCTCTCCTTCGCGCGTGCCCACGAGGCGCTCGTGGTGCTGGCGACCGGACTGCCGCAGTCGGCGCGCCTGACGCTGCGCTACCACGGACGCGGCGAAGTGGCCGGGCCCCAGCAGGACGACCCGTTCAGCCGCCGCGTCGTCTTCGAGATCCGGGGCGTTGATGCGTACCAGTGAGCTGCACTTCGCACGGCTGCGTGTCGAGGCCGAAGAGGCTCTGCTGCGCGAGCTGTCGCGCATAGAAGCCGACCGCAATGCGCAGCGCGCGCAGATCGACGCGGAGCGACGCCAGCGCGACGAGCGCTCGCACGAGCTCCTCGGCCGCCAGCGTGCCGCGCGCGAGGAGTGGCAGCAAGCGCTGGCGCTCGTGCCGCCCGGGCTCAGTTGGTCCGGCGCGCGCGCGTCACTGGCCCTGGGGCTGGCCGGCTCCGCTGGCACGGCGCTAGGCCTCGTCGCTCTACTGGCTGCGTTCGGTGGCTGGCCGTTGGCGCTGACGGCGGCCGGCAGCGGCACGCTCGCATCGCTGCAGGGCAGCCTGGCCGCCTCGCCGGGTCAACGTCTGGGTCTGACGCTAGCGGCCGCGCTGTGCGCGCTGGTGGCCGGCTGGCTGCGCTGGCGGCACAGCGAGCGCTCGCTGCCCGCGGCTCGACGGGCCAGCCTGGCGGCGGCCGCCGGAGCGCTGCTGCCGTGGATCGCCCACTGGCCGGTGGGCACGCCGCCGCTCAAGAGCGCGCCGCTGATCGAAGGCGCGCTCATCGCCGCCGCGCTCGCGGGTTCCTGGGTCGCGTACCAGCACCGGCTCGCGAGCGGCGAGCGCGCCTCGCAGTGGCTGGCACGAGCCGCGCTGGGGGTCATGCTGATCGCGGTCGTTGCCCTTCCGCCGTGGCCGCTCGGCGGAGTGGCGCTCGTCCTGGCTCTGACGGGCGCGGCAGCCGTCGAGCGCGTGAATCGTGGCTGGGGGGATCTGCAACGGCTGCGTGACGCCGCACGCTGCCAGCGACGTTACGCGCGCTGCCGCGAGCGCTACGAGCGCGAAGCCAGCGGCAGCCCGGCGCCAGCCTCCCGACCAGGCCCCACGACGCGACTGAACTGGGCCGCTGCGCCGGCGTCGTTCGAGCAGCGTGAGTGCGAGATCGAACTCACGCGTAACCGCTTGCGCGAAGAGGCCTGGCAGCGCAAGACCCAACGCCTCGCCGAAATCGACTACGCACAGGTGCTCCATGAACGCTTCCATGCCTGGTGAACGAGCCGTCGGAACCGTGACCTGGGCCACGCGCATGCGCCAACTCGAAAGCGAGTTGCCGCGTGCCCGGCGGGCGATGCGCGAGCGCCTGAGGGTCGACTGGCGCGGCGCCGTCGCGGCTCTCGGGCCGCATGGCCGGACGGCCACGCCGCGCCGGAGCGAGAGGCGCACGCTCGCTCGGCGGGGCGAGTGGACCCTGTTCGCGTCACTGCGGCGGGTGGTGCGCCGGCTGCTCGCGGTGCTCACGGGCCGCAACGCCGCGCCTCCGCCCGCGCCGCTGGCCGATTCCGCGAGCGGCGATGCCTACGCGGCGTACGGTCAACTGCTCGCGAAACTGCGCCAGGACCCCGCCGCCGAGTGCGACGCGCTGGCGCGCCAGCTCGAAGTCTGGCGCGCACGCGCGGTGCAGGATGCGCGCGCCGGGTTGGCCACACGCCAGACGCGCCTGCTCGATCTGAGCTTGCGCGAGATGCCCCTGGCGGCGGAACGGTTGCGCCTGACGCGTGCTCGCAAGACCGAGCTGCGCGAGGTCACCGATGGCGGCCGCATTCTCATGCGCGGACTGGCGGCCTGCGTCCCGCTCAGTGCCGCAGCAGCGTTGATCGCCGCCGAGTTCTCGCTCGCCAAACAAGTGACCAGTACGGCGCTGGGACTCGAATACGCCGCGTTTGGCGGCGCCGAGATCCTGACGCCGGTGAACCTGTTCGCCATCGCGCTGTGCGCGCTCACGCTGCCGTTCAAGATGCTGGCGGACCTGATCGAGGAGTGGTCCGCGGGGTCGCGCTGGCGCAGGTTCACTTGGATCGGGGTGCTGGCCGTCTTGGCGCTCGTGCTCGTGGGCGTGGTGGGCGGCCTGCGCGGCGATACGTCCTACTGGACGAGCAGTGCGGCGCGCCAGAGCGCCTCGACCAATCAAGTCATGCCGGGCGGATCGACTGCGACCGACACCACGACTGCGGCAGCCAAGACCGGCGACGAGGACAACGGACAGGCATCTCGGGCGCTGTTTGTCGGCGTGTTCGTGACCGTCGGCGTGCTGTTCCCCCTGGTCGGCGGCGCCGCGCTCAGCAAGGCTCAGCGCCCACTGGGCGACGTCATCCGCGGCGTCGCGAACCTGCTCGCGCTGTGGCGGCTGGTCGGTCGCGAGCGCGACGAGCGGGACGAACTCGAGCACGTCCAGGCGCAACTCGAGCAGGTCATGCACGGGGGGCTGCGTCTGCTCGCGCGTGCCGGCGGTCTGGCCGGCATGGCCACGTTCGTCAACGCCGTGGCCGGCGCGATCGAAGCGAAAGACCCAGCGGCTGCGCACGAGCTGACTCAGGCCGCCCGCACACTCGACAGCGACGTGCGCGCCGCCACGCCCGCGTTCCTGGCGGCGTTGGCGCAGGCTGCCGAGGTTCCGCTGGCCGCGGAACAGGCCGCGGGGCTGCGTCAGGTCGTGCTGTTCCTTGAGCACGCCATTCGGAGCGGTGACCCGCACCTGGATCTGAGAGCGGCCGCCGACGCCGTGGCCCGGGCCGCCGCGGATGCGTTGCGACAGGGCTACAGCAACGGGCTCGACATGGCGCGCGAGCTGCTTGCGGAGCTGAGCAACGAAGAGCGCCATCAACTCGAAACCTGCGGCCTGATCCACGCGGACTTCTTCGGCCACGGTGGCGCGCGAGGCCGCGTGAGCGCGCTGCACACGGAGGCTCTGTCATGACCTGGCGTCGCTTGTTCGTGCCGTGCGGGATTCTCGTGCTCAGCACTGCCGCGTGCGTCAAGCCAGCGCAGGAGTCGCCCTCGAGCAGCGGAGCTGGCGGCGTCGACCACGCGTTGGTGTTCGTCCAGGCGACCCTTCAGCCCGCCGTGAATCGGCTGGTGATCGAGCGCGGCGTGTGGCCGGTGGTGCGCTGCTTGACCGCCTCCGACGACGGACTGCACTTCGAGTTGGCAGCGCTCTACGATCGCACCAGCGCCGGCACCATTTTGATGCAAGGCGACGTACCGCCAGGCCTGAACGGGCGCAGGGAGGCGAATCGGCTGCGCGAGCGCTTCATTGAGCAGGGCCGTACGCTCCTGGATCGCCTGTACGCCGAGAACGCACCCGAGTTCGTCGACGTGCTCGGCTCTGTGTTCGTGATCGACCGCTACGTCGCTCGCACGGGCGTGGTGCCGCACGTCATCTACGTCTCGGAAATGGTGCAGCGCACCGGCATCGACGGCTACGACTTCTCCGGCAACGGCGACGTCGGCAGCCTGGCGCGCGCGGCTCACAACCTGGAGCGCGACTACGGAACCAAGCTGCGGCAGCGCCCGCGCCTGGCCGGCATGCGCGTGGACGCGATCCAATTGGATCTGACGTTGCTGGCGCGCGCCGCCGGGCCGGAAGTGCCGAGCGTGGCGCAGGTGATCACGCCGGTCGACGAACTCGAAGCCTTCTGGCGTGACAAGTTCTTCGCTGGCCTGCTGCGGGCTCGGATGACTCTGCACCAGCCGGGTGCCACGTGCAAGACGCTGGGGCTCGACTGAGTTAGGCTCCGTGTGGCGCTGATTTCGCCCGCGTGGAGGCACGATGGGGTGGGCGTGGGTGGCGGCGGCCGGCGTGGTGGCCTGGGCGCTGCGCCGGCGTGGCGGCGCGGCCGCGGCCCTGTGGCTCGCGCCTGGCGTGCTGCTCGCTTGGTCGCTGGGCTCCGCGCAGATGAGCGGGCCGTCGGCGCGCTTCACGCTCGAGGCGCTGGCCTTCCCGATGCCGTCGGAGCCGGGCCGCGTGCCGCTGCTGCGGCTCGGAAGCGCCGCGGCGGCGCGCGAAGTCACGCCGATGCTCGCGCTGCCCGGTCTGCCCGTGAGCGGCGCGCCGGTCGACCTGTTCGTCGCGCCGGCGCACGACGAGCAGGGCGCGCCGCGCGCCGCGCGGCTGGAGCTGCGCGTGGGCGCGGGCTCGCGTGCGATGGTGGGCTTCGCGCGCCCTGACGACGACCATCCCTTTCCGTTCAGCAACGTCGTGCGGCTGCGCGGGGGCGAAACGCTCGTGATCTGCCCCGGCGGACGCGGCGAGTGCGCCGAGCGCGCGCTCGCCGTCGTGCGCAGTCCGGCCGGCGGCCTCGTGGTCGGCCCCTGTGACCTCTCGGGCGAACCGCGCCAGCGCGGTCGACCCAGCACGTGGGGGCATCCGCCCGAACGCACCTTGGCGCTGCTGGATCTCTACCACTACGAGCCGACGCGCTGTGTACCGCAGCGTGTCGACGAGTCGAGCGCGTTCTGGGCGCGACGCGACGGACGTGGCGGTTGGTACCTGCCGCTGCGTTCGTTCCTGTTGCTGCGCGGCGGCGACGTGCACCTGGCCGTGCTCGATCCGCCCGAGACGCTGGAGGTGCGCGGCAGCGCGCCGGAGGCGTCGACCGGGCTGGTCGCCGAAGGCCCCGGTCCACATCGACTCGAGGTGCTGGCGACGCGCGTCGACGTCCCGTTCGACGTGCCCTGTCAGGAGCCCGAGGCGGCCGCCGCGCGCGGGGATCTGTCCGGCGGGGCGCTCTGCAAGCGCGTGCGCATCAGCTACAGGCGTCCGGCCCTCGAAGTCAGCGTCGCCAGCGAGCGCGTCACGCTGGCGCCGCTCGACCCGCCGTCGATCACGGTCGACGCGCAGTGCGAGCGGCTGACGGGGTGCGCGCTCAGCGACCTGCAGGCCGCCTACTTCAAGGACGCCAGCCTGCGCGAAGTCACGCCCAACGTGCCGCTGCTCTGGTTCGGGCTGAGCGCGCAGGGCGGCGAGCCCATGGCCGCGCACCTGCGCTACGAGAGCGACGCGCGCGCCTGCGGCGAGCAGGGCGCGCCGTGCCTGGTGGTCGGCACGCGCGACGGCGCCTACGTGCACGCGCCCGACGGGCGGCTGGCCGTCGGCAGCCCGGATGGGGAACAGGTCTTCCTGCGCGTGACGCGCCTGGGCGTGCCATGGTGGCTGCTGGCGCTGCTCATGGGGCTGCTGCTCGTGCAGTGGGCGCTCGTGACGCCGCGCGACCAGGCGCGCGTCGCAACGGTGACGATCGCCGTCGCGCTGGTCCTGCTCGCGGCGCGCGCACTGTTCGGTTTCAAGCTGCTGGCGCGTTATCCGCACGATCCCGAGGGCCTGGCCGGCGCCCTGCTCGGCTGGGCCTGTCTGCCTGTCGCGCTCACGTTGGCGAGCCGCGCGCTGGAGCGCGGCGTCGCGCTGCGCGCGGCCGCCTCCCTGGGGCTCGGCACGGCGAGCGTGGCGAGCCTCGCCGCGCTCGGCGTGCTGACGCTCTCCGTGCGCCAGTTCGTCAGCCTGCTGGCCGGCCTGGTGCTGCTGCTGGCGTTGTGTGCCGGGCTGGGCTGGCGCGCGAGCCGCGTCTGGCAGCGCCTCGGCCAGCGCGCCGAGGCGCGCCTGTGGCCGATCCTGCTGCTCGTCCTGGTGAGCATGCGCGCGTTGCTGGCGGCGGTCGGTTTCGAGCGCCTGCGCGACGTGCCGGTGCTGGCCTGGTACTGGCCGGCGGCGCTCGTGCTGCTGACGCTCGTGCTGCGGCGCCTGTCGGGCGCGCGCGTGCGGGTGCCGCGCACGAGCCGCACGTTGCCCGGGTGGCTCGTCTACGGCGCGCTAGCCGCGCTGGTCGTGCTGGCGCAGGTCCCGGGCCGTGGCGACACCGGCTCGGCGCTGGTGCTCGGGCCGCCGCTGCTGCTGGCGCTGCTGTTCGTGTGGGGCGACCTGCCGACGACGTCGTCCCGCGCGCGCTGGCCGGCTCCGGCCGTGCTGGCGCTTGTGGCGCTCGGCGCTCTGTTCGCCTGGCACCGCGCGCTGGATGCGAGCTACCCGCGCGTGGCCGCGGAGCGGGCCTGGAGCCTGCGCGACGCCGAGCACAAGGGCCGGGGCTACCTGTGCCCGGTCGCCGACGACCCGCGCGCGACGACGTCACTGGAGTTGGGGGCCGCGCAGGAGGACGTCTTCCGACGTGGCAACCTGGTCGTGCGGCGCGACGACTACCTGTTGCGCGGCGCGGCCAATCGCGCCGGCACGAAGGTGGGCGCCGAGGTGCACGAGTTCATGGCCGTGTTGCGGCGCTACGCGGCCGGACCCAGCGACGAGTGGGGCGGCGCCGGCTACCTGAGCGCCGAGGTGCGTCGCTACGGCTCGGGCGAGGTACGCGCGCAACTGGCCGACGGCGCGCCCAGCCTGTTGTTGGCGGCCGAGGGCGGCACGGCGGCGGTCTTCGGCCTGCTGGCCTTGCACGCGCTGCTGCTGCGGGCGCTGCTGCGACGTCATGCCGAGCTGCTGCCGCAGCTCTCCGGCCCCGACGCGACCCTCAGCTTCGCGGCGCTGGCCTGCGTGGGCGTGCCGGCCTGGACGACGCTGCTGATGGCGGGCGGCAACTTCGGCCTGCTGCCCTTCACGGGCCAGAGCACGCCGCTCCTGGCAGTCTTCTCCGGCATGGACTTGGTCGTCGCGCCGACGCTCTGGGCGCTGGCGCTGTGCGCGACACGCCTGGCCGAGGAGCGCGCGCAGGCGCCACAGGAGGGCGACGGTGTCCGCTGAATCCGGCCTGGCGCGGCTCGTGCGGCGGGGCGCGCTGCCGGCTTTCGCGCTCGTCGGGCTCTCGGTGGTCGTGGCGCACTGTCGCATCCGTGCCGGCAGCGTGGCGTTGGGCGTCGAGGCCACGGGCTACCGCGAGCTGGTCAATCGCGCGCTGCAGGGCAAGCTCGAATGGAGCGCGCGCGACAGCGTGCCCGTGACGGGCGGCGCGCACGCGGCGGGCGAGGCGGAAGCCGTCGACCGCGACGAGGGCGGGCCGCTCGAGCTGAACTTGGAACTGGGCGCGTTGTCGCCCGCCGAGCGCGCCTTCGTGCTGCACAGCTTCGTGCTCGACGATCTCGAGTATCCCGAGCGCTTCGCGCGCGGAGAGAGCGCCCATCCGCGCCTGCGGGCCGGTTTCCGGCGCCGGCCGCTGCCCTTCTCCGAAGCCGCGCGCTGGCGTGGCCGGCTGTTGTTCCGGCGCGGCGCGCGCGAGGTCGCGCTGCGTTCGCGACAGGGCCGCGAGGTCTATCTGCACGCGCCGCGCGACTTGGCCCAGGGCCTGCCGCATGCCGAGAGCGTGCCGCTCGGAGCGCCGGCGAGCGAGAGCGATGCGGTGCGCAGCGGTCCGAGCTTCAAGTGGGAACTGGGCGGCAAGACGGCCTTCACGCTGCACGCGCTGCCCGGGCCGGCCGGCGCGCTGACGGTGGTGTTGGAGCGCCCGCGCGAGACGGCCGGCACGTTGATCCTGAACGGAATCACGCTGCCTGCCGACGAACTGCAGCGCGCTTTCGAGCCGGGCGACTGGCTGGTGCTGCGCAGCCGCGTGCCGGCCGCCGAGGAGATCTTCTTCCTCGACCAGGGACTGTCCGGCGTGATCTCCGAGTTCAGGCGCGGGCGCGAGGGCTTCGAGCGCACGTTCGCGCCCGCCTCGGGTCTCGAGCCGTTGGCACGCTCGGTCGCGGGCGTGTACGACGGGCTGCTGAGCCTGCTCGAAGAGGCCAACGCGCGCAACGCCACGAGCCGCGCGCGGCCCGGCGGCGGCGGGCCGTTGGACGGCGAACTGCGCAAGCTGCGTGCCCGCGACCTGCGCCTGACGCTGGACGCGGCGTTGCAGGCGCCGGCCCAGGCGTTGCTCGAACGGCAGATCCGCGCGCGCATGCCGGCCAGCGGCTGGCACGTCGACACGCGCCTCGGCACGCTGCCGCGCGAGCCGCCCCGGGCGGCCCTGAGCGTGATCGAACTCGGGCGCGGAGAGCTGCTGGCGGCGGCCAGCTTCCCGGGCGAGGAAGACCTCGAGCGTCACCTCGAGGCGCTGCAGGCCCACGTCGGGCGTAGCGCGCACCGGCGCTGCTCGCGGCGTCTCATCGACTACCTGCAGTTGCAGCACGAACGCCGTCGCGAACGCCTGCTGGCCAATCACGTCTTCGACGCGCACCAGGTGGGGTCGACCATCAAGCCGCTGCTCGCGGCCGCCTTCGCCCTGCACTGGACGCCGGCCCAGGGCGGGAGCGATCCGCTCGACATGACGGTGGCGTGCGCGGGCGCGTCGGGTGCCGAGTGGCAGCCCGGACAGCCGGTGCCGCTGGTGCCCGGGACCGACGTTCCGATGGCGGTCTACGACGACGTGCCCCACGGCACGACCAACTTCAGGCAGTTCCTGGCGCGTAGTTGCAACAGCTTCATGTTCCGTCTGGCGGCCCAGGCACTGCGCGCCACGCCCGGCTTCAGCGCCGCCGACTGTGACGGGCGCCTCGAGCACGTCCTGCGGCGCGATCCCACGACGCACCCCGCGACGCGTGACGAGGCGCGCGCGCTGACGCCTTTCGGGCGCTTCGCCTGGCTGGCCGGCGCCTTCCTGCGCGATCCCGAGAGCCGCGGCGTGGGCGAACGTCACCACGCCTGGTGGCGGCCGGCCAGCGACGAGATGTTCAAGGCCGTCGGCGCGTTGGGCTGTAGCGAGTTCGAGGCGCAGTCGCTGGCGGCGGTCAGTCCCGCCTGGGTCAATCTGGACGTCACCGGCATCTCGCGCTGCCACCCGAACCTGTCGAGCCTGTTGAAGGGCGGCGGCACGAATCGCTGGAGCAACGCCGATCTGGGCATCGCCTACGCGCGGCTGGTCAGCGGTCGAGTGCTCGAGGGGCGCGTCGTGATGGACGAGAACGGCGCCGCGCCCGCGCCGTCCCCCGCGCCGGCCGCGCCTGTCTTCGACGCCAGCGACTGTCGCATCAGTCTGGCCTGCGCCGACCCCGCGCGCTTCGAGCGCGTGCGCGGCGAGGTGCTGGCGGGCATGGGGCAGGGCTTCTTCGCCACGGGCACGTCACGTGGGGTGCACGCCACGGTGGCGGACGTGGTGGCGCGTCTGGCGCGCGCCTCTGGTCGCCCCTGGGGCGCCTATGCGAAGACCGGGTCCTCGGAACGCCCGTTGGAGCTGGTGGCGCGCGTCGACGACGACCTGCATCCCTCGCGGCGTCCGGGCAGTCGCGTCGGCGCCGACGTGCGCGAGGCCAACTTCACCCTGCTGCTCGTGGAGTGTGCCGCGGACGACGGTGGCGCGCGCGCCGCGACGCTGGCCTGCGAGCGTCTGCCGCCGCTCGGCCCGGGCGCGCGCGGGTATGCGCTGCACCTGTGGACCGACGGCGTGCCGGGCATCGCGCTCGGGGGCGACGCGGCCGTGTTCTACAACTCGCCGGCCGGCCGCGCGCTGCTCGATCGGCTGGTGCGCGCGGTGGAGGCGGGCGCGTGAGGCCCGCCTGGCTCGTCGCGGGTCTGCTGCTGCTGGGGCTGGGCCTGGCCTCGGCGCCGCCCGACCTGATGCCGGAGCGCTTCTCGCCGGCGCAGGGCCAGCCCGGCCTGGGCGCCAAGCTCCGCAGTTTCCAGGCGCGGCGCTGGGTGCAGGTCGAAGTCCCGGCCGGCATGACGCTGGCGGCCTTCCTGCAGCGCTACCATCTCGCGGCGCGGGCCTACGTGTGCCGGCGCGAGTGCCAGGGCAGAGACCTGAAGCAGGCCGAATGCGCGGGCTTGTCGGGCGCGCTCTTCGTCGCCGTGGGCCTGCCGGAACCGACGGAGGGCCCGGCCTGCGCGCAGGCCGGGCCGTGACGGCTGCCAGTCGACGGAGCGCGGCGCGGGTGAGTCCCGCGCGAGCGGAGCGTGGGGGACGGTGCACATGAGGCTCCAGGACGAGAGCGTCCGCGAGGACGAATGCGCGTTCGCCGACGAGGGGCTCGATGCGTCGCAGGTCGGCCCCGGCGGTGGCGCCGGAGTGTGGCTGCGCCTGCCGCTCGCGGCGCTGCGGCCGTTGCTGCTGCTGGCGGGCGTGCTGCTGGCGACGTGCGTGGCGTCGTTGCAGTCGCCGCTGGCCGACGGGCTGGGCGCGCTCGTGCGTCGCGCGCCCGCGCTGCCGGCCTGCGTCGGTCTGGCCGCCGGCGCGTGCCTGTGGGCCGTGGCGCGCCGCCTGCGGGCCGAGCGTTGGCGCGGCGACGCCGTCGATCGGCTGACGCTGTGCCTGCCTCTGCTGGGGAGCGTGCTGTGCGCCCTCGCGCCGCTCGCCCCGGTCCTGCTGATCGCGGGCGCGCTGCTGTTGTTCGGCGGCGCGCTGCTGCTCCTGCCGTGGCACTGGCAGCGGCGCGCCGAGCGCGCCTGGCTGCTGCACAAGCCCGGCTACGGCCGCGCGCTCCTGGGCATGCTCGTGACGCTCGTGGCGCTGCCCGTGCTCGCGGCGCTCGGGTTGCGCACTGTCGCCCGTCACACGCAGGCGCGAGTCGAGCAAGCCAGTCGCGTGTGGAGCGCACCGGGCGCCGACTGCCTCGCGCGCCTGCTCCAGGCGGCGCCCGGCTCGGTCGCCGATCGGCTCGCGCTGGCGGCGTTCGGTCCGCGCCTCGGCGGGCGCCCAGGTCAGGCGCTCTTCGAGTGTCTGGCGCCCGAGTTGCAAGAGACCGAGACGCTGGCCCAGCGCCTCACGTTCGATCCCGATCGGCTCTGTCAGCCGCTGGCCGAGCCGGGCAACAGCGCGCTCTTCGCCACCTGGCACGCGCGCCGCGACCGGCTGCTGCAGGCGCACTGGCTGATCGCCGCGCTCGATCCGGCGTCGCGTCGCGAGTACGACGCGGCGCTGGCGGCCCAAGCCGAAGCCGCCAGCGCCTGCGGCGACCCCTGGCTGCTGCCGGAGGCGCTGCTCTTCGACGC
>WBZQ01001842.1_pt2 | contig 13467 bp, 15 predicted proteins | sample 5204251 | NCBI WGS metagenome assembly WBZQ01 (sample SAMN12412402, study PRJNA552823) | activated sludge metagenome | isolation source: activated sludge from nitrification reactor of wastewater treatment plant... | place: USA: Virginia | collected 2017-09 | reverse complement strand
ACAAGCAGTAGAACACAATACCGTGATAGATAAATCATGGATTACAAATAGTTTTTCCTAATAATTCGTAAATTTAGAAAAACGGGATCATTAATAGCTATTAAGATTCTTATTTGATTATCCCTTAAGGAAAATCTGAAGAACCCTCAATACCATTGCGAACAAAGTGAGGAATCTTTGGCAATCAATATCATCGATTTCTCGCTATGCTCGGAATGACAGTTATTCTGAGTTTCCTCAAAGTGACGAGGTACTAAGTACGCTCTCCAAGCTACTGGTTCTTAACTAGCTTTTTGTAACAACCAAGCCTTCGTGTGCAAATTCGATTGTTTCAATCGCTACTTCATTACCTTCAGATTTCAAATCAGTAGCAGTAATCTTTGTCGGCCAAGCATTCGTTAACGTCCAAACCATCGTTGCATTACCGGCTTCATCCACCAAACTAATATTAACTGGCATGCGCTGGATAGTGTTCATTTTGATCTGATTGAACAAACTCCAAAACTTATTATCGCTTTTTAAAATACCTTTTTTCATAGTAACATTACTCATTTTCTTCAATCCTGGCGTTTTAAACGCTGAAAATGGCAAGTTACCACCGTGGCGATAGTTGATCTCTTCAAATGAGATATCTAATCCGCTCACTTCTTGAAATAACATCACCTGCGAATCCCAATTAACCTGAAAATGGAATTTAGGGATGGGCCATATAGTCGCTGACTGTTTTGATCCATCATCTGCCATGATTTACCTTTTTCCCGGATATGTATCCATTAACATTTCTTCTTGAATCCTGTAACTCAGATTAGAAATTCTTACAGCTTATGATATAACTTGAAACTGTGAGATTGTTAAACTTTATTTTGCAAACCTCTATACACAATTAATTAAAAATGAAACTGGATTATGACATCATCATTGTAGGTGCTGGCAGCGCAGGACTCTCTGCATTGCGCCAAGTAAAAAAACATACGGATAATTTCGTCATTATCAACGATGGTCCCTGGGGAACCACCTGTGCCCGGGTAGGATGCATGCCATCCAAAGCGCTGATCGAAGCGGCCAATGCGTTTTATCGGCGCAATACATTTGAAGCGTTTGGCATCGTTGGCGCAGAAAAGCTGTCTATCGATAAAAAGCGAGTATTTGAGCGTGTTCGGGCATTACGCGATCGTTTTGTCTCTGGAATTGTGGAGGACACCGAATCGCTTGGGGAACGTGCAATTTCAGCCAAAGCACGATTATCAGGACCTCACCAGGTTCAAATTGGTGACAAGAAATTGCGCGCAGAGCGCATTATCCTGGCACCCGGATCACGTTCGATTATTCCTCCAGAGTGGCAAAAACTGGGAAAGCGGCTCCTGACTTCCGATACATTATTTGATCAGGAAACCATTCCTGAGCGCATGGCAGTGATCGGTATGGGACCGATCGGTATAGAAGTGGCACAAGCACTCAGCAGGATTGGTGTTCAAGTCTATGGATTTAGCAGAAATCCATTCATCGCCGGAATAACCGATCCACTCATTAACCAAACGATCACGGATGCGATATCGCATGAGTTTCCATTATTTCTAAATAATAAAGCCAAAGTCGCAAGCAGCCCTGAAAATAGGGCGATAACAATTTTGGCGGGTGACCAGCAGATAGAAGTCGATGGTGTCTTTGCTGCCCTGGGACGTCAACCCAATGTCGATGATCTGGGATTGGATACGCTGGGTATTGCGGTTAATGATCACGGTCTACCGAATGTCAATCCCTCTACTATGCAGATCGAAGATTTGCCGATTTTTTTAGCGGGTGATGCCAACAATCATCTGCCATTGCTTCATGAAGCAGCCGATGAAGGCTATATTGCCGGTGTTAACGCAAGTGCAGGCTCAATCACTTGTTTTCAGCGGCGCACACCTTTAGCGATTACTTTCTCTGACCCTAACATTGTGACTGTTGGCGCTTCTTTTCAGCAATTGCAAAATAAATCCATCGGTATAGGCCGAGTCAGCTTTGATAATCAAGGCCGTGCGCGTGTAGCGCAATTGAATAAAGGCATGCTGCGTATTTACGCGGATTCAAAAAGCGGGCAATTATTAGGGTCGGAATTATGCGCACCAGCGGGCGAACACATAGCCCATCTGTTAGCGTTAGCAATCAGTCAGTCATTAACCGTTTGGGATCTGTTACAAATTCCTTTTTATCATCCGGTACTGGAAGAAGGTTTGCGCACAGCACTGCGGGATCTGGTGTCCAACTTGCCGCCCGGGATCAATCGATCCGACTTGTCCGCATGCCCAGGATTTAATACTGATGTGCAAAATAAAGCATGAATTTCTGACGGTATGGACAATCGTCAGGGTATCTCTAAAAATTCACAGTGTTAAACAAAACGAGGTGAAAACAAAAAATGGTAACGCAGCATGCGCTTGTATGGTAAGGAATCATTTTTTTCAAGTTATAACGTGTTGCGACAAAATTTAAATTTCTAAAGATGCCCGTTTGTTGTGTTTAACGCCGTTTTTGACCCAACAAAGATCCTAACAAACCACGAGTAATTTCGCGTGCAATGGAAGTTCCGACCGAGCGCGCTGCACTTTTTGCAAAGGCATCGATCATTCCCTCACGACGCCCACCACGAGGTCCGGTTGAACCCAACAGTAAATCGCCCAATCCCCCTAAAATCCCTTCACTCGCCGGTTGTTTTGCATTACCAACAACAACTCCTGCTGCATTTTTAGGTGTATCTTCGTTACCAGCACGCGCTTGCAGCAATTCAAAAGCGCTTTCACGGTCAACTTCCTGTTCGTACACACCCGCCACAATGGATGATTGCATCAATTGTTGCCGTTCCTGCGGCGTAATCGGCCCGATCTGACTGGCGGGTGGCAGAATAAAGGCACGCTCGGTAACCGCAGGTGATCCATCGGAGTCAAGAAAAGAAATCAGTGCTTCCCCCACGGACAACTCCATAATTGCCAGTCTGGCATTGAGATTGGGATTCGGCCGCATTGTTTCTGCAACTGCATTCACCGCCTTCTGGTCTCGCGGTGTAAATGCCCGCAATGCATGCTGAACACGATTCCCCAATTGCGTTAATACTTTTTCCGGGATATCAAATGGATTCTGCGTCACAAAATAAATACCCACACCCTTGGAACGAATCAACCGCACAACTTGCTCGACCTTCTCCAATAATGCAGGGGATGCTGTGCTAAACAACAAATGTGCTTCATCAAAAAAGAACACCAGTTTAGGTTTGTCGAGATCACCGGCCTCAGGCATATTTTCATACAGCTCGGATAACATCCACAGCAAAAACGTACTATATAGCCTCGGTGAATTTAGTAACTTGTCAGCGGCAAGAATATTGATTACACCTTTACCGTCAATAGCCTGAATTAAATCCGCGATATTCAGCATGGGCTCGCCGAAGAACTTGTCTGCACCCTGCTCTTCCAACTGCAATAGACTGCGCTGAATCGCACCGATCGAAGCTGATGAAACATTGCCATATTGGGTTTTGAATTCATCCGCATTGTTACCGACATATTGTACTAAAGCACGCAAATCCTTCAGATCGAGCAATAACAAGCCATGATCGTCAGCCACTTTAAAAACCAGCGCTAACACGCCTTCCTGCGTCTCGTTCAGATTCAATAAGCGCGCCAGTAACAGCGGCCCCATATCGGAAATGGTAGCACGTAAAGGATGACCATTTTCCTGCAACACATCCCACACTGTCACCGGGAAACCCTGCCAGATGGGCGGATCAATTTTGAGTTGATTGAGCCGTGTTTTCATTTTTTCAGAAAGCGATCCAGGTTTGCAAATACCGGTTAAATCGCCTTTCACATCCGCCATAAAAACCGGCACACCAATACTGGAGAAACTTTCTGCGAGTTTCTGTAATGTGACTGTCTTGCCGGTACCGGTCGCACCGGTTATACAGCCATGACGTGTAGCCATCGCTGGCAAAAGTGTTAAATCAGCATTACCTGCCTTTGCAATAATCAGTGGCTCAATCATAAATTCTCTCAAGGTACTATTTTAAAAATAACCCTATAACTATAGAAAAATCATATTCTTCTAGAAGTTTACAGAAATTTACTTAATGTAATTCTATATGTCAAATCACAGCAAACGCGATGAAAATTCCCAAGTCGATGTATACTAGTCATAAAAGCCAGTGGCAATATTTATTAGCTTTGCAACAAGTAACTTGATTAATTTCTGGATTGAACAATACTTGAATAAGCAATTCCTATACGGCGATATCGGTGGTACCAAAACAATTCTGCAAATAGCGGAAATAAAGCATGGAAAAATTCATCAGCAATTTACACAACACTATGAAAGTCAGGCTTTTGTAGCTTTCTCTGATCTGCTAAAAGACTTTCTCGCTTGCACGGAAACATCGAGTTCACCCCTTGCCGCATGCTTTGCAGTAGCCGGACCAATCGTTGCCCAGCAAGCAACATTGACCAATCTGACCTGGCAAATCCATAGCGGCGACATTGCCCAGCAATTTTCAATCCCCACGGTCAAGCTCATCAACGACTTTGAAGCGGCCGCATTGGCTGTTGAAGCGCTCTCACCCGATGATCTGGTAACCCTCCAGACAGGACATATTCATGAACAAGCCATGCGAGTAGTGTTAGGCGCGGGTACTGGTATGGGTGTAGCTTGGCTCACCTGGCTCAATGATCGTTATTATGCGTTCGCCACTGAAGCAGGCCATATGGATTTTGCGCCAACCAATGAACTACAAATCCGTTTGTTGGAAACACTCCATCACAAATTTGGGCATGTATCGGTGGAGCGTCTGCTATCAGGATCGGGGTTAACAAGTATTTTCAACTACCTGCAATCGAACCAGGAGAAACCTTCAGACTTATTAGCGACACACCTGAAAGAAGATAGTGGTGCCACTATAACGACACTAGCACAAACTCACAGTCATCCGATTGCAATCAAGTCACTGAATGTATTTGCTGAAATCTACGGCGCTTACGCGGGTAATCTGGCGTTGACAGGATTATGCCGTGGAGGAGTATATGTTGCCGGCGGCATTGCACCCAAAATTATCAATATCCTCAGTTCCGGCAGCTTTATGCATGCTTTTCGCGACAAAGGAAGGTTTTCCCCGTTAATGCATGAAATTCCAGTGCATATCATCACAAACCCTGAAATCAGCTTGCTGGGCGCTAAACGGGAAGCTCATTATTTACTTATGCAGCAGAATTAATCATGCAGTAATTGTAAGTTTGAATATCCGGTATGAATAAATACGTTACTGCAATAAAATAACAAATAATTTCCACTAAGGAGTCTTCATGTTTTCGCGTACAGCTTTTACCGTCACTGTTAATCCAAAAATACCACCGCGCCTTAAACGTTTAGAAGAACTTGCCAATAATCTTTGGTATAGCTGGGATCGTGCCACGCGCACACTCTTCTCACGGCTTGATCCCCATTTATGGGAAGCCGTTGGGCACAATCCTAAAGCGTTTCTCAAACGAGTAGACGAATCAGCACTGCTAAAAGCTACGGAAGACCGGGTATTTCTTGCCACCTACAACAGTATTTTGTCGACCTATGACTCGTATCATGATGCATCCGCCGCGCAGGAAGACGGCGAAGAACTGAGTTCGTACGATCAAGTCGCCTATTTTTGTTTTGAATTTGGCTTTCACGAAAGCTTGCCCATTTATTCCGGCGGCCTGGGCATTCTTGCCGGAGATCACTGCAAAGCAGCCAGTGACTTGCATCTACCGTTCGTTGCGATTGGTTTGCTATACCGCCAAGGATACTTTTCTCAAATTATTGATATTCAGGGAAACCAGCAAGTCACCTATACCATGTCCGATTTTGACGATCTTCCTGTCACACCGGTATTGCGTAGCGATGATTCGAATTTGACGATTGAAGTACCCTTGCCACAACGTAATGTCATTGCAAAAATATGGCAAGCAAAGATCGGGCATGTCACATTGTATCTGCTCGATACCGATTTACCCGAAAATTCACCGCAAGACCGCTATATCACCCACAATCTCTATGGTGGCGATAAAACCATGAGAATCGAACAAGAAATCATTTTAGGTATGGGGGGTGTGCGTGCACTACACGCACTTGGCATACAACCGACGATATGGCACATCAATGAAGGTCATGCAGCTTTTATGATCCTGGAACGCATCCATGATCTTGTTCAACAAGGGCTTAATTTTGCCAGTGCCTTAGAAAGCGTTGCAATCAATACCGTATTCACAACACATACCGCCGTTCCTGCCGGGCACGACCACTTCAGCCCGGACATGATACAAAATTATTTTGACAGTTTTTATCGCGACCTGAGCATCACCCGTGAAGAATTCATGGCACTTGGTCATATTACTGGCAGTCCCGATTTTAATATGACAGCTCTGGCGATTCACGGCTCGCGTACGCATAATGGTGTCAGCAAAATACATGGTAATGTGTCGGCAAATATTTGCCGGGATCTATGGCCGCAAATCGAACCTGAAGAAAATCCGATTTCTTATATCACCAACGGCGTACACGTGCCAACCTTCCTGGCGCAGGAGTGGTCTGATCTGTTTGATCGTTACCTGGGTCATGAGTGGCGCAATAAAATGTGCGATACCGAATACTGGTCACGCATTGATGCAATTCCGGATCATCTGTTTTGGAGTGTGCGTCAATCCCTAAAATCCCAGATGTTTTATGGCATTCGTTCACGCGTCACTGACCAGAATGCCAGAAATCGTGGTTCTGAAGCCCATCTGGATCGATTGCTGAAATTTGTTGATCCAATCAATCCTAATATCCTGACATTAGGTTTTGCGCGTCGTTTCGCAACTTATAAACGTGCCACCTTATTATTCGAAAATCTCGATTGGCTTCGTAAAATCATCCTTGATCAGGAACGTCCGGTATTGCTGATTTTTGCCGGTAAAGCACATCCGGCAGATGTTCCCGGTCATGATTTAATCCGCAGTATTAGCGAAATTGCACACCTTCCTGAGTTTGAAGGGCGTCTGTTATTAATCGAAGGCTATGATTTGCGCCTTGCCAGACGCTTAGTCGCTGGCGTGGATGTCTGGCTCAACAATCCCATCTATCCGCTTGAGGCCAGCGGCACATCCGGCATGAAAGCAGGCATTAATGGCGCCATTAATCTGAGTGTGCTGGATGGCTGGTGGGGCGAAGGTTACGACGGTAAAAATGGCTGGGCGATCAAACCCGGACCGGAAGATATGGATAGCGTGCTGCGCGACAAAGAAGAAAGTCGCGCACTGTATGAAATCGTGCAAGACCAAGTCGTTCCACTGTATTACAACTATGGCAAACTCGGCTATTCACCGGGATGGGTAAAAATGGCTAAGCATTCGATGAAATCACTGTTGCCACGTTATAACGCTACCCGCATGGTTGATGAATATGTAAAAAAATTCTACCGTTCCGCCAGTCATAAAGGCACGCTCTATGCAGCTAATGACTTTGCTGAAGCGAAAAATATTGCAGCATGGAAGGCCAAAATAAAAAATGCCTGGCATGGCGTCACATTACGTCGATTAGATACCCTCAGTGAGCGCATTTATTTTGATCAAACACTGAATTTCAAGGTTGCTGTCAAGCTGAATCATTTGGCACCAGAAGATGTTGTCGTAGAATTGCTTATATGCCGCCAGTTCAAAACCACCAAATTATCTAATTTCAAGCACTTCAAATTTGAATCTACAGGCATCCAAGAGGCAGGAGAACACCTGTTTGAACTGAAGTTGACGCCTGAATTATGCGGTAAACAGGAATATTTCATCCGTATGTATCCCTGTCATGCGCTGTTGACTCATCCTTTGGAAATGGGATTAATGGTTTGGCTTTGAATAAGCCGTCGAGTAAGAGGAAGTTTAAGGCAGATTAAGCAAAAAAATATCTATCACATAGATAGGTGCATTTCCGAGTACTGTCTAGCGCAGTACTCTGATTGCGCAGACACTGATTCAAAATTTTCTTAAGAATTAACATACTTAATATTCTTTAGGCATACTCCTGACTAAGATACTGATCATGAATATACGAGAAGCGTATGTTCTATTTTGATGAGTTACTGAAAAGGAGATGTTCACTATGAATTGGGATCAAGTTACAGGTAACTGGAATCAGCTTAAAGGTAAAATCAAAGCGCAGTGGGGTCATTTGACTGATGATGATCTTGCGGTAATCAACGGTCAACGTGATCAATTGGTCGGCAAATACCAGCAGCGCCGAGGTGCAAACAAAGGGCGAACAAAAAAAGAAGTAAGGGATGACTTCAATAACAGGTGGTAGCTGCATACTGATTAGGCTTTCTAATTTATATCTCGGATATATAGATTATAGATGACTGCCTTGCAATTGGATTTAAACGATCAGCATAATCCAATTGCAAGGAAAAAAGGATGAATAAAACGCGCAACAATCCATGCAGCAAGTGGCTGATTTACTTGTTGTTGGACTTTACCACGCCTCTAATATTCATTGCTGTCAAGGCCACCTGTAATGTAGCCAATGCCCAGGCTGAATTAGGAATAGCCCAAATAAACCAGAGTAGATTACTCAGCAGAAGTAGCCAGAATCCCCAATTCCGATTCGCTTTTCTCTCAGCTGAGACATACCATGAAGCTGTTATAGTGACAATCATTGCAAGCCACTGAAGATGATTAAGGAGATCTGAATATGCCAATTTTTATCCACAGTAGAAAGTATTACTACATTTAATATTCATTAAGTTATCAAATCAATGAATAAAATAAATCTACCATGAGTTTTATTTAAATTTTATAACCTATCATATGTTTTATTGAGATTCATAAGATAAATAGGTTTTCAATAATAATTTTTTAGCCCTGAAAAGAAAGGATATAAAAATGAACCGAACATTTAACGCAAGAAAAAACGAATTATTATCAGACGTCCGCAATATTCTAAAAGATGCTGAAGATCTTTATGAATCGATTGTCGATGATGGCACCGATAAGACCAAGCAACTCAAAAAGAACTTGAAAGCAAAGATCGACAAGGCAAGAGGCCAATTTGACGACATCGAGGATGGTTTGACAGATCTCGCGAGGACGACTGCGAAAGAGACTGACAATTGGATACGCAGCAATCCTTATTCTGCACTGGGCGCTGTATTTTCCGTCGGAATGGTAATTGCCCTGTTGCTGAAAGACAATTCCCGTCGCTAAAATGATATAAATATAATTTACACTTATTTAATCATTTACACTTAAACTGGCGGTTACAACAAATTCAGGCAGCTAACGTAACGACAGGAAATCGAATTGGAACAATTGCGATATTTAAAAGATTCTGCTTTTACTCTATTTGAGTTGCTGATCGTGCGCTTAAAAATGGCGCGAGTTGAATTGGCTGACCTGAAAGCTGGCATGGTCAAAGCTGTTGCAATGCTGGTAACCGCTGTGTTTATGTTTTTCTTAGCCTTTATTAGTTTATTATTCGGTTTGAATACGATTCTTACTGGTGAACAGAAAATCTGGGTGTTTTTCGGTATTGCAGCCGTATGTTTTTTGCTAATGATCATTTTGTTCATTTTCGCAGTGTCTAAATTGAGTGCGAGCCAGAATTTTATGCAAGAAACATTGCAAGGCATTAGCGATGATCTAGAGATAGTAAAAGGTAAGAAGGCCCTGAATGACCTCAAAATAAAAGAGCTATTGGATGAATAAGGCATTGAAAGAAGAACTCGAGTTACTGCGTTTGGAGTCGCGGGCATTGAAATTAAAATTGCTCATCTCACAAGCTAGCCACAGAAAAAATAATAGTAACATCGATAATATGTTGGAAATGCTGGATAACATTCCCGGAACCGCCAGTTTCGCATTAAAAGCAGTTAGCATGCCTCAAAAACTTTCGACCAAATTGCTGGTAGGTGCTGCATTACTGGGAATAGCTTATATTCGCTACCGCACGGGTACAACTAACCGCTAGAAGAAACTCATCCCTAGAAGAATATTCAACTTTCTTTATGTCATGGATGTAATTTTATTTCAGATGTTCTAAGTGATCCATGGGTATGCGCATACACCCAAGTAAATTCTGCACCATATAGGAAAATCTGTGCAGAATAATAAACCCATACTAACACTACGATAAGCGAACCGGCAGCACCAAATCCCGATGTTACGCCACTATATCCAACGTACAGACTAATAAAAACTCGTCCTATAGTAAAAAGCACAGTCGTCATAATGGCGCCCATCCAAACATCAGACCATGCCATACGGACACGAGGGATATATTTGTAGATCATTGCAAACATGAGGATTGTCAGCATAAATCCTACTGACGCATTGATCATTTGCAATAGCTGATCCCATCCGCTGAAATAGGGTGCCCACCATTTCTGCATAGCAGCAAATACTGCACTGAGTATCAAAGATACCGTAAGAAGAAATCCTATTCCCAAAATCATACCCAGCGACAATACGCGCGCTCTGAGTAAAGCAATTAGGCCACGGTCGCTATTTTCACGTGCCGGTGCACGCCAAATATGATCTAAAGAAGCTTGTAATTCAGCAAATACCGTTGTTGCACCAATAATCATCACGATAACGGCGACAATTGAAGCAACAATCCCTTGCACAGGTTTATTAATACTCTGTAGTAGCCCATCAATCGTTTGCGCGCCTTCAATTCCCAGAAAGACATTGAGTTGACGGAATATTTCATTTCGCACGGTCTCAACATCAAAAATAAATCCCGCCACCGATATCACAATGAGTAACAGGGGAGCCAACGAAAAAATTGTATAGTAAGACAGTGCAGCTCCCATCGTGGGCGCCCTATCTTTTTCCCATGCTTTGGCTGCTGCAACGAGCATCTTGATAATCCCCATACGCGCCGGTATGGCAGAATTAGGCGTATCCATTACACAAGGGACATAAATGATTCAAATACTTTTTTACAGCGAAGGCATTCGTGAAGTAGGTCATTTAATTTAAAGCTTTTTGTCGATGCTATCAGAGAAATTGATAGCATCGAGAGGAGGAGAACTTCAGCCTAAATCTATGCTACTGATTTAATCCATCTTATTCTTCATCTCTGAAGATTTATCCTTAATAGTATCTTTTGCTTCTTCTGCGCGATTACCGATTTTTTGTTTTGCACATTCCGCATCACTACCGGTACAAGCCGATTCTTGAACACGATTAACTGCCTTGTTTGCATCGCGTTTAATATCGTTAGACGTAGCCTGAGCTTTTTCGGACACTGTTTCTGTAGCAAATAGTGTTGCGCAAGATAGCGACAATATTAAGAGTACTACTATATGTGACAATTTCATTTTATATCTCCTTTAATTTGATAATAATTACTTGAATTGCTTACATCTCTCATAAAAAACCATCTTCAGGTTGGCGGCGGTCTTCTCCCTAAAAAGAAAAACACCACAGCCAAGATGAGCCCGGCAACAAATAATGTTTGAGCGGCCCACGCCATGGTTCCGGCAATACCTGCAAACCCTAGAATTCCTGCTATCACAGCAATAATAAAAAATGTCAAAGCCCAACTGAACATAATATTATCTCCTCTTAAAAGATTTGCCTTACTTGAGGCAAAATAAGGATTACTCTTTTAACTTAGTAATGAAACAATCAAAGGCTTCACTTAATTTGTTCCATTTTTTTTCTGCTTCATCTTTGATATCTTCCCAAGCATCATCTGCTTTATCAGCCAATTCACTCAAATATGCTGACAGCTCGGTTTTTTTCTTATCTAATTCATTGAGTTGTTCTTCATACTCCAGTTTTGCATCTGCAGCTAGATTATTACTTTTTGCCTTCAATAGCTCGATTTGTGCATCCCATTCTGCTATTTGTGCAGCAATTTTTTGCTCATACGCATGTTTTTCATTGTGCATAATTTTTCTTCTCTTAAAGTTATGTTAGTCACAGGATGCATTTTAGATAGATTGCGGTATAACAATTATTAACTAGGTTAATTTTTGTAAATCTTACAAATCTAAGTGCTTAAAAAACAATTAACTTGCCGAACTGAAATTTAGAAATGTATACACTCGGATGTGCTCATTCTTCTAATATCAACCAAGCTATACAAAGAGAGCCGGTTGATAGGGGTTTGACAAATGTTGCAGAATAAAAAGATGGCAGCCATTTCATTGCAATTCAATGAGCGATAACGGATTCGATGAAATTCTTATCCATTGAGATTTTGATAAAATCTATGGGGAATTGAATATAACTTTTATTGGTGTTTCACAAAAAAGTTTATTTGAGCTATTACTGGAGTGGCGCTTTTGGTTAATTTTCCGAGTTATTATTGAATTTTCTGAAGCTTTTTTTCTATCTCATAAAGACTTTTCATCTGCTCAAGATAAGTACCTTTATATTCAGCGATTTCCTTCAATCGATCAATATTAATCAGACTTATTTTGTGTGAACGAATTTTTATAAGATTTTCAAGACGCAGTCTGTACAAAGTGCGATTCATGTGAACTACGCTTAATCCCAAAGTATCTGCCAGTAAGCTTTGAGTAACAGGAAGATAAAAAGACCGGTGATCGGTAAAACCTACAATTTTTAGGCGATGATAGAGTTCAAGCAATAAATGTGCGGCGCGTTGATAAGCTGAACGACGACCGATGCGGATAATTTGTTCGGCCATGGACGAGTCTTCACGACCGAGCATCCACGCATAAAACAAACCCAACCTAGGTTGCGTAGCAAATAATTCCATCAAATATTCTGGCTTATATATACTGACGCGCACGCTAGAAATCGTAGCAACTGAATAATTTACCCGTGGCATGACCAACGCAAATGGACTGATAATGTCCCCGGGAAGATAATAATTGATAACCTGCCTACTGCCATCGTATAAATCTGAATAACGATAAGCCCAACCATGCGTCACAATAAAACAGTATTTATGAACATCATCTTGACGTAACAGAACTTTGCCTTTTGCTATGGTTTTCTTGGAGGCATGCATTTTTAAAAGCAAGTCAGCCTCTTCGGGACTCAATGATTGCAAATAGCCAAACTTTCTCAATAATGGCGGCAAATCATCACTGAGTGGATTATTTTGTGACGCATTGTTTTTCATATGATTTAAAAAACCAAGTAATTACAGATAATGACATTTAACCGATGAGTATAACATTGCCCAATACTGTTGGAGATCAAAGTATTATCTCGGGCACTATTAATAACTCAATACTGTAATCGTTGAGGTGTGTTGTCAAATGTGGAGTCTAAGTGATTATTCGTAAGCTATCCAATAATCGAATCTATAGCGGTTTTAAGTTTATGTTGATCATTATTACTGAGTTTGTCCAAAGATTTCTTGATTTATGGGGCATATCCGATTCTGTCTATAGTTATCTGAATTATATTGTCTAAAGAACTCTCTTCTGGAACAGATACCCCAAATTGCAAAAGTAAATTC
>WBZQ01002020.1_pt1 | contig 13476 bp, 9 predicted proteins | sample 5204251 | NCBI WGS metagenome assembly WBZQ01 (sample SAMN12412402, study PRJNA552823) | activated sludge metagenome | isolation source: activated sludge from nitrification reactor of wastewater treatment plant... | place: USA: Virginia | collected 2017-09 | reverse complement strand
GCCCCCGCATTCATCAAGTCCCGCAACACTTCCCGCAAGGAGAACCCTGTCATGGAAACTCAGACCCGCTACCTAGGTCTCGGTATCGGCCGCAAGAACTTCGGCGCCCAGATCGCCGCGAAGATGGCCGGCCGCGACGGCTCGGACATGTTCGAGGGCGGCACCCACTACGGCACCAAGGCTCTGACGACCTCGGGCCAGGTCGTCACCGACGTACCGCTCCAGCGCGGCGTCATCCCCCAGGGCCGGCCGGCCATCTCCATCACCGACGTCCTGCCGGTGACCAAGCGGACCGGACCCCAGTGGCGCTACATTCGCCAGAGCTCCCGCGCACTGGCAGCGGCCCCGGTGGCCGAGGGCGCGACCAAGCCGACCAGCACAATCGGCGTCCAGACCATCGACGGTGAATCGACCGTCATCGCGCACCTGTCCGAGCCGGCCGACAAGTTCGTCCTCCAGGACAACATCTCACTGGGCCGGTTCGTCGCGGACGAGCTCGTCTACGGCCTGGACAAGGCCCTGGAGGGCCAGGTGATCGGTGGGACCGGAACCGGCGCCAACCTGACCGGCATTCTCAACACGTCGGGCGTGCAGGTCCAGGCATTCGCCACCAACGTCCTCGTGAGCATCCGCAAGGCCATCACGGCCCAGGAGAGCCTCGGCTACGAGCCGTCGGTCCTGTTCATCACCCCGGCCGACTGGGAGGCCCTGGAGCTCCTGGCCACCACCGACGCGGCCCTGGCCTACCGTGGCGTGCCCATCGACCAGATGGAACGCCGGATCTGGGGTCTGCGCGCGGTCCTGACCACCGCGCTCCCGGCAAAGACGGCCGTGGTCCTGGACCCGAGCGCGGTCTCGGTCGACGTCGTGGGCGCGGCCGTCGATATCGAATGGGACACCTCGGGCGAACTGTTCGAGAAGAACCAGACCCGCGTCCGCGTCGAGGGCCGGTTCGGCGTGAGCGTCTACCGTCCCGAGGCCATCGTCAAGGTCGGCACCGCCGCCTGACGATGACTCTCTGACTCCGAGGCCCAGGTTCCGCACCTCCACCGCGCGGGGCCTGGGCCTCGGTTCCGTTCTAGGACAAGGAGATTCACGTGGGATTCTCATTCGGCGGTATGCCCTACTTCGATGGCGCGATGACCTCGGAGGGCTCGGGCGCCCGCGTGCGCTTAGACGTCAAGGACCTACCGATCATCGGGGACGTCAACGTCGTGAACGTGAGCGTCCCCGGGTTCGCCAAGGGCGGCCAGATCCCCGACGAGCGGGCCGCCCGGTCCCAAGCGTCACTAGCTCGGCTCCACCGCCAACACGGCCAGAGCGGGGAGCGCTCCAGCGCCGGCAACATCACCCGACGCGCGGCCGGCGGAGCACTCCCTACTAATCGCGCCCAGGCCACCGAGGCCAACATCGCCGCCCGACGTCGCCAGGGCGGGGCGTCGGCACCGACCCGGCGCAACCCGAACCCACCACGAGCTCCACGGCACTCCGCCGGCCAGCAAACCGGCATCGGCGCCGATATGGTCGCGCTCACGCCGGCCTCGGTGGGTCTCAGTAGGGGCGGACCCGTCGGAGTCCACGCCGGCACTGGCCCGCGTCGCCAGAAGCACGAGATCTGTCCTGGCGTGGCGTGCCCGACGTGCGCCACCGGCATCACGATCCCGGTGAGGTGAGCTCGTAACTGCCCTCGGCCTTGTCCAGCCTGGCCGAGGCCCTCGGAGTGACCCGTCCCGGAGCCCGTCCCGTGGACACCGAATGGACACAATTTGTGTCCAAACAGGTCTAAACCCGTTGAACTCGGTTGACCTAAACCGCAGTTCAGAGCGGGTTAGGGCAGGTCTACGGCGTGCTGTTTTCCCGTTCACACCGGGGAGGTCGCTGGTTCGATCCCAGCCGGGACCACCATCATCACAAACACGGACCGGTTCATCGTCAGCGATGCCGGTCCGTTCTCGTTTTCATACGGGCAAGTCACCGGACCCGAGGGGATGTGCATGGTCAGCAAAGGGTTCCGTCACGGGGTGGCCGCTGCCGCGGTCTGCCTGGCTACCGCGGTCGGGTCGGTTCCGGTAGGGGTCGCCGCGGCCGAGCCGAAGCCGACCGCGCCGGCATCGTCGGACGGCGGGCTGCGGCCCTGCGGGAAGAATCCGGCAGGATTGCAGAATCAGATCTACTTCGGCACCAAGGTCGTCGAGGCGCCGCGCACGTACGCGACCGATTTCCGGCGCCCGGACAACAAGGACTTCTGCAGCTACAACGTGGCGCGGGGGAATCTGCGGTACCGGCCGGACGGCCTCACGCTGGCGATCCCGCCGAACACCTCCGGCGCCAACAACGCCGAGATCCTCTCCCGTGTGGCCTTCCCCAAGGGCCGGCGCTCGACGGTCCGGGTCAACGCCGACCGCATCAAGGGGCTCAACGGCACCGTCGGCTGGGGCGTGGCGACCCGGACACTCGAATACCCGCAACTGCGGGTCGCCTGGTTCTTCTATAACGACACCGATTCCGAACTCGGAAAGCTGACCACCCAGCTCAAACCGATCGCCGAACATCTCGCCGGCGGCCTGCCCAAAGGCTTCTTCGCGATGGTCAAGACCGAGAACAACCTGATCCCGCGGGTGATGCCGCTGCCGATGAGCCTGCTCGACGGGACCCATGACTACGCGGTCACCGCGTCGCGGTCGGGAACCTTGTTCGCCGTCGACGGCAAGACCGTCGCCGACTTCGACATGGTTCTGTCCGACACTGTCCGCGTCATCGGCTACGACAAACCGGTTCCGCTGATCTTCCAGACCTGGGTCGACAGCAACTACTGGTTCCCGTACCCGATCAAACAGCAGAACCCTGCCGGACACTCCTACCGGCTGGAACGGTTCGCCGAAGGCCCCGTCGCCTCGACGCCGACCCGGTTCTGACCTGCCGCGGGATTCGTTCTCCGCGTCCTGCGCGGCGCGGTAGCGTGAGGCGCCCGCCCCGCCATGAGGAGGAGATTCGATGACCACCTACCGCGCACTCACCGCACAACTCGACGGCGACAGCACCAGCGCCGTCGTTCAAGAGCGTGAACGCGCCGACCTGCAGCCTGGCGAGGTGCGGATCGCGGTCCGCTTCTCCGGGGTCAACTTCAAGGACGCCCTCGCCTTCGATCCACGCGGCGGCGTCGTCCGCAACTATCCGATCGTGCCCGGCATCGACGCCGCGGGTGTGGTGATCGATTCCGGCTCACCCGATTTCGCCGCCGGCGACGAGGTGATCGCGCATGGCTACGACATCGGTACCGGCCGTGACGGCGGCTACGCCGAGGAACTCGTGGTGCCCGCAGACCAGGTGGTCGCACTCGACGGGCTCGGCCTTCGGGAGGCCGCGGCCATCGGCACGGCGGGCTTCACCGCGGCGATGAGCGTCGCCGCGATTCTCGACTGGGGGGTGACGCCCGGGAGTGGGCCGGTCGTGGTGACCGGCGCCACCGGAGGTGTGGGGTCGACCAGCATCGACCTCCTCGCCGCGAAGGGCTTCGAGGTGGTGGCGTCGTCGGGCAAACCCGCCGCGGAGCCGCTGCTGCGTGAACTCGGTGCGGCCGAGGTGATTGGCCGGCTGCCCCTGGATCCCGACGCGAAACCGCGTCCGCTCGGCAAGAGCCGCTGGGCCGCGGCCGTCGACTGCGTCGGTGGCGCGGCGCTCGCCGATGTCCTGAGCACCACCGAGTACCGGGGCGTCGTCGCTGCCAGCGGACTGACCGGCGGCGCCGCCCTGAAGACGACGGTGATGCCGTTCATCCTGCGGGGCGTCGGACTGATCGGTATCGACTCCGTGCTGCTGCCGATCAGCGAGCGCCGCGCGCTGTGGGCCCGCATCGCGGGCGATCTCAAGCCGGCTCATCTCGATCGGTTCACCGGCGACATCGGTGTCGGTGACATCCCGGATGTCGTCACGGCACTGCGGAAGGGCGAGTTCACCGGACGGGCCGTCGTCGACCTGGGTTCGGGTTGGTAACCGCCGCAGTCTCACGGAATCAACCTCGCCACAAGCTGATTCGACGGTGATGCCGGCTGTGGCCGCCGCGGCCCGAGGTCACAGGCTGTTGGGTTGGGCTGAGTGAACAGATACCTCCCGTGGGCCACCTGCGGTGTTCTCAGCCTCGTGGCGGCGATCGGTCTGTACTGGCGCCTCGTGTACGAACGCGACCGGTGGAACGCCGACGCGCTGGCGCGGCACTGCCACACCTGCCGGCCTTGCCTCCGACCGTGCTCTATTGCTCGACGGCAGCGGTGCTGGCGGTGCTGGCGGTGGCATTGTTCGCCTGCGGCCTGCGCGGGGCGTTGGTGGGGAGGGCGGTGGTGGCGGTGATCTCCGGTGTGCTTCTCTGTGCGCTGATGGTGATCGCGGTCCCGCTGGCGGCATTGTGTGTGTTGGAGGCGACGCACCCACGGACCTCGATCAGTGACGGCACCGACGGCAGCGGGCTGCCCTGCCCGTCCGGCTGATACGCCGCCGTCGCCGCGCCGCCACGGTAGCGTGAGCGCCATGGCGGGGCGCGAACCTCAGACGATCATCATCACCGGCGCGGGCGACGGCATCGGTGCCGCGGCCGCGAAACAACTGGCCGAGCGTGGGGAGCGGGTGGTGGTGGTCGGCAGAAGCGCCGCCAAGACCGCGGCCGTGGCCGACAAGATCGGCGCACCGCATCACCTCGCCGACTTCGCCGAACTCGCGCAGGTGCGGGCACTGGCCGACGAACTCCTCGAGGCGTATCCGAAGATCGATGTGCTCGCCAACAACGCCGGCGGCATCTTCCGCAGGGAAAGCACCGTCGACGGTTTCGACAAGACGCTCCAGGTCAACCACCTGGCGCCGTTTCTGTTGACCAACCTGCTGCTGGACCGGCTCGCCGATGCAGGTGGCGCGAAGGTCATCGCCACCTCCAGCATCGGGGCGAGGCTGTTCGGTCACCTCGACGTCGACGATCTGAACAACGAACGTCGTTGGAGCGCCAACAAGTCCTACGGCGACGCCAAGCTGGCCAACATCCTGTTCACCCGCGAACTGCACCGGCGCTATCACGACCGCGGTATCGCGGCGGTGTCCTTTCATCCCGGCAATGTGGCCACAGCCTTCGCCAACGACACCTCGTCGGTGCTGGCGCTGGTGTTCGGGAATCCGCTGACACGGTTGAGTCTGGACTCACCGGCCAAGGCCGGAGGCAAACTCGTCTGGCTCGCCGAGGGGACGCCGGGGCAGACGTGGAAATCCGGCGAGTTCTACGACAACAACAAGGTCTCGCCGCGCTGGAAGATGAACCGGCAATCCTTCGACGACAATCTCGCGGCACGCCTGTGGGAGCGAAGCGCCGTGATGACCGGCGTGGGCGGGTAGCGTCCGCGTCGTCGTTTGCTGTGGTAACAATCGCCGTAGGGCGGCGATAGTTCTCATAACGGGCGCCGGCCCGACGGCGTCCGCGAGGCATAGGAGATGTTCACGGTGGCGACATCACTCAGGTCCCGGACCCTTGCGCTGCTCGCGGCGATGGGCGCGGCACTCGCAGTCCCGGCCACCGCACACGCGGCGCCGACCGGGTCGTCCGCGGGTTTGCCTGCGCTCACGCTTCCGGTGATCACCAGCATCGAATTGCCGCCCGTGAGTATCCCCGGCGGGTCGCTACGGCCCATCACCGTTGTCGCCCGCCCGGCGATGCGGACGCTGCAGTACCCGCCCCCGCCGCCCGCCGTGGAGTTCTCGGTGCCGAACCTGATGCCGCACGACACCTGGCTCGAAAGCCGGTACCTGCGGGTGACATGGCAGAACCTGCGCTCCGGCAAGGACGGCGCCGTCAACCTGAGGTACTGGCGAAAGGGTGGTCCGAAGTACCCCGGTATGGGTTCGAGCTACCCGGAAACGCTGCCGACGGCTGCCGTCGCCGCCACCGGCGCCGGACCGATCATCGCGCGCGTCGAGGTCCTGTGGCAGACCTACGGTTCGAAGACGCTGATCCCGGGTGTGATCGCACTGGATCTCCCGGCCTGATCCACCGGTCCGGCCGGGGGCGGGGGCCGCTAGGGTGATGGGCATGCGATACCCCGACCGCGCCGCCGATGCCGGCGCCTGGCTTCTGGAAAACAGCCACCGTGCACTGCTGACGCTCAGCGGCGGCCGTTTCCCCAAGAACCTGCTCGGCATGAAGACCGTAGAACTGCACACCGTCGGCCGCAAGTCCGGCAAGCAGTACACGACCCTGCTCACGACCCCGATCCACGACGCCTCCCGCGTCGTCCTCGTCGCGTCGAAGGGCGGGTCGAGCAAGGACCCCGACTGGTTCCGCAACGCTGTCGCCACCCCCGACATCACCGTCGTCGTTGACGGCGAACCCGTCCCGATGCGGGCCCGGGTGGCCACCGACGACGAACACGCCGAACTATGGCCGCAAGCGGTCAAGGTGTACAAGAGTTACGCCGACTACCAGGCCAACACCGACCGTAAGATCCCGATCTTGATCTGCGAGCGTCGGTAACCGTACCCAGGTGGTTCCTACCGGTGGGTGCCCGACACCGCGACGGAGATCCCGACTCCGATGATGCAGACACCCCCGGTGCGGCTGATGACCCTCATGCGGCCGGGGGATCGGGTGAACCAGGCGCGGGCGCTTCCGGCGGCCACCGCCCATGCGGCGTCGGTGACGAGGCCGATTGTCACCGGTACCACACCCAGAACGAGCATCTGTAGCGGAGTGTGACCGGCTTCCGGTTCGACGAACTGGGGGAGAATTGCCGAGAACAGGACGAAGCCCTTGGGATTGGTGAACCCGACGACGGTGCCGACGCGGACCGCCGTGCCGAACGTCTCCGTTCTGTGCATCTCCAGCCCGCGCGTTTCGTTGCTGTCTCCCGCGTTGTCTCCGACATCGGGCGCGGCGGCGTGGCGGATTGCCTGGATGCCGAGGAAGAGAAGGTAGAACACGCCGGCCCACTTGACTGTCTGGAACAGCGCCTCGGATCGCTCGAGCAAGGGGCCGAGGCCGACCGCGATCACGGCGCAGGCGCTGTAACAGCCGATCGCGTTGCCGACGACGCTGCCGATGGCGCTGGTGCGGCCGTAGCTGAGGGCGCGGCCGACGATGAACAGAACCGACGGCCCGGGCACACAGATGAGCACGACACTCGCCAGGGCGATACCGACGGCCTGGTCGACGGAGATCACGCGACTGAGTGTAGGTGTGTGGCCGGTGGGTCGGTGCGGGGTGTGGATGTAGTGGATGTGCCCCGATGCGTCCCCGCTCTGCTTTCCCGGTGACGTGCCCGTCCGTCGGGCACCCTTCCCCGGCGGGAAACGTCTGGACGCGGATGAAATATCCTATATTTGACGTCCGTGCGTAGGGTTGATCCTCTTCGGTCGGGATACCAACCGCCTTGTGTGTTCCACTGTGGTGACAACGAATTCGGCGTCGGTCATGATGGTATGGTCCGGCGGGCGGCGACAGGATCGCGGAATGGTTCCGGCTGTGTCGCATTCCATTTGAGGTTGCGAACACATTGTTGTGCTTGACGTGATAGACGGCACTTCCGTTGTTTGTTAGTGTCGCCTCTCATGCATCCGACGACGCTGGGGTTGACCCATGCACAAGGAGCCCCGGCCCTTGCCCCTTCGGGGGTCGAGGTCGCCGAGGCTCTTGCCGAGATCCGCAAACCGGTCGCCGTTGTCGCGTCGGCCCTGGGCCCGGTTCCGGTGGTGGTGGGCGACGGCGGGCTGGCCGAGATCGCGGGCGAAGAACTGCTCGCCCTGCTTCCGCCGGTCTACCCCGAATGGCTGGGTGAGCGGTCGTTCACAGCGGCGCACGGTGTGCGCTTCCCCTACGTCGTCGGCGAGATGGCCCGTGGCATCGCCACTCCGCAGATGGCGATCGCCGCCGTGCGCGCCGGGGGCATGGGCTTCTACGGCAGTGCGGGACTGGACCTGGACACCGTCGAGGCCGGGGTCCGCGAGATCCAGAACGCCCTCGGCCCCGATGCGCCCGGGTGGGGCGCCAACCTGATCCACAACGTGCAGGACGACCGCCGTGAGATGGCCACCGTCGAACTGTTCCTGCGGATGGGGGTGCGATGCGTGTCGGCGTCGGCGTTCATGCAGCTCACCCCCGCGGTGGTGCTGTACGCGGCCAAGGGGCTCTACCGCGGCGGCGACGGCCAGATCGTCCGGTCGGGCCGCATCTTCGCCAAGGTGTCCCGCGACGAGATCGCCCGGCACTTCCTCTTGCCCGCTCCCGAGCAGATGCTGCGGGCTCTTGTTGCCGAGGGACGGCTCACGGCAGCGGAGGCCGCACTGGCCGCCGAGGTCCCGATCGCCGAGGATATCACCGCAGAGGCCGACTCGGGTGGCCACACCGACAACCGCGCCCTCACCGTCCTGCTCCCGCGGCTGATCGCCCTGCGTGACGAGATCTCCGAACAATACGGCTACAGCGTCCTGCCGCGGGTGGGTGCAGCAGGCGGCATCGGAACCCCCGCCGCGGTGGCCGCGGCATTCGCCGCGGGTGCCGCCTACGTGCTCACCGGTTCGGTCAACCAGTCGGCTCTGGAGAGCGGCCTGTCCGAGGACGGCCGCAACCTGCTGGCACTGGCCCAGGCCACCGATGTGGCCACCGCACCCGCGGCCGACATGTTCGAGATGGGGGTGACCGTGCAGGTGCTCAAGCGTGGCACCATGTTCGCCCAGCGCGGCCAGCGGCTCACCGATTTCTACCGCAAGTACCCCTCGTTCGACGCGGCTCCGGCCGACGAGGTCGCGAGCCTGGAGAAGACCGTCCTGCGCCGCAGCATCCCCGAGATCTGGGCCGAGACCAAGGAGTTCTTCGCCACCCGCGACCCCCGTGAGGTGGTGCGTGCCGAGGCCGACCCGCACCACCTGATGGCGCTGGTGTTCCGCTGGTACCTGTTCTCCGGGGCCCAGTGGGCCCGCGAAGGTGACACCGACCGCCGCGGCGACTACCAGATCTGGTGTGGCCCGGCGATGGGCGGATTCAACGACTGGGTCAAGGGCAGCTTCCTCGAACCGGTCGGCGCCCGCACCACCGGCCAGATCGCCCTCAACCTGCTCGAAGGAGCGGCCACCGTCACCCGGGCCGGTCACCTCCGCACCGCCGGTGTCCAATTGCCACCCGGCGCCTTCGACTTCCGTCCCAGACCCCTGGGTTAACCGACCACCGGGCTGACGGCCCGACGTTTGTCCAGTACCGCCCCACAGCGAAGAGGAATTTTGAGCGACTCCGCAAAGAACCACGTTTCCCCACCAGTTGCCGTCGTCGCGATGAGCGCGATCTACCCCGGGGAGACCGGTCTTGAGGGCTACTGGCGGACCGTTTCCGGCGGCCGTGACGCCATCACCGAGGTGCCGCCCACGCACTGGCTGATCGACGACTACTACGATCCCGATCCGTCGGTGCCGGACAAGACCTACTGCAAGCGGGGCGGATTCATCGACCCGGTGCCGTTCGATCCGGTCAAGTTCGGGTTGCCGCCGAATGCGTTGCAGACTACCGACTCGGCGCAGATCCTGGCCCTCATCGCGGCCAAGCAGGTCCTCGACAAGGTGACCGGTGGCCGTGAGGACTTCGACCTCGAGCGCACCGACATCATCCTCGGCGTCGCCTCCACCACCGAACTCGTCGTGCAGGCCGGCGCCCGGCTGCAGGGCCCGGTGTGGCGCAAGGCCATGCTGGAGAACGGGCTGTCCGAGTCCGAGGCAGAGGAGATCTCCGGCGATATCGCCGCCCACTACCCGCCGTGGGTGGAGAGCACCTTCCCCGGCCTGCTCGGCAACGTCGTCGCCGGGCGTGTGGCCAACCGCCTCAACCTCGGCGGCTGCAACTTCGTGATCGACGCCGCGTGCGCGAGCTCCCTGGCGTCGCTGCAGTCGGCGCTGCACCGGCTGTATCTGCACGAGGCCGACACCGTCATCACCGGTGGCGTCGATGCCCTCAACGACGTGATGATGTACATGTGCTTCTCCAAGACGCCCGCGTTCTCCAAGACGGGAGACATCCGGCCACTGTCGGACGGCGCCGACGGAACCCTCATCGGCGAGGGCGTGGGCATGGTCGCCCTCAAACGCCTCGACGACGCCGAACGTGACGGCGACGACATCTACGCGGTCATCCGCGGCATTGGTTCCTCCTCGGACGGACGCGCATCGAGCGTGTACGCCCCCCGTTCGGAAGGGCAGGCCAAGGCGGTCCGCGCCGCCTACCGGCACGCCGGGTACGAACCCACCACCATCGGCCTGCTCGAAGCGCACGGCACCGCCACCAAGGCCGGTGACGCCGCCGAGTTCGCCGGCCTCAAGTCGGTGTTCACCGATACCGACAACCGGATCGCGATCGGCTCGGTGAAATCCCAGATCGGCCACACCAAAGCCGCAGCCGGTGCCGCCGGACTCATCAAAGCCGTTCTTGCGCTCCAGCATTCGACGCTTCCGCCGACCCTCAAGGTGGAGCGGCCCAACCCGGCGATGGGTATCGAGGACACGCCGTTCTACATCAACAGCACCACCCGTCCGTGGGTGCGCACCGACGAGACGCCGCGCCGCGCATCGGTCAGTTCGTTCGGCTTCGGCGGCACCAACTTCCACGTGACCCTCGAGCAGTACGAGGGCGCCAACCAGGCCCGGCGTCTGCGCACCCTGCCCACCGAACTCGTCGTGCTCAGTGCCACGAACGAGACCGAACTCGCCGCCCGCGCCGGTGAGATCGGCGAGCAGGTGCGTGCCGGTGAGAGCCTGGCCCGCATCGCCTTCGAATCGGCGCAGTCCTTCGACGCCACCCACGGTGCGCGTGCCGCCTTGGTCGTCGCCGACACCGACGCCCTGACCGGCCTGGTGCAGAAGTTGCGCACCGGCCTGGCCGACGGCAAGGGTGCCGCCATCAAGGACCCCAACATCGCCGTGGGCTTCGGTGCCCCGCGTGAGGGCAAGACCGCTTTCCTGTTCCCCGGGCAGGGCAGCCACTACATCGGCATGGGCGCCGACCTGGCGCTGGACTTTCCCGAGGCGCTGGCCGTGTGGGACGGACTTGACGGTGACCTGGCCGATCTGCACAACGCTGTCTTCCCCGAACCCGCCTTCGACGACGAGACACGCGCGGTGCAGAACAGCGCGCTGACGTCGATGGAGACCGCTCAGCCTGCGATCGCCGCGACCAGCCTGGCCCAGCTCGCGCTGCTCGAGGAACTCGGCATAAAGGCCGACGCCGCCGCCGGTCACAGTTTCGGTGAGGTCACCGCGCTTGCCGCAGCCGGCGTGCTGCCCGCCGACCGGCTGATGGAGACCGCCCGTACCCGTGGCCTGCTGATGGCCGAGGCCGGTCGCGGCAAGGATGCCACGATGCTGGCGATCGTCGCGAGCGCCGACGAGGTGCGTGCACTGCTGGAGGCCCAGCCGAAGACCGACGGCACTCTGGTCATCGCCAACGACAACGGTCCGCGTCAGGTGGTCGTCGCCGGCCACATCGCTGAGATCGAGAGCGTCGAAAAGGCTGCGGCCGGGGCCGGTCTGCGGACCAAGCGACTCACGGTGGCATCCGCGTTCCATTCGCCGATCGTCGCCGAGAGCTCGGCGCCGTTCGCCGAGTACCTGAACACCCTGCCGCTCGGCGACTCCCACCTGACCGTCTACGCCAACGCCACCGCGCAGCCCTATGGCGACCAGCCGACCACCCAGCTCGCCGACCAGGTGCGCCAGTCGGTGCGGTTCCGGGAGATGATCCAGGCGATGGCCGCCGACGGCGTCACCCGGTTCATCGAGGTCGGACCGGGTCGCGTGCTCACCGGCCTGGTCAACCAGATCCTCGGCGACGCCCCGCATAAGGCGGTGGCACTCGACGACCCGAAGGTCGGCGACCTGCGCGGTTGGCACCGCGGTCTGGCCGCGCTCGCCGCCGACGGTGTCTCGCTGGACCTGGTCCGGCTCTACGACCACTACGAGGAGCCCGCGAAGTTCGTGCCGGCGCCCAAGTACGCGGTGATGGTCGGCGGTGCCAACGTCGGCAAGCCGTACCCGCCCGCCGACGGCAAGGTGGTCATCACACCCAAGCCGACCCGTCAGCCGCTCGCCTCCGCACCCGCCGAATCGAGTGGTGCGGCACCGGCGAAATCGGTTGCCGCCCAACCTACACCGGTCGCGACACCGAAGCCGGCGCCGGTTACGGTCCCGCCCGCCGCCGCGCCCGCGCAGGCTGTTTCGGCGGTTCCGGCTCCGGCCGCGCCGCCTCAGCGCGCCCAGACACCCGCTCCCGTTGCTGCAGAAAGATCAACCGTGACCCCGCAACCGCAACCGGCCTCCGGTGCCTCCGCCGCCCGACCCACGACAGCAGCCGCCCCGGCGAGCGATGCCCCGCTGTCGACGGATGCGTGGAGTCTGATCGACCGCATCCAGCGGGAAACCGCGGCGCAGCACGAGCGCTACCTGGATGTGGTGGCCGACAGCCATCACCAGTTCCTCGACATGTCGACGCGGATGCTGGCCGAGATCGTGGGGGAGCCGGGCACGGCGCAGACCGTCGTCGCCCCGTCCCGTGAAGCGGCCCCGGCTGTGCAGGCACCGGCGGCACTGGCCGCACCGGCACCGGCTGTCCCGCAGGCTCCCGTCGTGCCGCAGACCCCGGTCGCCGCGCCCGCCCCGGTGGCGGAGCCGGCCCCGGTCGTCGCGGCCAAGCCGGCGGCCGCCGCGAAGCCGGCCGCCCCCGCACCTGTGGCCGCCCCGGCCGCTGCCGCCGCTGCTCCGGCTGCCGCATCGGGTCCGTCGGCCGCCGATGTGGTGCTGGAGATCGTGTCCGAGAAGACCGGTTACCCGGCGGACATGCTGGGTCTGGAGATGGAGATGGAGGCCGAACTCGGTATCGACTCCATCAAGCAGGTCGAGATCCTCTCGGCGCTGCAGGCCAAGTATCCCGGTGCTCCCGAGATCCCCGGCTCCGAACTGGCGTCCATGCGGACACTGCAGGACGTGGTGAATTCGGTGTCCTCGTTCGTGTCGGCGGGTCCGACGCCGACGGCACCTGTGGCCGCAGCCGCTCCGGCTCCCGCCGCGGCGCCCGGCAAGTCCGCCGCCGATGTGGTGCTGGAGATCGTGTCGGAGAAGACCGGCTACCCGGCGGACATGCTGGGTCTGGAGATGGAGATGGAGGCCGAGCTCGGTATCGACTCCATCAAGCAGGTCGAGATTCTGTCTGCTTTGCAGGCGCAGTACCCGGGCGCTCCCGAGATCCCGGGCTCCGAGCTGGCATCGATGCGGACGCTGCAGGATGTCGTGAACTCCGTATCGTCGTTCGTGTCCGCCGCCCCCGCTCCCGCCGCACCGGCAGCAGCTGCCGCGCCTGCGTCCGCCGCACCGGGCAAGTCCGCTGCCGACGTCGTCCTCGAGATCGTGTCCGAGAAGACCGGCTACCCCGCGGACATGCTGGGGCTGGACATGGAGATGGAGGCCGAACTCGGTATC
>WBZQ01002017.1_pt1 | contig 13497 bp, 10 predicted proteins | sample 5204251 | NCBI WGS metagenome assembly WBZQ01 (sample SAMN12412402, study PRJNA552823) | activated sludge metagenome | isolation source: activated sludge from nitrification reactor of wastewater treatment plant... | place: USA: Virginia | collected 2017-09 | reverse complement strand
GGAGCCGTCGGCCTTCGCCGCGTCGATCGCCGCCAGTCCGCGCTCGGTCATTTGCCCCTCACGCACCAGTCGTTCGATGCGGCGCTTGTTCAGCGCCGACCACAGGCCTCGGGGTCGGCGAGGCGAAAACCACTGCATCGTCCGGTCGTCGTCGACTCGCCGGACCTGGCTGTCGATCCAGCCGAAGCACAGCGCTTCGTCAACCAGGTCGTCGTAGCTCGGACCCGCGAGCCTGCTCGACTTCTTGCGGTAGACGATCCAGATGCCCTCCTGGCGGGCAGCGTTCTCAGCGAGCCAGCGTCGCCAGTCGCCTCGGCTCCCGGGGGTGAGGACATCGCCGCCGTTCGGTGCAGGCGGATCGTCGAGGTCGGCGGTCCGGGTCATGCGCACGCAGCCTAACGCCGTCGACCTCACCAGGAGCGTGGCGAGCGCGCTGCCGGCGAGCCGGAAGCCACCTTGATTCGGGTTGTCGGCACGCGCTTGGCCGGACAGCGCGGACCGGTTCCACTGAGCCATGGTCGGTGTACCCGCCGCCTGCGCTACCCTCTCTGCCCGGGCGCGCCGATGAGCGCGCCCATTTCGTGTTTCGAACCGGGAGTACCGAGTGGCCCAGCGCACCGACCTGCGCAACATCGCGATCGTCGCCCACGTCGATCACGGCAAGACAACCCTCGTCGACGCCATGCTCTGGCAGACCGGCGCCTTCCGCGACAACCAGGACGTCGCCACACGCGTGATGGACTCCATGGACCTGGAGCGCGAGAAGGGCATCACGATCCTCGCCAAGAACACCGCCGTGAAGTTCGGCGACGTGACGATCAACGTGATCGACACACCCGGCCACGCGGACTTCGGCGGCGAGGTGGAACGCGGCCTGTTCATGGTCGACGGCGTCGTGCTGCTCGTCGACGCCAGCGAGGGCCCCCTGCCGCAGACGCGCTTCGTTGTGGGCAAGGCGCTCGGTCACGGACTCCCGGTCATCGTGGTGCTCAACAAGATCGACCGGCCGGACGCCCGCATCGCCGAGGTGGTCGACGAGGTCTACGAGCTGTTCATCGACCTCGGCGCCGACGCCGCGCAGATCGAGTTCCCCATCGTCTACTGCAACGCCAAAGCCGGTCAGGCCACGCTGGATCCCGACCAGCCGGGCAGCGACCTCGGCCCGCTGTTCCGGACGCTGCTGGACCACGTGCCGCCGCCGGACTACGACCCCGAGCACCCGATGCAGGCGCTCGTCACCAACCTCGACGCGAGCCCGTACGTGGGTCGGCTCGCCCTGTGCCGTATGCGGCACGGCACCATCCGCAAGGGCCAGCAGATCGCCTGGTGCCGTGCGGCCGACGGCAGCGTGACCCGCGCCAAGGTGGCCGAGCTGTACATCACGGAGGCACTCGACCGCGTCGACGCCGAGGAGGCCGGTCCGGGCGACATCATCGCCATTGCCGGGCTGCCCGACGTGACGATCGGCGACACGATCGCCGATCCGGACGATCCGCGTCCGCTGGCCGAGTTGTCGGTGGAGGAGCCGTCGATGTCGGTGGTGATCGGCATCAACACCTCCCCGCTCGCGGGACGCGACGGCACCAAGCTGACCGCGCGCATGCTGCGCCAGCGCCTGGATCAGGAACTCGTGGGCAACGTCGCCATTCGGGTGCTCGACACCGAACGGCCCGACGCCTGGGAGGTGCAGGGACGCGGCGAGCTGCAGCTGGCGGTGCTGGTGGAGATGATGCGCCGTGAGGGCTTCGAGCTTACGGTCGGCCGGCCGCAGGCCGTGACCCGCGAGATCGACGGGCGGCTGATGGAGCCGATGGAGCGCCTGGTGGTGGAAGTGCCCGAAGAGCACATGGGCGCGGTCACCCAGCTGCTCGCCGCCCGCAAGGGCCACATGCAGGGCGTGCAGAACCACGGCGAGTCATGGGTGCGGCTCACCTACACCATCCCCACCCGCGGCCTCATCGGCATCCGCACGCAGATGATGACCGAGACGCGGGGCACCGCCGTGCTGCACCAGCTGTTCGAGGGCTGGGAGCCGTGGCACGGGCCGATCCGCGCACGCAGCAACGGCAGCCTGGTGGCCGATCGCAGCGGCGTCTCGACGACCTTCGCGCTCATGACCCTGCAGGAGCGGGGCACGCTGCTCGTCGGTCCCGGCGAGGACGTGTACGAGGGCGCCATCATCGGCGAGAACGCACGTGCCGACGACATGGACGTGAACCCCACCAAGGAGAAGAAGCTCTCCAACATGCGCTCGTCCACCGCCGACGAGTTGGTGCGCCTGAACGTGCACCGCACGCTCACCCTGGACGAGGCGCTGGAGATGGTGCGCGACGACGAGTGCGTGGAGGTCACCCCGACCGCGGTACGTCTGCGCAAGGTGGAACTGTCGGCGACGCAGCGGGCGAAGTCCGCCCGCGCCAGCAAGCCGCCGCGGGACTGACACAAAGGTAAACGGTGTCTGACACCGTTTACCTTTGTGGCAGGTTCGCCGCCGGGGCCGTCAGTTCGTGTCGAACGGCGGGTACTCGTCGGTGAGCAACGAAGTGTAGGCCTGGACCCGCGTGCCGCAGCGCACCGACTTCATCACCCAGGAGTGCAGGCCGGCAGGCCAGCGCCCCGTGAAGAGCACCGCGAAGAACCCGAGCAGCCAGCACACCGCGCCCACGATCCCGATCAGGAAGGCGAAGATCAGTGCGGGAATGGCCAGGATGAGGCGAAACGCGACGGTGAGGCGGTTGCGATTCTCCAGCGCCGGCGTGACCGAGAGCGTGAACGGGCTCCCGCCGGGCTCCTCGCTCGTCATCGAGAAGTCGAACGGCGGATAGGCGTCGTACATGAAGCCGGCATAGAGCTGCGCGCGATTCGTGTAGCGCATGATCATGATCTGGAACTTGGCGAGCCCCTCCGGCAGCCGGCCGGTGAAGAGGATGACGAACCACGAGATGACCGACACGGCGGACGAGACGTAGCTGAGCGCCCAAGCAAGGATGAGGTGGGGAATCGCCAACAGCCACTGCACGAGCGGGCGCCATCTGGCCAGCCGCTCGGGCGTTGCCAGGTCGAGTCGTACCGGGTATTCCATGGCCCCTCCGGACTGTGTGACTGAGCGATCAGGCTACCAGTGTTCCGATGCGGGGCCGTTCGACGGGAATCCCACCGACGCCGGCAGTGACGCGCATCCCGCACGCACGCGGTCGGATAGGCTTCCGCGGCTGTCGTTCCCTGGCGGTGGGCGTGGAAGAGTTCCTGCAGACGACAATCAACGGGATCGCAAGCGGGTCGATCTACGCGCTCGGCGCGATCGGCCTCTCGCTCGTCTACGCCATCCTGAAGCTCGTCAACTTCGCGCACGGCGACTTCATGACGCTGGGTGGCTACGCCGCCTTCGCCGTGAACGTGCGCGCCGGCCTGCCCCTGCCGGTTGCAATCCTGGCGGCGATCGTCGCCATCGCCGTCGTGGGGCTCATCACCGAGAAGCTCGTCTGGCGACCGATGCGCGACCGCGGCGCCGGCATCATGCAGCTGCTGCTGCTCTCGATCGGCCTTGCATTCGTGATGCGCAACCTGATCCTGTTCGCGTGGGGCGGCGACTCGCGCAAGCTGCGCGTCGACGACACCGCCAGCTACGACCTCGGCGTGGTGCGCATCTCGTTGCTGCAGGTGCTCGTCATCGCCATCGCCGGGGTGGCGCTCGTGGCCGTCGGGTTCATGCTCCGCTCCACCTACATCGGCAAGTCGATGCGCGCCCTGTCGGACAGCTTCGACCTGTCCGAGGTGAGCGGGATCGACACCAAGCGCGTGGTCACCTTCACCTGGATACTCGGGGGCGGCCTGGCCGGGCTCGCGGGGGCACTGGCCGCCATCTTCAGCAACAACCTCACACCGAACACCGGCTGGATCCTGCTGCTGGGGATCTTCGCGGCCATCATCCTGGGAGGCATCGGCAACCCGTTCGGCGCACTGGTCGGCGGCCTCGCCCTCGGGCTCGTGCAGGAGTGGTCGACGATGGTCATCGCGCCCACCTACAAGGAGGCCATCGGCTTCCTGGTGCTCATCATCGCCCTGCTCTTTCGCCCCAACGGCCTGCTCGGCCACGCAACGAGGACCGCCTGATGCAACCGCTCCTGGCACTTGGGTTCTGGGCCTATGTGCTCACGATCGCCGGCATCTACGCCATCTTCGTCCTGGGCCTGCAGATCCAGGTGGGCGACACCGGCCTGCTGAACTTCGGCCATGTCGCGTCGATGGCCGTCGGCGCCTACGCCACCGGCCTGATGGTCGTGCACTGGCACCTCCCGTTCATTCTTGCGGCCGTGATCGCCGTCATCCTCGCGGCCATCGTGGGGGTGCTGATCGGAATCCCGACCCTGCGGCTGCGCGGCGACTACTTCGCGATCGTCACCATCGCCGCCGGCGAGATCCTGCGAATCGTGATTCAGAACCGGGCAGACGTGACCGGCGGGACGCTCGGCCTGCGGCGTGCGAGCGGCGACTGGCCCAGCTTCAACCGCGACCTCGTGGATTCGCTTGGCGGCGTCGACCGACGCGTGCCGCTGCTGATCATCACCTGGATCGCCGCCGTCATCGTGGCCCTGGTGCTGCAGCGGCTCGGCCGCTCGCCGTGGCGGCGGGCACTGCGGGCGGTGCGCGAGAACGAGGACGCCGCCGCGGCAGCCGGCAAGAAGGTCTTCAAGCTGAAGCTGCAGTCCCTGGGCCTGGGCGCGATGATCGCCGGCGTCGCCGGCGTGTTCTTCACGCTGCTGCAGACATCGCTCTACCCCGAGAACTTCGAACCGATCGTCACCTTCATCGGGTTCGCCATCCTCATCCTGGGCGGCATCGGCAGCTACTTCGGCGTGATCGTCGGCTCGATCGTCATCTCGTTCATCACCTCCGGCGTGCGCTTCCTCGACTTCCCGTTGGCCGCCGACAAGGTTGCCGCGCTGCGCTACGTCGTGATCGGGCTGATCATCATGGCCATCATGGCCTTCCGCCCGCAGGGCCTGTTCGGCAACCGCCAGGAGCTGCACCTCGATGGCTGACGGCAACGGCACACGGCCCCAGGTCGGCGCGGGTGAGGAGATCCTGATCGCCGACAACCTCGTGCGCCACTTCGGCGGCGTCAAGGCCGTCGACGGCGCCAGCTTCGTCGTGCGGCGCGGCACGATCACCTCGCTCATCGGACCGAACGGCGCCGGCAAGACCACCGCCTTCAACCTGGTGACCGGCTTCGAGCCCATCGACTCCGGAAGGGTGGTGTTCCAGGGCGAGGACCTCACCGGCCTGCGCGCGGACGAACGCGCCCGCAAGGGAATGGTGCGCACCTTCCAGCTCACCCGCGTGCTCGGAAAGATGACCGTGCTACAGAACGCGATGCTCGCCGCGCCCGGGCAGCCGGGCGAGCAGCTGCGCAACTCGATGCTGAAAGGGCGCTGGCAGCCGCGCGAGTCGGAGGTGTACGACCAGGCGCTCGCCATGCTGGCCGCCGTCGGGTTGTCCGAGAAGGCCGACGACTACGCGGCGACGATGTCCGGCGGACAGCGCAAGCTGCTCGAGATGGCCCGGGCGCTCATGACCAGGCCTGCGCTGGTGATGCTCGACGAGCCCATGGCCGGCGTGAACCCCACGCTGGGGCGGCAGCTGCTGGAGCACCTCGACCGCCTGCGCACAGACGACGGCCTCACCGTGCTGTTCATCGAGCACGACATGGAGGTCGTGATGGACACCAGCGACGAGGTGATCGTCATGAGCGAGGGCAAGGTGATCATGCAGGACGTCCCGGCCAAGGTGCGCACCGACCAACGCGTCATCGACGCCTACCTGGGCGGAGCATGAGCGCGCCGGACAGGCCCACCGCCACCGCGACCCCCCACGGCGCCGCCCCGTCCACGACCGACGAGCCGGTGCTGCGCGCCGACGAGCTGGTGGGGGGCTACGTCCCGGAGGTCGACATCCTGCGCGGCTGCAACCTCACTGTCAACGACGGCGAGATGGTCGTGGTGATCGGCCCCAACGGCGCCGGGAAGTCGACGCTCATCAAGGCCATCTTCGGCCTGGTCACGCTGCGATCGGGGCGCGTCACGCTGCGCGGCCAGGACGTCACCGGGCTGCCGCCGAATCAGATCAACGCCCTGGGCATGAGCTTCGTGCCGCAGACGAACAACGTCTTCCCGTCGCTCACGATCCACGAGAACCTCGAGATCGGCGCAGCGAAGCGGCGGGCCGGCATGCACGAGCGCGTCGACGAGATGTACACGCTGTTCCCCCGCCTCAGGGAACGCCGCCGCAACCGGGCGGAGGGCCTCTCGGGCGGCGAGCGACAGATGCTGGCGGTGGCGCGAGCGCTGATGCCCCGGCCCACGGTCCTCCTGCTCGACGAGCCGTCCGCCGGCCTGTCACCGCTGGCCGTCGGCGAGGTGTTCGAGATGGTCAAGCGCGTAAACGACAGCGGCGTCACCATCGTCATGATCGAACAGAACGCGAAGGCCGCGCTGGGTCTCGCCGACCGCGGCTACGTGCTCGAAGGTGGTCAGAACCGGTTCACCGGCAAGGGCTCCGAACTGCTGAACGATCCGCAGGTGGCCGAGCTCTACCTCGGCGCACGCACCAAGGAGTGACGCCGGGCGGGGGTCCGAAGACCCCCACCCGTCACGTCGATCGGCTGGATCAGCCTCCCGTGACCGGGAAGACGTCCTTGCTGTCCTCCAGCTTGCCGCCCGTGTACTTCCACGTGCCGTAGCTGGCGGAGGCCGGGTCGCCGTTCGCGTCGAAGTCGATCGGACCCGAAGCGCCCTCGTAGTCGATGTCCTCGCCGGCCTTCACGGCCTTAAGCGCGTCACCGAGCTGCTCGAAGGTGTACTTCGTGCCAGGCGCGCCCGACACCTCGGCGAGCTTGGCGGCGATGGACTTGCCGTCAGCCTTGCCTGCCCGAACCGCCGCGAGGCCGTAGAGCACCACCGCGTCGAACATCTGGGCGTCGTAGGTCTGGCGGTCGGCCTTGATCTCCTTCTTCCAGAGCGCGTCGAACGCCGCTCCAGCCGGTGCGTCGGAGCTGGTCGGAACGGTGCCCTGCATCCCCTCGGTCACCTTCTCGCCCGCCTTCTTGGGCAGGTCGGGGGACCGCAGTCCGTCGACCGTCCAGGTCTTTGCGGGGTCCCACTTGCCGGTGCGAAGCAGCGCCGGGCCCATCTTCTGCCACGTGTCGGGGAAGTCGATCATGACCCATGCCTTCGGGTCGCCCGCGGCAATCTGCCCAGCCTCGGAATCGAGGGAGGCGGCCTTCGGGTTGTACGGCACGGTCGCACCGACCTTGCCGCCGCCGGCCTCCCAGTCCTTCTTGAACTCAGCTGCCAGCGCGTTGCCGTACGCGTCGTTGCGGTTGCCGATGTTGACCGTCGCGTCGGCGCCGATCGCCTTCGCCATCACCTGGGCGAGCACCTTGCCCTGCAGGGCGTCCGACGGCGGGGTGCGGAACACCAAGCCGTCGTCCTGCAGCTTCGTGATGTCGGGCGACGTGGCCGACGGAGAGATGATCGGCACGCCGGCCTGCACGGTGACGTTCTCCGCCACCGGGATGGTCTCGGAGCTGGCCATCGGACCGGCCATCACGTTGATCTTGTCCGACTCCACCATCTTCGTGGCCGCCTCCTGGGCGCCCTGCGGGTCGGTCTTGCTGTCCTCCGTCGTGAGGACCATGTTGAGCTTCACGCCGGCGCTGGTCGCCGCGGCGTTCACGGTCTTGGCAGCCAGGTCTGCGGCCTGTGCGTTCGGCTTGCCGAACGGCGACAGGTCACCGGAGAGCGGAACCAGCACGCCGACCTTCAGGTCGCCGACGTCCCCTCCGGCGCCCCCCGACGATCCACCGGTACTCGAGCTGTCGGAACTGCTTCCGCAGCCGGTGGCGACGGCACCGATGCCGAGCGCGGCAACGGCCACAGCGGCCTTCATTCGCTGACGTTTCGTCATGCGTCTTGCCCCCTTGTTGAATGCGACGCGTGCGTCGTTTGGCGCAATTCAACCTGGCGGAGCAGAAGGACGCAACGTGCGAACGCAAATCGGCCGCGCGGGAACCGGGTCCGTGCGCCAGTTCCCTGACGCCCGGACCCGTGTCGCCTACTTCTTGGCGCAGATGACGTAGACCCTCAGCGTCGTCGCGCCGGTGCCACCCGCAGGGTTGACCGCGGTCGCGCGCCAGATGGTGAACGGCTCACCATCCTCCACCACGACGGGCGCGGCGAGCGTGCCCTTCCGTGGCCCCGACCCGGTGATCGGTACGTCGGGCGCTGTGACCGCGACGACGTTCGCTCCGCCACCGATGGCGATCTCCGTCGCCGGGTTGGCGCACTGGACGACGCCCTGGTCGGCGTTCGTCACCGACCCGCCGTCAGGCAGCGGATAGTCGGTCCGATAGACGACGGCCGATCCCAGAACTCCGGCGGGCCCCGCGGGCCCCGCCGGTCCGGCCGCACCCTGCGGACCGGCGGGAAGTTGCCCGGCCCCGAAGTCCTGCGCCTTGAGCGAACCGTTCTTGACCTTGGCCGAGGTCACTGCATTGGCCTTGATCTGCGTCGAGCCGACGGAGTTCTTCGGCAGCTTGAACGCGGCGTAGCCGGTTCCCGACAGGGCGATGAACAGGGCCAGCATCGCCACGATCATGGAGGGGTTTCTCATTGCTTGGCTGAGTTTCACTTGCTCGTTCCTTTGTTGTTTGGGGGAGTTCACGGGTTGCTCGGATCAGGGAACCGGCGTGCGCACGACGCTTGCGGTGCACGGGGTGGAGGAGGACTGCAGCGCGCCGGGCGAGCCGGCGAACTGCGCCTGGACGGTGAAGGCCCCGATGTCGTTCGGGGTCAGCGGGAGGGATGCCGTGAAGGCGCCCTGCTCATCCACGGTCGCCGTGACCACTCGGGGCACTCCGGCGGAACCGACCGGCGTAAACGACACCGAGACGGTGGCGGCGGCCGGGCCGTGCGCCAGCGTCCCGGCGATGGTGAGCGCCGGACTGCCATATGCGACCGGCCCGGGGCAGGTGACGGAGGTCTGAGTGGACGCCGGCTCCGTCGCGACCGGGACCTCGACCGGCTTCTGGCCGTCGTCCGGCGCGATCACGACCGTCAGCTCGCCCGGCGCCGGCGCCGAGTCGCCAAACAGCGCGGTGATCGTGACGGCACCGTCAGCGACGAGCCCCTGACCGACCACAAGGCCGGCCCGACGAAGCGACACAACCTGGCCGTTGAGCTGCGCCAAGCCGCTGACGACGACCTGGTAGTTGGGGAGCGGGCCTTCGGGCGGCACGGGTCCCGGGCGCTCGAACCGGCGCACGAGCACCGGGATGTCCTTCACGGAGATGATCCGGGGAGTGCCGTGGCGCATGAACAGGGTGGGGTCGCCCAGCAGGTGCCAGATGCGGTGTTCGAACAGCGTGTTGCCATCGGTCGTTGCGGGGTACACCGAGTTCAGCCGCAACTTCCCGTGCACCAGGGCATCGCCGAGACGTTGCGCGGCCACCGGCCCCTCGGTCGGCAGCACGCCGGGAAGGAGTGCGTCGGCGAAGCCGAGACCCTGCACCGAGTTGTGCGTGCTGGGACTGTCCTCGGTATCACCGAACACCGCGACGGCACCGCCGGTGGGCCGCACGAGGGCACGGGTCGCGAACGACGCATCGTCGCGGTCGTAGGCGCCACTCGAGCAGTTGATCGACATCACGACCGCAGCCATCGCGTTGTTCAGCGCATCGACGTCGGTCGACGTGAACGAGGGTGTCCCCCAGCCCTGCGACCAGCCATGGTCGCGGTGGATCACGAGGAACGGCGACGCGTTCCACGCGTTTGCGACGTCTGTGGTCGTTCCGTTCCAGGCCGATGCCGACAGCAGGGCGCTCGGCAGCGGCGTTCCGTCGACGAAACGCTGCGGCGTCGACGCCGGCGAGTCGGCGTACACGCGCACCGCGCCGTACCCCGCGCTCGTCAGGCCGCCTCGCACGGTTTCGGACATCTGGATGAAGGTCCGGTTCTCCTGGCCGTCGCCGTCGTCGTCCTGGAACTGCGCGGCCAGGAGCGCCGTCCGGCTCGGGGTGCCGACGCCGGACGAGTAGGCGATGGTCTTGTCGACGACCGCCTGGACCTCGGCGAGCCCGTTCCCGGGAATACGTCCCAGTGCGACGTCCGGCAGCGAGTCGGCATCGTTGACGGTTGCGTACGGAAGGTCCGACGTCGCGCCGTCGAGCTCGAAGGTCGGGATCAGCTCGTCGTTGCCGAGCAGGAGCACGTAGCTCGGCCGGATGCACGCCGACGCCTTCAGTCGTGCGCGTATCGCATCGCGTATCGCGCCGCTGGTGTTGGGGAGCGTCGCAGTCCCAGTCTGCAGCACCGCGGCGGCGATCCCACCGGCGTTGCGGGCTGCCGCCAGCTGATCGGCAGCCGTGCGGGTGGTGGCCGACGTGACGATCAGGAACTCGCTGCCGCACGGACGCAGGCGGATGTCGAGGTCCGGCAGTCGCGGGACGACCGCCCGGTTGATCGCCGCTCCTGCGATCGCAGCGCCGAAGCGATCCCACGCCCCGCCGATCGGGCTGAATCCCTGTCCGCCCGCGAACGTGATGTCGATGCGGGCGTCGCGCACAATCGTCAGCGAGCGGGTCGACCCGTCGTAGCGGGCGATGGGAACCTGAACCGTTGCCAGCCGCAGCCCACGCGACTCACCGATCGGCGTGGTGCTCACGGCGTTCTTGGGAAACAGCCGCCCGTACGCCGCTCCCGGCTGGGCGAAGCCGCGCGCCACGAAGGGCGGCTTGGTGAAGTCGGGCGGCTTCGTCGCGTCGAGCGTCTCCGGTTGGGCCGGCATGACCTGAACGCCATCGAGCCGGTATGCGCGGTTCGTCGTGGCCCTGGTCGAGATGGTGGCTCCGTCCGGAACGGCGATGGTGAACGTCGCAACCGGCAGGGCCGGCTGACCCGGTGTCTGGGGCGCGGTCAGCCCGGGGGCGCCAACGCGGGTCCAGATCTTGCCGCCGCCTTGCACCGCGCTCAGCGTGACGTCCGGCAGCGCGACCGAGAACGCCACGTGGCGGGCGTCGCTCGCCTCGAGGTGCAGCCTGGGTGCCCCGACCTTCGCCGGGCCCGGTCCCCCACCACATGCCTTCGCGGCCGGGCGGATGAGCAGACGCTGCGAGACGCTGAGCGCGGCCGTCTGAAGGCCGACGAGGCGACCGGTTTGGCGTCGGGATGCCACGGACACGCTGCGGTAGCCGCGCAGCGCCGTCACCGCCGCGCAGGGTCGAGCGCGCTCGTTCGCGCGGGCCAGCCGGACCGCGCGCAGCATCTTGGTGCGCAGCGGCCCTGGCGGGAGTGCGCGCGTCTTGGCCTCGAGCACGAGCAGATCGGCGCGCACCGTGCGCGGTCGCGCCGCCTCGGACATGGTGGGCGCGACAGCTGCGGCGAGCGCGATGCCGATCGCGAGGCCGCGGCGCGAACGCTGCGGGCGGCGAGCAGGTTGTGGAACCTCGTTCATGGCGCGTCTCCTTCAAGGGATGTCGGTAAGACACGCGAACCGCGGCCGTGATACACCCGAAGCGCGGGCCGTCGCGGTTCCCGAACTTGTCGATCGGCTGCGAGTAGGCTGTCTCCATGAGCACACGCCGGGTCTTCTCCATCGTCCTCGCCGGAGGCGAGGGGAAGCGGCTCTGGCCGCTGACAGAGGACCGCGCCAAGCCGGCAGTCCCGTTCGGCGGCGACTACCGACTGGTCGACTTCGCGCTCTCGAACCTCGCCAACGCCGGGTTCCTGCGCATCGCCGTGCTGACCCAGTACAAGAGCCACAGTCTCGACCGCCACGTGGCGACCTCCTGGCGGCTCGCGTCGATCCTCGGCCACTACGTGGCGCCGGTGCCCGCGCAGATGCGGCGCGGCCCGCGCTGGTTTGCCGGTTCGGCCGACGCGCTCTACCAGAACTTCAACCTGATCGCGGACGAGCGGCCCACACACATCATCGTGTTCGGCGCCGACCACGTCTATCGCATGGACCCGCAACAGATGCTCGACCAGCATGTGGCGTCCGGTGCCGGCGTCACGGTGGCCGGTCTGCGGTCGCCGATCGATCAGGCGAGCGAGTTCGGCGTCATCGTCCCGACGCCCGGCAGCCATCGCATCGCCGCCTTCCGCGAGAAGCCGACCGAGAACGTCGCCGCGTTGCCCGACGATCCCACGAAGATCTTCGCCTCGATGGGCAACTACATCTTCACGGCCGAGGCCTTGATCGAGGCGATCTCCACCGACGCGAAGGACGACTCGTCACGCCACGACATCGGCGGCAACATCATCCCGATGATGGTCGACCGAGGCGACGCCGACGTCTACGACTTCACCACCAACTCGGTGCCCGGCGACACCGAGCGCGACCGCGGCTACTGGCGCGACGTGGGAACCATCGACGCCTACCACGAGGCGAACATGGACCTGATCAGCGTGAACCCGGTGTTCAACCTCTACAACCTGTCGTGGCCGATCCTCACCCAACGCGACCCCCACCCGCCGGCGAAGTTCGTCTTCGACGAGGACGGACGGCGCGGTGGCGCGTTCGACTCGATGGTGTGCGCCGGGGTCGTCGTGACCGGTGGCACCGTGCGCCGGTCGATCCTGTCGCCCGGGGTGCGGGTGGAACAGGGTGCGGAGGTCAGCGGCTCGGTCCTGATGCACGGTGCTTCCATCGGGCGGGGTGCCGTGGTTCGCAACGCCATCATCGACAAGAACGTCGTCATTCGTGACGGCGTGCAGATCGGCACCGACCTCGAGCACGACCGGTCACGGTTCACCGTCTCGCCCGGCGGCATCGTCGTGATCGGCAAGGGCAGTCGGGTCGAGCGCTGATGCACGTCTCGCTGCTGTCGCGGGAGTATCCGCCCGACGTGTACGGCGGGGCCGGCGTGCATGTGGAGTACCTGGCGCGCGAGCTCGCCCGCCTGCTCGACGTGACGGTCCACTGCTGGGGAGCCGCCCGCCCCGCCGAGGCCATTCCGCCGGTGGTGGCCCACCGCCCCTGGGACGCGCTTAGCGGCGACCGACCCCACATGGCGGCGCTCGGCGCACTCTCGGCCGACCTGTCGATGGCCGGTGCGGTGGACGGCACCGATCTGGTGCACAGCCATACCTGGTACGCGAACATGGCTGGGCATCTGGCGAAGCTCATCCACGACATCCCCCACGTGGCGACCGTGCACAGCCTCGAGCCGATGCGCCCGTGGAAGGCCGAGCAGCTCGGCGGCGGGTACGCGATCAGCAGCTGGTGCGAACGCACCGCGCTGGAGGCGGCCGAGGCGGTCGTCGCGGTGTCGGCGGGTCATCGTGACGACATCCTGCGCTGCTATCCCGCCATCGTTCCCGAACGGATCACCGTCATCCGCAACGGCATCGACACGCAGGAGTACTCGCCCGTCGCGGACGCCGATGTGCTCACGGCACACGGCATCGACCCGAACACGCCGATCGTCGCGTTCGTCGGGCG
>WBZQ01002016.1_pt1 | contig 13500 bp, 10 predicted proteins | sample 5204251 | NCBI WGS metagenome assembly WBZQ01 (sample SAMN12412402, study PRJNA552823) | activated sludge metagenome | isolation source: activated sludge from nitrification reactor of wastewater treatment plant... | place: USA: Virginia | collected 2017-09 | reverse complement strand
GTTCGACCCGCACCTGGCCTACGATGCGCCCGCGCCCGTGCGTGGGCGCTTCACGGCTTCGTTGCCGGCACCAGCCGTGCGGCCCGGCAAGCCCCAGGACGTGCGCGCGCGCCTGGCGAGCCTGGGCTCGTCGGAGCGCGAGTGGCTGGGGGCCGCCTACGACGAAGAGATCGCCTTCGTCGACGAGCAATTGGGGCGCCTGTTTCAGGCGCTCGCCGCGCGCGGCCTGTGGTCGGACACGCTCGTGGTGCTGACCGCCGACCACGGCGAGGAGCTCTTCGACCACGGCGGCTTCGAACACGGACACAGCGTCCATCAGGAGCTGCTGCGCGTGCCGCTCGTGATCTGGGCTCCGGGCGTCGCCGGCCGTCGCGAGCCGACGCCCGTCTCGCTCGCGGACGTGACGCCAACGCTGCTCGACGCGCAAGGTTTGGCCGCGCCGCCCGCGCTCGACGGGGTCTCGCTCTGGCCGCTCGTCGCGCGCGGGCGCGCACCGCAACCGCGCGCGCTGCTGGCGGAGGGCACGCTGCACCTGCCCGAACGTCGCGCGCTGCTGCGCTGGCCGCTGAAGCTCCTGACCAACGAGCGCGACGGTGGGCGACAGCTCTTCGACCTGAGCGTCGATCCGCGCGAGACGCGCGACCTGGCCAGCGCACGGCCTCGTGATGCGCAGCGGCTGGCCTATGAGCTGGACCGTCGCCTGGCCGAAGCGGCCGCCACCATGACTGCCGGCGGCGGCCTGCGCGTCGACCCGCGTCTGCGCGAGGACCTGCGCTCGCTGGGCTACGTGGAGTGAGCGGCTAGCCGCGCTTCATGCTCTTGTAGAGCTGCGAGCGCACGGGCTCTGGGATGCGCGTGTTGCAGACCACGTCCCAGACGCCGTTCGACAGGCCGTAGGCCATCTCGGCGCCCTTGGGGCTGTGGTGGTAGCGGTGGTGGCGGCGGATGTACTCCCAGTAGCGGCCCTTGAAGGGGTAGAAGTGCACCGACTGGTGCACCCATTCCTCGACGATGTAGCTCTGCAGGAAGCCCGCCATCAGCATCGGCGCCGTGTGCAGCGGCGCCAGGAAGCTCAGGCCCGTCAGGATCGCGACGTAGACGATCGTGTCCTTCAGCGTGCCGTTGATGTGGGCGCCGTCCCAGGGTCGGCGGTGGTGGACGACGTGCAGGTGCCCGAACAGCTTGTGGCCCAGGTGCTGGAAGAAGCCCGGGCCGTCGGCGAACACGCCGTGCAGGACGTAGCGATGGACGAGGTACTCGACCAGCGTCCATACGGCGATGCCTGCCGCGAACCAGGCCAGGGCCAGGAAGGGATGCGGCCCTGCCAGGCCGAAGCCCAGCATGCTCAGTGCGAAGACGCTGTAGACGATCGACACCGGCATCAGGCGCCGGCGCGCGATGCGCGCTTCGGCCGCGACGTCGATCGAGACCTGGGCGCGTTCGATGAACGCGAAGGGAGACGGCGGCTGCAATGGCGACGAGACGGGTACGGCGGCGATGGTACTCATGCTCCGCTCCTGGTCCGGGCCGGCTGCGCCCGCCAGTTCGAGACTCCTCGGGTCCAGCCCGAAAGTCGCCGCAGCGCGCGGCGATACCAGGCGAGCCGGTCCGGCACGGCGCTCAGGTAGTTGAACTGCCCCTCGCGTCGAATGTGGACCAGCCCGCTCTCCACCAAGATCCTCACGTGATGCGACACGGTCGCCTGCGTGACCGGAAAGCGACGCACGAGCTCGCTGCACGACAGCTCGGCGCTCCCGGCGATGGCGCGCAGGATGCGAAAGCGTGTCGGATCGGCCAGCGCTTTGGCGATCTTCACGATTTGCGCATCGTCACGGACGACCTCGTCCATCAACATATCGACGATTATCTATGCCGCCGTCTGGCATCGCAAGTCCGGCAGGCGCGACCGCGCATCGCGCCGGCGTGCGCGTCGCGAGCCTTTCATCCGGTAGCATGTCGGCCATGCATCCTGAAACGCTGGCCGTGCGCGCGGGCGGCGAGCCGGACCCGGCCACCGGCGCGGTCGCGCCGCCGCTCCACCTGAGCACGACGTACGAACATGGTCCGGAGTCGGAGCGCCTGCACGGCTACATCTACGTGCGTGAGGGCAACCCGACCCAGACGCGTCTGGAACAGGCGCTGCAGGCCGTGGAGGGCGGCGCCGGCGCGCTCGCGTTCGCCTCGGGACTGGCGGCCAGCGCGGCCTGGCTGCAGGCGCTCGAGCCCGGCGCTCACGTGCTGTTGCACCGCGACGTGTACTACGACCTGCGCACCATCGGCCGCGACTTCATGCCGCGTTGGGGACTTCAGGCCGAAGTGGTCGACATGGCCGACCTCGACGCGCTGCGCGCCGCGCTGCGCCCCAACACGCGCCTGCTGTGGGCCGAGTCGCCCTCGAACCCGCGCCTCGACGTGCTGGACCTGAGCGCGCTGGCCGAACTCGCGCACGGCGTGGGCGCGCGCCTGCTGGTCGACTCCACCTTCGCCACGCCGGCGCTGCAGCGGCCGCTCGAACTGGGCGCCGACGTCGTGCTGCATTCGACCACCAAGTACCTCGGCGGCCACTCGGACGTGCAAGGCGGGGCGCTGGTCGCGCGCGTCTGCGACGAGACCTTCGAGCGTGCGCGCCTGGTGCGCCAGACCCTGGGCGGCGTCGCTTCGCCTTTCAATGCGTGGCTCGTGCTGCGCGGCCTGCGCAGCCTGCACTGCCGCATGCAACGTCACGCCCAGAGCGCCTTGACCTTGGCGCGCGCTCTCGAAGGCCACGCGGCGCTGGCGGCGGTGCTCTATCCAGGGCTGCCCAGCCATCCCGGCCACGCCGTGGCGGCGCGTCAGATGAGCGCCTTCGGGGGCATGCTCGCCCTGCGCCTGCGCGCGGGTCGTGCCGCGGCCCTGGCCACGGCCGGGCGCGTGCGCCTGTTCGTCAACGCCACCAGCCTGGGCGGCGTGGAGAGCCTGCTCGAACACCGCGCTTCCGCCGAGGGCGCCGGCACGAGCGCGCCCGACGACCTGCTGCGCCTGTCGGTGGGGCTCGAGCATCCCGACGACCTGCTCGCCGATCTGCTGCAGGCGTTGGGCTGAGCGGGCCATGCCGCGTCTTGCGGTCAACGGCACGGAGCTGCACGTCGAGGACAGCGGCGGCCAGGGCGAAGTCGTGCTGTTCAGCCACGGCCTGCTGTTCGACACGCGCCTCTTCGAAGCCCAGGTCGAGGCTCTGCGCGGACGCTACCGCTGCGTGGCCTACGACCATCGCGGGCAGGGTCGCAGCGCCGACGACCGCAGCCGTTCGATCGACATGCAGACGCTCACGGCTGACGCCGTGGCGCTCGTCGCGGCCCTGCGGCTCGCGCCCGTGCACTTCTGTGGCCTGTCGATGGGCGGCTTCGTGGGCCTGCGTCTGGCCGCGCGCCATCCCGAGCTGCTGCGCTCGCTCGTGTTGATCGACACCAGCGCCGACGCCGAGCCCGCCACCAACGTGCCTCGCTACCGCGCGCTCAACCTCGTCGCGCGCTGGTGCGGCCTACGCCTGGTGGCCGGCCGCGTGATGCCGATCCTGTTCGCCAGGAGCTTCCTCGGCGACCCGCGCAACGCGGCTCGCGTGGCCGCACAGCGCCGCCGCCTGCTCGGCAACCGGCGCTCGATCTGGCGCGCGGTCAACGGCGTCATCGAGCGCGAGAGCGTGGCCCACGAGCTGGCGCGCGTGCGCGTGCCGACGCTGGTCATGGTCGGCGACGAGGACGTGGCGACGGTGCCGGCCAAGGCCGAAGCGCTGCGCGACGCCATCGCCGGCGCCACGCTCGTGCGCATTCCGCGCGCGGGCCATTCGGCCCCGCTCGAGAACCCGACTGCGGTCAACGCGGCCCTGACGGCCTTCCTGGAGACGCTGCGAGCATGAGCGCAACGAGCGACGCGACCCGCCTGACCCGCGACGCGGGCATCGACGTGCCCCTGATCTGCGGAGCCATGTACCCCTGCAGCAACCCCGAACTGGTGGCCGCGGTGTCCGAGGCCGGCGGCCTCGGCATCGTGCAGCCCATCTCGCTCACCTACGTGCACGGCCACGACTTCCGCGCCGGCCTGCGCCTGATCCGGAGCCTGACCAAGCGCCCCATCGGCATGAACGTGCTCACCGAGCGCGCACTCTCGCGCGTCTACCGCGAGCGCATGCGCCACTGGCTCGACGTGGCCCTCGAAGAGGGCGTGCGCTTCTTCGTGACCGCGCTCGGCAACCCCGCCTGGGTCGTGGAGCGCGTGCGGCCGCTGGGCGGCGTCGTCTACCACGACGTGGTCGAGCGCAAGTGGGCCGAACGCGCGCTGCAGGCCGGCGTGCAGGGCCTGATCTGCGTCAACGCGCGCGCCGGTGGCCACGCCGGCCACACGTCGCCGGGCGAGCTCTTCGAGGGGCTACGCGACCTGGGCGTGCCGCTCGTCTGCGCCGGCGGCGTGGGCAGCCCCGCCGACTTCGCGGCCGCCATGGCCCTGGGCTACGACGGCGTGCAGATGGGCACGCGCTTCATCGCGACGCCCGAGTGCCGTGCCCACGCCGACTACAAGCAGGCCATCGTGCGCGCCCGCGAGGACGACATCGTGTTGACCGAGCGCGTCACCGGCGTGCCGTTGGCCGTGATCCGAACGCCCTACGTCGACCGCGTGGGCACCAAGGCCGGCCCGCTCGGGCGCTTCATGCTGCGCGGTCATCGCACCAAGCACTGGATGCGCGCGTTGTACTCGCTGCGCTCCGCGCTCGCGCTGCGGCGCGCGTCGCTGCGCGGAGCGACTTCCCGGGACACCTGGCAGGCGGGGCGCAGCGTGGCCGGCATCGAGACCGTGGAGCCGGCGGCGGAGATCGTCGCGCGCTGCGCCGAGGCCTGGCGCCGGGCCCGCGCGCCGCACGACGGCGGCCCGCCGCTGGCCGCCTGAGAACGCTGCGCCGCGCGACGCGCTGCCCGAGAGACCATCTCCCTGCACGCCGCTCGCCGGCGTGCAATCCGCGCCGCGACAGATGCCCTGATGCCAAGTGCGGCCCAGTTTCGTACGAACATCGTTCGCAGCATCGCAGCGTAGCGCTCAGCAACGCACGCGGGAATGCGCGCTCACGCGGCGGCGTGCCCTGCGTGCTATGCATGTCAAGGTCGGTAAACGCTTGACTCGTCGCGGGACTGCCTCTAGTTTCGAGGCGTGCAGGCGCTCGCAACTCAGGCCGAGACGGCTGCGGAGACGCGCGACGGATTGACATGGTGGCCGCTGCGCCGCCTCGTCGACGCGCGCCGGGAGCCGGGGACACGCCGCGTCGCCTGTGCATTCGGCTTACTGGTTGCGCTCTCCGTCGCGACCGGCGTCCTGAACGTCGCCATGGGGTGGAACGGCGTGACCGTGCGCCTGTTCGGGCTGCACGTCGACCTCACGTTCTATCCGCCCCTCGTGACGTCGGCGCTGGCGGCCATCTGGCTGGGGCCGACCTGGGGCGTGGTGCCGGCCTATCTCGCGAACCTGGCGAGCGCGCTGGCCAGCGGGCTGTCGTTGGCCACGGCTGCGCCGTTCGCGCTGGCCGGCGCCATCGAGAGCGCGATCCTCTGGGGTTCACTCGTGACCCTCGAGATCCATCCCGACCTGCGCCGTCTGCGTGACTGGAGGCGCTTCGCCGCCGCGGCGCTGGTGGCGCCAGTAGCGCCCTCGCTGGCGGTCTTGATCTGGAACACGGCCCATGGCCTGGACTTCTCCGCCGGTCAGCGCATGTGGCGCGGCTGGATGGTGGGCGATTTCCTGCAGGCGCTGTTCGTGCTGGGGCCGCTGCTGTATCTCGTCGGACCGCGCGCGCGGGCCTGGATCGATCGCCAGTTCGCGAGCCCGCCGCGGCGCGAGGTGGCCTCGACGCGTCACGCCGTGTTCGTCTATCTCTCGCTCGCGCTCTTGGGTGTCGTGGTCTTCAAGGGCGTGCACATGCTGCAGCGCTCGCTCGCCATCCCGCCCTCGGCCGTGACCGAGAGCGGTCAGCCGCTGTTGCTGCGCGTCGAGGAAATGCAGTTCTTCCTGGGCCTGCTGCTGTGCGCCTTGATGCTCGCGACCGGCGCGTTCTCCACGGCGCTGGCGCGCATGAGCGAGCGCCAGCGCGCGTTGGCGCGACGCGAGAGCCTGACCGGCTGCTTCAACCGGCGCGCCTTCGACGAAGCCTTCAAGCGCGAGGCCGACCGCTGCCGGCGGCTGGGACACGGGTTGTCGCTGGTCTTCATCGACGCCGACCACTTCAAGGAAGTCAACGACCGCTTCGGCCATGCAACGGGCGATCGCGTGCTGCAGCAGTTGGCGCTGCGCGTCCAGTCGGCCGTGCGCGACACCGACGTGCTCTTCCGCTGGGGCGGCGAGGAGTTCGTGCTGCTGCTGCCGCACACGCCCCCGGGCGCCGCGCGGGTGCTGGCCGAACGCGTGCGCATGGCGGTTGCCGACGCCCCGTTCTCGACGGCCGACGAGCGCCACGACGTGCGCCTGACGGTCAGCCTGGGCACCGCGGGCGTGCTGACCTTCCCCGTCGACCCCCACGCTCTCGTGGCCGCGGCCGACGCGGCCTGCTACGCGGCCAAGGAGTCGGGGCGCAACCGCGTCACGGTCACGCCCGAGCCCGTCCCCGTCGCGGCCACGGCCAGCTCCTAGCCGCGAACCGCAGCCGCGCCGGCGCGCGTCAGTCGCGGTTGGGCTTCAGGTTGTGATGGCGCAGGAAGGCCATGAAGCGCATGTAGTCGTCCGCCGGCAGGCCGAACAGGCGCACGAGCTGTTTGAAGCTGCCGCGCGTGCGTTCGAGCCCGCGCGCGATCAGGGCGCGCACCTGGGCGCGGCTCAGTTCGCGCTCCAGATACGGGCCGTGCACGACCTCCCAGAAGTCGGCCGAGCCGGACGTCAGTCGTTCCCAGCACTGCGTCTCGACGTCGATCAACGGCACTTGTCGCATCTGATCGAGACGCGCGGCCGCTTCCAGGGCTTCGAGGAAGTGGCAGGGTTCGATCAGGTCGCCCTCGGCCAGGTGGAACCCGGCATCGACGAGGGCCTTGACCTCCCGCACGTTGCCGGGCCAGTCGTAGCGACTGAGCACGGCCAGCGCTTCGTCGGAGAAGCGCTTGCGCGCCTCGCGGTCGGCCGCCAGCGCGCCCAGGTAGTATTCGCGGATCAACTGCCAGTCGTCGCCGCGCTCGCGCAGCGCCGGCACGCGCACGTGCAGGGCGCGCAGGCGGAAATACAGGTCGCGCCGAAAGCGGCCGTCCTGCACGAGCTGGTGCAGGTCGGCGCTGGTGGCGGCCACCACGCGCACGTCGACGCGCCGCGCGTGCGTGTCGCCCACGCGCACCAGCTCGCCCTCGCCGAGCACGCGCAGCAGCATGGCCTGGGCCCCGAGCGACAGCTCCGCGACCTCGTCGAGGAACAGCAGGCCCTGGTGCGCCGACTCGAACAGCCCCACGTGGTCGCCGGCCGCGCCGGTGAAGCTGCCCTTGCGATGGCCGAACAGCTCGGAGGCGGCCAGTTGCGTCTCGTGGTACTGCGCGCAGTTGACGCGCTGGAAGGCCTGACCGTCGCGGCGCGACAGCAGGTAGAGGGCGCGCGCGAACAGCTCCTTGCCCGTGCCGGTCTCGCCGGTGATGAGAACGGGACTGTTCGACTCGGCGAAGCGCGCCAGCCGGTCGAGGGCGGCAGTGAACGTCGGATGCAGGCCCACGAGCGCCGTGGGGGCGGCGCCGCCCCAGCGCGCCGACGAGCGTGCCTCGACCGCGCTCGCCAGCGCGGACAGGCCGTGGCCGCGCGCGCTCAACACGGCTTCGCCGTGAGCGGCTGATGCCGGCCCATGAAGCGGGTGTCTTCCAAGCCCCGAGCTCCTCAGCACGAATGACTTTAGCTGTGAGCGTATTGTCGTCCGGCGGGGTCGGAAGTCAAGCGCGCGCAACGTCGGCGCGCGGGCCGGGTCGTCAGAAGGCCGCGCTGGCCTCGGCGGACGCGGTGGTGAGGTGGGTCGCGGCATCCGCGGACGCCAACCCCTCGAGACCCACGCGCGTGAGCGCTGCGATCACGCGCGCCTTGTCGACCACGTCGAAGGGCGCGCGGCCGCGTGACGGGTCGAGCCGGGCCAGATTCTCGGCCGCCCGCACCACCACGTCGCGCAGGACCACGAGCGCTCCGGGCGACAGCTCGCCGCAGTAGTTCTGGAGTCGACCGCCGGCGCGGTAGTCGGGATGCGACTCGAGCCCCATGAACAGCAGGAAGGCGTCGAGCCGAAAGGCGCCCAGCGCCTCCACCAGGCCCATGTAGTCGGCCACCAGCTCGTCGAGCAGCGACTTGCGCATCGCGCCGAAGGCCTGGCGCATGAAGTAGTGCGTGCACTCGTGCTCGAGCCGCAGGCGCACCGAAGCCGCGCGCCACTCGTCGTCGGCCAGGCCCAGGGCGGCGGCGGGCGTGGCGCTGTAGGGGCCGGAGCTGAGCAGCATGAAGCGGTCCTGGTAGCGATCCTTGATCGGGATCAGATCGCGAAAGGCCGCCGCCCAGCCCGCGCCGTCCCAATCCTCGGGGTGCTCGGCTTCGAAGGCACGCCGCAGCCTGGCCACGCGCTCCCAGTTGTTGTAGCCGGCGATGGTGCAAGCGCCCATCGAGGCCGGCACCGCTTCGGGCTCGTTGCGGCGCGTGACGGCCTGGACGAGGGCTTCGAAGTCGGCGCGCTCGTGTGCGATCACCACGGGCACGCGCCCAGCCGGCGTCGGATGCAAGTCCAGACGCAGGCCCTCCGGGCGCGCGAAGACCACGCCCGGGCCGGGTTCGAGCGGCAACTGGCCGCGTCGCGTGGCGGCCTGATAGGCCGCGTCCTGGCTCGTCCCGGAGGCGATGGGGAAGCGCAGTTGGACGAGCGCGCGCCGCAGCACGCTCTCGGCGCCCTCGCGGCTGGCCTCGTCGACGTAGCGCTCCCAGGCCGCCACGCAGGCCGGCTCGGGCAACGGCAACGGCTGCCTTGCCAGCGCCGTCTCGTGCAGCGGGCTGTGGGCGTAGGCCAGCAGCTCGGCCGCCTCTGCCTGGCTCGCGCCGTGCGCGCGCCAGGTCGCCTGGCGTCCCAGCGCGTCGAGCGCGGTCACTGCCGGTTGGCGCGTGACGGCGTCGCGGACAACGTCGTCTGGTAGGCGAACTGTCCCGCGCGCACCACGGAGACGACGACGGCCTTGCCGGGCACGTCGCCGTTCTCGTCGAAGCTGAACGAGCCGGTCACGCCCTTCCAGTCGCGCAGGCCGTGCAGCGCGCGCGCGACGTCCTCGGGCACGGCGCTCTTGGCGGCGCGCATGCCCTCGACGAGCAGTCGCACGCAGTCGTAGCCCAGCGCCGAGCCGGCGTCGGGCGCCACGCCGTACTTCTTCTTGAAGGCCGCCTCGAAGGCCGGGATCTCCGGGCGCGGCTCGGCCGGGTGGAAGAAGGAGGCCACCATGACGCCTTCGGTGGCGGCAGCCCCGGCCACCGCCATCAGGCCGGGCGAGCTCATTGCGTCGCCGCCCACGATCGGCACGGTGATGCCCTGAGCGCGCGCCTGGGCGATGAAGATGGCCGCCGAGGGCACCTCGCCCGCGAGCATGATGGCGTCCATCTCGGTCACCTTCCACTCGCGCAGCGTGCTCTCGAAGGTGCGCTCGTTGGCCTGCTCGCTCGGATCGTAGGAGCTGCGCGTGATGACCGACAGGCCGACCTGCGCGGCGCGGGCTTCGAAGGCGTTGGCCACGTTGCGGCCGTACGCGTTGCGGATGTAGTAGATGGCGACGCGCTTGAGCTTCTGGCTGGCCATGAAGTCGGCCAGTTGGCGGCCCACCGACTTGTCGTTGAAGGTGGCCCGGAAGACGCGCTTGTAGCCGCGCTCCGTCAGGTCGGGATCGGTGGCGGTGGGCGCCACGAGCACCAGCCCGGCCTGGTCGTAGACGTTGGCCGCCTGCACGGTGATGTACGACTGGAGATGGCCGACGACGGCCACGATGTCGGGATTCTGGGCGATCTCCTGGGCCACGATGCCGCCCTGGTCGATGGTCTCGTGGTCGTCGAAGCGCACGATGCGCAGCTTGCGGCCGCCGATGCCGCCCGCGGCGTTGGCCTCGTCGACCGCCATCTCCAGGCCTTCGCCGTAGCGGATCTCCTTGCGCAGCTCCCAGGGCCAGGCGGCCGCGATCAGCAGCTCGCCGCGCCCTTCGCGGGCGCGCGTCACGCGCTGCACGGCCGGGTCTTTCGATCCGCCACAGCCCGCCGCCAGCAGAGCGCAGCACGCCAACAGCCATGCCGCGCCGTAGCGACGCCCGTTCCCACTCGTCATCACGCTTCCTCCAGGCTCCGTGCTCATGCGATCTGCCGCGACGCCAGCTCGGCGAAAGGCCCCTTCTCGGCCATCAGCTCCGCGTAGGTTCCGCTCTGCACCAGACGGCCGCGCTCCAGGACGAAGATGCGGTCGGCGTTGATGATGGTGCTCAACCGATGGGCCACGACGATGCGCGTGGCCTGCAGGCGTTCGAGGCTCTGGCTGACGATGGCCTGGGTGCGGTTGTCGAGGGCGCTCGTGGCCTCGTCGAAGAGCAGGATGCGAGGGCGATTGACGATCGCGCGGGCGATCAGCAGGCGCTGGCGCTGGCCGCCCGAGAGCGTGCCGCCGCCTTCGCTGATGACCGTGTGCATGCCCATGGGCATGGCTTCGATGTCCTCGGCCAGGCCCGCCATGCGCGCCGCTTCCCAGGCTTCGTCGAGCGAGGCCGAGCCGGACCCGGCGATGTTGGTGAAGATGTCGCCCGACATCATGCGCCCGCTCTGCAGCACGACGCCCATCTGGCGGCGCAGGGCCTGCACGTCGAGGCCGCCGACTTCCTGGCCGTCGTAGTAGATGGCGCCGGCCTCGAGCGTCTCGAAGGCCAGCAGCAGGCGCATGAGCGTCGACTTGCCCGAGCCCGACGGTCCCACGAAGGCCACGAACTCGCCGGCCTTGATGTGGAACGAGACGTCGCGCAGCACCAGCGGCCCGTCCTGCAGGTAGCGGAACTGGGCGTGCTGCACTTCGATGTCGCCGGTCAGCACGCCCGGGTCGCTCTTGGCCTCGTCCACCTCGGGCAGCGCTTCGAGGATGGGCTTGGCCTGCTCGTACATGGGCAGCGTGTTGAGCGTGGCGAGCAGCGCCATCGACGACGCCAGCAGCGCGCCGCTCGACGACGAGAAGGCCGACAGGAAAGCCAGGAAGTCGCCGGTGCGCAGCGCCTGCCCCTCGGCGATCAGGGGCAGGGCCACCCAGAAGATCACCAGGTTCGACAGCACCGGCACGGCGGCGTTGAACGCCGACACCCAGTTCGAGTTGGCGCGGGCCTGGTATTGCTTGGCGCGCTGTTCGCTGAAGCGGCGCACCCACAAGGCGAACGCGGGGATCTCGACTCCGGCCACGCGCAGCTTGGCGATGCTGCCCAGGAGCTGCAGCACCAGACCGGCCGTCTTCGAGGCCAGCTTCATGGCCTCGCGCTGCGGACCGAGCTGGCGGTAGCTGCCGAAGAGCGAGACGCCGATCATGACCGCGATGATCAGCGTGGCCCAGAGCGCCATGCGCCACGAGTACCAGAACATCAGGGCGAAGTTGCCGAGCGCCATGACGCTGCCGAGCAGGGCCGTGATGGTCGAGCCCGAGATGACCTGGCGGATGGCGTCGATCGACATGGCGCGCACGGCCAGATCGCCCGCGGTGTAGGGGCGGAAGAAGGCCAGCGGCAGCGTCAGCAGGCGGTCCCAGACGGCAGCCTGCAGCGACGCGCTGGCGCGTCCTTCGATGCGCAGCAGCGCGATGCCCTGCACCAGGTTGAACAGCGCGGTGGCGATGGCGCAGGCCAGCAGCACGAACGTCATCTGCACGAGCTGCGGGCGTTGGGCGCCCGGGATCACGGAGTTGAAGAGCATGCCCGTGGCCATGGCCGGCACCATGCCGAGCAGCGTCGCGGACAGCGACATGGCCGCGATCACGCCGGCGTCCGCGCCGCAGCCCTGGATGGCGAACCCGAGCACGTCTCGCACGCCCAGGCGCCGCTCGGGGAACGAGCGATAGAAGCTGTGCGCGAACGGCTCGAGCTGCTCGGCCAGCTTCTCGTCGACCGGTCGCGCGCTGCGCTCGACCGGGTCGTGCAGGACGTAGCCGCGCGAGCCCGCGCCCAGGGGCAGCAGCGCCACCGGGCGGCTGCCCTCGGCCAGACGCCCCAGCAGCGGGCCGTTGTCGTCGCGCCACCAGCTTCCGGCCAGGGCCACCCGCCGGCCGCGCACGCGCGAGGCGCGCAGGATGGCGGCCAGCGGATCGCGCGGCAGCGGCATGCCCTGTTCGTGCAGGTAGGGGCGCAGGCGCAGGTTCGTGGCGCGGCCGACCAGGGTGCAGGCCGCGAAGAGCGCGTCTTCGCTCGTCGCGCCCGCGACGGCGTCGCCGGGAGCGGTCGCGCTCGGCGTGTCGCCGCCCGGCGTCATGCTGGCCGCCAGCCGCGCGCAGGCCTCGCGCAGGGTGGCTTCGCGCGCGGCGCTCTTCAGACGCAGCCGTTCGAGTGCCGTCTGCTCGCGCGCCTGGTGCGTCAGGTCGACGTGGCGCAGCACGAGGTCGTGGAGCTGCGCGAGACCGCTCCAGAGCGCCGCCGAGTCTTCCAGGTCCTGGACGTCGAGCGCCAGCAGGCGCGCGTCGCTGCCCGCCTCGAGCCAGGCGCGCCGCGAGATCGGCACGGCCACGTCGGCGGCGAGCTCCAAGCCGGCCTGGCCCATGAGCCGCGTGTAGCCTTCGACGTGCCGCACCCACGCGCGCTCGGCCCGCGCGCGCACGTTGGTGCCCGGCGCGAGCTCGGTCTCGACGCCGCGTTCGAGCTCCTTCGACACCGGAGGCAGTCTGTCGCGCGTCAGGCCGTCGTAGAGCGCGTCGCTCCAGCCCTCGATCAGCGGGGCGAGCGACTCGGCGCGGGCCGCGGAGAACGCGGCGCGAGGCGCGCGCAGCACGTGCGTGTGGGTCGCGCCGACCGCCAGCAGGCCCCAGCGTGCAGACAGTGGGCTGTCCTCGGGGCCGAACAGGGCCTGCCCCTCGCCGGCCCGCACCACGTGCGCGCGCGGGCCGACGGGCGCACCGTGCTCGAGCCGCACCGCGAAGACGTCGACCTGGCCGACGTCGACCAGCCACACGTCGCCGGCGTTCAGCAGGAAGGGTCGGTCACCTGCCGCGGCCTGGCGCTCGGCGTTCGCGAACAACTCGCGCGCCGCGCGGGGCTGCGGGTCTTCTGTGCTCATGTCGTCGGCCTCTGTCGCGTGTCCATGCCCGTGTTCACTCGGCCGCGATCAGGCGCGCGTACGCGCCGGGTTGCGCCGCGAGCTGGGCGTGCGTGCCGCGCTGGGTCACCTTGCCCTTGTCCAGCACGATGATCTCGTCGCAATCGCGGATCGTGCTCAGGCGGTGAGCCACGATCAGGCAGGTGCAGCCGCGGCGCCGCAGGTTGTCGTCGATGTTCTTCTCGGTGG
>WBZQ01002015.1_pt1 | contig 13504 bp, 13 predicted proteins | sample 5204251 | NCBI WGS metagenome assembly WBZQ01 (sample SAMN12412402, study PRJNA552823) | activated sludge metagenome | isolation source: activated sludge from nitrification reactor of wastewater treatment plant... | place: USA: Virginia | collected 2017-09 | reverse complement strand
GGGCCCCGAGGTGGTGGTCGTCGCCGACGACTACGATCTCGTCGAAGGCAGCGGCAGCCCACTCCGGTCACTCGTCCCGTACCTGTCCCAGGCCCGTGACCTGGGCATACATCTGGTCGTCCTGCGACGCAGCGGCGGTGCGTCACGAGCCTCGTACGAGCCTGTGATGCAGGCGGTCAAGGAGGCCGGCGGTGCCGGGCTGCTCCTGTCCGGGGACCGGCAGGAGGGTCAGATCTGGCCCAAGGTGTGGATGGATCATCGGCCGCCCGGACGCGGCGACCTGTTGCGATCAGGCTCCCCGGCAGAACGCATCCAGGTGGCCTACACACCACACCCCGGCATCGACGACGGCGCGAAGGCACAAGAGGACATCCCCGTGTCTGCCGCACACACCAACCACTGACACGAAGGAGCACAGGTGAGCGTGCACGAACTCCCCACGGAGACAATCACAGATGAGGACGTCGAGACCGGCGACGCTCAGGAGGCGCGACCTCTCGGCATCCAATGGCATCCCGATGCGTTACGTCCGGCATTCGACTGGATCATCAAGCTGCCGCCCGACTGGCTCGTGATCGAAACCCACCCGGCGCGGTGGAAGATCCAGAACGAACGGATCGTCGATGACTTCTTCACCGGCCAACGCGTACCCAGCAAGGTCCGTCGTGCACTCCTACGCTCACTGGAAGAAGTTGTCTCCCAGGCACAACGCAACAAGGTACTGCTCACCCTGCTCAAGCCCGGCATCAACGAGGACGGCTCGGTGGCCAATACCGCATTGAGTCTGACCTTCTCGTCGACCACGCCGCGACTCTCGTCGATGGCGCCGATCCAGCGTGCCTTCGCGCCGGGAGTCCTACACCGAACGCACCACACCGACCGGTCATGCGTTCGCCACATTCACCGTCCGGCGAACCCAGTCCGGCGGCAGTAAGCAGCGTAACGTGCTCGCCGTACAGGGCTTCTATCCGTTCCCCGCCACCACGTGGACGCTGTCTCTCGGTATCACGTCGCCGCACCCCGAGCACCAGGAGCAACTGCTCGACATGGTCATCCGGTGTATGGGAAGTATCCGCATCGATGCCCCCGGCTCCTCTGGTGTCAACACCCCAACACTGGATTCCGCAGTAGCCGATACGCCTGTACCCGACAGTGACGACGATGAGTCAGAGCCGTTCAGCGAAGCGATCAAGCTGATCTCCTTCGCAGTACGCAATGAATAGTTGCGCGCAATGAGATGGCAACCGGACCACGAACCCCGCAGCCATCCCGACCATCGGGACCTCGATGCCACACGTTGTTCACGTTCCAGGCCACCGTTGGCGGCGAACGCCAACACACCGGCAGGGGTGTACCCGCAGGATAACCACCTGGATTGTCAAGCACCGCCGTTGCGTCCGCGATTGGCATGTCCCCCGTGAACCGATCCAGGTAGTTCTAGAGTCCTGATTGCCCTGATGGGGGCGCAGAAGGGACGATGAAGGACATGGCAGGACGCAAGCGCCACTCGGCTGAGGACATCGTGCGAAAGCTGCGGCGTGCGGACGAACTTGCAGCTGAGGGTAAGACCGGTGAGCAGATCGCGAACGAGTTGGGGGTGTCGGCTGCCACGTTGTACAACTGGCGCCGCTCCTACGGCGGTATGGACACCGACGCGGCCAAAGAGCTCAAGGAGTTACGGGAGCAGAACAACCGCCTCAAGCGGTTGCTGGCCGATGCGGAGTTGGAGAAGGACGCGTTGCGGGAGATCGCGAAGGGAAAATTTTAGGCCCGACCGCCAAACGCGCTGCCATCGACATGCTCAAAGAGGTGAAGAGCCTCTCAGAGCGTATGGCGTGCAAGGTGGTTGGGCTTTCCCGCTCAGCGTATAGGCGGCTTCCACAAGCCCAGACCCCGGCCGACCCGGATTCTGGTTTGCGGGCTGATCTGCGGGCGTATGCGGGCAAGAATCCCCGGCATGGGTTTCGGCGGGCGTGGGCACATCTGCGGTTCGACAAAGGTATGGAACTGAATAAGAAGAAGGTCCACCGACTGTGGAAGGAAGAAGGGCTACAGGTCCACCGGGCGCCGCGGCGCAAACGAGCCGGGCAGTCGTCAGTGCCGGTGATCGAGGCGGATGCCCCGAATGTTGTGTGGGCAATGGATTTTCAGTTCGATTCGACCGTTGATGGGCGCAAGATCAAGATCGCCTCGATGGTTGATGAGCACACCCGGATGTCGTTGCTGAACATTGTGGATACCTCGATCCCGGCCGAACGGCTCGTCGCCGAGCTGGCGGCTGTGTTCGCCGCTGCCGGCGGGCCGCCGATGGTGTTGCGGATGGACAACGGCCCGGAGTTCATATCCGAAGCATTGCAACAGTTTTGCGACGGACGAGTCGGGATCAGCTACATCCCGCCCGGCACACCGTGGAACAACGGGTTCGTCGAATCGTTCAACAACCGGCTGCGGGATGAGTGCTTGAACCGCAACTGCTGGACCAGCGTGTTGGAGGCCCGGGTGGTGATCGCCGACTACAAGGACGACCACAACTATCGGCACCGGCACTCGGCGCTGGGCTACCAGACCCCGGCAGAGTACGCTGCCGGATGTACCCACACCCACCACCCGGTGGCGTGTGAGATCGCATGAGCGATCACCTGTAGGAACTGGCTCTACAACTGCTTGGACCGACTATCGGGGGCCTGCCACTCGTCGGAGCCGGTATCGACCCATCTACCGTGCGTGACGTGGCATTGGCAAACCACCAGACCGCACGGGGATGCATGTGGGACTATGCAGGACATGCGCAGGGAGGCGTCGACCAGGCGACAGGCAACAAGCCGACTTTCGAGGAAAATATACTTGACCGAAAGTGGTACTCCCTTTCCTACGATCTGACCATCGCTGGACGCTTGGTCCTGGTCAACTCACGCGACCGCTTCACTTGCATGACGACAGTGAAGTCTGCGCACTCTCCAGTGCACACTGCCGTCACTCGCACTTCACACCCCCCCACCGGTCACCGAACTGTGCCGGAAGGCAATCGCTTTCACCAAACTGACGATCCCCAAGATGCCACCGCCGGCACCGTGAGTAACTATGACTTGTCGAGGTAGGCGACCTTCTGGGGAGCCAGGATGCCGTCAACGAGGTCGGCGAGAGGGCGGTGGTCGGCCAGCGGGAGGTCCATGGACACAACCTCTTCGGCGAGCTCACGGGCGTCGGCGATGACGTCGGCGTCGTCGAGGAGCGACAGGAAGTGCAGGGAGGATTTGCCGCCGGACTGCAGCGAGCCGAGCACGTCGCCCTCGCGGCGTTGCTGGAGGTCGATGCGGGCGAGTTCGAATCCGTCGTTGGATCCCGCGACGGCCTTGAGGCGTTCCATCGATTGCGACACCGGATTGGCCGTGGTCAGCAGCAGACACAGACCGGCGTGCTCTCCGCGGCCGACACGACCGCGGAGCTGATGCAGCTGCGACACACCGAACCGGTCGGCGTCGATGATGACCATCATGGTGGCGTTGGGAACATCGACGCCGACTTCGATGACGGTGGTGGAGACGACGATGTCGACGTCACCGGCGCCGAAGCGGTCCATCACGAAGTTCTTCTCGTCGGGCGGCATCCGCCCGTGCAGCATCTCGATGCTGTGCCCGCCGAGCGGCCCTGACGACAGTTCCTCGAACATGTCGAGCACCGAGGTGGTGCGCAGCGCCGGATCATCCTCGATCTTGCGCAGTTCCTCCTCGGGGCCGTCGTCGCCGATGCGTGAGCAGACAACGTACACCTGTCTGCCGGAGGCGATCTCCTCGGCGGCCCGCTCCCACACCCGGTCCACCCATTTGCTGCTGCCCATCGGCACGACGGTGGTGCTGATGGGTTGCCGACCGCGGGGCAGTTCCCGCAGCGTCGAGGTGTCGAGGTCACCGAACGCGGTCATCGCGACCGTACGCGGGATCGGGGTCGCCGTCATCACCAGAAAGTGCGGGTGCACACCATCTTTGCCGCGGCCCCGCAGTACATCACGCTGTTCCACACCGAACCGGTGCTGTTCGTCGACCACCACCATGCCGAGGTCGAAGAAGCTCACCTTCTCCTCGAGGAGAGCGTGGGTGCCGATGACGATGCCCGCCTCGCCGGTCACCACATCCAGGAGCGTCTGCCGCTTGCCCTTCGTCTTCATCGACCCGGTGAGTAGCGCGATCTTGGTGGCGCCTTCTGCGGCGGTCAGCTCCCCCGCCTCCGCGAGGTCGCCGAGCATCGACCGGATGGTCCGGTAATGCTGTGCGGCAAGCACTTCGGTCGGTGCCATGAGGACGCACTGATGGCCGTTGTCCACCACCCGGAGCATCGTGAGCAGCGAGACCAGAGTCTTACCCGAACCGACCTCGCCCTGCAGCAGCCTGCTCATCGGGGCGGTGCTCGCCAGGTCGTCGCCGATCTCGGCCACCACTTCCTTCTGCCCGTCGGTGAGTTCGAACGGAAGGCGTTGCAGCAGCTTGGCTTCCAGCCCATCGGACACCGGCGGGCAGGCCACGGACTGTTCGCGATGGCCGGCGATCCGTCGCTGTGCCAGCACCGTCTGGATCGCGAGGGCCTCGTCGAACTTCAGCCGTTCCCGCGCGGCGGTGATGTCGTCCTCAGTGTCGGGCAGATGGATCTTGCGCAGCGCCTCGTCGGCGGTGAGCAGGCCACGCGACCGGCGCCAGGCATCGTCGAGCACATCGGGTTGCGGCGGGAGCTGGGCGAGCACACGGCGGACCGCATTCCAGATGGTCCAGGTCTGAATCTCGCTGGAGGCCGGGTACATCGGGATGATCGGCCGGTCGAACGCGGCTGTCTCGTGACCTTCTTCGGCGAGTTCGGTGTCGGCCGTGTACATTTCGGCGGCCATCGCCGACCCGACGACCTTGCCGGCGTCCCCGTCCCCGTCGGGAATGACCGCCCACTGCGGATGCGAGAGCTGCACCTGCTCCCGGAAGTATTTCACCTTGCCCGCCAACATGACCCGCGCTCCGGGCTGCAGGGCGCGGCGGATGGCCCGCGGATTGAAGAACGTGGCCTCGACCCGTTGATGGCCGTCATCGACCACCACCTTGAGGAACTGGCCGTGCTTACGTTTCATCGAGATCATCTGCGAGGCGGTGATCGTGCCGACCACGGTGGTCCACTCACCGGCTTCGAGGCGTTCCCGCTGGTCGAGGTGGCCCTGCTGCATGTAGCGGCGCGGTGGATAGCGCAGCAACTCACCGACGGTGGTGATGTTGAGGGAGGCCAGACCGGCGGTGGTCTTCTTATCGAGAAGGACGCCCGGCGAGTCCTGCAACGACACCACTATTCGACTCCCACCTGGATCAGATCGCCCTGCTGCCCGGTCTGGTACACGAGCAGTTCGACACCAGGGTACGACCGCCGCAGGTGTTCGTCGATCACCGCGACGGTGTCGTCGGCGATCTGCGCACCTGCCAGGGCGGTCACCATCTCACCGCCGGTGGCCAGCATCAGATCGACGAGTGCCGTGGCGGCCTCGGACTGCTGGTTGGCCACGACCAGTACGTCGCTGCCGATGAGGCCGAGGATGTCACCCACCTCGCAGGTTCCGGCGAGCGTCATCATCTTGGTGTCGGCGATGGCCAGTGAACCCCAGCGAGCACCCGCGGCAGCCTCGGCCATCGCATAGGCATCGGCGTCCGGCGACTCGGACGGATCGTGAACAGCAAGCGCCGCAAGGCATTGCGTCATCGACAGCGTCGGCAGCGACACCACCGACCGCTGCGGGGACCGCAGTTCGGCCGTCACCGACACCAGGTCGGGCGAGGACATCGCACCGTTGGCCATCACCACCACATGCGCGCTGTCGGTGGCTCGGATCGCGTCGGCGAGCATGTCCGGGGTCAGGCCGTCGTCGGCACGCACCACCGACGCCCCCGCCTCGGCGAACAGTTCGGCGGCACCCTCACCGTGCACGACCGCCACCACCGCACGCTTGTGCCGGGGCGGTGGGCCGTCGTTGACGGTCTGCTTCTTGATCTCGTCGAGCGCGAAGCAGGAGATCCGGATGTCCGACAGGACGCCCCGGGCAATGCCTGCTTCCACGGCCAGACCGGGTTCGTTGGTGTGCACGTGAACCGAGAAGCGTTCTCCCGCATCGCCGGAGCTGTCTCCGACGATCACCACGGCGTCGCCGATCTCATCGAGCCGGGTCCGCAATGTCGCCACATGTTCACCGGCCGCGCCGTCAAGCAAGAACATCACCTCGTAGTCCATATCCGACGACGCGCACGCCTCGTCGGCGGAATGGCCCGGTTCCCCGCCGCCGGTGAGAATCCCGCGATATCGGCGACGCCGCTGCATCGCCCCGGTCAGCACGCCCACCAGCGCGTCGGTGAGCACTAGGAAACCGCGCGCACCGGCGTCCACCACTCCCGCGGACGCCAGCTCGGGCATCTGCTCGGGTGTCCGTTCAAGGGCCTCGGCCGTCTCGTCGGCGACGATCCGCGCCAGGTCGGCCGGCGAATCGCCGACGTGCTCGGCGGCCGTCTGCGCGGCCACCGCGATCACCGTCAGCACCGTGCCCTCACGAGGGTTGCTGACCGCCCGCATCGCCCCACGCGCGGCGAGCCGTAGCCCCGACGAGTACAGCTGGTTGAACGTCGAATCGGGATCGGCGATCAGCACGTCGGCCGCATCGGCGATACCGACCAGCACCTGCGACAGGATGATGCCCGAGTTCCCACGTGCCGACGACACCGCGCCGTCGGCCATCGCGCGGGTGACCACCGCCAGATTCGCGTCGTCGGGGGTCGTGCGCGCGGCGTCGGCGGCGGCCCGCATCGTGAACAGCATGTTGCTGCCTGTGTCCGAGTCCGGGATCGGGAAGACGTTGAGGTCGTTGATCTCCCCCCGCAGCTCGTCCAGTCCCGCGACGCACGCATCGGCCCAGTCGCGGACCACGTGCGGATTCACCGAGGCGACCGGGGGTCGGTCCGGGGTCGTCATCGGTGCACCTCTCCATCTGCCGGCCGTCGGTCACTGTCGCTGCCGACGGGTGGTCTGAGACTACCTGCGCATGCGCCGCACCCTGCCTGTTGGTGGCGGCGGCGCCGGACCGGTTACGTCGTCGATCTGTAGGCGCCCGGTGCGATCGTCCGCCGATCATGCCGTCGAGATGACTCCCGCGCAGCTCAGGCCCGAAATGTCGTAGGCGGATGCAATGCTCTGCGCAGAGTCGGGAGGCAAGCGGTTGCCCCATCCGACCACCGCCCTGAAAGGAGCGCGAGATGAAGTTCTCCGCAGCACTCGACGTCGACCTGGTGGCCTGCGAAGGCGACGACGAGGTGACGGTCCTGCTCGAGTTGCAGGCACCCGACGCCGCCACCACCGACCGGCCGGCGAGCGCCCTGCAGATCGTTCTCGATCGCAGCGGCTCCATGGGTGGGGCACCTCTCGAAGGGGCCAAGCGAGCGCTGGCCGGCACCGTCGCGCGCCTGGCTCCGTCGGATGTATTCGGCGTGGTGACCTTCGACGACTCGGCACAGGTCGTGGTGCCGGCGGCACCGCTGACCGACAAGCAGGCCGTGATCGACCGGATCATGGGCATCCGGGCCGGTGGTTGCACCGACCTGTCGTCGGGATATCTGCGCGGGCTCCGCGAGCTCAAACGCGCGTCGGTTCCGGCCGGTGGTGCGACGATGCTGGTGGTGTCCGACGGGCACGTCAACGCCGGCATCCGCGATGCCGGCGAGTTCGCCGGAATCGCGTCCAAGGCCGCAGCTGAGCGTGTGGTGACCTCGACACTCGGCTACGGCGAGGGGTACGACGAGACGCTGCTGTCGATTCTGGCGCGGGCGGGCAGCGGCAATCATGTGTTCGCCGCAGACCCCGACACCGCCGGCGCGGCCATCGCCGGTGAGGTGGACGGTCTGCTGTCCAAGGCCGCTCAGGCCGTCACGCTCACGGTCACCTGTGGACCGGAGGTGTCGGAGGTGTCCCTGTACAACGACATCCCCACGCACCAGCTCGATGACGGCAAGTTGATGGCCGAGTTGGGCGACCTGTACGCGGCCGAGGAGCGTCGACTGCTTCTGCGATTGCGGTTCTCGGATGTCGGCACATCCGGCCCGGCGCAGATCGCCACATTCGAACTGACCTACGTCGAGACGGCAACTCTCACCGAACACACCGTCACACTGCCGATTTCGGTGAACGTCGTACCCGGCGACGAGTTGTCCGGGCGGATCCGGGACCCGCGGGTGCAGTCCGAACGCCTCTTCCACGACGCCCAGGCCGGCGTTCTCAAGGCGTCTCAGGCGTTCGAGGAGGGCGACATGCTCACCGGACGCCGGTACCTGGCGATGACCTCACACATACTCGACGAGGCGGTCTCAGCGGCGCCTGCTGCCGAAGCCGACCGATACCGTTCGGAAATCGACAACGTCAAGCAGATGTTCGACGCGTCGATGGATTCGAGTTCGTCGCGAATGTCCAAGCGTACGCGCGACATGTACCACCAGAAGAACCGTAAGACCGGTCGTCGCGACCGCGACTACTGACCGGCCGCGCAGCGCCGACAGGGAGAGTCCGAGATCGGCATCCATCTCCGCCGTGCGCGTCTTCGGTACCAATTCATCTACACCGGAACATGTTCCGCACACCTCACCGCACAGGAGGACTCAGCGATGAGCACGAAAGCACCGCGTATCACCGACTTGGACGAGGACTTCGCAGGCGACCCGCTACGGCACCTGGCACGGTATTGCCTGCCCGACCACCTCGTGAACCTTCAGGGTCTGGCGTTTGTCGCCGGCTACAACGTCGACATCTCCAGCCGACTGCTCGACGACGGCGGTCTCACGTACCAGACTGTCGTTCACCGGGTTACAGCCGACGGCGAACTGCACGGCTCCGAGTACATCATCGGGATGGCCGAGTACCACGGTGCAGGTTGGACGATGATCCCGCAGGGCACCGGCACGCTGCCCGATGCCGCGGTGGGAGTCGAAGTGGCCGTCCGCCGGACGCCGATCACCACTCTCATTCGTCGCATCGGCTCCAACATCAACGACTGGGACTTCGCCGATTCCGGCGATCCACAGCAGGATCGGCGCATCCGTGCCGAACACGACGCGCGCCACGCCGGCGGTACCGTCGACCAGATCATCGAGGCGGAAACCGACCATCTCGTTCACGCCCGGCACTCCGACGAGTTCTATGACGTCCGCCTGGTGGCGGTTCTTTCCGGATTCGATGTCGAGGTGAAGAACCGTCTCGTCGGCGATGACCATGAGTGCACCCTGACGGCCCGCCGCGTCGATCAGGACGGCGACCCGGTCGGTCAGGCGATCGTCGTCGTGTCGGCCTACCGGAACGGCGAATGGACCATCGACCGGTCCCGGACCGGCATTCTCGAAGGAGATGCCGCACTGCGCCCGGCAGACACCGGTGAATTGGTGAACTTCCTCTTCGAGAGGATCAACGACTGGGACCTGGCCGACGAATTTATCGAGGAAGACATGACCGTCGACGACGTCACCGAACTGACCGAAACCCAACGAACGGCCATGCGCCGCAAGCTTGCACAGACCGCGAACCTGCCCGTCGACGATCTCCGGGATCTCATCCTCTCGTTGCCGGCTCGCCAGCCGGTCACCGACGAATATGAAGGCCCCTACTCAAGTTCGGCCCCGTACAGTTCACAGCGCGAGCATATCGCCGGCTGGCTTGAGGAATACTCCGGCCGTGGCTACTACAACCGCCAGAAGCCGACGACCAGTTCGAAGGCGTTCTACGGCCGGTTCAAGTGCGCACCTGGATTGCTGTGGCTGGCCGAGGCACTGGGCGAGAACCCGGACACCTGCCGCACCGCGATCGAACGCTCCGCCGAGTCCGGTTCCAACCCGGCGTCGCAATGCGGGGCGTTCCGCAAGGTGGTCTCGTGGCCCCGCATCGTCGAACTCCTCGACGCACGGTTGGCCGGGTAATACCTTTACGCGCAATCTATTCGGAATGCCGGTGCCAAATACCGGCACCTCCTTCCGAATAGATGTCTGCGCGCCGGTCAGCTCACCTGCGCCCGTCGGCTCGGCAGGATGTAGTGGTCGATGGCGGCGGGGCCGGACTTGACGAAGCCGACGGCGATGAGACCGGCGATGAGGGCGAGCGGGAACTCGTAGCCACCGTTCATGGACCAGAGGCCATGGTCGATGTGGGCGTAGAAGATGGCGCCGATCATGTCGGCGATGAGCAGGATCGCCACGAGCGGGAGGGCGAGCCCGACGATCAGGAGAACGCCGCCGATGAGCTCGACCCAGGTGGCGTAGTACGCGGCCAGGTCGGGAGCCGGCACGCCCATCTGGTCGAACATGCCTTTGGTGGCGTCGATGCCGTTGGTGGACAGCTTCTGCCAGCCGTGCATCACGAAGATGTAGCCGAGGATGACGCGCGCCACCAGGTGGGCGCCGCTGTTGATTCCGAGCACTGTGTTCTCCCAATCTCGTCGACAGTAGTCCCGACCAAACAAACGGACCGTAGTCCGCTTCGAGCCAGCGTAGCGGCTCTCACAAGACGCTGCCAACCGGCCGATTTTGTCCCGGCGAGGCAGTCCGGCTATTCTTGCAGGGTTGCCTTGCGACGTTCACGGTGTCTTCACCGTAGATGCGCCCGAGGCAGGAACACCGACCATTCATCTAACAAAGGGAGTTCGAACATGGCTGCCGTCTGCGATATCTGCGGCAAGGGCCCGGGCTTCGGCAAGTCCGTCTCGCACTCACACCGTCGCACCAACCGTCGGTGGAACCCGAACATCCAGTCCGTTCGCGTCGAGGTCGCCCCGGGCAACCGCAAGCGCAAGAACGTCTGCACCTCATGCCTGAAGGCCGGCAAGACCACCGTCTAGCCTGAGCTGACCGACATCGGCGGTCGCCCACACCTCGTGGGCGGGCCGTCGATGTTTGCGTTTGCCGACAACACGACCCGGCCGCCGACCGAGCATTCGCTCGTGCCCGACGGCCGGGTCGTTGTGTGTCCGGGATAGTGTTCTCGCTATGACCGCAACCACAGACGCCCCGTCGGGCAGCCTCGTCACACAGGACGGTCACGTCCTGATCGTCCCCGTCTCCGATCCCGGGGCCGGTACCGCGATGTCCCGCGACACCGTTCTCGACGGAACAGCCGCCCTGCAGGCCATCGCCCGCGGCGACCGCGACGCCCGGGTCCTGCTGCTCATCGGCCATGGCCCCAATTTCTGCGCCGGCGGCAATGTCCGCGCCTTCGCCGCCGCCGACGACCGTCCCGCTTTCCTGCGCGGCCTCGCAGACGACGCGCACGCCTTCGTCCGCGCCATCTACGAAGCCGACATCCCCGTGGTCGTCGCCGCCAAGAAGTGGGCCGCGGGCGTCGGTATGAGCTTCGTGCTGCACGGCGACATCGTCATCGGGGGACCGTCCACCAAACTCCAGCCCGCGTACGGTGGCATCGGCCTGTCTCCCGACGGCGGCATGAGCTGGACGTTGCCGCGCGCGATCGGTGCTGCCCGCGCCCGCAATGTCATCCTCACCAACCGCACCGTCACCGCCGACGAGGCTCTCGCCTGGGGCATCCTGTCAGAGATCGTCGACGACGACCAGGTAGATGCTGTGGCCCTCGAACGCGCCCACAAACTGGCCGCCGGACCGGCGAAGTCGATCAGGGCCACGCGCAAACTGCTCAGCGCGTCCGTCGGCAATTCGCTCAGCGACCAGCTCAACGCCGAAGCCCGGTCCATCTCTGTCCTGAGCGGACAGCCCGAAGGCATCGAGGGCGTCGACGCGTTCGTCGGCAAGCGCAAGCCCAACTGGGGCTGACGCCTACGGCAGCCGCCAGTCGACGGGATCGGCCCCCAGGTCCTCCAGCGCCTCGTTGGCCTTGCTGAAGGGCCGGGAGCCGAAGAACCCGCGACTGGCGGACAACGGCGACGGGTGCACGGACTTGATCACCGGCACATCCGGCAGCCACTCCTCCAGGCTTTGCGCGTCCCGGCCCCACAGGATCGCCACCAACGGCTCGCCCTCGCGCGCGACGAGGGCTTTGATGGCGCACTCGGTGACCTGCTCCCAGCCCTTCTTGCGGTGCGAACCGGGTTCGCCGGGCTGCACAGTGAGCACCCTGTTGAGGAGCAGCACGCCGTTGCTCGCCCACGGCGTGAGATCGCCGTTTGCGGGCATCGGATAGCCGAGGTCCTGGCAGTATTCGGTGTAGATGTTGGACAGCGACCGCGGGATCGGCGAAACCTCAGGCGCCACAGAGAAGCTCAGGCCCACAGCGTGCCCCGGCGTCGGATACGGGTCCTGCCCGACGATCAGCACCCGCACGTCGTCGAACGGATAGGTGAAGGCGCGCAACACATTCGCACCCGCCGGCAGGTACTTACGACCGGCCGCGACCTCGTCCCGAAGGAACTGGCCCATCTGCGTCACCAGCGGCTCAACGGGGGCCAGCGCCTCCGCCCACCCCGGATCGATCAGCTCCGACAGGGGTTTCGGGCTCAATCAAGTCTCCTGAGCTCGTTGCGGTAGAACTGGGCGTTCTCGTAGTACATATCGGCGTTCAGCGTCAGATGCCCTTCCGGCACCTCGTAGCCCTGCCTGATCTTCGCCGGCACCCCCAGCGCCATCTCGCGCGGGCCGACGGTGAAGCCGAAGGGGATCACCGCACCCGCACCGACGATCGCGCCGTCACCGATCACCGAGCCGTTGAGCACGATCGAGCCGGAGGCGATGAGGACGTCGTCGCCGATCGTCGCCCCTTCGATGTGGGCGTTGTGGCCGACGACGCAGCCCTCACCGATCACGGTGGCGTCGACCATCGTGCAGTGGATGACGGTGCCGTCCTGAATGTTGCTGCGGGCGCCGATGGTGATGTTGCCGTAGTCGCCGCGCAGGACCGCGCCCGGCCACACCGACACGCCGTCGCCGAGGGTCACCGCGCCGATCACGGTCGCGTCGGGGTGAACGTACGCGTCCTTACCCAGAACGGGTTCGCGGTCGCCGAGTGCATAGATCGCCATGTCCACGATCTAACCATCGAGACCGCTCACTCGGTTCCTAGGCTCCCGGCACCTCCTGGGCTCCCGGCCCGAACGACTGCCAGCCCCGCACCGCCCCCGCGGACACACCGTCGACGACAACTCCGTGGCCGGGAGGGTGGACCTCGCCGATGACGGTCCAGCCGTCAGGTACCTGCCCAGGCTGCGCGAACGCGGCCAGCAATTGGTGGTCCTCACCGCCCGCGAGCACCCAGTCGGTCGCATCGACCCCGAGTGCGGCGGCCGCCTCGGCGAGACCGGCCGGCCTGGGCACGGACCCCGAATCGACGGCCACCGAGACACCCGACTTATCCGCGAGGGTGATCAGTTCCTCGATCAGGCCGTCGGAGATATCTGTCATCGCCCGTGCGCCTGCCCGGGCCGCGACCACCCCCTGTGCCAGGTCCGGGCCGGGGACGCGGAACGCGGACACGAAAGCAGGAAAGGTCTCGCGCGGTCCGG
>WBZQ01002014.1_pt1 | contig 13506 bp, 17 predicted proteins | sample 5204251 | NCBI WGS metagenome assembly WBZQ01 (sample SAMN12412402, study PRJNA552823) | activated sludge metagenome | isolation source: activated sludge from nitrification reactor of wastewater treatment plant... | place: USA: Virginia | collected 2017-09 | reverse complement strand
ACCACGGGAAAACCACGCTCGTCGATGCCGTGCTGCGGCAGACCCATGTGCATCGAAAAATCGATGACATGGGCGAACGCATCATGGACTCGATGGACCAGGAGCGCGAACGCGGCATCACCATCCGGGCCAAGAATGCCAGCGTGACCTATAAAGGGGTGAAGATCAACATTGTCGATACGCCGGGACATGCGGATTTCGGCGGCGAAGTCGAGCGCACTCTGCGCATGGTGGACGGCGTGCTGATTCTCGTCGACGCCAAAGAAGGCCCCATGCCGCAAACCACGTTTGTCTTGCGGAAAGCGTTGGCGCTCGGACATAAAGCCATCGTCGTCATCAATAAGATCGATCGTCCCGACGCCGTCATCGACGACGTGGTCAATCGGACGTTCGATTTGTTCGTGCATTTGGGCGCCACCGACGAACAGCTCGATTTTCCGATTGTCTATGCCTCCGCGATCAAAGGCATCGCGACCCTCGATCTCAAACAGCCCGGGACGGATATCACCCCGCTGCTGGAAACCATTCTCGACAAGATCCCCGCCCCGGCCATTAATCGTGACGACCCGTTCCAGCTCCTGGTGCTGGCGCTTGCGCAGGATTCCTATAAAGGCAAAATGGGCATCGGCAAAATTCAATCCGGCTCGATCGCCCGACGTCAAAATGTGGTGACCCTCACCAAGGATGGCGGCCAGGTTGCCGGCAAGATTTCCGACCTTGCGGTGTTCTCCGGCCTCGAGCGGAGCGATGTGGAGTCCGCTGAAGCCGGTGAAATCGTCGCCATTTCCGGCCTGGAAGAAGTGAACATCGGCGATACCATTGCTGATCCGGGCAGCCCCGTCGCGCTTCCACGCGTCACGATCGACGAACCGACCGTGCAGATGACCTTTTCCGTGAACAATAGCCCCTTCGCGGGCCGCGACGGGAAATACCTGACCTCGCGCCACCTACGCGAACGATTGTTCAAGGAATTGGAAACCAACGTCTCTTTGCGTGTGCAGGAGACCGATAGCGCCGACCGGTTTCTGGTGGCCGGACGCGGAGAACTGCATCTCGGCGTGCTGATCGAGCAGATGCGGCGGGAAGGGTATGAGTTGCAAATCTCCCAACCCGAAGTGATTCTGCATCGGGACGGGGATACGGTCACGGAACCGTTTGAAGAGTTGACCATCCAGGTCCCGTCGGAATATCAGGGTCCGGTGATCGAAGAAATCGGAAAGCGGCGCGGCGAACTCCGCCATATGAAACTCGTGCATTCCGAAGGCACCGCCAGCGAAATGCATATCGAGTATCACATCCCCACGCGCGGCATCATCGGCCTCAAGAATATCCTCCTCGCCAAGACGCGCGGCACCATCATTCTGCACCATGTATTTTCGGGGTATGCCCCGGCTGACGAAAAAGCGCTGCTCGTGGCGCCCCATGGCTCACTGGTGGCCTTCGAAGCCGGAACCAGCACCGCATACGCGCTGTTCATGACTCAGGAGCGCGGGGAATTGTTCATCGGCGCATCAGTCGAGGTTTATCAGGGAATGGTCGTCGGGCAAAACAGCCGCGATGAAGATCTGGACGTCAACGTGTGCAAGCAGAAACAGTTGAGCAACATGCGCGCCGCCGGCACCGACGAAGCGCTCGTGCTCACGCCGCCGCGTGAAATGTCCCTCGAATTTGCCATGGAATATATCGGCCAGGACGAATTGGTCGAGGTGACACCGAAGTATCTGCGCCTTCGCAAGCGGCTGCTCAACCCGGACGACCGCCGGAAGGCCAAGAAGAGCGCGAAGTAATCCCGAACAGCGCCTCGCGCCTGCTCGTGCGGACTGCATGAAGATTCGGAAAAAGGCCCCGAAACCTGCGCCCGCCAAGCCGCCACTTTATGTCATCGGCTATCGAGGGATGCCGCCGTCCCTCGAAGAATTGAAGGTCTGGTACGACCTCCACTATGGAGGTCCCCTGACCTGGCTGGAACCTGCCGCAGAAGGCCGTGTCAGCGCGAGCCACGGTCCCTGGCGCGCGCATGTGCTGACGAACCTGCCGAACAGCGACGCCGCACAGTGGCAGCAGGTCTTGTCCTGGGACCATCAAGAACTGGGCGCCGTCTCCCTCTCCACCGCCACGCCAAGCACCATCGCCGACACCGTGCTGGTCACCGCCCGGCTCGCCCGCGGCCTGACGTTGCTCACGCAAGGCACCGCCTTCGACGTGGCCTGCCATGACTATTTGAATCCTTCGGATTGGAATGATCGCCCGCTGGATGTCTTTATCGCCGCCGACCATATCACCGTCCAACACAACGAGACCGATGATCATTCATGCGAATGGTTCTACACACTCGGGCTCACGAAGTTTGGCTTGGACGAATTGGAAGTGATTCAGCCCCGCGGTCTTCCGGATCGAGACACGATCGCGCTCCTGCAGTGTGCGGCCGACGGGGTCTTGCGAAAAGGCCACAACCAGAAGGTCGGATGCGCAATGGATCTCCATGCCCTTGCCCAGACGATTCGATTCATCAAGCATCGCACGGCCGCGCCCACCGGCCGCATGGTAGCCTTCCGACAAATCACAACGGACCGGGCGTGACTCGCTCCCTCAGATGCCATCAAACCCCTGCGAAATCAACCAATTGCAGCTTTTCACCCGCTCTACCTAGGCCTTCTGGCCCCGTTGACAAGGTTTTTCCAGGCGTGGTACCACGAATGAGTTTGCGCAGTTCCGCAGGTCTAACCTAGGAGGATTTCAATGAGTGATGTGGCCGCAGAAATTAAAGTCGGCGATACCGCGCCGGATTTTACATTAAAGGATCAGGACCAGAAGGACGTGAAGCTGAGCGACTATCGAGGGAAGAGCAATGTGGTGCTCGCGTTCTACCCGCTCGACTGGAGCCCGGTCTGTCAGGGTGAAAACAAGTGCCTGACCGATGACTTCCCCAAGTTCCAAAGCGCCCATGCCGAACTGTTCGGCATCAGCTGCGACAGTTTCTTTTCTCACAAGGCCTGGGCCGATTCGCTCGACCTGAAGCACCGCCTCCTGTCCGACTTCAACCGCGAAGTCGTCAAGAAGTACGGTTTGTATTTTGAGCCGCTGAATTGCGGTAAGCGTGCGACGGTCATCGTCGACAAGAACGGCAAAGTGGCCTACGTCAAGGTTCAGGAAATCAAGGTGGCGCGGGAAGATAAGGACATTCTCGCCGCCCTCGCGAAACTGAGCTAAGCGCAAACGGGGACCGAGGGGAACGGGCCATGATCCAGGCCCTCCCCTCGATCATCCATCCTACATGAGGAGAGCCCATGACCGGCACCGTCCTAGATGTTCGGGATGAGAACTATAAAGAATTTACCGAGAGTGCCGGTGCGGTAGTGGCCTATGGGCTGGCCACCTGTGAACCTTGCAAGCAGTACGATCCCATTTTGGAAGCGACCGCCGCAAAATTTCCGACCATCAAGATCGGGAAGGCCAAGATGCATGTCCCCGGCCGTTGCCGCGAGATCAAGAAAGCGCATACGTTTGAGACCTATCCCACGACACACTTCTTCGCCCAGGGCAAACTGTTGCTGACTCGTGAAGGAGTCGTCGAGCCGGCCGAGCTGGCCTCGTTAATCTCCGACCATCTGCTGAAGTAGTCGTTCTGCCGGCCCGCATCCCGCCCCCGTCGCACATCTCCGTTCGCCCCTGTCAGGGACGAATACCGCCATACGCGTTGCGCCATCTCACACTTCCGGACAGAGACGCGATACAATAAGGCGTCCAGCCACTCTATCTGCATGGAATGATCGTGGATGAGCGTTCACCCGATGCGCACATGTTCTTTACTGTCGTCTGTTTGTGCCGGGCTGCTCTGGCTCATGATTCCGCAGGTCAGCAGCGGCCAGGATACCCGGCCCAGCGCCTCTCGCGCCGGCCCCACTGAATCCCGTGCCCTGCCAATTAACTCCCCCACGAGTGCTCCAATGGCCTTTATCCCTGCCGGCGAGTTCGCCATGGGAAGCGACCGCGGCCAGGACGACGAGCAGCCGGTGCACCGCGTGACTGTCAAGACGTTCTATCTGGACACGCAAGAAGTGACCGTCGCGCGGTATGCCCAATTTCTGGCTTCACAAAAGTCAGATCCACCGTTTAAATGGAATGAGGCCACCAGCGGCTCCCACGTGAACAAACCGGTGGTTGGCGTCAATTGGTATGATGCGCGCGACTACTGCCGATGGGTGGGAAGACGCTTGCCCACAGAAGCGGAATGGGAGCTGGCAGCACGGGGCACGGAGGGACGGATGTATCCCTGGGGGGACGCGCATCCCACGAGGGGGCACGCCAATGCGGGCCGGACCAAATGGCAGGGCTACGACACACTGACCCACGTCGGGCAGTTTGAATTAGGGAAGACTCCGCAGGGAGTCTACGACTTGGCCGGGAATTTGTGGGAATGGGTTGCGGATTGGTACGACGCGACCTACTACCAGTTTAGCCCGCGAGACAATCCTTCCGGCCCCTCGACAGGACCTCTCCGGGCATTGCGCGGCGGGGCCTGGAATAATGATGCCAAGACGATTCGATCCACCAACCGCGCCGGGTATGCGCCCGAGGCGCGAAGGAACGATGTCGGGTTTCGCTGCGCCAAGGATGCGCCGCCACCGAACGCGCGCTAAAAGAGGCGGGAACTAAAGGCCGGCGATTCGAGCTGCCGCATGGCCTGGTTCACTGCTGCCGGTCGATCTGAGGAGCGCAATCGGATCTTAAAGACCACGCGGCGGCTTTTGTCCCGGTCGAGCACCCGCGACTGACCTACCACCAGATCCTGCCGACCTCGTCCACTGGCCGATGTTTTTTCATGGAAGCAGCGATAGGCCCAGGGCGCCGAATCTTTGATGACCTCGAGCCCTTTGACCATGACGTTCAGTGATCGTTCCTGGCTGAGCTTTAGATTGTAAATATCCGAACCGCGATCGTCGGTATGCCCTTCGATGACCAGCGAGTCGATGCGATCACGCATGGCGCCGCAGAGAAGCGCCGCGTAGGTCGGCATCGCTTCCACCAGAAATTGATCCGCGACCGACGAAAGCGTGCCTTTCCCGAACTCGAAGTTCAGCAAGGCATCGGGCACGACGATGCGTACCACATTGGGATCGGCGGGGTCGGCATCCAGCGACAGATCGAACCGCTGGAAGTGGTCGCGAAGGACTCCCTTCAGATCTTCCGTTGTGCTTGTCACGGCATTCCGCTCAGGTTCCTGTACGGGGACCTTCACCTTCGCTTGCACGTCGGTTTCAGACACCTTCGTCACGTAGGCGCTGAACAGCAAAATAAAAATGACGGCCAGCGACGTCATCAAGTCTGTGATCCCGATCGTGAGCACCGAAGCTTGTTCCGAAGATCCCGGCGAATGATTGGCGCGCATATCAGGCGGCCCCCTTCATCGAGGCCCCTTGTCGCCAGTTCGCAAACCATCGCAACCCGAGCATGCTGTCATCAGACTCGACCTCCTGTTGGATATCCTGCGTCGCCTCCGCAGTCGGCACCTCCTCCAACGATTCGAGATCAAACTGATCCGACACCTCTTTGACGCTTCGATCCTGCTTCAGTTCTTCGACCGATCGAGCAAGTGTCTGAATCGCCTGATTCAATTCTTGAATCGGCGCGGCCATAGTCTGCTGCATCACCCGAGAGAGTTCTTCCGCCAAACGATCCGAAGATCCTGCACGTCCTCCCTGGTCACGCCTGCTCAGCACCTCGACCGCCTCCCTCAGGGCGGCCACCGTAGGACTCAGTCGATCACTCAGGCTTCCCGCCAGACGATCACCGAGGTCGCCTGGCACCGCACCCACTGCGGCAGAAGCTTGCTTTGGCCCTCCACCCGGGCTGAAGTTTTCCAGCATCTGTTCTATGGTCTTACGGGGAAACAACTCGTCCACCACCGTGACAAATTGCTGCTGCGTGGTCGCCAATCGATGCATGGCCGACTTCTCCAGCAACACAAACAGGTTGGCACAGAGCAATCCCACAATCGACGTCAAAAACTTTCCCGCCAGACCGTTGATCAATCCCTGAATCCCGACGATGTGGGAACCGTCTGCATGCAGCTTACTTAAACCGATCAGGATCGCTAAAAACGTGAGCAGCAAGCCGCCGCCCGTGATGAGCGAAGGGAACTGATGATAAAATGAGAGATTGAGGCGGCTGTTCAGCAGGTCGCGCGGGAAAAATTCGGCCGCCGTTCGCGTGGCAAAAACTTTCGGCTCGATAAACCAGGCCGTCCGTTCGACGACGAAGGTCTTGCGAAAGTGCAACCAGGCCTGTTCGAGGCGCGGCTCCCGGCGCATCGCCTTGTCCAGCGCATGGAGATCGTCAAGATCGACTCGGTCGGGTTGCCCGCCGGCTTGATGAGGGACTTTCTTCACATCGCTCAAACTCGGCACCGTCAACCACTCGTTCTGAAGACTCTTTCGACTGGCAGCGAGGCCCGTCAAAGTGGGCCAGACGCGCATATAACAGGTCTGCACGCTGGAAATGGCCGTTGAGAGCCGGCCCGCGTGCCACAGGAACAAGGCGATCAGTCCCCCAGACCCGAGCCAGCTCAACATCGGGCTATGGAGCTCTCCCAAGAGCGTCACGTCCTGGCTGAAAAATTCCCACAACGACATCATCGCTCAGCACCTCCGGCTCGAAACACGCACCGCCGACCTACTTCAGGCCCTGTTCGGTATCAAGTTTCGGGCCAGGATGCCTGCACAAAGAAACCCTGAGAACGTTGGGAATTTGATCTGTCTGCTTCTCTCAGGAGACGCGACTCGGCAAGAATTGCCGACCTGATGAATCTTTTTGCAGTCTTCGCTGTCTCTTAGCTGCCTTCGTCGACCGACGGGCCAAGTCCTGGCTGTGCCCGCAACAGATCATGACGGGTGATGGATCGAACCACCTTGCCGTCTTGCACCACGGGAAGGATTTGAAATCCCATTTCGAACATTCGTGCGACACAACTCAACGACGTATCCTCTTTGACTCCCACAAATGCTGAATTCAGGATATCTCCCGCCCGCGCTTGCTTCAGATCCATGTCCTTATCGATGGCGCGAATCACATCTCCCTCATTGATGAACCCGAGGAATTCATAGTCTTCTCCGACCACGGGCGCCCCACCGACATGACTGGTCACCATTTCAATCGCCACATCCATGGCGCTGTCCTCTGGCTTGAATTGCCGGATCGCGGTTCAGACAATATCTCCCACCACTTGATAGCCCTCCGCCGGATTGCCTGCCACACCGGTCACAACGTTCATGATCGCCTCCCTTGTTGTTCAGACGCATCGCCGCTCCGGCAATGTAAAACCTTTCATCCAAGCCTCGACACTGGGAAGATCCCCATGCGCCGCCACCGTGACTCGACGATGATAGATTTCAGCATCCATGCTGTGTCATGAATAGAGACAGGGAAACTCTTTTCATACCGGACACGCGTGAAGGCATGACCATCCCCTGGACCACCGCGCTCCAAGTTGCCAGAAAGCTTTTGCCGGTGGTCATCGAGAAGGCTCCTGAGCTGATCAAGACTTTCGAACGGTTTCGCGGGGCTCCCCCGGTGGCGGAGCCCTCCTCTGCCGATCCGACGCTGTCTACACTTCACCTACAGATCGATGCGCATCAGCGGACCATTGGGCTGCAAGCCGACACCATTGTCGAGCTCCGTCGCACAGTGAGCACCTTACAGCGCGCGCTGACCCTCGCCAGGACGTTGCTTGCCGCCACGATTTTGCTGGGCGTGGCTACCATCGCCTACCTTCTTCTCCGCCCCTAAGATGTATTCGATGAGCGATTTTGAGGTCCACGCCGGAACTCTGGCGGAGCATTGGCTCTCACCGCATCCGAGCAGGGATGCGGAAGAGAGATTGGACGAACGGGAGTGCCTCAGCCGGCGTATTCGTATGAGAGGTCGCGGGTTTGAACGAGTTTCACGAGTTGAAGGCGACCGGTAGGAACCGCCGATACAATGCGATCCCAGACGGCTTTGGCAAGATATTCTCCCGTAACGGACGGAGTCGCTAACACCATGCGAAGATCCCGCCCCTCGAACGGAACCAACACGCGTTCCTTCAACAGCCGGTCAAGCGCGACGATATCGGTCACCATCCCGGTCTCGGAGTGAATCGGCCCATGCACGGACACAAAGAGGTCCCAGGTATGGCCTCGATGTCCCTCGTGCACGGCAGTAAATGAGTAGCGCCGGGTGACCGACGCGACATCCAGTCCAGCCTCTGCCGTGAGGTCGGCACAGAGGTCCTCATCCTCATAGAGAGACAGCCGCTGGAGCGTGCCGATGTCGTGCTGAGCTTGGAGTTTGTCCCAGAGCACACGCGCCAGGTTTTCGGACGTCGGAATCTGGTGATTGAAGTAGGACAAATCTAAATTCAGGTGCTTGTGATCGAACTCCTCCAGCACCTGGAGCAACACACGCTTCAGATCGAAGAGGTTGACCACCATGCCGGTTCGCGGATCGACCTCGCCCGCGACGGTCACTTCCAGCATATAGTTATGCCCGTGCCCAGGATCGTTATTGCACGCACCGAAGGTGGCCCGGTTCTTTTCGGTATCCCACTCCGGCTTGTGATAACGGTGGGAGGCGCAAAACTCGATGCGCTTATTTAATAGAACGGAAGCCATACGTGCCCAGGTAGACGTTGTGAATGTGACGTGCTGCGTGCCGCTGATTATAGTTGAATACCACCTTAAAACTGACAACTAAAAACTCGACACCTATGCCCGGAGGTCAGACAACCACTCCTGCCTCATCGCCCATGGCACCTCGGTGTCCGCTTCATATCCCGCATGGCGAACAGAGAGCGCCACACGCACGGCCGGATCGGCCAAAGCCGTGACCATGGCAGGAGTTGGACGAAAGCGGACAAAATGTACCGCACTGATCTTCGTCTCATGGCTGTGCCCGCCTTCGAACTCGCCGTACACGACCTCGCCTCCGGCTCGCAGACCGAGTTTCTGGCCATGATCCAGCCCCATAAACAGATCCAGCCACTGTTTCATCGTCTCAGCCTCAGTGAGCTCGATCAACAGGGTCGCGCTCAATTCACCGGAGCCCGGCAGCAGGGCATTGTAGACGTCGAGTTCATCCTGCACTTTCTTCGGATCGACGATGCGCTCCACGCGGATCATTTCCTGGATTTGGAAACGTACCGTGTCTCGATTCTCGAAGACCATGGTGATCTTCTCGCCGACCCCGATCCGCCGGCGACGCTTGAGGTTGATAATAGTCTGCCGGTACGCCTCGCGCTGCCGCTCGTACTCGTCAGAGGAAATCAGATCCTGCTGCGTAAGCTTGTTCATGATTCGGTCCGGCCGAAGCTCGATAGGTTATGACGCCTGCGGATCTCTGGGCAACCCGTAGGCATCGCGTACCACTTGAATGGGATGCTGTGCCGCCTTCCCGCCGACATGGGCTCGAGCGCCGGCTTGATCCAATTGAAGGCCTGCCAGCGGACAATCGGATGCCACGAGATCAGCGGGGACCTGCTCGACCAGGCGTACGGCCTTCTGCGCAATCTTCATCGAGAGCGGGAAGAATTCTGTTTTGGCCGACCATGAACCATCATGGCCGGAGCATTTTTCAATCACCTCGACCTGCGCCCCGGCGCATTCCATCAACTCCTTCGACTTGAAGCCGATGTTTTGGTCTCGCAAGTGACAAGGGATCTGATAGGCCACCCGTCCAGGCTTCTGTATAAAATCCGTCACCAGTCCGCCCTCTCGCTTGAGCTTCATGAGGTACTCACAGACATCGTAGGTGCGCGCAGCAACCCTTGTGGCATCATCCCCTGAAACGAGATTGGCATACTCGCGTTTCACCATGAGACTGCAGCTGGGAGTGGGAATCACGACATCATAGCCTTGATCGACCCATGGTTTCAGCGATGCGATCGTGTGCGCTGCCGCCTTCACCATGGCCGCCGTATCACCGGTATCGAAGGATGGCATACCGCAACACGACTGGTCCGGCAACACCACGTGAATGCCGTTCTTTTCCAGCACTTGCACCGTTGCCTTGCCGACATCGGTCGACTGATAGTTGACGAGGCAGCTGGCAAACAAGGCGACCTTTTTGCCTGTCGCCGCTGTATTCTTGGACGACCGTCTGCCCCACCAACGCGTGAACGTTTCCTGTTGATAGTGCAGCACCTCTCGTTCCTGATGCACGCCCATCACCGTTTGCATGAGGCGTCTCAACCACCGCTGCCCCAATCCCCAGTTGACCAGCGGCGCAAGGCCGCTGTTGAGTCGTCCCAACAGGTCGGTTCTGGTCAATAGCCAATCGCGCCATCGAATCCCCCGCTCAGCGGCCAGACGCTTTTTCCACACGGCCATCAGAAGCGGAAAATCGATGGCGTATTGATGCGGCGGCGTGTAGGGGCAATGGTTGTAGCAGAGTTTGCAATAGTAGCATTCGTCGACCACTCGATGGTGATCGGCCGGCGTGAACTTCGTCACATCACTCTCATACTCATCGATCCGGTCGAGGAGGGTGTTGAAGGAGGGACAGAGATTAAAGCAGCGGCGGCACCCGTCGCAGACATCGTAGATCCGCAACGTTTCCTGTTCGAGGGTGGCCGGATCAATCGGCTGGAGAAGACGAAGTTCCTTCACGGAGAGGCATTCCTTCTGACGCTGGCCAGGCAATCTGGACACGGAGGTGAGGCGGAATGTTCCGCCTCACCCGATCATGATACGCCTAAGCCAGGCCGTGAGGCTGTTACTGCTTCAGGCTGTCGAGGCCCTTGGTAAACCGATTGGCATGGGATCGCTCGGCCTTGGCCAACGTCTCGAACCATTCCGCCAATTCCGAGAACCCTTCGTCACGCGCCGTCTTGGCCATCCCCGGATACATCTGGGTGTATTCGTAGGTTTCACCTTCGATGGCAGATTTCAAGTTGGCTTCGGTGTTTCCAATCGGCACGCCGGTGGCGGGATCGCCGACTTCTTTGAGGAAATCCAAATGTCCGAAGGCGTGGCCGGTTTCGGCCTCGGACGTGTCGCGGAAGAGTCCCCCGACATCGGGATACCCTTCGATATCGGCTCGGCGCGCAAAATACAGATACCGGCGATTGGCTTGCGACTCGCCGGCAAAGGCGTGCTTCAGGTTCTCATGACTCTTGGTGCCCTTCAAACTGTTTCCCATACGGTCCTCCTTCGATAAATAACACGGCTTACCTGCGACGTGGGGACACGTTGCGGTGAACCTCCTGACAACTCACACAGTATCCATGAAACTCGACTCGATGCCCCAAGACATCAAATCCTCTCGCCTGCCCACTCGACAGGTGTAATCGATTCAATTCCTCATCCATCACATCCATAATCTGGACGCATGCCAGGCAGATAAGATGGTGATGCATACTCACGTTCCCGTCATACCGCGCCATGTCATGACCCACGTTGACTTCCCGAACCAACCCCGCGTTTCGCAAGACGCTCAGCGTGTAGTACACGGTATTGCGTGACATCATCGGCTGCTGACGCTTGACTATCCGATACAGATCATCGGCGCTCGGATGACTGGTGGTCTCCACCAACGCCGCGTAAATAGCTGCACGCTGGCGGGTGAGACGTACGTCGTGCCGGCGAAAACGGGCTTCAATGTCCTGGAGATCGAGTTTCATGCCATTGGCCACTAGACAGGAATGATTCCTACATAGCATGGAGGTCAGTCGCACAGCAAGACGGAAGGAGCCCCTTTCCAATCTCAGCAATCGTCTGACGCTATATGAAAAAAGGGGAACGTGCGAAACGGGGCTGGTTCTTCAGATCAAGGGAAAAGTCGCACTGGCACAAGGGGAACCAATAACGAATCGGCAGAGTAGCTCATAGCTACGGCACCTGATAACGGGGCAACTCGGCCGTCATGTCGGCAAGGCATTTATAGGCTTGGTCTTTCGCCGAAAGAAGTGGGGCCGTGATGGGCCAGGCAATCGCCAATTTCGGGTCGTTCCAGATGATCCCCCTTTCATCCGGCGGAGAGTACACATCCGTGCACTTATACAGAAAGCCGGCTTCTTCGCTGAGCACGCAAAACCCATGCGCGAAGCCCGGCGGGATGTAGAGCTGCCGCATGTTCGTCTCAGACAATTCTACCCCGTACGACTGTCCAAACGTCGGGGAACCTTGTCGAATGTCGACTGCCACGTCATACACCGTCCCTTTCACCACCATGACCAGTTTTCCCTGGGGCCGGGCCAATTGGTAGTGGAGGCCTCTCAACGTGCCGCGGACAGACCAGGAAAAGTTATCCTGCACGAAGGGCTTTGTGATTCCTGCCGCTCCATATCGCGACTCACGAAAGATTTCTACAAACTTTCCACGCGCATCCCCGAAGACATCCGGCTCGATCTGGAACAGGCCGCTGAGCGGCGTCGGTGTAATCTGCATGGCCCCTCCTGGATGGAATCACGATACCCAGGCGCATCATACCCTCTTCTTCTCATGGGGAAAAGCTGATCACGAATCGCAAGCGCAGGGATCCGCGCAGAAAGAAACCAACGCAGCTAGTTGCGGCCCGAAGGATCGGATGTGGGGGGAGTATCCGGATAGAGTTTCTGCAGCCGATCGATCAACGGTTCTGCGGCAGGACTGCTGGAGCGCGTGGGATTGCTGGGCGGATGATCCCACGTCAGCGTCGAAATGCCCGCCTCCGCAAAAAGCTGTCGAATCGTCGCAACCAGGGCATCCAGCGTGAGCTCTGTGCCGGATCGCAAATCCAGCACCCGTTCCCGCTCATTGGTCGGAGGAGGATCCGTGCTGACCAGCGCCCAACAGGCATCGAACACCTTGCGCCGGAGGTCTACCGGCACGTTCAGCGTTTCAAGACCTGATGTGCATAAGGCCGAGACGACCAGCACAAATTGAAGGTCGGGCATTCCCGGGCGCTGGATATTGAGGGATTGCATAATGGTAATATTAGTCGCGGCCGCGAGGGGGAGTCAATTTGCATTCCCGCCACGGCGGCGCACTGAGAACCGGGTGCCTATCATCAAGAGGATACGCGTCGCATGATTACGATTACGCTGATGGGACAACTGCAAACGACAGATGGTGAACGGGACCTGGCCTGCGAACTACCCGCTCCCGTCACGGTGCGACAGGTGATTCAGCGCCAGGGCCGCGGCCTTCGCCACATGCTGCAACTCTTGCGGGAGAAAAAAGTACTCGTGACGATCAACAAACGCATCGCCAGCGAAGATTCTATGGTGCAGGATGGAGATGCGGTGCGTTTCGTGGGGCATGACGGCGCCGGGGGAAGCGGATTGGCCCCGTCATTCTAAGACACACGGGTCACCACGACAGGCCCGTCTGGATCGATTGCGGATAATACAAGGGCCGGTGCCTTATAGACAGCACCGGCCCTGGCTCGAAAGAGGAACGAGGTGTATTACTTCTTTCCGAGGATCGAATCTTTGGCCATCTTCGCGACCCGGAACTTCACCACGCGCTTGGCGGGAATCTTGATGGGCTCACC
>WBZQ01002013.1_pt1 | contig 13511 bp, 8 predicted proteins | sample 5204251 | NCBI WGS metagenome assembly WBZQ01 (sample SAMN12412402, study PRJNA552823) | activated sludge metagenome | isolation source: activated sludge from nitrification reactor of wastewater treatment plant... | place: USA: Virginia | collected 2017-09 | reverse complement strand
GTGAAGTTGTCATTGGGCAAGATCCCTTCCAACTTAATGCTATCCAGGCTGGCTTGGTACAACACTTTGGCTCCGGCAACGAAGCTCGTGGTCAGTCGCCGTGGGATCGCCGCAAGTTGGTGCATGTCTTCAGTGCCCTGGAAGTCGCTTGCTTTGACTTGATGGGCAAGGCCACCGGTCGCCCAGTCTATGATCTACTTGGCGGGCGAGTCCGTGAGCGAGTAGACTTTTCGGCCTACCTCTTTTACAAGTACGCCGGTGCCGGTGGTGAACTTGGCTTTGATCTTGACAGCACAGCCACCGGTTGGGCCGCGGCCCGCCAGCAAGCTGCCCTTGATCCAGCGGGGATCGTCGCCCAGGCCCAAGCCATGTGCCAAGAATTCGGCTTCAAGTCGATCAAACTCAAAGGCGGCGTTTTCCCACCAGACGAAGAAGTGGCGGCCATTCATGCCCTTTACGAAGCCTTTGGTCCTGGCACCCCCTTACGCCTGGATCCCAACGCCATTTGGCAAGTGGAAACGGCCATTACGGCTGGTCACAAGCTAGCCGGTGTGCTGGAATATTATGAAGATCCAGTACGCGGTCAGGAGAATATGGCCCGCGTACGGCAAGCTGTCAGTATGCCCTTGGCAACCAATATGTGTACCACCGCCTTTGAGGATCTGCCAGGCAGTGTCCGCCTGGGATCAGAGGACATTATCCTCAGTGACCATCACTTCTGGGGTGGCCTGCGTGCTTCCGTGGAGTTGGCGCGTATTTGTCGCACCTTTGGCCGTGGCCTCTCTATGCATTCTAACAGCCATGTTGGCATCTCGCTAGCCGCCATGGCTCATCTGGCGGCGGCGACCCCCAACCTTACCTATGCCTGTGACACCCACTATCCCTGGCAATCGGAAGAAGTGTTGGTAGGTGGGCGTTTCAAGTTTGAAGAAGGCGCGCTGACGTTGAGCAGCGAACCAGGGCTGGGCATTGAACTCGATCGGGCCATGTTGGCCCGGCTTCATGCCCAGTATCAAGCCTGTGGATTGACCGAGCGCAACGATGAGATCGAAATGCAAAAGGTGCAACCTGGCTGGAAATTCCAACCCACACGCTGGTAGCGATACTCCACCTTGAACAGCACAATCCTCTGAACAGTAAATTTGTGAGGAAGCAGTAGGAATACGAGGTCTCGTTTGGAAACGTCTGAATTGCTCTCGGCACTACAGATCGCCATTCATTTACGTGATTTTGGTCAAATCCGTAAAACCCTGGCCAACTGGCCACCGTCTGAATTGGCAACGCTCGTCGGTCAATTCTCGGTGGCCGACCAGGCCATTCTGTTCCGCGTGTTGCCGCGCCCACTGGCCACGGCAACCTTTGAATATCTGCCCTTGGAAGAGCAAGAAAGCTTGCTCAAGGGCATGGCGCAAGAGCAGGTGGCCGCAATTCTCAACGAAATGTCGCCGGACGACCGCACCTCGCTCTTGGATGAATTACCAGGGGCCATGACCAAGCAGTTGCTGACCTTGCTTTCCGATGAAGAACGGGCCGTAGCGCGCCAGCTGTTAGGCTATCCCGAGCGCAGTATCGGGCGTTTGATGACGCCAGCCTACGTCACCGTGCGCCCAGAATGGACGGTGCCCCAGGTATTAGATTACATCCGTGAGCATGGCCGCGATAGCGAGACACTGAGCTTGATCTATGTGGTAGACGATCATGGTGTGCTGATCGATGAATTGCGCATTCGCAAGCTGTTGCTGGCGCCACTCAGTCGGCGCGTAGAGGATCTCATGGATCACTATGTGGTAGCGTTGAAGGCCACCGACGACCAAGAGACAGCCATTCAACGTTTCCGCGATGCCGATCTCTTTGCTTTGCCCGTCACTGATTCGGATGGGGTGCTGGTCGGGATTGTCACCATTGATGATGTTTTGGATGTGGCCCAAGAAGCGGCCACGGAAGATATTCAAAAGATCGGCGGTTTAGAAGCGCTGGATGAGCCGTACATGCAGATTGCCTTTACTCGTATGGTGCGCAAACGGGCCAGTTGGCTGATCATCCTCTTTGTCAGCGAGATGCTCACGGCCACGGCCATGAGTTTTTTTGAGGGTGAGATTCAACGCGCCGTGGTGCTGGCCCTCTTTGTGCCGCTCATTATCTCCAGCGGCGGCAATTCGGGGTCACAAGCGGCCACGTTGGTCATCCGCGCCCTGGCCGTAGGCGAAGTGACCCTGCGCGATTGGTGGCGGGTCATGCGGCGTGAACTGCTGGCCGGGCTGGCCCTGGGAGCCATTCTGGGGACGATTGGCTTCTTGCGCATTAGCCTCTGGTCAATTTTTTCTGCCATCTATGGCCCGCATTGGTTTCTGGTCGCACTGACCGTGGGGCTGGCGTTGGTGGGCATCGTCTTATGGGGTACAGTCTCTGGTTCTATGCTGCCGCTGATCTTGAAACGGCTGGGCTTTGATCCGGCCACCTCGTCAGCACCCTTTGTCGCCACTTTGGTGGATGTCACTGGCTTGGTGATCTATTTCAGTGTTGCCCTGCTGATTTTGCGCGGCACCATGCTTTAATTCTTACTTGCACAAGGATTTTAGTAACACAGAGTTTTTGCTCTCTATGCTCTCTGTGTAACCTCAGTGTTCTCTGTGTTACGCTTTGGTTCTCGCTTTACTGATTAGGAATCCATGATGATGCCAACCCAACAACGTCCTTACCCGCTATCGGCTGACTTACTGCAAAAATTGCGTACGGTTTCCACCGCTACGCTCACTTCTCAATTGAACAAGCGCGGTTTTCGTAATACCTTCTTAACCGGGCTCTACCCACTTTGCCCTGAACAGCCACTGGTAGGCTACGCATTTACCCTGCGCTATGTCCCCGCCCGTGAGGATTTGACCGATACACTGTATGACAACACCAAAAACATGCAACGAATGGCTGTGGAAAGCGTGGGTCCAGAGGATGTATTGGTCATCGATGCCCGCGGCGACATTCGCGGGGCAACCTTGGGTAACATTTTGGCCACCCGCCTGCAAGCCCGTGGGGCAGCCGGGGTGGTCACTGATGGTGCGGTGCGGGATTCACCAGCTTTTCGAGCCTTAGACTTTCCCACCTACATCAAGGCGCCACATGCCGCCACGTCGTTTACTATCCACCATCCACTGGAGATGAATGTGCCGATTGGCTGCGCCGGTGTCTTGATCATGCCCGGGGATGTGATTGTTGGAGATGCTGAAGGCGTGGTGGCCATTCCAGCCCAGGTCGCGGCCTCTGTCGCCGCGGATGCCTATGAACAGGAGCGTCTGGAAGAGTTTATCCAGGCCAAAGTCGCCGCTGGCGCCAGCATCCTCGGTGTCTACCCACCAGATGAGCAGACCAGAGCGGAATATAAGGAATGGCGACAACATCAGTAAATTGATTGTCACGTCTTTGACTGGTAAACTACAATCAGGAATATCCCGTACTATTCACATTGAGAGCAGAGGAGCAACCCATGTACTTGACCCGTCACCAAACCACCGCTGGCCCGCGTTGGGCGTTGGATGGGAACTTTTTGCCCGAGGAACTGACCCTGTCGGCGTTGTTGAGCATGTCCCGGCAGGCATGTTTAGACACATTACAATCCTTATCCCTCAGCGAAGCAGCCACCGGCGAGCTGCTGGCCCCAGTCGATGCCATGCAGGAAATCTGGGGGAGCGGGGTCACCTATCTGCGCAGCCGCGACGCCCGCAAAGCTGAATCCACGACTGCCGATGTCTACCAGAAAGTCTACGACGCCGAGCGCCCCGAGCTCTTTTTCAAATCACCTGGCTGGCGGGCGGTGGGTACCGATGGTGACGTGCGCATTCGCCGCGATGCGACCTGGAACGTGCCGGAACCTGAACTGACCCTGGTCATCAACAGCAGCGCCGAGATTGTCGGCTACACCTGTGGCAATGACATGTCTTCGCGTGATATTGAAGGCGAAAATCCGCTCTATTTGCCCCAGGCCAAAACCTACAACGGTTCCTGCGCCGTAGGCCCCGGCATTCAATTGGCTGATGTCGAAACGTTACGTACCCTGGGGGTGCGCATGCAGATCCACCGCCAAGGGCATGTGGCTTTTGTGGGTGACACCGCCATCACCAAGATGAAACGCACATTGGATGAATTGGCCCAATATCTCTGCCGGGAACTTTCTTTCCCTTCCGGCGTGCTACTCATGACCGGCACCGGGATTGTCCCCAGCGAAAATTTCACCCTCCAACTCGGTGACCAGGTTCGCATCTTCATCGGAGATTTGATTTTGGAAAATCGAGTGGCGTGAGAGGCAAGATAAGTAGCTGTCCAGATAAATTCTGGCGGCTGATGAGTGACGAATGATGAGTGAATTCACTTATCACTCGTCACTCATCAAAATGACTTAATCGGCCAGACTTTTCTGGAGAAAAACAATGCAAAACTTCAAAAATTTGATCAATGGGGAATGGGTGGCTGCTGCAAACGGCGCCACCTTTGAAAATCGTAATCCGGCTAAAATGGACGAGGTCATCGGCGCCTTTCCTTTGGCCACGGTCGAGGATGTTCAGCAGGCCATTGAGGCAGCCAACGCAGCGTTGCCAGGGTGGGCCAACCTCCCAGCACCCAATCGCGGTTTGATTCTTGACAAAGCCAGCCGCCTCTTGGAGGCGCGGGCAGATGAATTGGCCACCGCGTTGACCCGTGAAGAGGGCAAAACCCTGGCTGAAGCCAAAGGTGAAGTGCTGCGGGCGCGGGATATTTTCCGCTATTACGCTGGTGAAGGCTGGCGGGCTGGCGGCGATGTGCTGCCCAGCAATATCCCGGGTGAATTGCTTTACACCCGACGTGAACCGCTGGGCGTGGTAGCCTTGGTCACTCCGTGGAATTTCCCCATTGCCATTCCTGCCTGGAAGATGGCGCCGGCGCTGGCCTATGGCAATACGGTCGTCTTCAAACCAGCCTCGCTGGTGCCGCATAGCGCCGTGCTGTTGCTCGAAGTGCTGATCGAGGCTGGGCTTCCCAAAGGTGTCGTCAACCTGGTCACTGGTTCGGGGCGCACGGTGGGTGATACGCTGGTCAGTAGCCCGCGTATCCACGGCGTGAGCTTTACCGGTTCGGTGAGCGTGGGCATGGGCATCTATGAAAAGGCCATGAAAAACCTGACCCGTGTGCAATTGGAGATGGGTGGCAAAAATCCCACGGTTGTGCTGCGCGATGCCAACATCGACAAAGCGGTAGGTATTGCCGTAGCTGGTGGCTTTGGCTTGACCGGCCAAGCCTGTACAGCCACCAGCCGGGTGATTGTGGAAGATGCCGTGGCCGACGCCTTTGCGGCGGCGCTCACTGCGGCGGCACGCAATTTGAAGGTCGGCAACGGCTTGGAAGCTGGCATTCAGATGGGGCCAGCCGTCAGCGAAGATCAGCTACAGACTGATTTGGACTATATCAGCGTGGGCCAGAAAGAAGGGGCCAAATTGTTGGTAGGCGGCAATGGCGCCAGCAATGGCGGCTATTACGTCCAGCCCACCGTCTTTGACCAGGTTGAGCCGCAAATGCGCATTGCCCAGGAAGAGATCTTTGGCCCGGTGATCGGCATTCTTCGCGCCAGAGATTTTGAGGATGCGCTGAGCAAAGCCAATGATATTGGCTTTGGCCTTGCCGCCAGCGTTGTTACCAATGATCTGCAAAAGGCCTTTCAATTCGCCAACCGCATTGAGGCTGGCGTAGTCAAGATCAATGAACCGACTACCGGTTTGGCCCTACAAGCGCCCTTTGGTGGCTTCAAACATTCCAGCGCCAACACCTTTAAAGAACAAGGGCAGGCTGCGGTAGAATTTTACACTCGCACCAAGACGATCTATGTGGGGCATGGCTAGATGGTGGGATGCGTGATAAGTGATGAGTGAGTTCACTCATCACTTATCACGCTTATGACATTAGCAAAGAACTCTGGCTCAACCGGAATTGAGGGGGTTGACAACCCCCGGCATCGGTTAAAACCGACGCCTGGTAGGCCAAACCCGTTGAAACGGGTTTCCAGTAGCAGCCGCCAGTTGAAACTGGCGGCGTCAACCCCTGAGATCCCATTGAACCAGAACTCTTTTCTCGGACATTTAGAGCCTGAATCATCAAACAGGCTCGTTCTCCTGCTTGTCCTCGTGCTTGGCATGGTGTGGCGAGCAGGTGCAAGAGTAAGAGGACGAGGACGATAATTGTTAAACACGCGCCACCCTTACGACAACGGCCAGCGGAAGCGGATGGGCCAGTGATAGCGGGTCTCTGGCCCAGGCGGGGGTGTGGGTGCTTGGACAGAACCAAACATGAACCAGGCCGCAACCATCAGCACCATACTCACGGCAAAGATGCCAGTGTCTGGTACGCCCACACGTAACAAGCCTACGCCGATTAAGGGAACAATCATGCCGCGGATGCCGACGACTGTGGATTGAATGGCGGCATACTCAACCACACGATTGGCTGGCGCCAGTTGAATCCCAGCGTTGATCATGCCCATATCCCAACCGGAGTTGACCAAACCTTGGGCAGCAAAGGCTGGCAACAACATCCAGCCGGCGCTTGCCAACAGATACGAACCAGGCGCCAGCACGGCGATCAGACAGGTCATGCGCAACACGTAAAGACCACCCCGCCGATCCACCAATCGGCCCCAAAAGAAATAGCCGCTCAACCAAAAGATTGACTGGACAAACCCCAATACACCCAATTGCGAATAAGAAAGATGCAACCGATCCACCTGCACCAGCGGATAGATTGTCCAGGAAATCAGGGTGCCAGTGCCATACAGCGCAAAACTGCGCAGGTAATAGGCAAAAGGGCGGTCCTTGCGGGTAATTTCCCAGAGTTCACTCAACGTCTTGGTTTCGCGCATGGGCAACGCGCCTTCATTGATAGTGAGTCGAGTGAAGAAGAAGGTGGCCACAAGTCCTAGCAACCCGCCCAGCGGAAAGAGAATTTGATAGCCCAGATGATCCAACGCCCACCCAGCGATGGGCGTCACCAGCATAATTGCCCCGATCCGCCCCATCCGCACTACCGACATCACCTTACCCCGCAGCCCATCCGGGTAGATTTTTTGCAAGATACGGGTATACCCTGGCGTGGGGAAAGCCTCCAACGACCAAAATACCGCACAGATCACAATCATCCAGATCGGCTGAACGACCAAAGCCAGCAACAGGAAGAGCGAGCGACCAATAAACCAGCAGAGGGCGATCACCGTCATGGTGCGGCGGCGACGCATGAGGACAATACTAAAGGCAGTCAAAACCGAGCCTAAAAATTGCTCGGAGGTGTAGAGTCCCAGCATGAACGGCGTAGCGCCGGAGCGCCGGAGGATGACTGGGACAAAGGCAATGGCAATGGCATAAAAGGCGCCATAGGCCAATGCCGACCAAACCTCGATCCGCATATTCTGGCGCACAGTGGGGGTGAGGTTGCCAACAAGGGTATCTTCTAGGCGTACGCCCAATTCTTTCAAACCAACGAGCATCCAGGCTGCCTTTCTGCTTAAAGCCCAAGGGCCTGCCGAATATCCGCCGTATGCATCCGGTCGTGTTCGGCAATGGTCTCGTAATACTGCTCAATGGTGATTACCCCGCGGCTAGGGTGACGCCCAGTGAGGGACCATTCTTCATCTTTTAATGAATTTAGCACCTCCAGGGTTTTGGTGCGGGTGGCTTCCAGCGCGGCCAGCAGTTCGGCAGGGCTTAAGTTGCCAATCCGCTTTTGTACACCGGCATTCCAGCGATTGATATCGAAGTCTGGGGGAATTGTGGGCTCACCTTTGCGAGTTTTGTGTACCTGGATACTCATCCCGCGCTCGGCATCCACCAGATGGCTGACAATGGTGGAGACTCGCCAGGGTTCGTTTTCGCTAAAAACCTCTGTCTCCCATTGTTCTGGCTTAAGAGTAGTGAGAAGTGCAAGCAGTTGTTGGCGTGCAGCGGCCAGTTTGGCTTGCCAATCGGCAGCTTTTGATGACATTGAGAATCTTTCCTCCTCATGAATTACAGGCTCATGCAAAATGTTGATCCGCGAAATTCATAAATTGCTCCCAATCATAGCGCGTGACATCATGTTTGCCGGGGCGAATATGATAGCCAATGGCGCCCATGCTGGGTTGACCAGGTGCTGGCATGGCCAATGCGGGCAAACCAGTCGTGCCCAGCAACCGGTAGACCGGGCTGGCATGGTAGGCGGACAGAAATTCGCCACGCGGATCGGCCCAAAGATCTTCGGCCGCGCTGGCAACGTAAAGCGGGCGGGGGGCGATCAAAGCGAGTAGCATGTGTTGATCCACAGGCAAGGTATCTTCGCGATCATTGTATTGGTGGAAGTTGGCACAAAACCAATGGGGAAAACGCTGGTTGATTGCGCCGACAGTTTCGCCAAAGCGCCGCCGTGCCAATGCAGCCCCGCCACAACCCGAATTATTGGAGATCACCAGCGCAAAGCGCTGGTCTTGGGCGCCCGCCCAAAGCGCCGCTTTGCCCAGGCGCGAATGCCCAAGCAACGCCACACGCCCAGCATCAATGCCTGGGTCGGTTTCCAGGTAATCGAACGCCCGGCTCAACCCCCAGGCCCATGCACCCAACGCGCCCCACTCATTGGGCGCGGGCCGGCTCTGGTCCGGTTGATAGAAAAGGGGGTGCACGCCATTTTGAAAGCCATCATCGTAATCAGGATCGAGATCGCCATAATAGGCAGTGACCAGACCATAACCCCGCGCCAGCACAGCTTCCACCTGCCAGCGGCTTGCCTCATGCCCGCGCGTGGCCGCAGTGGCCCGATTATCCACAACCCCTTCCCCTTCTCGCATCCAGGCCGTGGCCAGGGTGATGGCTGGATCCGAGTGAATGGCCTGGTTACCCTGGAAATTCAGTCCCAGAAAAACTGGCGCCGCTTGCGAGCGTCCGTTGGGCAAATAGATCAGCAAATTTAATTTAGGGCCGCTTGCCTGGCTGGTAAAATGGATTGTGACCTCTTTGCGGGTAGCTCGACCGTCCAATGCGTCCGCATCCGTTGAGGTCACTGCGGCGTGGGCTGTTCCCAATCGACCTGGTAGCTTGCCGTACACTTGCTCTTCAAACAGATGTAAAATTTCTACGCGGCGTTGGGCCCAGCCCTGCGCATCGGTTACGGGGGCGCCATTCGCCATCACCAGGGCGTCGGGTAGGCTGTAGGCAGGTACATTGGCCTCATCATAGTTGACCGTTGCTGTAGACATGGATTTTTAGCACCCCTCTCTGCTTGAGTGAACTACTATCGTGGAGCACGAATCGAGATAGAGTAGGACAGTAGGACAGTGAGACAGTGGGACAGTTTTGAACTGCCCTACTGTCTCACTAGTTTACTGTCTCACTACTTCCCCGGCGGCGCCGAAGTTTAGGGGACATTTACCTGTGCATACGATTCAGTAGCGTTGCCGTCCAGGTCTTTAACGATAAAGCCAATCACGTAATCGCCCGCGGCGGCGTTCTGTTCCTTCCAGGTGAAAGGCTCATCGCCAAAGGTCAACACGCCACCTTGCTGGGTCGCGGTTTTGGTCACCCGGCCATTCTGATCCAGATCCATCCATTGTTCCAAGATCGTAAAGGTATCGCCTTTTTGGGGTGTGATCTCATGCGGTGAGCCAGTCTGATCATTGTTGGTAAAGCCAAAGACCTGGCGCAGCACGCCGTTGCGGAAGTAGAGACGGGCCGAAAGGGTTTCACCGTTCTCAACAAAGGTGTAGATGCCGTCCACTGTGTACGTGGTCTCTTCGCGGGCAGCGCCATAGGTCTGCGGCTGGAAGAGCGCCGTCTTGGAGGTGGTGCCGTCACTAATGGCAAACATCAACGGCTCCCACTCAAATTCCAGCGTAAACTGCCCGCTTTCCGGCCATACTGGGTAGTAGACACCATCCACCTGGCGCGAGTCGTTGCTTTCCAGATAGTCGGTGTCGGCCACAAAGATCGAATTTGAGGCTTTATCATAAAAACCGGCAAAGATATAGACATAGCCAACATTTTCACCCGTGATCTGGGTGCGCATGAGCACTGGTTTACCGGGGGCGGCGGTGTTTGCAGAAAGGGTGATCTGGCCAACATCGATCTGGCTGGCGCCTGGGCCACGCACGGCGACCGAACGATCCGGCACTGCCGCCCGCTGTGCGGTGGGTTCAAAGTTGCGCCCGGTGTAATGGAAGAGCAGGAAATCATCCCACAACGAGGCGCTGGCAAAGCGATTGGCAATGGCGGTGTAGGAGGCCGGCCCAGCTACGGGTGAGCGATAAAGCTGGGAAATGGGGAAATAGATCGAGACGCCTGACGAGCCAGATTTGTTGCTGCCATGTTTTTCCGCAATGATTGCGTTCTTCAGCGCGCTTTGTACTTCGCCCACTGCCTGCCCCAGATCGCCGCTGGCCCCCATTTGTTGCAGAATTTTGGTAAAATGGCCCAGATCAATATACGAAGCGGGCACCTCAGGGCCAAAAATGCTGGTGTAGGATTGGGCGTAACCACGGGCTTTGGCTACTGCTTTCTGATCGACCTCTTGCAACCCATTGGCGAGTTTGTTGACGGCATTATTCAAGGCAGAAGTCTTGGCGAGATCAAAGGCGGTCAGCGTAATGTCCTGCTCCATCTCTGAGGCTACTTCGGCGGCAGAAGGCGTATTGGCAGCATTTAAGATGTCAAAGATGCCACCCAGTGTTGACCCGCGCGAGACCAACTCGGCCCGCTCGCGATCATCGACAATGCGCTGATCCTCCTCGATATAGCTTTTGACAATGGACTTACCTAATTCTGCGCCGCTAATATCGGGGTTCTTTGTCAAAGCGCTTAGAAAACTGGTGTAAGCCCAGCCCAGTGAAGGCTCAGTCTCTTGCGAAGCAACCGCATAGCGGGCATGTGGTTCCAGCGCCGTAAAGACCTCCAGATGGGCCATCAAACAGGCATCCATGCCAATAATCTCAAATTTATCCAGCCCCGTTTGGCTGCGGATCTGCCCCAGCACCTTGTCAATGTCAGTCAGATACATGGCATTGCCCAACGCACCCTCAATCGGGATATTCCCGTTGGGCGGTCCAGCCGAAGCAGCCGAGGCATCGCTCCAGCCACCGGGCCAGCCCATGCCATGATCCGAGAGGATCAGCACATATTTATCTGCCGGATAGGTTTTGATGCCCCAAGTGACAAAATCCATGAGCGTCTTGGTGTCCGCCATGTTGACTTCACCGAGGTCCGCCAATTGTTTTGAATGGATGGTCTGTAGATCGTTGTCTTTGGATACATAAAACCGTTTAGCGGTCACCCAATCGCCATCGCCCTGGAAAGCACCGCGGTAGCGATCCATCTGCGCCACAATGTTGACGCGGTCGGTTGAGCCAACTCGTTCGGCCTCGTTCAAATCGACATAGATGTCTTTTTCCAAAACTTTATCGTCGGCATCTTCATAGAGTAGCACCGTCCAACGTTGCCCTTTGGTAGCACCCGTGCTGGCACTGCTACTGGCAGGCGCGGCGGCTTGGGCCGCGGGCTTGGTGGGTGCAGCGGCCTGGCTCGCGGCTTTGGTCGGTTGCGCCGGTGCAGCCTGCGGTTCCTCGGTGGGTGTCGGTTCAACAGGAATGGCGGTTGGCTCGTTGACATTTTCCTCAACGGTGGGTTCCTCCACCGCGGGCTGATTCCCACCGTTATCTTGGATCCCGCCTCCACCCTGGTTGAGGATATTGGGCACGCCAAAGATCGCGCCCAGGATAATCAACAACAAGATCAGCACGCCCCCACAGCCGCCAGGAAGTTGCCCGCCGCCGGGGAGTCCACCCCCGCCACCGCTGGGGCGATTTGGCCCACCGCCGGATGGTGGCAAATTTCCATCCTCGCGACGGCGTTGCGGGGCCTCGGCTTGCTCGCGATCCGCTGGATCCGTAGGTGTAGTTGGGCGGCGACGACGGGCGCGCACCACTTCATCCTCCTGGGCAAACAAAGACCATTGACCATTCTGGGCCGCGTTGCCAGGGGTGGCCAGCGCGCCAGCCAGCCGCCATTGCGGCGTATTTATCAAGTTGCGCCAGTTTTTCATCGGTTTTCCTTCTCCCTCTATCAACTGGTGGTTTTTGGCTTGTATGCCCTCAGTGTATCATGGAAGCAGGGAACATAAAATCTGTCTACGGTCTGTATTTCTTGAATTGAATGTTGCAATTGACGAGCCTGCTGTACGAAATTGCGACTCTGCGCTAAACTGCTACGCTGTGCGAGGCAACCTTGTACTTCTGGTAAAATATTCGTTTGGGACAACTTTCGCCCGCAATTTCATCGAAAGGTTTATGAATGCAACAAGTGTTGGTGATTGGCGCAGGCGCAGCCGGGCTAGCCGCAGCGCGGCGTTTGCAGGATACGGGCTGGCAGGTTACCGTGTTGGAAGCACGAAATCGTATCGGTGGGCGAGTGCAGACAGCCTTTGATCTGGCCCCGTATCCGATTGAACTAGGCGCTGAATTTCTGCACGGCACCACCATTCTCACTTGGGAGATGCTCAACCAATATGGGCTGACGCCGCTAGCCGACGCCGTTAACGATGATTTCTATCTCTACAATGGGCAACGACTGTACACAGGCGCTGAGTCGCTCAAAATTCCGGGCATAGAATTGTTGGATAATCACGAAGATCTGGCCGAAGTCTGGGCGCTCGCTGGCCAGCCTGATACCAACTTGCGCGCAGTCCTTGAACATTGGGCGCATAAGCAGCAGTTATCGGTGCCGGACGTGGTTTGGCAGTTGGTCAACAACCTGGTGACCATCGACTGGGCCAGTGACATCGATCGCTTGGGAGTGCATGGCATGGCCGAACAGAACTACGCAAGCGATGGCGATGACCGGGCCCGCACGCGTGTTCACGAGGGCTACAGCACCTTGCTGGAGCGTCTGGCCACCGGTCTCACCATTCACTGTAACATGCCGGTGCGCCAAATCAACTGGTCTCATGGAGGCGTTGAGGTCTACACAGCCAATGGCGTCAGATGGACTGCGGGTCGGGTGATTATCACATTGCCGCTGGCGCTCTTGCAGGCCAATACAGTGCGCTTTTTACCAACCCTGCCGCCGACCAAACAAATGGCCATTCAAAGATTGGGCGCCGGGCCGGTGGATAAGCTGATTTTGCGTTTTCGCCGACCGTGCTGGCCAGACGATCTGGGCGGAATCATTACCACCCTCAACAGCCAACTCTGGTGGCGCCCCGGCTGGGGACGTGCGGCAGAAACCCCAATCCTCACTGCCCTCATTGGCGGTGACGCAGCTTTATATTTTGAGGCATTGGGTGATGCTGCCATTCCTACGGCGCTGGAACACCTGGCAACAATGTTTGGTGCGGCTATCAAGCGGGAATTTATAGATGGTCGATTGGTGGCCTGGGGAACGGATCCGTGGTCAAAGATGGGCTATTCGTATGTCCCGGTCGGTGCGACCGGGCTGCGCACCCAGTTGGCAGCGCCAGTGGACAATGTGCTCTTTTTTGCCGGCGAGGCT
>WBZQ01000729.1_pt1 | contig 13514 bp, 12 predicted proteins | sample 5204251 | NCBI WGS metagenome assembly WBZQ01 (sample SAMN12412402, study PRJNA552823) | activated sludge metagenome | isolation source: activated sludge from nitrification reactor of wastewater treatment plant... | place: USA: Virginia | collected 2017-09 | reverse complement strand
GTCGCCACGAACACGCGCTCGACGCTTCCGGCCAAGCGGCGATGCTCCGCGGGCAAGACCTCGCGGACCAGGTCGCGTGCCGAGGCGTCCAGGACGTCGTCGAGGAACGCGCTGAAGATCGCCTGTGGGGTCGGAAACACTCCCTCGCCTTCGTGGCCCAGGTTGGACATCGGGCCCGTGAGAAGCGCGCGGCTCGCGGGGGGCATGGCCTCGCGAAGACGCGCGAGGCGGGCCTCGTCGTCGGGTTCGATCGGAAGCGGGTGCCAGCGCCCGCGCCCGTCCTCGACCATCGGAACGAACTGCCGTCCCAGGAGCAGGCTGAAGCAGAAGCGCCCAGCCTCGATCCAGTATTCGAGGTCTTCCCCGATCGCGACCGGACCGCGCTCCATGTGGAGGGCCTCCGGAAGCAGGATCAGGACGTCGAGCGTCCGCGCGAGAGGAAGCACGAGGGTCTCCAGCTCGAACCCACGCAGCGACGCGACGCCCGCGGTGTAGTCCCCGCTGTCTCGAAGAGCCGGTCCGGAGTGCACGGGGCGCCCGCGCCAGGACGGAATCGCGAGCTGAAGACGCCGCGCGCGGCTCTTGGCGAGCGCGCCTCCCAGGAGCGAGGGAGCCGCCGCGCGCAGGGCCGCATCGAGCTCTGAGGCCTCAAGCGACCGCGGATGCATGGACCGCGGTCTCTCGCGCGTAAGGTTGTCCTCTCCCCACAGAAAGAGGCCATAGGGAAGCGGTGCGCTGTGGGGAGCCGGGGGAAGGGCACCGAGCGGGAGGTAGCCCCCGTGAAGGACGATCAAAGCCGGCCATTCTCGCGCACTCCGCTATCCTCCGCGCCCCATGCAGGCCTACGAGATCTTCAGGCGCCTTTCGAGCGACGAGCTCGACGACTTCGTGATCCACGCGTGTGAGGACGACGAGATCCCCGACAAGATCGCGGGCGGCGTCCTGACCTACCACCGCATTCCGCTCAAGAGGTTCTCGAAGCTCCCGGAATCGACCCGCAAGGCCTACGTGAGACGGACCCTGCGCGATCGCCAGGCGGCCGACCTCTCCCTGTTCGTGATCTCGGCGGCCCTGACGCGAAACTCGGCCGACCTGATCTCGACCTTCCTGGACGGCGTCGGCCTTCCCCACACGGGCCCGAGCCTCTCGATCGAAGGCGAGATCCCGGAGCCCGCAACGGAAGTGCTCGAAAAGGCGGTGGACGAGCTGGTGTCGAAGTTCCCCGAAAGGGCCGCGGCGATCTACCTCCGCGCGTTCGCGAGCCAGCCCGACGTGCATTGGAAGGTCCTCGACGCGCGGTTAGAGAGCGACGCTCGGCTGGCGCTCGAGGATCGCTCGGCCGCGGCCTAGGCGAACGCCGACCGACAAGCCGGAGGCAGGACGCGCGGCGATGGGTCGTCGACAAGCCGAGACGAGGCCCGCGAGCGAAGCCGAACGCAGAGAGCTCGTCGAGCGCGTTGAGGCGGCTCTCCGGGCGGGACATCCGCGTGAGGCCGTCGAGACGGCCAAGGAGCTCGTCAAGAGGGCGCCGAGCCGCGCCGCCGAAGAGCTCCTCGTCACCGCGTATGTCGCCCGCGTTCGGAACCTCCTGGCCGACGGGCTCGAGAGGGAAGCCGTCGCGCTCTGCGAGCTTGTCGAGAGCCGTTTTCCCCGCCTCGCGGCCCGCCTTCGGCCAGTCCGAGACGAGATCGAGCTCCTCGGCGGCGGCCTGAACCGGCTGCTTTCGGAGCTGGTCAGAGAGGGCCTTGAGCCCGCACGGCAAGCGGAGTACGAGGCGGTCCTCGCGGGGCAGCTGCGCGACCCCGCGGTCGTCGCGAACTCGCCCGCGCTGCCCGAGGGGCACCCGCTGAAGATCGCGGCGTCGGCCGTGGCGGATCTCTTCACGCGCGTCACATCTGGCCCGCTCGAAGAAGACGCCTTGAAGAGGCTCGACGTGGTTTCGCGGCGGTCGCCTCTCGCCCCCTGGAAGCTTTTGATTCGCGCGCTCCACGCGTTCCACACAGGCGACGACGCGGCGGCCCGCAGCAACCTCGAGGCGATCGCCGAATCGAGCGCGGTCTCGACCCTGCGGCCGGTGCTTCTCCAGGCGATGGGAACGTCGTCGGGCGCCCCCCAGGACGAGAACCCCCGCGCGGAAGCGCTCCTCATCCGGTTGACGGGCGAGCGCCGCGGCCTGGCGAGGCATCTCCGGGCGCTGGACGCCGCGGTCTCGGCCCGGGACGAGAAGCGCGCGGCCCGGGAGGCCCGCGAGGCGATGACGATCCTGGAGCGCGCCGGTCGTCCAAGGCTCAAGGCTCTCTTCGTGAGGACGTTCGCGGAGCAGTGCGTGGCTGCGGACTTCGACGGCTTCCAGGTCTTCGAAAAGGCGGGGATCGGACTCTCCGGATCCACCGAGGTCGCGCGCCTGCTGACGCTCGCGTTGGAGAAGGTAGACCCGATGGTCGGAGCGGAGTCGTGGCTCATGTGGCTGAGCCTGTCGATCGAGGCCGGATACCTGAAGGAGCGATCGCCGGAGACCTCCCGTGTGCTCGTCCGCGCGGCGAACCTTATGTCGCTGGCCGGCGACGACGTTGACGGCTTTGACAGCTATGAGGACGACGACGCGGACTCCGAGGACCACGCCTTCGGCCGCCGCCCACGGCTCGGCGGCTCGAAGGTGCCCGGGGCCGAGGCGCTTTTGAAGCGCGCTCTGGCCGCCTATCCGACCTCCGAGGTCTACGAGGCGCTGCTGCGCCACCATGCCGGGAGCGGCGAAGAAAAGAAGACGTTGGAGATCGCCGAGAGATGGCACGCCGCGGATCCCGCGAGCGGCGAGGCCCTGAACTACCTGATCGATCGCGCGCGAAGGTCCCGGGACTTCGACCGCGCACTGGAGCTCGTCGACAAGCTGCGAGCTCTCGACCCTCTCAATCCGGAGATGCCGAGAACGCGATTCGCGGTGCTGGTCGACAGGGTTGTGGCGCTCCTCAGGTTGAAGCGCACCGCCCAGAACGCCTTCCCGGTGATCGACGCCCTTTCACAAGAGCCCTACGCGAAAGACCGCGATATGGCCGCGTTCGTGCTGGTCTTGCGCCGCGCCGCGGCCAGGAAAGCCGGCCGGAAGCGTCCCGCCGAGGACGCCCTCGCGGCCCAAGCCACCGTCGAGGCCTTCGGGAGCGCCGCGGTGGCCGAGACCGTCACGTATGCGGCGTTCCACGACCTGAACCTAGAACCGCCCCTCGTCGGCGCCTGCAGCCCGGACGACGCGCGCGACGCGCTCCGCCGGTCGGGGCGGCTCTTCGAGGAGATGGGCTGGAAGCTCGGTGCGCCGCTGCTGATCCTCGAGCTTGCCGAGCACGACCTTCCCGAGAACGACCTGCCAACCCTGCTCGCGACCGGGTCAATCCTCGCGCGGTTTGGGAGGTACGAGGCGGTCTTCCGAATCAGTCGCATCGGGCTGCTGGTCGACGGGCCTCTCCTGCCCGACTTCCTGATCCTGCGTGCCGGATCCTTCGTCGGCCCGAACCAGGTGCGCGCCATCGACTGTCTCCGCGCCGCCGAGCACTTGGCGCGGCGGCAGGGAAACGACGCCGCGGCGGAGCGCGCGCGCTCACGCCTGGCAGAAGTGGGGCGCGGCGGTTTCATCTCCATGCTTGTGAATCTGATATCGCCCGAGGGAACGAGCGACGAGGAAGCCGACGAGGTTCTTCGACAAGAACGCTCGATTCGGAGCCATCGCGAGGAGCCCCGAGGCACCCTCCCGCCTCGCCGGGGCCGACCGAAGAAGAAGGCCAAGAGGCCCACGGGCCACCGCGGGGCGCCGTAGGAGAATCTCCTGCTTCTGACGGGACGCAATTCGGAGGTGTCGATTCGATGGATCCGTTTCAAGTTCTCGACGTGCCGACGACCGCCTCAGACGAGGAGATCCGGGCCGCTTACCTGGCCGCGGTCAAGAGATCGCCGCCGGATCGGGATCCTGAGGGGTTTCAGCGGATTCGCAGAGCGTATGAAATGTTGAAGGACGCCAAGACCCGGATGGACCTCAAGCTCTTCGGACCGGAACCCTTGGAGCGTTTCGAGGAGCTCCTCGAGGCCTTCCCCGAGGAACGGCGCTTCCTCGGGCCGGGGCCCTATCTGGAGTTTCTGAGGCAGGCGCGCCCGTGAGCGAAGATCCTTCGGAGCCGTCCGCTGCCGTGGTCGCGGATGAGCGGGCCGCGCTACGGCTCCGAATCTCGCAACTTCTCGACGAGCTCGAAGCCGAGGAACCGCTTCCGCCGGGCATCGCGCCCGAGCTCCTCGGGGAGGGAAACCAGGGGAACGCCGCAGCGGCGCCCGACCTCTACACGGTCGTCGAGGCCCTGACCGCGCTGACCCGCGAGACCCAGCTTCAGGCCCGCGCGACGAGCCGGCTCAACGCCGAGCTGACCGAGGCAATGGCGCGGCTGCTGGAGCGCGCTCAGGACCCCGAGGCCATCGCCAGACGGGTCCTTGAGGCCCGTCGCGAGGGGCGCTGGGAGCTTGTGTCCGAGCTTCTCGATGTGCGCGACCGCCTGGAGCGGGGTGCGGACGAGGCGTTCGAAAGGCTCGAGACGCTCGAGCGAGCCACCGACGCGCCGTCGAAGCCGCCTCCGTGGAACCTTTGGCGCCGTCTTCGTGGGTCGCGTTCCGAGCCCGAGGCGTCTGGCCTCTCCCACGCGGTTCTTGCCGCGTTGCTCGACGGAAATCGGCTCTCTTTAGAACGACTCGACGAGCTCCTCTCCCGGCTCGACCTGCGTGAGATCCCGGCGGAGGGCCTGCCCTTCGATCCCGAGCTGATGAGGGCCGTCGAAGTGGACCGCATGTCGGACGAACAGCCGGGAGCGGTCCTGGAGGTCGTCCGCGCCGGCTACGTCAGCCAGGGGCGCGTCGTGCGTTACGCCGAGGTGCGGGTTGCCGGCGGAACCGCTGAGAACGAAGAAGACGGGGAAGACGAAAACGAAGGGCAGGGGGACAGGGCGCCATGACGGATGTGATCGTCGGAATCGACCTCGGCACCACGAACTCCGAGGTGGCGGCCCTCCTGGACGGCAAGGTGCGCGTGATCGCGTCGGAAGGTGAGGAGATCCTCCCGTCCTTCGTGGGCCTTTCGCCTACGGGCGCTCTTCTCGTCGGGACCCCCGCGCGGAACCAGTTCACGGCGTTTCCGGAGAGGACCATCAAGTCCATCAAGCGGCGGATGGGGAGCTCCGAGAAGGTCCGGCTTGGGGACCGCGAATACACCCCCGCGGAAATCTCCGCGTTCATCCTGAAGGCGCTGAAGACCAGGGCCGAGGCCGCGCTCAAGACCGCCGTGTCGCGCGCGGTCATCACGGTTCCGGCCTTCTTCTCGGACGCGCAGAGGCAGGCCACGCGGGACGCGGGCGCGATCGCGGGCCTCGAGGTCGTGCGCATCGTCAACGAGCCCACCGCAGCCGCGCTCGCGTACGGCGAGGACCGCCAGGGCGATCGCACGGTCCTCGTCTACGACCTGGGCGGCGGCACCTTCGACGTCTCGATCGTCCAGCAGAGCGGGGACGTGACCGAGGTTCTGGCGAGTCACGGCAACACGCTCCTGGGTGGCGACGACTTCGACCAGCTGCTCGTGGAGGCCCTCCACGGCCGCTTTCTGAGCGAGGGCGGACCCGACCTAAGAGAGGATCGGCGCGCGATGGGGCGGCTCCTGCGAGCGGCTGAGGAGGCCAAGAAGCAGCTGAGCTTCGAGCCCTACGTGAAGGTGCGCGAGGAGCACCTCGCGGAAAAGAACGGGGTTCCGATGCACCTCGACACGGAGGTCTCGCGCGAGGAGTACGAGGCGCTCATCTCCCATCTCGTCGAGCGCACCTTCGACAGCGTCCACAAGGCACTCCTCGACGCGGGCAAGAAGCCGGCCGACCTCGCTGAGATCCTCCTCGTGGGCGGCGCCACGCGGACGCCGATGATCGGAGAGCTGCTGGAGGGCCGCACCGGCCTCAGGCCGCGGCAGGACGTCCATCCCGACCTTTGCGTGGCGCTCGGCGCGGGAGTTCTTGCGAGTCGCCTCGCGGGCCACGACGTGAACCGCGTGCTCGTGGACGTCTCACCCTACTCGTTCGGACCCGAGCATCTGGGGACCCTGAACGGGATCCCGTCACCACACTGCTATTCGCCCGTTCTCAGCCGCAACACCCCGCTTCCCGCGAGCCGCACCAAGATCTACGGCACCGTCCACGATGCCCAGGACGCCGTGGACGTGACGATCTACCAGGGCGAGGATCCGGACGCGCGAAAGAACGTTCCGGTCGGCCGCTTCACCATCAAGGGCCTTGCGCCTGTCGAGGCCCCAAACGAGATCCTCTGCCGCATGGAGCTCGACATCGATGGAATCCTCCGGGTCACCGCGATCGAAAAGCGCACCGGCCTCTCCAAGACCGTGACGATCGAGCGGGCAACCCGCGCGATGACCGCGGCCGACATCGCCGACGCGCGCGCCCGTCTGCTCAAGACGATGGGCGACGAGGTCGAACCGGCAACGCCTTCAAACGCCTCACCCGAGATCGGCCTCGTGGACGAGGCCGAGACCGCGCGGGAGGGAGGCGACACGGACCGGGCCGGCCGCGTCGCGATCGCGGAGGCCGATGCGCTTCTGGAGCGCAGCCGGCGCCTCCTTCCCCGGATGGCGCCGGAGGACCGCGAGGAGGCGATCGAGCTGAACCAGAGCCTCGAGAGCGCCAAGAGGGCCGGCGATCAGGCCGCGCTCAAGAGCGTCTCGGAAGAGCTCGCGGACCTGCTCTTTTTCGTCGAGGAGAAGTAGGCGTTGGAAAGCGAACCGAGGTGCCCGACCTGCCGCGCGAAGTGGCGAGGCGTGGCGATCTGTTCGCGCTGCGGGAGCGACCTCGCCCCTTTGATGAGGGTCTTCCTCCGCGCCCGCGCGCTTCGGGAAGAGGCGCGAAAGTTGCTGATTTCCGGCGGGCCGGACGCTGCGACCGCGGCGCTCCAAAGGGTCAGCGAGGCCGAGCGCCTTCACCGCACCGAGCGGGGAAGCGGGCTCGTTCTCCTCGCGCGATTCCTCGCGGACTCCGCCGGGAAAGCCTGAGCGTCAGCCTTCGAGTCCTCGGCGAGGTTCCGCCTCGCCCTCGAACGCCGCGGCGATCACAAATTCCCCTTTCACCGACGGCCGCGCCGCCAGCGTCTCGGCAATCTCCGCCCCCCGGCCGCGCAGGACCTCCTCGTGGAGCTTGGTGAGCTCCCGGCCCACAACCAAAGGCGGGTCCTTCCACGCGCTCGCGAGCGCCCGCAACGACTCCACGACCCGATAGGGCGACTCGAAGAGCACGCGGGTCTCCCGCCTTTCGGCCTGCGCGGCATACCAACGCAGGCGCTCGCCCGACCGCGCGGGAGGAAACCCCAGGAACGAGAACGGAACCGCCGGAAAGCCGGAAATCGAGAGGATCGCAAGCACCGCCGAGGGCCCCGGAATCGCCTCGACCCGGTGCCCGGCCTCGGCCGCGGCGGCCACGATCGAACGCCCGGGGTCCGACACCAAAGGCGTTCCCGCGTCCGAAACCAGGGCCACCGTCTCGCCCCGGCCAAGCCGCTCCAGCACCTCCCCAACCCGCCGGAACTCGTTGTGCTCATGGCAGGACAGGCGGGGCGCCGTGAGCCCATACCGCGCGAACAGGTTCCCGGTGCGGCGCGTGTCCTCGCAAAGCACGAGGTCGGCCTTGGCAAGGGTCTCACGGGCGCGTGGAGACAGGTCGTCGAGGTTGCCAATCGGCGTCGCGACGACCGAGAGTCGGCCCTTGGCTTCGTTGTTGGGCATCGAGGCATGGTATCGGAGGAGCTACGATCGCGCGATGGCGCGAACCGGTCGAGTCCTTGGAACGATCGCCGCTCTTGGGATGCTCGCGCTCTTGGCAAACCGGCCTTCCAAGGCCACCGAGCCCGTTCCCTCGTCCGCCGTCCTCGTGGATCGCATCGCGGCCGTGGTCGGCGACGAGATCCTCCTCGAAAGCGATGTGGACCGCTTTGTGGCGGTTGGGCTGGAGCCAAAGCGGGCGGGCGAGTCGAAGGAGGAGCGGCGGGAGCGGGTCCTCGACGATCTGATCGTCGGCCTTCTTCGGGAGCGCGAGCTCCGGAAGACCGGCGGATACGAGCCCGACCCCGCGGTCGTGAGGGCACGCGTGAAGGCCCTCGAGGACAGGCTCCGCGGCGAGACCGGCGAGACGCTGGACGCGGTTCTCTCAAGGGCGCGGGTGACCCGCGCCGAGGTCACGGATTGGATTCGGCGCGGGATCGCCCTCGAGACGTTCATCAGGGAGCGCCTCGAACCCGCCATCGAAACCCCGGAGGAGGACCTGAAGGCGTATTTCGAAACCGAGTTCAAGGCCAATTGGCAAGCCACGGGACAGGAAAGGATGCCCTCCTTTTCCGAGGTGCAGGACGAGATTCGCAAGCTGCTTCACCAAAGAAGGCTCAACGACGCGATCGAACGCTGGACGCGGGAGCTGCGCGGCAAGACCCGAACCGTGATCTACCGCCGAGGCGGCCCGGCCCCTACGCCACAGGCGCCCTGACGCCAGAGCCTTCCCGCCGGTTGCCCAACAACCGAGCGCCCAAGTAGGCCGCCGGGAAGAAGACCGCGATGCCGGCAACCCAAAACCAGGCCGGATGGGGAATCATCAGCATGTTGACGATCCCGCCGGCGAGGAGGATCGATGCGGCGGCCAGGGCGTGGCCAAGCGGGGCTCGCCCGGCGAGGCGCGACGCGACGAGCCCGCCCGCGAACGCACCCAACGCCCACGCGAGAAGAACAAGGAGCAATGCCCCCGTCGGGACCACGGCCATGTACGCACGCAGAGCCTCCGGATTCTTGGGATCGACGCCGGGCGGGAGCGGATAGATCGCCTGAGAAACGGCCTCGACCGCCATGATGACAACCGCTCCGGCCACGAAACCGACGATCACGCTGCCCAGACTTCTTCTCATGTTGTTCATTCCTTTCCTCCCACGACCTCTTTAGAAAAGAGGCTCGAAAGCCGCTGTGCCGCCCGTTCCTGAAAGGCCGCGACCCGCGCGGGGTCGACGCCCCAAGTCGCCAGCCAGACGTTGATTCCCGAGGACTCGCCGAACCTCTCCACGGCGAGGCGCAGGAGCCCGTCGTTCCAGTCCTGGCCCTCCACCGTTCCCGAGAAGTCCTTCGGAGGGAGGGCCTGGTGGACAAGCCCCGAGAAGACGTCGCCGGTCGCGGCCCGAACGGAATACCGGTCCCCTTCGGCCAAGGCCTCGGGGCGTTCCAGCAGAAACCCAGACGGGCCGGTCAGAATGGTCCATGCGTCGGTTGGCGAGAGCCGGGTCTTGGTCATCGCCCAGGCCACGTGTCGCTGGGTTCCTCGGTGGCGGGCCAGGTAATGGCGCAAGCCCCGGAGCTCGAACTTCCACCCCTTGCTGATCGAATCGAGCTCGTCGTCCCACGAGGCATCGGACCCGAACCCCGAGTGCACAAGCCTGAGGACGGTCTTTTGGCCTCGGCTCTCCAGGTGGTACTCGACGGCAATCTCCACCGGGCCGGCGTGTCCCTCCTGGGGAGCGACCGGAACCCCGTCGAGGTCATAGGCCGTTTCCCGCCGGCTCACGGTTCGCAACCTCCGGCCGGGTTCCCAAATCTCGATGCGGCTGTCGCCTTGCCAAGCGGAGCCCCACGAAAGAAACACGTTGCCACCGACGCCCGGCGTGATGCGCGCCTCCAGCGGAAACCAATTGGTTAGCTCCTGGGCATCCGTCAGCGCGCGCCAGACCTCCTCCACCGTGGCGTCGAGGACCAGCGTGGTCTCGAAGCTCCGCTCTTTGGGTCCAGCCTCTGCCCTGTTGGGAACTTCGGCTTCTTCCCCGCCTCCTCCGTCGTTCATCAAGAAATCTCCTACTTCTCCTGATCTGTGGTTTCGGGTTGCGTTTCGGGAGGAGCCGCCGCCGGGGCATCGATTGGGGAGCCGTCCTCGTTTCGGGTCAGCGCGGGATACAGTCCAACGAGCAAGCGAAAGAGCCGGCCCTTCCCCTGCGACACGGCCGCGCTCACTCGGTCGGGGCTCTGCCCCGTGTGCTTGGAGACCAACCTCGCGACCTCGCTCGCCAGTTCTTCGGCAAAGCGGTTCCGGCCCGCGGCACTTGCGAAGACGAGATCCGCGGTCAGCGTGAGCGTCGCGATCCTCTTGCCGGCCTTCTCCGCCCGGCCCGAGACCGCGGCCAGCTCGCGGATCGCGCCGCCCGCCGAGGCCATCAGGTAGGCCGCGCTGAAGCGGTCGCGGATCTCCTCGCGGGTGCGTCCCAGCGCGGCCAGGACCTCTGGATTGACGAGGTAGGCCCGCGAGGTCGCCCGAACCACGCGCTCGATGCAGTTTCCACGCTTTCGTTCCTCCACCAGCTCGATGAGACCTTCCTTCTCCATCTCGCGGAGGTGGTAGTTGACGCGCTGACGGGGAAGGCCGAGCCGGCGCGAGAGCCCGGAGGCGGAATTTGGCCTCGAAAGCTCCCTAAGGAGCGTCCGCCGTGAGTCCGTCAGCCGCGCGGCCGCCTGAACGGTCGCCTCCGCCGAGGTGCTCCGCGCGCGGTCTTCTTTGGGGGCGGGAAGGCTCACGACCGGGAAATCTAGTACCGAAAAATATTTCTGTCAAGACGATTTTTGACATTTGGCAGAGATTCTCCGGCCGGACTATCCTTCGGACCGCCCGGTCCACCCGCCGGATCCTGGAGGTCCCCATGCCGACGCCCCTTCAAAAGGCCAGACCCAGCCGCAGACTCGCGCGGCTCGCCCCCGGCCTTCTCCCGCTCCTCCTCCTCGCCCTGGTCACGTGCGCCTCGTCGCAGGAACGCCCGAGCCTCCCGTCGGAGTCCTCCTCCCGGGCCGACGCCGGGTGGCGCAACGAATGGACCCGCGGGGCGGTCTTCTACGAGGTCTTCGTCCGCAGCTTCTTCGACTCGGACGGGGACGGCAAGGGAGACCTCAAGGGCCTCATTGGAAAGCTGGACTACCTGAACGACGGCGATTCCGCAACGACAAACGACTTGGGTGTCGACGCGCTCTGGCTGATGCCGGTCTTCAAATCGCCGAGCTATCACGGCTACGACACCACCGACTACACCACGATCAACCCCGACTACGGCACCAACGCGGACTTCACTCGCCTGTGCGAGGAGGCCCATCGGCGCGGCATGCGCGTGATCGTGGACCTCGTCATGAACCACTCGGGCTCGGGGCATCCCTGGTTCGTGGAGTCGGCGTCCTCGCCCGACTCGCCCTATCGAAACTGGTACGTGTGGCGGGATGGAAACCCAGGTTGGAAACAGCCGTGGGGCGGCGACGGAGCGACCTGGCACGAAAAGAACGGCGCCTATTACTACGGGGTCTTCTGGGGCGGCATGCCGGACTTGAACTTCCAGAACCCGTCCGTGAGAGAGGCCTTCAAGCGAATCGCGGCCCTGTGGCTGGCCCGAGGCGCGGACGGTTTCCGGCTGGACGCCACGCGCTACCTCGTCGAGATTGGGGCGAGCGGCGGACAGTCGGACACCGGCCCAACACACGAGGCGTTGAGGGAGTTCGCCGCCTCGGTGAGGCGCGCGAAGCCCGAGGCCGCGCTGGTCGCCGAAAACTGGACCGACACGCCAATCATCGCAACCTACTACGGCAACGCCACGCACATTCCGGGCGGCGACGAGATCCCGATGAACTTCAACTTCCCACTGTCGGACCGGATTCTCCAAGCCGTCAGCACCGGAAACGCCGCGCCGGTTCCGGACAAGCTGGCGGAGATGTCCCGCCTCTATCCCGAGGGTGCGGTCGACGCGCCGTTCCTGACCAACCACGACCAGACACGCCTGGCAAACCGCCTAGGCAAGAACCAAAGCCGCATGCGAAACGCCGCGGCGATTCTGCTGACGCTTCCCGGCGCCCCGTTTCTCTACTACGGCGAGGAAGTGGGCCTGGAGAACGGCCCCGGAAACAACGACGAATCCAAGCGCACGCCCATGCCATGGGACTCCTCCACAACGGCGGGCTTCACAACCGGGAGCCCATGGTATCCGCTAGCGCCCGACCACGAGACCACCAACGTAGCCGCTCAAATCGACGACCCAAACTCGCTGCTGGCGCGCTATCGAACCCTGATCCGGGTGCGGAAGAGCTCAGGCGCATTGTCCAAGGGCGGAATCGAAGTCCTGACACCCACAATAGGAAGCTCCCAAACGTTGGCGTTCGTGAGGCGAGATGGTGAAGAAAGGGTCCTGGTCGTACACAACCTCTCCGACGCGTTCGTGACGGCGGGGCCATTCAGCGTGCCAGCCTCGTCCTTCGAGAGAGTCTTCGCGGACGCAACCGTTACGAACCCGTCGGGAGGGGGCGCGGGCTGGACGGTGAGCCTGGGGCCGCGAGGCACGGGGATCTTCCGAGCGCGGTAGGGATGAGCCAGGGTGGCGCCCGGAGATTCGATCAGATCTGGGGCTTCGACAGGTCTGGTTGCGCGAGCAACAGAGCATTCTGACTACCCTAGGGGCCAACTGATACTTTCTAGCCAAGGGTCGCACTTTTCGCTTGACTGCCGACGCCGAGGCGTGATGCGATACTCGCCAGCTCACGAGCCGAAAAGGGCCTAGCGGGCCGAGTAACCAATGAGACGGGGGCCGCCACCCGCGAAGCGCGGCGCCGTAGGGAGGGGAAATGGGCCTGGCACCCAAGAACGCAGCGCGAACGACACGGCTGTCACGCAACCAACGCAACTGAAACAACTTCCCTAGCATGGACCGGAGGACCGGATGAGCAACATACCCGCCGACTGGTCACCAAGCGTCGGAACGCTTCACTTCGTCAATACAACAGCCTTTCTATCGCAACACACCGCTCAAGTGGGATGTCGCATACCTCCCAGCTCGGCCCAATGTGGAGCCATCCATGCCGATTGTTCCGAAGCGTGGAAAGGTACATGTGGGCGTGCCGCCGGGCACGACGGCGCACATTCTTGCAGTAGCTGCAAGGCATCCTTCTAAGGGTACGGCTCGTTAGGCTAGGCTAGGCCGGGTTGCTCTATTCAGACTTGCACGTCGGCGACAGCGGCCCGATTTCTAGCCTCTCGCGACGCGTTTCCCGACCCGATTGTTGGTGAGGTCCAAAGAACCATTCACTCTTGCGAGGAGCCGTTTGATGATTGAGCCAAACAACATACGCGGCAAGCGCTTTGCCGCTTGCCGCGATACCGGAGAATGGAAGAATAGATAGGTACTGCATGATTACCTCTACTTTGTCACGCAGAAACCCTTGACAAAGACTGACTTGGCCGCCATATTGGTTGGCGGGGTGTTCCGGTTCCGGAAGAAGGAGAACATCAAGCGGCACCCCAAAAAAGGAAAGGAAGAATGAACCAAATGGTCGCCCCCGCCACCCGCTGGCGGGGGTTTTGCCTCGACTTGCGGACTTCGCCTCGCGGTTCAGCCATCACTTCGAGCCCTTTGGTGAAGCTGCCCCTTTGCGGTTTCGGCAGTACATCGAAGGCCTA
>WBZQ01002006.1_pt1 | contig 13538 bp, 10 predicted proteins | sample 5204251 | NCBI WGS metagenome assembly WBZQ01 (sample SAMN12412402, study PRJNA552823) | activated sludge metagenome | isolation source: activated sludge from nitrification reactor of wastewater treatment plant... | place: USA: Virginia | collected 2017-09 | reverse complement strand
GAAGGCGCGCGGATTATCCTCAATCTGGCTTTGCTTACCTTGATGAACTTGTGGACTGTCTTCATGCCCTCACGCCGCACCGCGCTCAAATCACTCGTCACCGCAACGCTGCCCGCGCCCGCTTGGGCCGCACAGGAGAGCAGCGCCCCGCCACTGAAAGTTCTGCGCTACGCCTTCCCTGTGGCGGAGACAGGTTTTGATCCGGTGCAGCTCATCGATCTGTATTCGCGCGTGATCACCGCGCACATCTTTGATGGGCTCTACACCTACGACCATCTGGCGCGCCCCTTCAAGATCAAGCCCAACACGGCAGTGGGCATGCCCGAGCATTCGCCTGACTTTCGCGTGTGGACGATTCGCATTCGTCCGGGAATTTTCTTTGCTGCCGATGAAGCATTTAAGGGCAAAAAACGTGAGCTCGTCGCCGAGGACTACGTGTACTCATGCAAGCGCTTTTTTGATCCGCGCTGGAAGTCGCCCACCTATGCCTCGTTTTCTGAGCTGAAAATTTTGGGCATGGACCGGCTCAGAGAAGCGGTCACCAAGAACAAGCAAGTTTTTGATTACGACACGCCCGTGGAAGGTCTACGTGCCCTGGACCGCTACACATTGCAATTCCGTTTGGCGCAACCCAGCCCGCGCTTTATTCAGATGCTCGCCGGCGGCGATGTGTTCGGCGCACTGGCACGTGAGGTGGTGGAGCACTACGGCGACGCCATCATGGCGCACCCGGTGGGCACAGGCCCATTTCGTTTGGGCGCATGGCGGCGGTCTTCAAAAATTGTTTTGGAGCGCAACCCCGACTATCGCGAGCACCTCTACGACGCCGAACCCAACGATGACGACGCTGAAGGCCAAGCCCTGGCGCAGCGCTTCAAGGGCCGACGCTTACCCATGATTGACCGCGTAGAAATCTCCATCGTTGAAGAAGCGCAACCACGTTGGCTGAGTTTTCTCAACGGTGAGCAAGATCTGCAAGAGCGTTTGCCCAGCGAATTTATTCAAAGCGCAGTGCCCGGTGGCAAGCTTGCGCCCAGCCTGGCACACCGTGGCATCCGGCTCTACCGCAACATGGCGGCCGATGTAACGATGACGGTCTTCAATATGGAAGACCCGGTCATTGGTGGGTATGAACCGCACAAAGTGGCCCTGCGCCGCGCCATAGGCCTGGGACTGGACATCAAAAAAGAAATTCAACTTGTGCGCCAAGGTCAGGCCATCCCGGCGCAATCGGGCATCGTGCCTTTTACCTATGGTTTTGATCCGAACCTGCGCACCGAAAACGGCGAGTACGACGTGGCGCGCGCCAAAGCACTGCTCGACACTTACGGTTATCTAGACCGCGATGGCGATGGCTGGCGTGAAGACCCCGAGGGCAAACCACTGCGCCTGCTGTGGGCCACGCAGACCTCGCAGATTGATCGTCAGTTTGATGAGCTGCGTCAAAAAGACATGAACGCCCTGGGCCTGCGTGTGGAAACACGCCCCGCGCAGTGGCCCGACAACCTCAAGAACATGCGCGCCGGCAAACTCATGATCTGGTCGGTGGGTAACAGTGCTTCGTCCCCCGACAGTCAAGACACCTTCGATAACGGCGCCACCGCACACGTGGGCGGCGGCAATCTGGCGCGCTTCAGCCACAAGCGCTACGACGAAATCCATGCCCTCACCAACGCGCTACCCGACGGCCCTGAGCGGCTCACACTCTTTCGCGAAGCGCTGCGCATCCTGGCTGCCTACATGCCCTACAAGTACTACGTGCACCGCATCGTCACCGATCTGACCCACCCGTGGCTGGTGGGTTATCGCAAGCCGCCGTATTGGAATCAGTGGTGGCAATACGTTGACATTGAGCCACGCCAAGCGAAGTGAACCGTGTCGTTGGCCCAGTTGCTTCGGTGGTATGCGCTCGGACTGTGGGGCGTTGCGGCACTGCTGGCCTACGGGCTTGTGCACATCGGTGTAGTGGCTTGGGTTGCCATCGTCCTGGCTCTCATGCTGGGGCCCCTCTTCAATGGCGCACTGCTGGCCATTGAGTTCATCACCGGCGCCTTGATCGACCGGCGCCCCGGCCTGCGCTTAAGCCCCTGGGCTGGATTGCGTTTGTGGGCGACTGAAGCCCGCACCTGGTCGCTCATGTTTGGTTGGCGCATGCCTTTTTGCGCCACGTTCCCTGAACCCACAATCCTTCGCGACGCGCAACGCCCTGCGGTGCTGCTCATTCATGGCTATCTGTGTAACCGCGCGGTGTGGAAGCCACTGCTCGATTCCGGTGCGCTGCGCCACTGCAATCTGGCCACGGTCAACCTGGAACCTGTGTTCGGTTCCATCGACACCTATGCCCGCCTCATCCATCGCGCTGTAGAAGCGCTACGAGAAAAAAGCGGCGCCACGCGTGTCACCCTCGTGTGTCACAGCATGGGCGGCCTGGCGGCGCGCGCTTACGTGCGTGACTACGGCGATGCCGCCATCGAGCAAGTGATCACGCTGGCCACCCCACACGCCGGCACCATTTTCGGCGCCCTTGGACTGGGCACCAACGCACGACAGATGCGACACCACTCGCTGTATCTGACCGCCTTGGCGCAAGCCACCCAGCCCTACCACGCACGCTTGACGTGCATAGGTTCGTATGACGACAACCTCATCGTGCCGCGCACCAGCGCATGGCTCCCAGGGGCGCGGCACGTGCGTTGGGAGCGCGCTGGCCACCTTTCCCTCATTACGAACTCACAGACTCATGCGTTGTTACAAACCTTGACCCAGCGCATGGGGCCGTAAAAAAACAAACGTCAATAAGGTTTTGACCCACCGGGCATCGCTGCGGTTTGCGCCTAGCCAGACAGCCCGCCGTACCCACTCTGCCGTGCGTTCAACTGCCGGATCTCAATCATTTTTGAAAAATCAAAAATGAATCCCCCGCATCAAATTAGCCATTGCAATTTGATCGGCACTAGGCTTGGCTTTTTCGCCATCTTTGACGGCACCTTTGGCTGCGTCGGAATCTGGAAACATGCGAAAGGTGGTGTTCATCACAATTTGCGCCACCTTGGGTGCCAGTGCATGCAGAAGCTGGCCCAAAATACCCAACCGCGTAGCAATGCGTGCCGGCTTGTAAACGATGGCCTGCACAACAAGGTCCGCGGCCTCATCAGGGCTGAGCGTGGGGACGTTCTGATACATCTTGGTCGGTGCAATCATGGGAGTGCGCACGAGGGGCATGTTGATGGTCGTGAATGTCACACCCACGTCGATGAACTCACTGGCGGCACAGCGCGTCCAAGCGTCGAGTGCCGCTTTACTGGCCACATAGGCTGAGAAGCGCGGCGCGTTGGTCAGTACGCCAATAGAGCTGATATTGACCACATGGCCCCTGCGCTTGGCCACCATGCCGGGCAACAGACCCATCGTCACGCGCAAGCAACCAAAGTAATTAAGTTGCATGGTCCGCTCAAAATCATGAAAGCGGTCGTAGCTGGATTCGATGCCACGCCGAATTGAGCGGCCTGCGTTGTTGATCAGCACATCGACGCCACCATATTTTTCAACGAGCCAAGCCACGGCCTTGTCACAACCTTCGTTGGAAGCCAAATCTGCTGAGAGCGTGACCACCTGCCCATGATGAGCGCGTGTTTTTTCGTCTGCAGTGATGGCCTCTTCAATCTCTTTTTTGGCGGCATCTAGCTTGTCTTGATCTCGCCCGACGATGACGGTAATCGCGCCCGCAGCGGCAATTTTGTGTGCCGCGGCCAAACCAATGCCCGAAGAGCCTCCGGTAACCAACACCACCTTGCCCTGTACTTGTCCCTTGAGCGTGCGGTCAATAAATAGGTCGGGATCAAGGTTGCGTTCCCAGTAATCCCACAAGCGGTAGGCGTAGTCCTCCAGGCGCGGCACTTCGATGCCCGTGCCCTTGAGCGCGGCCGCGGCCTCACGCGCATCAAAGCGCGTGGGGTAATTAACAAATTGCATGAGGTCTTCGGGTAGACCCAGGTCTTTCATCACGGCATTGCGAATACGCCGCACAGGCGTGAGCGCAAGCAAACTCTTCTTGACACTGTTTGGAATGAAGCCAAAGAGTGCGGCATTAATACGCAGGTTCATGCCCGGTGCATGTGCAGCCTTGGCAAAAATGTTGAGCACGTCGCCCACGCGATACGGGGTGGGGTCTACCAAGTGGAAGGCACGCCCATCCAGATCGGGCTTATGTGCAATGGCATCCATGGCATCGACCACAAAATCCACCGGCACGATATTGATGCGCCCTCCCTCAATGCCGACCGTGGGCATCCACGGCGGCAACAACTTGCGCATCTTTTGAATCAGCTTGAAGAAGTAGTAGGGGCCGTCGACCTTATCCATCTGGCCGGTCTTGCTGTCACCAACCACTAAACCAGGTCGATACACCCGCCAAGGCACTTTGCACTCTTTGCGTACCGTTTTTTCACTCTCGTGTTTGCTGGAAAAATAGGGGTGGTCGAGGTTTTCGGCCTCATCAAACATGTCTTCACGAAACACACCCTCGTACAGACCTGCAGCGGCAATCGATGAGGCGTGCTGAAAACACCCTGCCTTGATTTCGTTAGCCAATGCCACAGCGTTGCGCGTGCCTTCCACGTTCGCCACAAGCTGACTTTGCGCATCGGCCTTCAGGTCGTAGAGCGCGGCCAAGTGAAAGAAGTGATCGATCTTGCCCTTGAGCTCACGCGCAGTCGTGGCCGACAGCCCGAGGCGGGGTTGCGCCAAATCGCCGTACACCGCCACAGCCCGTGCGTCAGTCACACCCCACTCATCAAGCAGCGCAGGAACCTTGTCACGACTGGATTCACGCACCAAAAAGTGCACCACCGCACCACGCCGCTTCAGGAGTTTTTTAACCAAGCGTTTACCGATAAAACCCGTGGCACCCGTAACGAAGTACTCCATTGCACTCTCCTATAAACCGGCCCCATGCACCAACCCGATGCGCACCAACCCGATGCGGCGGGCGATCTTAGTGCAGTGCTTCACGCTATTTGACACATCAAGCCGCGTCTTTGTCGTGGCGCGCGAGCAGCGTGGGAGCGGCTGTGCGGTTTTCCAGGATGAACTGTTGAGCGCTTCACAACCGTGGCGCTTATCGCGTGTCATGGCCACCGCAAAAAAACTTTACTCAGAATTCGGCCAACCTCATCCCAAAAACCGTCGCCATAGTGCACAGCCATAGCGCCACACACCACAACCACGAATGTGACCACGAGGATGAGCAACGCTATAGAGCTGAGAAAAAGCTGCAGGCCCACCACTAAACCCAAGAACAAACCCAGCGCAGCGCCACACCAGAAACGCGACGACGCTTCCATGGGCGTGGGCTTCGGGCGTACTGGGTCGGGATACAAGCGGCTCATCGTTGGCTACTGACGCGGCATCACGAAAACGAAAATCGGAGTCGGAGCAAATTTCGAGTGCGGTGAGTCCTCGGTAGGAAAACTTGCCCGCATGAATTTGCTCCGACTCCGATTTTCTTGTGCCTACCTGGCGGCGCTTTGGGTTGTGCTTAGTTTTTAGAGCGATCCACCAAACGATTCGCTTTGATCCACGGCATCATGGCGCGCAACTGTTCGCCCACTTTTTCAATCGGGTGCTCGGCAGTCAGGCGGCGACGCGCGAGCAGCGTGGGAGCGCCAGCGCGGTTTTCCAGGATGAACTGCTTGGCGTAGTCGCCCGTCTGAATGCGATGCAGGGCGCGGCGCATGGCGGCTTTGCTCTCGGCGGTGATGACTTCGGGGCCGGTGAGGTATTCGCCGTACTCGGCGTTGTTGGAGATGGAGTAGTTCATGTTGGCAATGCCGCCTTCATAAATCAGGTCCACGATGAGCTTGAGTTCGTGCAGGCATTCGAAGTACGCCATCTCGGGCGCGTAACCCGCCTCCACCAGCGTTTCAAAACCGGCTTTGATGAGTTCTACGGTGCCGCCACACAGCACGGCTTGCTCGCCAAAAAGGTCGGTCTCGGTTTCTTCACGGAAGTTGGTTTCGATGATGCCGGCCTTGCCGCCGCCAATAGCGCAGGCGTAAGACAGGCCCAGATCACGTGCTTTGCCAGTGGCGTTTTGGTGCACGGCGATGAGCATGGGCACGCCACCACCCGCGGCATAGGTGCCGCGCACGGTGTGGCCGGGGGCCTTGGGGGCAACCATCAGCACGTCAAGATCAGCGCGCGGTTGAATCTGGCCGTAGTGAATGTTGAAGCCGTGGGCAAACGCCAGCGCGGCGCCCTTCTTCATGTTGGCGTGCAGGTCATTGCGATAGACGTCGGCCTGGCTTTCGTCGGGCAGCAGCACCATGACGAGATCGGCGTCTTTGACGGCCTCAGCAATTTCTTTGACTTGCAAACCGGCATTGGCGGCTTTGTTCCAAGACTCGCCGCCTTTGCGCACGGCCACGGTGACGTTGCCACCGGAATCTTTGAGGTTGAGCGCATGGGCGTGACCTTGCGAGCCATAACCCACGATGACCACTTTTTTGCCTTTGATGAGCGAGAGGTCTGCGTCTTTGTCGTAGTAAACCTTCATGACTGTTCCTTGATGAGGTGGGGGTAAAAAATAATGAGCTGCCTAAGTTGTGACATCGCTTTCCCTCACCCTCGCTCCCTCTCCCTCCGGGAAAGGGGTTGGGGTGAGGGAACACAACGTCACATATGAACTACTTTCAAACGCGCAGAATTCTTTCGCCGCGACCAATACCGGAGCTACCGGTACGCACGGTTTCCAGAATGGCGGCGCGGTCAACGCCTTGAATGAACGCATCGAGCTTGGCGGCGTTACCCGTGAGCTCGATGGTGTAGGTGCGGTCGGTCACGTCGATGATGCGACCACGAAAAATATCGGCCATGCGTTTCATCTCCTCGCGCTCTTTGCCCACCGCACGCACTTTAATGAGCATGAGTTCACGTTCAGCGTATTCGGCCTCGGTGAGGTCCACCACTTTGACCACTTCAATCAGGCGGTTCAAATGTTTGGTGATTTGTTCAATCACGTCATCGGAACCCACGGTGACGATGGTCATGCGTGAGAGCGAGGCGTCTTCCGTGGGCGCCACGGTGAGCGACTCAATGTTGTAGCCGCGCGCCGAGAACAAACCCACCACCCGTGAGAGCGAACCGGGTGCGTTTTCAAGCAAAACAGAAATGATGTGGCGCATTACAGATCCTCCGAGCCCAGCAGCATTTCCGTGAGCCCCCTGCCTGCCTTGACCATGGGCCAAACGTTTTCGGTCTGGTCGGTGATGATGTCGAGGAACACCAAGCGGTCTTTGTATTTGCCAAAGGCATCGCGCAAGGCCGGTTCCACATCGGCGGGTTGAGTAATTTGCAGGCCCACATGGCCATAGGCTTCAGCCAATTTCACGAAGTCCGGCAACGCATCCACATACGACTGGGAATAGCGACTGCCGTAGTCAATCTGCTGCCACTGCCGCACCATGCCCAAGTAACGGTTGTTGAGGTTGACGATCTTGGGCGTGAGGCCGTATTGCTTGCAGGTAGATAGCTCCTGGATGCACATTTGGATGGAGCCCTCGCCAGTGATGCAGGCCACTTGCGAACCCGGGTTGGCCATTTGCACCCCCATGGCATAGGGCAGCCCCACACCCATGGTGCCCAGGCCACCGCTGTTGACCCAGCGACGTGGCTTGTCAAAGCGGTAGTACTGCGCGGCCCACATCTGGTGCTGACCCACGTCAGAAGTGATGAAGGCATCGCCCCGGGTGACTTCCCAAAGCTTCTCCACCACGAACTGCGGCTTGATGAGCTTGCTTTCGCGGTCGTACTTCAGGCAGTTGCGGCCGCGCCATTCATTGATCTGCGTCCACCAGGCCTTGAGTGCCTGCACGTTGGGTTTGGTGTTGGCCGCTTCAATTTGCGCAATCAGTTCGGTGAGCACGTCTTGCACGTCGCCCACGATGGGCACATCTACTTTGACGCGCTTAGAGATGGACGAAGGGTCCACGTCGATGTGAATGATCTTGCGCGGACTGGTGGCAAAGTGTTTGGGGTTGCCAATCACGCGGTCATCAAACCGCGCGCCCACAGCAATGAGCACGTCGCAGTGCTGCATGGCCATGTTGGCTTCATACGTGCCGTGCATGCCAGGCATGCCCACATATTTTTGGTCACTGGCTTTGAAGCCGCCCAGACCCATCAGCGTGTTGGTGCAGGGGTAGCCCAGCAAATTGACGAGCTTGTTGAGCGCTTCTGAGGCGTTGGCCAGGATGACGCCGCCGCCCGTGTAAATCATGGGCCGCTCGGCCGAGAGCAACAGTTGCACCGCCTTTTTGATTTGGCCCGGATGCCCTTTCACCACGGGTTCATACGAGCGCATGGCCACTTCGCGCGGGTAAGTGAATTCGCATTGGGCAACGGTGATGTCTTTGGGGATATCCACCAGCACCGGGCCGGGCCGCCCTGTCTGTGCGATGTAAAACGCTTTGCGGATCGACGAAGCCAGGTCACGCACGTCTTTGACCAAGATGTTGTGCTTGACGCACGGCCGCGTAATGCCGATGGCATCGCACTCCTGAAACGCGTCCTGGCCTATGGCATGGCTGGGCACCTGACCGCTGATGATGACCAGCGGAATGGAGTCCATGTAGGCGGTGGCAATGCCGGTCACTGCGTTGGTCACACCCGGACCGCTGGTGACCAGTGCCACACCGACCCGCTTGCTGGAGCGCGAATAGGCATCGGCCGCATGCACTGCGGCTTGCTCGTGCCGCACCAGGATGTGCTGGAACTTGTCCTGTTTATAAATTTCGTCGTAGATGTAGAGCACCGCGCCACCGGGGTAGCCAAAGACGTGCTCGACGCCCTCTTCCTGCAAACAGCGAATGACGATTTCCGCCCCATTGAGAATGGGTGCAGGAGAAACTTCTGAAGTGGCCGGAGAACTGCTTTCAGCGCGCTTGGCCGTAGCGCTTAGGGTGGGAGACATGGAGATCCTCTCAAGGTCCACGGGAGATTGATTGGATGTCGTTCCGTGCCCGCTTGTGACGGGTGGTGCGACGGTTAAACGCAATGCGAAGACAACGGGATGGGCTGCTCCGAGCTAATCGATGCTTGGGGTTCAAGACTTGTAAAACGAAGGCCGCACAGTAATGCGGCACTGCAGAAATGGCAAACAAAATCTCAGCGTCGGAACGCTTTCACACCCTCTTGCGTACCCAGCAACAGCACGTCCGCAGGGCGCGCTGCAAACAAGCCCACCGTCACCACACCCACGATTTGATTAATGCGCGCTTCTAACTCCACGGGTTGGGTAATGCGCAAGCCGTGCACATCAAGAATGGGGTTGCCGTTGTCGGTCAAAAAGTTGGGACGCAACACCGGTCGGCCGCCCAAGCGCGCCAATTCGCGCGACACGTAGGCACGCGCCATGGGAATGATTTCTACCGGCAGCGCAAACTCGCCCAGCACGGCCACCTGTTTGCTGGCGTCGGCAATGCACACGAACTGACGCGCCACGGCAGCCACAATTTTTTCGCGCGTGAGCGCTCCGCCGCCACCCTTAATCATGTGAAAACCCGCGTCGATTTCATCGGCGCCGTCCACATACACAGGCAGCTCATCGACGTCATTGAGTTCATACAGCCCAATACCGTGTCGGGCCAGGCGCTGCGCTGAACGCTCAGAGCTGGCCACTGCACCTTTGATCTGTGTGGCAAAAGGGGCCAGCGCATCGATGAACAAATCGGCTGTCGAGCCCGTGCCCACGCCGATCACCGCGGTACGACCAAAATACGGCCGCACAAAGTTCAGCGCGGCTTGAGCCACTTCGCGTTTGAGCTCGTCTTGCGACTTCATCTTGATTCGGCGGCGCGAGCACGCTCGACGTAACTCTGGTACGCAGGGATAGCAACGGCAGCCACGATGCCCACCAAAACCACTGCGGGCAACACTGACCCGGTCATCCAGTGGTACCACCGGTTCGGTGGCGGCGGCGCGCCATAGGCGTTGCTGCCCTTACGCCCCGGCATGAACACGATGAGCAGAAAGAAAATCAAGTTCACCAGCGGAACCAGGCTCAGCAACCACAGCCAACCATTCCAGCCCAGGTCATGGCAACGCTTGATGAGTTGCAGCGTGCTGAACACAACAAAGACAAGTATCAGGGGCACCATCGCCAGCCAGGCAAGCCAACTCATACCCCCGGTTTGCTTGGCCCCTATCGCTGCAGCACCCGCCACCACGGCCATGCCCAACCACACTCCCAAATATGCGACCGAGTTGTAGGACAAGTACCGCAACCGGCCAATGCGGCCTTGGGCAGACCACAGCTTCACGGGTTGTGGTGCAACCGCATCGACGATATCGGCCACTTGGGCCTTGGGGGGTGCGAAAGGATTAGCAACTTCGCTCATTTGAGATCCTTCTACTTACGTGTTGGCGGCAAATCGGTGCACGCACCCTCGGCCACTTCTGCGGCCATACCCACCGATTCACCCAGCGTGGGATGCGGGTGAATGGTTTTGCCAATGTCGGTGGCATCGGCCCCCATCTCTACGGCCAGGGCTACTTCAGAGATGAGATCGCCGGCGTGCGTGCCGACAATGCCGCCACCGACTACACGATGCGTTTGCTCATCAAAGAGCAACTTGGTGAAGCCTTCATCGCGCGTGTTGGCAATGGCTCGTCCGCTGGCGGCCCAGGGGAACTTGCCCACTTTGACTTTGATGCCCTGCTTCTTGGCTTCGTCTTCCGTCAGGCCCACCCAGGCCACTTCAGGATCGGTGTAGGCCACGGAGGGAATCACACGTGCATCGAAGTAGCTCTTCTCGCCCGCAATGGCTTCGGCGGCCACATGGCCCTCGTGCACGGCTTTGTGCGCCAGCATGGGTTGGCCCACGATGTCACCAATGGCGTAGATGTGCGGCACGTTGGTGCGCATTTGGCTGTCGACGGCAATGAAGCCGCGGTCGCTCACGGCGATGCCGGCGTTCTCGGCGCCGATCTTCTTGCCGTTGGGCGTGCGGCCTACGGCTTGCAGGATGAAGTCATAGCGTTGCGGTTCGGCCGGTGCCCCCTCGCCATCAAACTTGACCCACAGGGCATCAGCCTTGGCTTCCACCGCCACGGTGCGCGTTTTGAGCATCACTTTGTCAAAGCGCTTTTCGTTGAATTTCTGCCAGACCTTCACGAGGTCACGGTCGGCGCCGGTCATGAGGGTGTCGAGCATTTCCACGACGTCGATGCGCGCGCCCAGCGTGGAGTACACCGTGGCCATTTCCAAACCGATGATGCCGCCGCCGATGACCAGCATGTTGCCGGGCACCTTGGGCAACTCCAACGCGCCGGTGGAATCGACAATGCGCGGATCGTTCGGCAGGAAAGGCAGGCGCACCGCGCTTGAACCCGCCGCGATGATGGCCTGCGCAAAACGCACCACTTGCTTGGCACCGCTTTTTTCTTGCCCGCTGCCGGTGGTGACTTCAACTTCCAAATGATGTGGGTCGATAAAGCGACCCAACCCACGCACCACGGTGACCTTGCGCGCCTTGGCCATACCGGCCAAGCCGCCGGTGAGCTTGCTCACCACCTTGGCCTTGTGTGCACGCAGTTTGTCCAGATTGACCACGGGCCGACCAAACTCAACGCCCAGGTCGGCCATGTGTGATGCCTCATCGACCACAGCGGCCACGTGCAGCAGCGCTTTGGAGGGAATGCAGCCCACGTTCAGGCACACGCCGCCCAGCGTGGCGTAGCGCTCCACCAGCACGACTTTCTTGCCTAGATCGGCCGCACGGAACGCCGCTGAATAACCGCCCGGGCCCGCGCCCAGCACCAGTACATCGCAATCGAGGTCGGCCGCACCGGCATAGGCGCCTGCGGCGATGGGTGCCGCCACGGGAGCAGGTGCCGCCTTGGGTGCGGCAGGGGGAGGCGCAGCGGCAGGCGCTGCCGGGCTGGTCGCAGCCGCAGCTGTAGCCGCCCCCGCCTCCACCACCAAAATCACATCGCCCTCATTGACCTTGTTGCCCACCTTCACGCGCAACTCGCGCACGGTGCCGGCCATGGAGGAAGGAATTTCCATCGAGGCTTTGTCGCTCTCCACGGTGATGAGCGATTGCTCTTTGGCAATCACATCGCCGGGCTTGACCAGCACTTCAATGACTTCAACGTTTTTGAAGTCGCCGATATCGGGGACTTTGATTTCCTGTGTGCTCATGCTTGTTGTTCCTGTGAGGTTTGCGCAGGGGCCTTGCGGCCTGCGCTTTCAATGGTTGAGGCGGCATGGCCCCAGGATTCGTTTTGGCTCAGATGAAACGAGCGCACCGGCAGCGCAGAGCTTTTGTCGAACTCCACGCCCGCACGCACGCCCAGCTCAGCCAGCTCGCGGGCGGAGTGGGGTTGCTCATAGGCGGCATAAAGGGCGCCCAGGGCAAAGTTGCGTCCTGAACCAATGCCCCAGAAGCGCTCAAAGGCAAAGACTTCGCGGTACGAATACACGCCATAGATGCCGCTGGGGTTGGCAATGACCGCGTTGATTTGCGAGGACTCGTAGGGGTCAGACTCTTCCTCCTTGGTGTTGAGGAAGTACTTGTCCTTGAGCACGCTGTGCAGCTTTTGAAACGTGGCAAACACCTGTTGCCGACTGGCCAAGCGACAGTCCTCGCCCAGACCGCGCAAGGCCTCGGCCACCACGGCAAAGTGCGCGGTGCTGCCGGCCAGGCCGATGTAGGACTCACCCACCGTGAAGATTTTCTCGTTCAGCTCATAGCCATGCGGCAGGCGTGTTTCGCCAAAGGTCACGAGCGCGTCGGACGCGATGGCGATCTGGCCCTGCTTTTTGACAACGACAAGGGTGGTCATGTCAGGCCCCACCCGCTCAGAGCATCACGCGGCGGAAGTCCGAGAGCAGGGAAGCCAGATAAGCGTTAAAGCGCGCGGCCGAGGCACCATCGACCACGCGGTGATCCCACGAGAGCGACAGCGGCAGCATCAGGCGCGGCGCAAATTGCTTGCCGTCCCACACCGGACGCATGCTGGAGCGGCACACGCCGAGGATCGCCACTTCGGGCGCGTTGATGATGGGCGTGAAGTACGTGCCACCAATGCCACCCAGGGACGAGATGCTGAAGGTGCCACCCTGCATGTCGGCAGGGCCGAGCTTGCCGTCGCGCGCTTTGGCAGCGAGGGCGCTGGTTTCAGCGGCAATGTCGAAGATGCCTTTTTTATCGGCGTCTTTGATGACGGGCACCACCAAGCCATTGGGTGTGTCAGCCGCAAAACCGATGTGCCAGTAGTTCTTGCGAATGATGGCGTCGTTGGTCGCGGGGTCGATGGAAGCGTTGAAGTCAGGGAACTTCTTGAGCGCGGCCACGCAGGCCTTAATGAGGAAGGCCAGCATGGTGAGTTTGGCGCCCGACTTGGCGTTCTCGGCATTGAGTTGCACGCGGAAGGCTTCGAGGTCGGTGATGTCGGCATCGTCGTGATTGGTGACGTGCGGAATGACCATGGCATTGCGCGTGAGCGCGGGGCCGGAGATCTTGCGAATGCGCGACATC
>WBZQ01002005.1_pt1 | contig 13539 bp, 14 predicted proteins | sample 5204251 | NCBI WGS metagenome assembly WBZQ01 (sample SAMN12412402, study PRJNA552823) | activated sludge metagenome | isolation source: activated sludge from nitrification reactor of wastewater treatment plant... | place: USA: Virginia | collected 2017-09 | reverse complement strand
AATGCCTTCCCACTAATTCCCTGTATTTCTTTTGGTAGGCGGAACAGGGATCGAACCTGTGACCTCTGCCTTGTAAGGGCAGCGCTCTCCCAATTGAGCTATCCGCCCGATTTTTCTCATTCTCGGCAGATCTTTTGGATGCTATCAACTCCACTTAGCAGTGTCAACCAGGAATCATGCATTATTCTTGCAAGATTTTCTCACCAGCCACTTGCTCGACGGCATCATCCGCGTTTGCCGTTCCGCGCGCCTTCCGCACGTCGCCTCCACGCCCCGATGTGTTGCGCGGGAAACACGCACTGTGGACTTTTTTCAACTGTGCCGCATCCACGTGCGTATAAATTTGCGTCGTCGCGATGTCGGCGTGCCCCAGCATGGCCTGCACCGATCGCAAGTCGGCGCCGCCTTGCAACACATGCGTGGCGAACGAATGCCGAAGCATGTGCGGCGAAGGCAGCCGCGAGATGCCGGCTCGCTGCGCGCGGAGGCGAAGCAGCTTCCAGAACCCCTGCCGGGTGAGCGGCGTACCACGGCGCGACACAAAGACAAAGCGGGAAGATCGCTGCTTTAATAACACCGGACGAACATGCAGCAAATACGCCTGCAGCTCCGCGACTGCCGGCCGCCCGATCGGCACCACGCGTTGCTTGTCTCCTTTGCCGGTAATGCCGAGATATCCAATCTCCAGGTTGCACTGATCAATCTTCAATCCGATGAGTTCCGACACGCGCAGACCGGCAGCATACAACACCTCGACCATGGCGCGATCGCGCTGATCTTCCGGCAATGGGCCGGCTGGCAAGGCCAACAGTCCCGTGACCTCTTCCACGCTCAACGTTTTCGGCAAACGGCGAGCCCGCGTGGTACTGCGGAGACTCACCGTCGGATTGGCAGAGACCATCCCTTCTTGCTTGAGAAACCGGAACAAGCTGCGAAGGGCTGCGAGTGCACGCGCGCGGGAAGCCGGTGCAAGGCCGGATCGATGCAGATGATCGAGAAACCCGGAAAGAAACGGCGGAGACACGTCCCGCGCCTCAAACAACCTGTGATCCTGAAGGTACTGCTGGAAGGTCGCGACATCCCGCTGGTAGGCCAACAACGTATTGCGGGATAGTCCGCGCGCGATTCGCAGGTGGCTCCAATACCGCTCGATCACGGAATCCAGCGGCAGCGAATTCACGGCGCGCATCGGCCTTCCTGCGGCATCACCGCTCACCCAATACTCCTTCAATGGCGACGACGGAACTCATGCCGCTTCGACTATAACCAAGCCCTCTCATGAACACAACGCAACGACTGTTGAGTTACCTTGACACCCCCGCACCTGTTTCCTATAGTAGCCCCCATCGCGGCGAGAGCGTTCGCCATGCACAGGAGTCAATGGTTTCTCGATCAGTATTTTGCGCCCCGCATGTCCGCGCGTGCAGCGTCGCCCTCGCGGTGGCGCTCCTCGCAAGCCTTGGCACGCTCGGCCAGGCTACTGCCGCCTCCAAGACACCCGCTCCTTCCCGACCCGCTCCGGCAAAGTCCGCGGCTGCAACTGCACAATCGGCGCTAGACCAAGCCAAACGCCTCATCGACGCGGAACAGCCCGAAGCCGCCGCCGTCATGCTCCGTCGCTTCATCGAAAGCGGCCCGGCGCCGGACCTCATTGATGACGCCTACCTCCTGATGGCTGCCGCCATGTTCGGCATGAAGGAACAGGCCGAGACCATCCGCTACATCAATCAGCTCCTCGGTGAATTTCCCAACTCCGAGCTCGTCGATCGCGCCAAGCTGCTCCTTGCCAAGACCCACGCACGAGCTGGGAGTCTCGACCTGGCGCTGCCGCTCCTCTCGGAAGTCCGCAGCCTGTCGACCGACCCGGCCGTGAAACGGGATGCCCTGCGACTCACCGGTGAGTTCCAGGTGCAAAAAAAGGATTTTCTGCGGGCCATCCAGGCCTGGCTGGATGAGCTCCCGCTGGACACCGGAGATCAGGCACAGGACACAGAAGGCCAGATTCGTGAACTGGTTAATGAGAAACTCGATGCCCCAACGCTCGTGCGCGTTCGGGACGCCTTCCCAAAAGCATTCCCCGGCGACCTGGCCTCCATCAAGCTGATCGAACTCCACACCGCGTCGGGGGAAGATCACTTGGTCGAGCGGGATCTGCGGCTCTTCCTGGGCCGGTTCCCCAACCATCCCTATGCGGCAAAAGCTGCCGAGCTTCAGGCTGTGGTGCGGACCAAATTCAAATCGCATCCCTATTCCATTGCTGCGATCTTCCCCATGTCCGGCAAACTGGCGCCCTTCGGCACCGAAGTCTTGAACGGGATTCAGCTCGCACTGGAACGACCGAAGGATGGTGGTGATAGCCCGTCGATCGGCCTGATCGTCAAGGATACGGAGGCGGACCGCGCGGCCTTCCTCGACGAACTCTCTAACGTGCTCTCCGATGATCGACCGCTGGCCGTGATCGGCCCCCTGCTGTCGAAGAATCTTCCCGTGATGGCGGAAATGGCCGAGCGCACCCATGTCCCGCTCATCACCCCCAGCGCGACCGTCCCGAACCTGCGACGATTCGGCAGCTACGTCTTCAGCACCGCCCTTACGTATGGGCACCAAGCCAAACGTGTGGCGGAGTATGCCGTCAAGGAGCACCAGTTCAAACGGTTTGCCATTCTCTATCCCGACACCGCATACGGCCGCGAACTGGCCCGACTGTTCGCCCAGGAGATCCGGCAACAGGATGGAGAACTCATCGCAAGCGAGCCCTACAAAGAAGGCGACAACGATTTTCGTGCCGTGATCGGCAAACTCAAAGCCGAAGATTTGAAAAAGTATGGCGTGGAAGTGCAGGTCGATAACGATCCGGCCAAAACCGGGATCCGGCAGGGAGGCAAGAAAGGGAAGCGCCTGCTCTACTCACCGGGGTTTGATGCCGTCTTCATCCCGGGACGTTCGCTGGATGTCGGACTGCTGGCCGCGCAATTGGCGTTTTATGATATCGCCGTCCCGCTGCTTGGGGCCAACGGATGGAACACGCCTGACTTCGCGCGCGTCGCCGATCGAAGCGTCGAGGGCGGTGTCTTTGCCGACGGGTTTTTCATCGACAGCGCCAGCCCGGTCGTGCAGGAATTCGTGGAACGCTATCGCAAGCGATTTCAGGCCACGCCCTCACTCTTCGCCGCACAAGGATATGATGCCGCACGCTTGGCCGTGGAAGCCATCCGGCGAGGCGCGACAACCGGCGAGGCCGTACGAGACTATTTGATGATGCAGCATGACCTGCCGACCTTGAGCGGCCCCAGCGGGTTCAATCCCGACGGGACCCTCAATCGCCACGTCTTTCTCATCCAAGTGAAACAGGGCAAGTTCGTCCCCCTGGACTAACGAACTCCGCACCACACACGAGACAGGAACACGGCGTGCTTGCCATCCGGCCAGCGCGCGCACACGGGAGTATGGGTATGACAACGAGTCGAAAGCGGGTACTGAGCGGAATGCAGGCCAGCGGTCTGCTGCATCTCGGCAACTGGTTGGGGGCACTGGAAAACTGGAACGCGCTGCAAGCGCAATACGACTGTTTTTTCTTTGTGGCGGACTGGCATGCCTTGTCGTCCAACTACGCCGACACCAGCCGCATTCGTGAATACGTGCGGGAGATGCTGATTGATTGGCTCGCGGCGGGCATCGATCCACAACGCGCCACCGTCTTCATTCAATCGCAGGTCCCGGACCACGCGGTCCTCCACCTGCTGTTTTCCATGATGATCCCCGTGTCCTGGCTGGAACGGAACCCGACCTACAAAGAAAAGCAGGAAGAAATTAAAGAGCGCGACCTCAGCACCTATGGGTTCCTCGGCTACCCCGTACTGCAGGCGGCGGACATTCTGCTCTACAAGCCGGATTTCGTCCCCGTCGGCAAAGACCAATTACCGCACCTCGAACTCACCCGCGAACTTGCACGACGCTTCAACGGTTTATACCGGCCCGTGTTCCCCGAACCGCAGGAACACCTGACCAAGTTCCCGAAGGTGTTGGGCACCGACGGGCGCAAGATGAGTAAGAGCTACGGCAACGCCATCAATCTTTCCGATACGGAACCCGTGGTCCGGCAGAAGATCAAAACTATGATCACCGACCCTGCCCGTGTGCGTCGACACGATCCAGGCAATCCGGATGTGTGCCCGGTCTTCGATTTCCATAAAATCTTTTCGCCGCTACCGGTGATCGACCAGGTCAACCAGGATTGCCGCAAGGCCGCGATTGGCTGCATCGACTGCAAGAAACTCGTCGCTGACCGGGTCGTGGAGCGTCTCGCGCCCATGTGGGACGTCCGCGCGACATTGACCCAACAGCCGGGACGCCTCGACGACATCGTGGAAGACGGGCGCCGTCGCGCGACTGCCGTTTCCTCGCAGACGATGGCCGAAGTACGCGATGCCATGAAGATCTAATCTCGCCCATTTCCCGCACGCGAACCAGACAAGCCCCGCGCACGGCCATCCTGCCGTCTGCTCCCCGGCCTTTCCCCAAGACAGGGCGCCGCACTGCCGATGCGGCCGGTGATCGAATGGGTATGCCTCATCGACATCCTGAGGCAGAGTGGCAAGGGGACAGGAAGATGGTGCGTGGCAGGATTGCGGCTAGGCCGGCTTCGCGAGCTTGCGCCAGACATCCGTCAATTGGCGTTGGACCGGCACACGGATTTTCGTGATGGACAGCCCAAATTCATTTGGTTGGCACCACCGTACTGTGGCTGCATCAATCAGAATTGGGTTGGCGCTATCTCCGGGAAAAATACACAACTCCACTTCGGCACCCACGGTGACCGGTACGGCACTGAGGATTCGACACCCGCCTGGCGAGAGATCGGTGAGATCGCCATCCCCGGCCAGCATCTTGCCTTTCATGGAGAAATGACTGCGAAACTGCACACGCACGCGCTCATGCTTGCGTTGATTTTTCATCGTGAGGTCGCCTCCGTGCCAGGCACCAAGCGGGTTACTGCGTATTCCCCGTACGATAGGACAGAACCTGCCAAAAGGCCAGCACTGCCTGTTTCTTCGCGACGCAGGCCTGCGGTCCGCACTGTTCCTCATTCGCCGCATCAAGCGGGTTACAGCGTCTGCGGTTTCGGTTCATGAGACGGCGTGCCGGCCGACTCCAGCAAATCCCGGCTCACGACAATCGGCGCATGAAAGTGAATCGCCAGCGCGATGGAGTCCGATGAACGGCTGTCGAACACCTTCTCCTGCCCTTGAAAGGCCACCGTCAAACTCCCGTAGAAGGTGCCTGATTTCAGGGTAATGACCGTGCGGACGACTCGCCCACCCAAAGCCTCGAGGATGGTGTGCATGAGGTCATGCGAAAGAGGACGGGGCAGCTGCTCGCCGGCCAGCACCGCCTGAATCGAGGCGGCCACAGTGTGGTCCACGAACACGGGAATGGTCTTCCCGTCCGCTGAGAGCAACACGACGGGGCCATGATCGGACAACCCGACCCGCACCTCACTGATTGTCACGGGGGGAGACCCGCCAGCCTCTTCGGCGAGCGCAGAGAGATCACCGGCAGCTAGGGTCAGCATCGGGAGGCACAGTGCGGCCACCAACCAACGTCGTGCGATCGCGATCATGGTTTCCTCCTCTCATGAACATGGAGGCCCACTCACCGGACACGTCTGACAGACCAAGCCTTCCGCTCCAGAGCGGCCGCCAGACGCTCTCGCTTGCTGACAAACCAATGCCTGCGGTCAGGCTCGCACAAAAGAATTGTGCTCCCGTTCCACACCGATTTCCGTTTCCGCTCCATGCCCCGTGACCACGGCGGTTTGTTCATCAAGCGTATACAGCCGCTCACGGATTGAGTGTTCGATGGCCTCGAAATCGCCGCCCCACAAATCGGTGCGGCCGATGCTGCCGCGAAATAGCGTATCGCCGGCTACGAGGAGCTGTGCGGTCGGAAAATGAAAACACATAGAGCCGGGCGTGTGGCCGGGAGTGTGCAAGGCCACCCCCTCCAGTTGCCCGATCGTCACCCTTTCCTCATCGGTAAGCCAATGATCCGGCGGCGGGGCAGGCACATAGGGCACGCCGAACATGCGGCACTGAGTCTCCAGGATGTCCCACAGAGGACGGTCCTCCGGATGCAGGCAGAGCCTCGCCCCTGTAGCTTGCTTCATGGCCCCCGATGCAAGGAAGTGATCGAAGTGCGCGTGGGTGTGCAGGATGCTCACCACGGTCAAGCCCAAGGCCTGCACTTCCCGCAGAATCCGTTCGGGCGCTCCACCTGGATCGACCACGACCGCGTGCTTGGTGACGGGATCCCCAATGATCGAACAGTTACACCCGAGCGGGGGAACCGAGAATGTTTTGCGAATCATGCACGCTCCTCATGACCATCCAGCGACATCGACACACAACACCGGGGATCACTCTCGCCCGCCAGGCCCCTTCTGTTCAGGACGAGACACCCACACCACCTCCGTGTCATAGAGCTCCCAGGCTTTCTGACGCCAGACGCACCAGAAGAGAAACCCCGCGCCAGTTCCATCGGGGCGCGGGTTGGCGACATACAACAACGCCTGATCTCCCCGCACGGTATACCCCACACGTGAAAACGCCAGGCGATCGATGATGTCAGGAACAGCCCGTTCCTCTTGCACCCGCTGCGCAGCCGGCAGCGCCAGCAGAGCCGTCTCAGCATCCGGTCCGCCCTCGCCGGAGACAAACCGGTAACGCACGCCAAACCCGAATCGCGTCTCTAGTCGGGAAGCCTGTTGAGTCTTCGCGACAAAATCACGAATCAGATCCTGCGGCAACCGATTGTCGAAGAAATCCTGTTCGGCAAACCAGGCTGCGGTGGGCAAACGCGGCTCGTCCGGATGCAGGTGCGTCACCGTCATCCGCTCGATGACCACCAATTTCGTCTGGGATGTCAGAAATTTGTCCTCGACTACAAGGTCATACAGCGTGTAGTCCTCGACCGGCACGAATTCCGGCAACTGAGGCATGCTCGCGGCCGACACGCGTGCCGGCGGCACCAGCATCAGACTCAAGAGAAGAACCGCTACAGACCAGATCGCCATGACACAGAATAGCCGCTCCGTTCGCGATGGGTCAAACCGGCGAGAATGTGAATGAAGATGGACAGGGGGGGCCAAACTCTGGTAATGGTCTGACTGTCATACCTCAAACTATGATCAAAGCCCCCCAGCGATCGCTCGCTCCTCTACTCGGCCTCGCGGTACTATCGTGGTGCGCCGGTTGCGCTCCGGACGAGTCTCCGTTTCGCCAGGAAAATGAAAGTCTGCGCAAGCAACTGGCCAAGCAGGAGTCGCTCCTCAATTCGCTGCAGGACGGGAACAAGGTCATGCAGCAGCAGATCGACCTGCTGAACCAGGAGCTCCGCGACGCCAAGAAGCAAGCCGAACACGCCCAGGTGGAGGCAAAGACGCTGCAGACGGAAGCCAAAGCACTCGGCACCCGACTCGACGCGCAACTCGCCGAATCAAAAAAGCTGTCGGGCGAAATTCAGCGCACCGCCGCCAAAGCCGCCCAACTCACAGACAGTATCCGGGTGGAAGACAAGGGCGCGCAGGTTGAAGATCTCCCCCGCCCCCTGCTGGCCGTCGGGAAAGCGGCTGAAGAGGCATTGGCCCGCAATGGCTACCGGGTGAGAGTCACAGTGAAGACCGAGCAACGAGCCGTCTTCGTCACGGAACGGAAGATTTCGACCCCGAGCTCGCTGGAAACCGCGGGCTCGCGTAACCAGTACGTGGTCTCGCTCCAGGCGCTGCCCTCCAATGTCACCCGCTTGAGCGTGAAAGCCGATTTTGAACGTGTGGTGCAAGGTGGGCGGGTGCTCGCGGTTGATGCCGAAGAAATCGCCGAGATCGAGCGCCGGCTCATTGCCGAAATCGGCAAATCCGTCGCCGCCCCGCCGAGTAAATCCTGATGTCTGCCCCAGTCCGTCTATCGGGAATCACAGCGATTCCCGGCTGTCTCAGCCTTGTGCTCCTGACCGTTGCCCTGGCCTGGCCGCACCCCGCCGAGTCGTTCGCCGCCCGTCAGCCAACGCCCGCCCCCACACCGGAACTGGCCAAACATCTGACAGCCATCGCCGGTATCACGATTGCGTCGCCGGCGATTCGCATTCCCGAAGGGCCGTTTCTCCTGGGGAGCGTCCGGGTGGATGACGATCCGTACGGGATGGGAACGCAGTTCGACGATACGGAACTCCCGCAGCATCGCGTGTGGCTGGATGCCTATGAGATCGACCGCGATGAAGTCAGCCTCAGCGAATATCTCGTCTATCTCCAGGGCCGGAAACTGCATCCATCCAAGGAGCTCCAGCACTTGATCTGGCACGTCATCACCGTGCACTCCGTCAGCGATGACACGCTGGCTCAGTGGCCGGCCCTGTATGTGACCTGGAAAGAAGCAGACAGCCTGTGCCGATCAGTGGGCAAGCGCCTTCCGACCGAAGCCGAATGGGAAAAGGCCGCGCGCGGGCCTGACGGGAACCGGTTTCCCTGGGGAGACACCCTCCCCGACAACTCGCTGGCCATGTTCGGCCAACATCACGTGCATGAGATTCCGATTCTTGCGCCGGTGAGCAGTGGTGAGGCGGGGAAAAGCTACTACGGCCTCCATCACATGGCAGGGAACGTCGCCGAGTGGGTCAACGACTGGTTCGGTTTCGACTACTATGCCTATATGCCGGAGCGGAACCCTCCCGGTCCGACCAGCGGCCGCTATAAGAGCCTCCGCGGTGGATCGTGGAAAAGCCGTCCCATCATGCTCCGAACGGCCACACGCAGCGGCGCACCCGCAGATCAACGGTCGGCCACGGTCGGCTTTCGCTGTGCCAAATCAGCACCTGCCCCTGTCGCGCCATAGTAGGCCACGCCGCCGGCAAACGTCCGCGCCAGACACAACTCGGCAACCGCCAGGCATTCCAACCCGAAAGGCAGATATCCCGCATACCCGAGCAGCGGCATGTGGAACAACGTGATTCCCTGCACGAAGGGCACCGCGTATTCCCAATGGGCTAGACTGTAGACATTCCACATCTCCCAGAAGAACCCGCAGATCAGCGCCGACAGCGCCGCGATCCACACCGTCCGCCAATCGCCATGCGCCGTCTCACTGAACATGGTGAGGTCGCCACGGAGCACCTGCAGGGACGAGATCAGAAGCAGCGGCGCGACCCAAACTAACGGAAACAGATAGTCAGGCCACACACCGATCCCGACCAGGCCGCTCGCCGCGATGCAGAACACCACCCAGCCCCACGTCTTTCGATGCAGGAATAGCACGCAGACACCCCGTTCGAGTCCCGCCGAGCATCGAGGATAGGACGTCAACCACTCGGCCGTGCCGAGTACAGCGGGCAGTACCGTGGAGAAGGGCAACGTAGCCTGCAATACGTAGGCGCCTGCGCATAACTCCCCGCCGCCGATGTAATACCAGTTCTGGACGAAACGATTCAGATATTCGAAGAACCACCAAAAGCCGGCACTAATCAGAAAGAGCGAGAGCACGTCGCGCGGACGATCCAGCAACATGCACCGGCCGACACGGCGGAACGTCAGCGCATTCACCAGCACGATATAGCCGAGCCAGAGGGGGAAGAACGTGTAGGCCTGGAACGGCTGCATCCACTCGAACCTGCTCCAAGCCAGCACCCACAGCATCAGCGTCCAGATGACCGCTCCCCACCCCCACCAGGGAAATGCCACGACGGGGGTCGGCCGCTCGGGAGGTGTCGCCCGCAGAACACGCAGCACGCAGGGGCCCAAGACACAGCCAATGAGCACCAACAAGCCGAGGGTGACCGGCCAGGAGAATGGCGCATGCACAACATGTCGGGTCATCGGGGGCCATTCGAGATACGGCGCGAGAGGCTTACCCGCCAGCCACAGGCCTAGCAGAGGCAGACCGAGGCTAAGCGGGAGCGCATACAAGAGGATGGCTGACCGCGCATGCATCCGGAACTTCTCCCCGCGCGCGAAGCATCACGCATTGGTCTACGATGGTGATGGAATGAATCCTACCCCCTGTGCACATCTGACACAACGGTCATTCCTTGATGAATTCAGCCTTCGTTTGAGAACGGGGCTATGATAGGTTGAGCGCAGAAGGAGTTCCCTATCGTCATGTACCGACCACTGGCAAGCGCGTTCATCATCGTGACACTCTCGGCCGCAGGGCTACTGCTTGCCCCGACCTGGTCACTGAGCCAAGGCGGAGGTGGACAAGTCACCGTGACGCCGACCCCTGACAAAGTGATCGCCTGGTCGGCGGCAGGCGGCGGAGTGGAGGAATCGTTGCAGCCAGGCGAATCTCTCGTGACGGCCGGCTCGCGCGGACATACCGGATTCGCCCACACGTCATCTCGCTTGTTGGGATTTTCTGCCGGCCTCCGGCAGTGGCGGGAAGTACGCCTGGGAGTCGATGAACGCGTGGGCCACTACCAGCTGCAACCGTTCCTGATCCTGGCCCACACGAATCAGCAGGTGCACGGGTTTCAAGAAACGCGCGGCCACTGGACGAGCATGGCGCTCGGCCCGAACGAAACCGTGTCCCAACTGCGCGGCCAGGGACACGTGGCAGTCGCCATTACCAACGAACGTGCACTGGGATTCTCCACCTACACCGGCGGGTTTTTTGATATTGCCTGGACGCCGCAGGAACGCGTGTTATCCGTCGACGGAGGGCAGAACGCCATGGTCGTCCGCACGTCCGCACGCACGGTCATTTTCAAATCTCAATCCACCGGCTGGACCGAGGTCCGGTAACGCCAGCCTTTCGCCCGGGACACCGGCCTACATTCGCCCTTCGTCGAGCTCGATCGCATCGACCCACGTCGAAGCCGGCGGCAACGCTGTCACCGGCACGCCACGCTTCGTCGCAATCTCTTGCAGGCGCCCCTGATACCGCTGCCGAGTCGCGTCGTCCTTCGGACCGCTCGATAAAATCCCTTGAGACCATTGCGCGATGTCCTGATCAGACAGCGTGCGGCCATTTGTCTTCACCCAAGCCAACAACTCCTCATCACTTCCGCCGGTCAACACACGTTGCTCGAACGCTTTCGGATCAATCTGCAGGAAGTCGATGAGATACTTATCGAACCCGACCGTGAGGTAATTGTAGTCTTGAATCTGCCCCGCATGGCGAAGCTTGATCTTGTCGATCAACCGACCCAAGTGAGCAATACCCCCGAGAAGCACTTTCGGACTGCGTGGATACGTCGTCATGGCACCATCCTCCGGAAACTGATTGTGTAGGTGGTAGGAAAAAGGATGCCGCCGTGACAGTGGTCATCACGGCGGCTGGACATGGACCTGCTCGGACGACAGGCAGTCAGCCCAAAGGCAACTGCCCGGACCGTCGAAGTTATCGTGGAGCTTAGGGAGCTTTCTTTTCAGTGGCGTCTGTCGCCTCGCCCTTCTCAACTTTGAGAATCGTGACATCGAACGTCAACGTCTTTCCCGCCAGCGGATGATTGAGATCGATCAGGACCTTCTTATCATTCACTTCGAGGACCTTCACCAACCGGTTATCCGAGGCCTGCAAGATGTCCCCGACTTTGACATCCTTGGGCAGTTTCTCCTTATCGACGCTTTGCTTCAGCTTATTATTATAGGGACCATAGGCGTCCTGCGCCGAGACATCGATGCGTCGCTTCTGTCCGGCCTTCATGCCTTCGAGCGCCTTCTCAAGGCCGGGGACGATTTCATGCGCTCCTTGCACGAAGGTAATCGGCTCCTGGCCGACATTGGAATCAGCCACGCTCTTGTCCGGCAGTGTCAGGATATATTCCAGCGACACTTTCACCCCGTCGGCAATGACGAGATCATTTTGGGCGAAGGCCCCCTCGCCGAACGCCGAACAAGCGGCGATCAGCATGCCCAATAGCACATTCCGTGTCCCTTTCATCAACGCACCCTCCTCAATCAGGCCGGACCGGCGCTTCCTGCCTGGCCATGCGGTTCTTCAGCTGTTGCCGTGGCGCGGTGCGGCCGGTCGGTTGGACCGCCAACCTCGACGACCCTGCCCGCCTCGCGAATCCTGCGGCAGCGCATTCGGCCGATCTCCCGAACGACGCGGCCGACCATCACGGCCACGGCCGTCGCGCCTCACCTGATGGTTGGCCTCCGGCTCATGGGCTGGAGGAGGTAAGGCCGCCAATGTCGGCAACGACAAGCGCTTCGTTTGAATGCGTAAGCGACGCACCATGGCTAAATATTCATGCTCCTCCTGCGGAGAGAGAATCAAGAGGGTCGCCCCGGATCGATCAGCCCGCCCCGTTCGACCGGTACGATGGACGTACGAGGTCGGGTTGCCGGGCAATTCGTAATGAATGACCTGCGAGACCGTCGGCACATCCAACCCGCGTGCGGCCACATCGGTCGCCACCAACGAGCGCAACCGCCCGGAACGGAACGCCGTCAGCGTTCGCTCGCGCTGAGACTGCGAATGGTTCCCTGTGATGGCCCCCACCGAGGCCGGCTCACCGCCAAGACGCGCGGCCAGCCGTTTCACCTTGTATTTCTGATCGCAAAACACCATCGACTGGTCACCGTCTTCGGACGCCTGCAGCAAGGTGTGAATCAGCTGGACCCGCGAAGCTTCGCTGGGCACCACATAATAGGCATGGGTGATTTTGGTCGGACTATTCACCCCAGGATCGACGGCCGTGCGGGCCGGGTTCTTCAACATCGATTCTGCGAGCGAGAGAATTTCCGGCGAGAACGTCGCGGAAAACAGCATGGTCTGTCGCTGCGAGGGAAGCAGCTGAAGAATGCGTTGAATGTCACGCAAAAATCCTCGGTCTAACATCTGATCGGCTTCGTCCATCACGACATACTCGATGCCGCGCAGATCCAAATGGCGCGTGCCGGCCACATCCAACAGGCGCCCCGGCGTGCCGATCACGATCAAGGGCGGCTGGCGCAGGGCCCGGTAATGCCGTTCAATCGGAACGCCGCCATAGACGGCCAACGAAGTCACCGACGGCGGTGCATATTTACGGAGCTCCATCTCGATCTGGAGAGCCAGCTCACGCGTGGGCGCCAGCACCAGTGCTCGCGGCGACCGTGACGACCCGGCCTGCGCGGACGCATGGCCTGCAGGCTTCCAATTTTCTTTGACGGCCCGTTCGATCAAGGGGATCAGAAACGCGAGTGTTTTTCCGCTTCCCGTCTTCGCCTGGGCTAACAGGTCGCGCCCCTCCAAGGCCAGCGGAATCGCGGCCTGTTGAATGGGAGTCGGCGCGGTAAACCCGGCCTGCTGTAAACGATCAGCGAGAAACGACGTAAGAGACAATTCGGCAAACGATGCCATGTAACACAACTCCTAAATCTCTATCTTGGGAAAACAGGGGCAGACAACCTGGATGGCCCTGCAGACCAGAGAGAGGACAATACGGTGAGAAAAACGCAGGGGCCGCCGTGCCGGCAGCCCCTGAATAGGTGTATACACACAAACGCAGGTTAGTGCCGGCCCCCGCCCATTCCACGTCCTCCGCCACCGGAGCGCGGCTCCTGCG
>WBZQ01002004.1_pt1 | contig 13547 bp, 7 predicted proteins | sample 5204251 | NCBI WGS metagenome assembly WBZQ01 (sample SAMN12412402, study PRJNA552823) | activated sludge metagenome | isolation source: activated sludge from nitrification reactor of wastewater treatment plant... | place: USA: Virginia | collected 2017-09 | reverse complement strand
CTGCCGGCCTTCTCGATGAGGATGCGGGCCAGCAGGCGGCCGATGCGGCCGAAGCCATAGAGCACGATGTCCTGGGGCTCGTCCAGGATGGGGCTGCTGCCGGTGTGGACGCTGGCCAGCTCCCGGCGGACATACTCGTCCGCCGACAGGCCGCCGCCCTCGGTGGTGAAGTGGAAGGTCAGCTTGCCCAGGTCGATGCGCGCGGGCGCCAGGTCCAGCTTGCAGATCGCCTTGAGGAGGGGAAAGGAATCCACCACGGACAGCTCGTTGTCGAGGATCTGCCGGGCGAAGCGGTGGGCCTTGAGGATGTCGATGGCCGTGCTGTTGACAAGGGAGCGGCCGTAGACGCTCACCACGATGTTCTTGTCCCGGTAGAGGCTGCCGAGGATGGGCAGCATGCGCTCCGCCGTCGCTTCCTGGGCCTGCCAGTCCTTGAGGTAGCTGTCCTGCTTGGAGGTGTTCATGATGGGCGCTCTCCGGGTGGCCATTCAGCTGTCTGAACCGCGATTCAAGCCAAACATCCATTTTGACCTGGGGTGGAGGGGGGGACAAGGAAAGGTCTCCAAGCGGATCCCGGTCAACACCAGCGGTCGGGCAGGCCGGATGGGAGATCCTGGTGTCTCCGACAAGGATGTGTGCGATGGTTCACGACAGAAAATGGGCACTGGATGGCGCCGGTCGTTCCACTCGAAGATGACCAATTCATGCGGTATGATCGGCCAGGAAAATTACCTCGAAATGCAATCGATCTCTCAATCATTGCGTTTGGAGAAGGCGCTCCTCGAACCGAGAAGTCGCACGATGGCCGAAGAACAGGTGTTGTCGTTACTGCTTTCTACGACAATTCCGCAAACCACTTGGTCGCAAAATCTCTAGTTAGGTCGCAGACGATGACAGCTGCTGAACTAAACCTTCACGTCAACTTGGATGGTTTGCCAAGTCGAATGCAAGGTGTACTCAAAGCTGCGACCAACCTAGTCGCCATCGGGCTTAACTCTACGACCTCTATAACTCCCGAATCGTTCGTCATTCCTGATTTACCCATGCATCATCGATATGATTCCAATAATCAATGGACTCTTGATGCGGCCAAATCGATATGGGAATACTGGATCCTGAGAAATGGATTCCGCGATATCGCAGAAGCCACAAGCGGGTTGCTAGAAGAAATTCAAAGAGTCCTTTCCTACTGGCAATTGTCGTTTCTCCAGTCCGAGCGGGGAGAACTACTGGGTGATGATTGGAATGAATTAGTAGTCAAGAAAGGGCGTCAATTCCATAAACGCACTCTTCCACAAAAAATCGAATTCTTCGAAAAACAATATCAGTTCTCGGTCGATCTCGACCTTCTAAGGCAGGTGCTTTCGATCAATGCCGCTAGGAACTGCTTTGTTCATCGTGGCGGCGTAGTTGCAGCGGAAGATGCAGGGTTTTCTGGCGTTCTTGATCTGGAATGGAGTGCTCTTGTTGCCTTAGCCATTGTTGATGGCAAGGAGCAGGAGGTTCACCCTCCTCAAATTTTCGAGGGTGGCACTAAGATCGGGGTGGCTACCCGGCCTCGTTCTAAACGGGTCCCAATCGTGGAATCATTGGAGGTTAATGCAACGGAGTTCGCGCAGATGGGTTGGACTCTCTATATTTTTTCGCAATCCTGCGCCCATCGGCTTGAGTCCTATGGTCGAGAGCGCGGCATCGAGTTCAACCTCACGGCGATCTAACCCTCCGCTCATGTCGGACCCCGCCTGCATTGTCATCCGTTCTTTTTCTTCATCCGTCTTCCTCGGCTTCGTTCGGTGCCTCGGTATAGGCGGGGCCGGTTAGCTGCTTTCGATGGGCGCGATTGGTCAGCCATCTACAATAGTACTGAAATCGAAATAATCTCTCGGCTTTAGGTTTCACATGCCCAGGAGGAAAATTTATGCAGTGTTCAAAATGTAAAAAAGAAATTTCCGGTCTGGAGTGGAATGAGCGACCCGAGAAAATTTGCAGGTCATGTGCCGGTGTCGCTGAGGCTGGGCCCAGTCAATCGCAACCCAGCCTAATAACGACGCCTGAATCGCATAGTCCGATTTCGAATCCCCAGCCCGTTATGGGGCAAGTCAAAATTATTGATTTTGATATGCCCTTTGGATCCATGGTTTCGTTTATGATTAAGTGGGCAATTGCATCTATTCCTGCTTTTATAATTCTATTCATTCTTTGGTTTATTGTGAGCACCGTTTTGCTTGGAATCTTTAAGGGTTAATGTTTCGGATATTGCCAAACCCTCCGCTCAAGTCGGACCGCGCCTGCATCGCCCTCCGCTCGATCTTCTTTCCCCTTCCTCGGATTCGTTCAGCGCTTCGGTGTAGACGGGTCCGGATTGCATCTTTCGCAAGTAATCCAATCAACTTGGATCCTCACCAGGCCAAGCCTAGCCAAGATCCATCTGATCGAAGAGGCCGGGGGGTGGAACCTCCGCCGCCCTGACGCCTCCGGAACTCACCTGATCACCCCGAACCAACGCCCCCGCCCGAACCCCCAGCAGGCGCAGCTTGCGTCCCAGGTCGACGCGCTTGAGGCAGGTGCGGGCGGCTTCGCGCAGTTGATCGGCATGGGCGATGGGGGCGGGCAGGGTCTGGTCGCGGGTGACGATCTTGAAGTCCTCGAAGCGGAGCTTGATCCCGAGGCTGCCGGCCCGGAGGCCCTTGCGGGCCAGGTCTTGGGCCAGCCGCTCGCAGAGGTCCAGGAGGATCTTCGACAGCGCTTCCCGATCCGACTTCACGTGCAGGTCCCGCTCGAAGGTGGTCTCGCGGCTGATGGACTTGGGCTCCCGCGCCAGCGTCAGGGGCCGCTCGTCGCGGCCATGGGCGGCCTCGTGCAGCCAGGCGCCGTAGCTCCGCCCGAACTGCTCCACCAGCCAGGTCGGCTCGGCCTGGGCCAGCTCCCCGATGGTGCGCAGGTGGAGGCCTTCGAGCTTGGCGGCGGCCTTGGGTCCGATGCCGTTGATGGCGCGGCAGGGCAGGGGCCAGATGCGGGCGGGAATGTCCTCCAGGCCCAGGATGGTGAGGCCATCGGGCTTCTCCAGCTCCGAGGCCAGCTTGGAGAGCAGCTTGTTGGGCGTGATGCCGATGGAACAGCTGAGCCCCGTGGCCTGGCGCACCGCCTCCTTGAGGCGCAGGCCCAGCTCCCGCGAGGTTCCCGGCAGCTCCGTCAGGTCGAGGTAGATCTCGTCGATGCCGCGGTCCTCGATGAGCGGCGCCACCTCGGCCACGGCGGCCTTGAAGGCCCGCGAGACCCGCGCATAGGCCTCGAAGTGGGCGGGCAGCAGGATGGCCTCCGGCGCCAGGGCCGCGGCCTTCATGAGCCCCATGCCGCTGTGCACGCCGAAGGCGCGGGCCTCGTAGGTGGCCGTGGTGGCCACGCCCCGGCCCGCGTAGCCCTTCAGCCTCGGGTAGGGCTGTCCGGCTAGAGTCGCCACCGCCCGCCGCCCGCCCACCACCACCGGCAGCCCCTTCAGCTCGGGATGCTCCAGCAGCTCCACGGACGCGAAGAAGGCATCCATGTCCAGGTGCGCGATGCGCCGGGCTTCACCGGCCACGCGGGCCCCCGGTCACGGCTCGCGCATGCCGCCCAGGGCGGACTTCAGCGGGGGTGGCTTGGGCGCGGCGCATGGGTTTCCGCCTTCAGGCCGAGGCATCCGGCTCGTGCCCGGTCCCCACCGTCTTTTCGCAGAGGAGGAGCTGATTCCCGGCCATGCTCCCGGGCGTCCCGGGTACCGCCAGCAGGCGGAAGCCCGCCGCCGCCAGGTCGGCGCGGAGGTCCGCCAGGGGCCGCCAGTGGACGCCGGGTGCCAGGTTCCACCGGCACCCCACGGCCACCCACTCGGCGAAGCGGGTCAGGATCGCCATTCCCCTGGACTGGGAGTCCATGGCCCGGAGCAGCAGCCGGCCGCCCACCGGGAGGTGCGCGCCGATCCTGAACAGCAGGTCGCGCTGGCGCTCGGCGGGCAGGTAGTGGAGCACGTCCAGGACCGCCACCACCGTGCAGGGGGGCCAGGGCACCTGGAACAGGTCCCCGCACACGATCCGCGTCCTCACGTTCCCATTGGCCAGGCGCTGGCCGAACCGGGCCTTGGCCGGATCCCACTCGATGCCCAGCGTGTCGTTGTGGAGGCCCCTGGCTTCCAGCAGCAGCCCCAGCAGGCCGATCCCGCAGCCCAGGTCCAGCACCGTCTCGCCCGGCGGGATGAGCGGCAGGGCGGCCGGGTAGAGCTGGTCCGCGCGCACCTTGCTCCTCCCGTAGCCCCGCAGCCAGCGGTCCCCCGCCACGGAGATGGCCTCCAGTCGGGCCGCGACCTCGTGGATCGGGTCCGATGCGGGCAGGGCGTGGGGAGGGCCGGGTTTGGGGGCTTGGTGTCGGTGCATCCAGAGTCTCTTCCCATGGTAGACGGCCCGGACCCAGCCTGGCCGGCGCCACCGTCGGATCCCCCGCTCCACCAGGGTGAGCAAGGGGCCTCGCCAGGCGCCTTTGAGGAGCTGGGTGGCTCCGGACCTCAACCCACCAGGCGGGCGAGCAGCTCGTCCAGGGACACGCTGACGAGGGTGGAGGCGTGGTCGCTCATGGCGTAGGGCAGGATCAGCTCGCGGCCGTGGAGGAGGGAGCCGCAGCTGTAGACCACGTTGGGAACGTAGCCCTCCCGGCCATCACCTTCCGGTGAGACCAGGGGTTCGGAGAGCCGCCCCAGCACCTTCGTCGGATCGTGGAGATCCAGCAGGGCGGCGCCGATGCAGTACTTGCGCATGGGGCCGACGCCGTGGGTCAGCACCAGCCAGCCGGCCTCGGTCTCGAGGGGTGAGCCGCAGTTGCCGATCTTCACGGACTCCCAGATCTCCGCCGGGTGCAGGATGACCTTCGGGTCGCTCCAGTAGTGGGGATTGTCCGAGACCATGAGGAAGAGGTTCTCGTCGTCCTGGCGGGACAGCATCGCGTAGTTGCCGTCGATGCGCCGGGGGAAGAGCGCCATCCCCTTGTTCTGGACCGCGGAGCCGTTGAGGGTGAGCACCCGGAAGTGGAGGAAGTCCCGGGTCTCGATGAGCTGCGGCAGGATGGCGTGCCCGTTGTAGGCCGTGTAGGTGGCGTAGTAGGTCACGGTGCCGTCGTCATCGGTGAAGCGGACGAAGCGGGCGTCCTCGATGCCGTTGCTCTCGTTGGGGGAAACGGGGAAGATGACGCGCTCGCTCATGGCCAGCTCGGGCGTGAAGTCCATCTCGTAGTTGGAGTCGGCCAGCCACTGGATGCAGCTCAGGGTGTTGGTGAGGCCCTGGGTGACCGGCTGGGTCTCCCGGCGGATGCGCAGCACGCTCCGGAACAGCTCGCTGCGCGTGAAGCCGTCGCCCAGGGGTTCCATCACGGCCGCGGAGGCCCCGTTGTCGAAGCCCATCTCGTGCAGCTTCACCACGAAGGGCACCTTCATGTAGCTGGGGTCGGGGTCGAGCACGGGCATGCTGACGAAGCGGGAGATGGGATCCAGGCGGAGGTCGCCGTCGGCGCCGATGAGCCCCGTGCGGAACTCCACGGAGGAGATGTGCCCTTCCCCGGTGGCGCGGAGGCTCATGATGAAGCGCAGGGCGCCGTCGGCCACGCCCTCCTGATCCGGATGCGGGACGATGGACGGATTGAAGAGGGCCGCAGATTCCAGGGCGTATTCGCCCGAGAAGAGGGCCCCGATGAGGAGCGTGCGTTCCCTCGACAGGGGCCGGTGCGTGAAGAGGTGGGGCACCACCTTGTCGAAGCTGGCCAGCAGGGCGGCTTCGATGTCCAGGTGCCGGGCCTCGAAGTCCTTCAGCACCGCGGCCAGGTCGCGCCGGGTCTCGGCTTCGCTCAGGGCCAGGGCGCGGCCGAGGATGGTGGTGATGCGGTGGACGCCACCGGGGATGAAGGGCCGGAGGATGACCCGGGCGCTCTGCGGGACGAGCTTGATGTCGTGGTGACGAAGGCGAAGGGGACGCATCAGGAGAACCGGAGGGGAGGTGCGATGGGGTGCTCCGCGAAAGTCATTTCGGCGAGGGAGAGGTGGAAGGCCAGGGTGGATTCGGCGCCCTGGTTCTCGCTGACCCGGTCCGCGTGGAGGCCATCGCTGCAGCCGCCACTGCTGGAGTCGTAGAGGGGCACGCCCAGGTCGTTGCGGCCCAGGAACCACTCGAAAGCCCGCTTGGCTTCCTGGGACCAGGCCTCGTCCCGGGTCGCCCGGCAGGCCTCCAGGCAGGCGGAGACCATGGCCTGCGCCTCCACCGGCTGCTGGTCGAAGTCGGCCCGGGCGCCGCCCCGCGCGTAGAACCCGTTGCTGCCGATGGGTCGGAAGTGGCCCGCCTGGGTCCGCTGCAGGGAGGCGAGCCAGCGGAGGGACTGCAGGCCGATGTCAAGGGCCTCGGGGTGGGGCATCCGCTGGCCGCCCAGCAGGAGGGCCTGGCAGAGCCGGGCGTTGTCGTACGAGGCGATGGGCTCGAACCAGGGCCAGTCGGGGGTGGCGCAGGCCTTCCAGAGCGTCACGAGCCGCTCGGTCAGGCTGCTGCAGGTCGCCAGCATCTGCGGGTGGCCGGGATGGCGCCCCAGGAATTCGTGGATGCCCAGCAGGGTGAAGGCCCAGGCCCGGGGGGACGAGAACCCCTCCACCGCCGGGAGGCCACGCTCGAACAGCTGGGTGGCCAGGCGCCGATGCCCCTCGTTGCGGGAGCGCCCCGCGCAGGTGCCCAGCGCCCAGAGTGCGCGGGCATGGCTGTCCTCGCTGCCGGCCTCCTCCAGCCACTGCCGCCCATGGCTCATGAAGTTGCGGAAGCGGTGGGTGTCCAGGTTCAAAGCCGCGGAGAGGAAGGCCAGGTAGCTGGTGGCCTGGCGGTCCAGCAGCTCCTCCGGGGGCCGACCGCCCAGCTCGTCCAGGAGGACGCAGAGGATCAGGGCCCGGGCGTTGTCATCGGTGCAGTAGCCCTCGTGGAAGTTCGGGACATTGAAGATGGCGTGCTGGAAGATGCCGGTCCCGTCGCTCATGCGCACGAGGTGGTCCAGCCGGAGGGGCGGCAGGTCGTACGGACGGCTGGCCAGGGTCCACTGGGCGAAGGCCTTGCGGGGGGCGGCCTTCCGGTCCGCCCCGGCCCGCCGGAAGGACTCGAGGTAGCGATCTGCCACCGCCGGCCAGATCATCCCGCGGCCCATCTGGTAGGCCGTCTCCCGGGTGCGGCGCAAGAGCCCGGGATCGTCGAGGTAGGCGCAGACGCCTTCCGCGATGGCCTGGGGATCCCGGAAGGGCACCAGGATGCCGCGGCCGTCGGCCAGCAGCTCCTGCGCATGCCAGTAGGGCGTGGACACCACGGCCTTGCCGGCGCCGAAGACGTAGGCCAGGGTGCCGGAGGTGATCTGGGCCTCGTTGAGGTAGGGCGTGAGGTAGATGTCCGTGGCGCCGATGAACTCCTTGAGGTCCTCCAGCGAGACGAAGCGGTTGTAGAAGATCACGTGCTCCTTGACCCCGCGGGCCTCGGCCAGCCGCTCCAGGCCCAGGCGGTAGCTTTCGCCATCGCGGGCGACGAGGTGGGGATGCGTGGCGCCGAGCACGAGGTAGACCACGTTCGGGTGGCGCTTGACGATGGCGGGCAGGGCCTCGATGACGGTCTCGATGCCCTTGCCGGGACCCAGCAGGCCGAAGGTGAGCAGGACCATGCGGCCCTCCACGCCCAGCTCGGCCTTGTAGAGGCTGGAGTCGATGAAGGGCAGGTCGGGGATGCCGTGGGGGATGAGGTCCACCTTGGCGTCCGGAATCCCGTAGGCATCGCGCAGGATCTCCGCGCCCTTGCGGGCCATCACCACCAGGCGGTCGCTGCGGCGCGCCAGCTCCTCCATGACCTTCAGCTGGGCCGGGTTCGGATCCCGCAGCACCGTGTGCAGCGTGGTCACCACCGGCATGCGGACTTCCTTCAGCAGGGCCAGCAGGTGGCTCCCGGCCGGCCCGCCGTAGATGCCGAACTCGTGCTGCACGCAGAGGACATCGACCTTGTTGAAGTTCAGGAAATCCGCCGCCCGGCGGTAGGAGTCCACGTCCTTCTCGTCCAGCTCGAAGCGCACGCGCTCCGGGTATTCATAGGCATCCAGGCGGTCGTTCACGGCCCCGGCGAAGCACTGGGAGCCGGGCGCCGCTTCGGCCACGGCTTCACAGAGGTCGTGGGTGAAGGTGGCGATGCCGCAGAGGCGCGGCAGGAACCCGCCGAGGAAGGCGATGCGCCCCAGTGCCGTGCTGTCGGACATGTCCACTCCCGGGTGGTTCCCAGGCTGGAAGCGCCATGACCTGGACTGGAACGGCTCACCTGATCGCCCAGGCCACCCACCTGGCTGATCCTGCGCCCGAAGGCGCAGGACGCCTAGCGAATTCGGAGGCCAGGGAATGTGTGGCGTGAACGGAAAGATGGCCGGTCCAGGAAGCACCAGTTGTCCGCGTCCACCCGATTTCGCCCCCTATCGAGGGTCCAAATCGACCAAATGGGCCCCTTGCCGGAACCATAATTTGTCCGTTCGTGCAAAGTTGGAAGCATAAGGCGTCCGCTCGCGCAGAAGCGTTACAAGTTCAATGTAAACAGTACAAAACGAGGGTGTTTGCCCGTCTCGCCACTTGGTGTCACGGGCAGGTCCTTCCGAAACCCTGGCTCAGTTCGGGAAGGATGAAGCCATGTCCGTGAGCCGCGAGAAACTCTCTGAGGAGGTATGGGCAGAGCCCATGTTGAAGGTGGCGGCTCGTTAGGACGTTTCCTCGTTCTTCCTGGCTCGGGTGTGCCGACGCATGAATGTTCCTTGTCCACCCGAGGCTACTGGGCCAGGGAGTCGGCCGGGTTGAGATCCAAGATTCCCCCCTCTCCCAAACCCAGAACCTGGCGATGAACTTGCCTGGATCCAAGGCGGGGGGCACATCCCTCGCCAAGGCGAGCAAGAAGCCCACCTTTTGTATCCACAGAGACAGGAACAGCCGACCTCCACTGCCTTGTGGATACCGGGTCACTCATGGCTGGTTCCTTGCTGGGTGTGTCTCGTCAGGCGGGACCGTTCGAGGCGCCCTCGCGGGAGGAAGGGCCTGTCAGTAAGTGTCTTTGCCGGGGTTGGCAAGGATGAATTTGGCTCTGATGGCTGCGGTTTCGGCCTTCATGCTAACCAGGGCCACACCCAGCTTGCCGTCCACGGCATCGCGAATCTTGTAGGTGAATTCGGAATACAGCGGTTCGAAGCTGGCGGGGTTGAGCCACGCAAAGGAAATGGGTGCGTCAAAAGGCATGCCCGCCGGCCAGGGCGTGCCGTCGAAGTTTCTCCGCAGCAGGGTGAGGCTTGGTGGTAGCCGCGTCGCGTTGAACCAGTCCCCGTCAATCTTGGTCAACACCGAATCGGTATCGGCCATCGGTACCGCCTTGAGATCGCCATTGACCAGGCTATCCAGGATCGTATCCATCGCCGCATCGAAGGAACCTCCCGCGCGGATCGCCCGCTTGGCGCATTCGACGCCGATGATGTTGGAGCAGAGATCCTCGGGGGAGAAGGACGATTCATCGGGCCAGGTGGTGAGTTCGTGGGCCCAGGACTCGACGAAGGCAATGGCCCCGGCGAGGTCCAGGGCCGAGGCCGGGTCGGCCGGCAGGGCGAAGACAGAGGCCGTTCCCTCGTATAGCTCCAGGAGGGTGGCGCCCGTCAGGAAGGCCTCATAGATGAATAGCGTCATATCGGCCATATCCCGGATGTGGCCAAGGTCGATCAAGCCGGAGGTCTTGGTATAGACGTATCCGGTGGGGCCGCCCAGGGCCAGGCCACTGCCATGCCTATGCCCACCCAGTCGGGTCGGGTCCAGTGCGCCAGAGGCCCCGAGCTTCCACTGCCCGAGTGCACAGCAGGGCCGCCGCCCCGGATTCGAGAAAGTCACCTGCGCCCGTTTCACCACCGGGACGGCGCCGAGGATCATCTGCTGCAGGGCCCCGAGGATGCCGCCGGGCCCTCCGCCGACAACCCCTTCCGCAGCGTTGGATGCGGCCTCATCGCTGATCAACCCTTTGCTCTTGCCGTATTCGAGGGCCTTGAGGCGATCAACCTGCTTCGCGGCATCCGGTTCGCTGGCCGGTTCACGGCTGCTACCCGAACCGCCGCCGCTGCTGGAACCCCCGGCCCCGGCGCCACCGCTGCCGCCCTTGGCGTTGTCCAATTTCTCTTTGGCCTGCAAGGCCATGGCCTTGATGTTGGCCTCGGATGATTCCTTGGAAAGGGTCTCCAGCAGCTTGGACACTTCATCGAGGCCTGACATGTTGCGGAAGATGTCGGGGGTGCCGAGCACCTTCAGTGCTGCGGCCAATCCGGTCGGGTCCGGGGCCGAGGGTGGCTGCGAGATCTGGATGACGTTGCCTGGCAGCTGGCTGGGGGTGACGGAGGCAGCCTGGCCCTTGGGGCCAGGGGTGATGCCGCCGATGTCCGGCGGGGTTTCGATGGTCATTTCCTTCCAGTCCCACATGCGGGTAGGGTCCCGTTCCTCGCAGGCATTGCAGTGGCCCAGCTGCGCCTCGGCGAAAACGCCCCGCGTCGGCAAAGTGACGATGTCCTCGAGTGGAAGCGCTGGATCCGTGGCCCGGCTGGGCTCCCAGTTGAGGAACGGCACATCGTAGGCGAAGGCTACGTAATTGCCCGAAATGGCCAGGGGGATGTCATCCAGGGCATCCAGCAGGTCCGGATGCTCCGACAAGGCTGCTTCCAGCCGGATGCGCCGTTCGATCGGATTCTGGAGTGCCCAGACACAACCATCGTAGTAGCCGAGATTGCCGTTCAGGTGGGTGAGCAGCTTGGTCAGGCACAGTGAATCTTCGACAAGGCTTGGAGCATGGGCGGGGGCTGCTGCCCCGCTCCCGTTGGGATTGGCATTGGGATCGGCCGGGGGACCGGGGTCGGGGGTGACCGTTGCGTGGGACGGATAGGTGATGCTGACCTCCCATCGATCCTTCTGTTCGCTGTGGTCGAGGGGACGGTTGTTGTCGTAGTCGTTCTTGACGTCGTTCATATTGAAGATGAGCTCACCATCCCCGTCGGCCACGACTTCGGCAAACGCTCCGGCCTGCTGCCAGGTGCCCTGTCTACCCACTTTGCAGATGAGGGAGAACTTCCGGAGGCCCGGCGCCATGAAGTCCGCGGTGGCGGTATCCGCATGCCCGTCTGGGCCGAAGGCGACAAAGCCGCCGGTGAGAGCCTCGCCCGTAGCCGAGATCCGGATCTTGTCATCCTGCTTGACCTCAACTTGAGAGCCCACCCCGCTGGGGTAGTAGGTGAACACGGTCACCTTCTTGGTCAGCGGTGCCGGGGCGGGTGGAGGCGTGGGGGCAGGGGGCTTCCCGGTTCCACCATCCCCTTGCGGGGTGTCGTACACCGAGGGGGCGGCCTTCAGGCGATAAATGGCATCGAAGCAGGGCTTGAGGGCTGGATCGATCAGGACCGGTTCGAGGATGGAGCGGAACTGGAGGGCCAGTTCCCAGGTGAAGGGGAAGGGCTTGAAGGGAACGAGCAGGGCCTTTCTCCTGCCGGTGAACAAGGTGCGGATCTTGTAGTGCCGGAGCACTTCGTAGTACTGGATCGTCAGGGCATGGCAGTGGTTGTGGTTGGCCACCTTCCTCGTCTGCAGGACGTTCTGTTCCGCCTGCGAGGCCTGCACGACGACGGTGCTGTTCAGGCTGCGGGTGTACCCGCTTTGCTGGCGGATCTTGTCGTGGAGATCCTGCAGGGAATTGGCCTCGAGGTCCCGATTTCCCCAGCTGTTGCTGACGCCATAGCCGATCGCGTGATTGAAGCTCATGGTGACGTAGGTCAGGGGAATGGTCGCCTGCCCCGAGGTGCCAGCCATGAAGGAGCTGCCACCCTGAGACTCCTTAAGGGCGGAATCGATGGTCTCCTCGATGGATCGATCCCGCTTGATGGAGTGATCCATGTACTCGCCGGACAGAACCGAGTCTGTCCGGGAGATGCTGTCCTGCCTGGACCAGTCGATCACCGCGATCTGGGTCGCTTCCCCGGGTGCGAGCGCAAGGCTGTACTTGATCTCCCCAAGCGAATGCCCCAGGGACAGCCACTGCTGCTGGAACTCGAGGACCTCGGCAAATTTCAGCTTCGGGGAATGTGTGATCAGCGCATCGGTGACGCTGACCTCCCGGATGTTGCCGAGGTTCTCGACGAGGCCGAGGTCCCCCTCGTTGGCCTCCCGGCGAACGATCACTTTGAAGAACCTGTGTTCCTGGATGGGGAGCGTGGCCGGAACCATGGTTTCACAGCAACCATCACCCAGGCTCGACGCGACGGGTGTGACGAAGGAAAAGGGCGAAGCCTGGTAGTCACAGGCGTCCGGCGACTGGATGGCAGGCAGGGTTGAGCGAGAGCAGGGACTTTCTCCGGGCTGGTCACCTGGGCACGGCTTCCGGGGGACCTGGACGGGAAAGACGAGGCAGAGGTTCGGAGCGGCGGCGCCACCATCGCCATTGGTGTCGGCTGCCCCTAGGCCGACCATGCTGATGGCGCTGACGCGGAGCGACAGGGGGGCATCGCCACTGTCGGACTTGCCGCCGAACAGGGCATCCAGGAGGTTGACTTCGCCGTTGGGCAGCTGGGGACTCGTGAGGATCAACTGGTCAGCTGTCGTGACGCCCCGGGAGATCAACCCCTTCAAGTCGAACGAGACATAGCCAGTGGCATCCGAGCATAGCGTTCCCAGCGGAACGCGGATGCGATTGGAGGCTTCGCCCATGCCGATGGCCAGTGAGGCGACGATTCCGGCCACCGGGCCACCGGAATCCGTGCAGAGGAAGCGACAGCGGACCTTTTTGAGCAGGGCTAGTTGAATCGACATGGCAAGCTCCCGTGTGTCCTTCGGAGGAAGATGCTGTGAGCTCGTGCATGGCGTGTTTGGATGCACCTGGACGGGCATTCACATTGAAGAGAACGGCATTGATGCGGGGGCAAAGATCGTTCGCGGGCTAGGCCATCTGGGCCGGATGCCCACGGTCCAACTTCCTTTCAGCTGAGGATAATTTGCCCGTTATGGTTGATTGTTTCATTCTTTGTTTCAATACAATTTTTGAATGTTTTATCCTATGCGTGTGTTTATTCTGAAATACTTTTAAGTAAAATAAAATCAATCAAGGTGCTCTGGTTGGTCGGCCAGGCTGTCCACTCCGGCCCCGGTTGGTCCAATTGCCTCCCCCTTCAGGGTTCGACTGACGGGTGACTGATCACCTTCCACAGAGAGCTCCAGTCCCAATCCGGTCGAGCGGGCTGGCCACTCCGTGCCCTCCTCGGTTCAGGACATGGGTGTAGATCCTGGTGGTCTCAACCTCCTTGTGGCCGAGCAGCTCCTGGATGGTCCGGATGTCATAGCCGCTGCCCAACAGGTGAGTGGCGAACGAGTGTCTGAGCACATGGGGCGAGACAGGCTTCGTGATGTCCGCTCTCATCGCGGCCTCACGGATGGCCCGCTGGACACTCTCGGGGTGATGAAGTGACGCCGATTAACCTTCTCCCTG
>WBZQ01002003.1_pt1 | contig 13555 bp, 11 predicted proteins | sample 5204251 | NCBI WGS metagenome assembly WBZQ01 (sample SAMN12412402, study PRJNA552823) | activated sludge metagenome | isolation source: activated sludge from nitrification reactor of wastewater treatment plant... | place: USA: Virginia | collected 2017-09 | reverse complement strand
CGCATTATGCAAACTTACAACCGACTCGGGTGAGTGAAAAATCGAATATTGTCTATTTTAGAAAACCCAGCGATAAGATCGTTAACAAATATTCACTGGCTGTGATGCGAGTCAATCAAGAGGGAGAACGTATTCCTTGCGCGCATGTGGTCGTGATGCCGCATGCAGAAAAATCGGTGCTTGATCAATTTTTGACAGACCTGGGTAAATCGTAATGCTAATGTTGCTGGGAAGGGGGCTGAGCTGATAATAGTGCAGCAAAATCATGGCGCATATGATCTAAATGCGAGCCTTCCCAGTAAATTTTCTGACAAAGTGTGCACTGATAAAACGTGTCGTAGTATTGTTTCGTTTTGGGTTCGAGCTGTTCAATGATGCTCGCTTTGGGCATGACAGCGAGTAATCCATTGCAAGTTAAACAACGGGAAAAGGGTTGTATTGCAGTATGGAGTTCGAAATGATTCAAAACTTCATGCGTTTGTTTTTTGGCTTCGACTGCGCGAATCCAATAGCCATGCTCAATTTTTTTGGCAAATAATAAGCGACGATCGCGTGTCAGGATGATCCGTTGCTCAGCAATAGCCGTTGCAACGATGACGGAATCTTGGAAATGATTACAGTATAAACTGTCAAAACCGAGTAACCGCAATAATTTAGCCAACTTACCCAGATTAACATCCACGATAAACCGCACAGGGTTTGGTAATTCAGAACGTAATCGTGGCAACCCAGAAAGATTAAGCTGGATAAATTTAGGATAAACCGCAACGCGATCAGTATCTCGCAGTTGATAGCTAAAATCGACTGGCTGGTCATTAACCAGAATAAGCTCGACCTCGGGATGAGGGATGCCTTGTGCTTCTATAGGATCTTTGATACCGGGATGGCCATTGAAACGATAGGTTATCACTTGCTGACGCTGTATCGGGGGAAGAAAATCGTTTAATTCAGCGTAGAAGCGGAAATAAGCCGTAAAGTCCATATAGATCAACGTTTGATTACCCTGAATTCACAGCCTAGTAAGCAGATTTACAACAAAAATGATGATTATGCTTGTCAGTAGGCATTTTTTCTTGATCTTACCGCAAAATGGAGTTATATCTAATATCATTGATGCAAGAGTGGGCTTAGCGCTGTAGCACGATGCGACCCACCGAATGAGTAACAGCAAAGGGTCGATTTGAATTATTTTATTTACCGTTACGAAAATTTATAACGTTCATGTCAATTCGAAAAATTTTAGTGATTGATGATTCTCCGACGGATCGTCATGTATTGCGCAATATCTTGATTGAAAATGGTTACCAAGTGGGTATTGCCGAGAGTGGGGAAGAAGGCGTCAGTAAAATTAAGGAATCGATGCCAGATTTAGTGCTCATGGATGTGGTGATGCCTGGGATGAATGGCTTCCAAGCTACGCGAGTGTTATCCAGGGATGAGACGACGCAGCACATACCGATTATCCTTTGTACCTCAAAAGGACAAGAAACCGATAAGATCTGGGGGCTTCGTCAGGGTGCGCGCGACTATATTACGAAGCCGATCATTGCAGAAGAGTTGCTGCAAAAAATATCACAATTGAACTAGCCGCGTGTTCAATCATTCTGGAATGCGAGAATATCAATTAGCGCTGACGGAACGGATCAATAGCGCTACCAATGCCCCATCCCCAGCGATTCCGATGCTAGGCGTTAGTATTGGAGAAGATCGTTGGCTGGTACCCATGAATAGCATTAGCGAGGTACTGCCTGTTCCGAAAATTACGCCCGCTCCACTCACTCATCGCTGGTTTCTGGGGGTTATCAATGTACGTGGTTACCTTTATGGAATTTCCGATATCGCAGCTTATTTGGGTCATGCGCTAACCCCATTAACCCCCAAATCGAGAATTGTCTTGTTTGCGCCTCGCCTGGGTGCCAATAGCGGTTTACTGGTCAGTAATTTGCTCGGGATTCGTAATTTAAATGAATTTAAGCAAATTGAAGATCACGATGTGGCTCATGCCACGATTAAAGCCAGGCAATTTGTCGATAAGCAAGATCGACCCTGGCTAGAACTCAATTTGCGGGCATTGATTCACGAACAATCGTTTATCCGTATCGACAGATAACGCGCTGTTAGCTTAACCCAGCTTGCAGTAGAATAAGTCATTTTTTTACGACTGCTCCGGATTAACACCATGTCTTTATCACCCCCAACTGCAAAAGAAAAAGCTAAAACGCTTGCAGAAGCGCTTCCTTATATCCAGCGTTTCCATGGAAAAACCATCGTAATCAAATATGGCGGGAATGCCATGACTGAAGAAGACCTAAAGCGGGGTTTTGCACGCGATGTGGTGTTGCTCAAATTGGTAGGATTAAATCCGGTTGTGGTACATGGAGGTGGTCCGCAAATCGATCAAATGCTCAAACGAGTCGGGAAAGAAGGTGTATTTGTCCAAGGGATGCGCGTGACCGATGCAGAAACTATGGACGTGGTAGAAATGGTGCTCGGTGGCTTGGTCAATAAAGATATCGTGAATTTGATTAATCGGCATGGCGGTCGAGCAGTCGGTCTAACGGGAAAAGATGGCTCATTTATCCGTGCCAAGAAAATGCTGATTGAAGATAAAGAAAAAGTAGGGGAGTGGATCAATATCGGTCAAGTTGGAGAAATCGAATCGATTGACCCGGCTTTGATTGCCTTGCTCGATACGCGAGATTTTATCCCCGTGATTGCCCCAATTGGTGTTGGCGAGGATGGTCAATCCTACAATATCAATGCCGATTTGGTTGCAGGTAAATTAGCTGAAGTGCTGAAAGCTGAAAAGCTCATTTTGTTAACGAATACCCCAGGGGTATTGGATAAGAATGGCAATTTACTCACTGGCCTGACGACAAAACGGGTCGATGAGCTTTTTGCAGATGGAACCATTTCGGGCGGCATGCTACCCAAAATCAGCTCCGCGTTGGATGCGGTTAGAAATGGTGTTAGATCTTGCCATATCATCGATGGCCGCGTTCCGCACGCACTGCTATTGGAAATCTTAACCGATGAGGGCGTGGGGACGCTGATTTCTTCGGTTTGAGTTTTTGTCTTGACTCATACAATTCACAGTTTTGTAGTTAGACAGATTGTGTCAGGTGCAAGTGGAATAAAGCCGACAACGCTATGAAAACTCAATCCGCCTGAAGCAGAAAAACTTGTTAAAGTTGGGTGAGTCTATTCACGGTAAGTACTTAATCGCTGCGATTACGATGCCACCGACTGTCAAGGTTGTCGCAAAAGACCAGATCATGAACCGGTCTATACGGGTTGTCATTGCTTCAAAACGTTTGTCTATTTGCTCAAAACGTTTGTCTACTTGTTCAAAGCGTTTTTCCATCTGTTTGAATCCTTCGAGCATTAATTCGCGCTGATGTTTTAATTCTTCTTCAACACGAACGATTCTTTCCCTGATTTCTAACTCGTAGCGCACATTATTGCCAGCGGCTTCCGGTCGTCGCTCCGCTATAACAGTCACGATCAGTTCTTTGATCTCTTCAATATCTTCTTTCGCCAACGCCATGATGATTTTCCTGAAATAGAACCACTAAAATATAGACTCAAGGCAAGTATTTAATCGCTGCGATTACGATACCGCCGACTGTCAAGGTTGTTGCAAAAGACCAGATCATGAAACGGTCTATACGGGTTGTCATTGCTTCAAAACGCTTATCAACTTGTTCAAACCGTTTGTCTATTTGCTCGAAGCGTTTTTCCATTTGCTCAAAACGTTTGTCTATCTGCTCAAAACGCTTTTCCATTTGTTCGAAGCGTTTTTCCATCTGCTTGAATCCTTCGAGCATTAATTCGCGTTGATGTTTCAATTCTTCCTCAACACGAACGATTCTCTCCCTGATTTCCAACTCATGGCGCACATTATTGCCAGCGGCTTCTGGCCGTCGCTCGGCTATAACAGTCACGATCAGCTCTTTGATCACTTCAATATCTTCTTTTGCCAACGCCATGATGATTTTCCTCAAACAAAACGGCTAAAGCATACCACGCTTTATGTTGCAATGAATATTGAGGTATTCAAGCATAAAAGCTGCAATTTTGATTCTGCAAATTGGGTATTAATGCGATATAAGCCGCGTTTGCTCATTCGAAAGGTTGTCGAGGAAATTTACACTTGAGCACGAAATGCGATATCTAAAACGATTGCATCCCGCAAGTATTGCAATTTCAAATTTATTTTCAATACGGTAGAAAATGCTTTAGTGTTCTGGCATGAATTATGCCTAAGAGATTAGAATGGTCGGTTGAATGCAAAGTAGCTGTTTATCAAATAAACCAATAAGAAAGGAAGAATCATGGCCACAAAAAGTATTTTCATTATCGATTCGCGCGTTGTGGATTATCAACGGCTGGTGGCCGATTTACCAGCGGAGAGTCAAGCGTTTGTGCTCAATGCGGATCAGGATGGTATCGCGCAGATGCAAGCAATTTTATCGAATTTTAATAACCTGGATTCCATCCAGATCGTTTCACATGGCGCACAAGGCGTGCTGTATCTGGGTAGTACCGTGCTCAATCAGGAAAATATTGACAGCTACCGTAACCCGCTGGGCATGATTGGCAGCAGTTTGGCACCAACGGGTGATTTACTGCTCTATGGCTGCAATGTCGCGCAAGGCGATGAAGGGCAACGATTCATCGATCGTCTGGCGCAATTCACGGGTGCGGATGTTGCTGCGTCGAATGACGCGACGGGTAACACCGTTTGGGGTGGCGATTGGGATTTGGAAGCGAAAGCGGGAAAAGTCGAAGTATTGCCACAAGCGCTGGATTATCAGGGCTTATTGGGGCTGACAGTTAGCCCGAATACAAGATTGTTTCCTGGACATACATTAGGTGAGTTTGGAGATGTCGGTGCCTTTGCCGCGATTAAAGCGGATGGTTCGGTAGTCACTTGGGGAATTGCACCTTTTGGAGGTGATAGCTCAGCCGTTGCCAGTCAGTTGAATGGTGCGGTGGGCGTCACACAAATCTATTCTACGGGGTCTGCCTTTGCTGCGCTTCGTGCGGATGGCTCGGTGGTTACTTGGGGGGATGCAGCTTATGGAGGCGATAGCTCAGCCGTTGCCAGTCAGCTGAATGGCGCGGTAGATGTTACGCAAATTTATTCTACGGGGCTTGCCTTTGCTGCGCTTCGTACAGATGGCTCAGTGGTTACTTGGGGGTACGCAAATCTTGGAGGTGAAAGTTCAGCCGTTGCTAGTCAGTTAAGTGGTGCGGTGGCTGTCACGCAGATCTTTTCAACTGAAGGAGCTTTTGCAGCCTTGCGCGCGGATGGCTCGGTGGTTACTTGGGGGGATGCAGCTTATGGAGGCGATAGCTCAGCCGTCGCTAGCCAGCTGGATGGCACGGTTGATGTCACACAGGTCTTTTCAACAGGAACTGCTTTTGCAGCATTACGTGCAGATGGCTCTGTGGTTACTTGGGGGGATACAGGTTATGGTGGCGATAGCTCAGCGGTTGCCGACAAACTGACTTCCGGGGTTGTCAGCTTTGCCAATATCTACACCGATGATGTTTATACAGCCAGCACTAATAATCCACCGACTGGAACTGTCACAATTAACGTTACCAACCCGAATTTAGGGCAAACCTTGATCGCTTCAAATACTTTAGACGATGCCGATGGGGTTGGAATAATCACATATCAATGGAAGGCAGGGGATACCCTTATGGGTGTGGGTGATACCTACACAGTAGCCGCCGGTGATATTGGCAAGCCTATTACGGTTACAGCGAGTTATACGGATGGTTTTGATCACTTGGAGAGTGTTAGTAGTGCTGCTACCAGGGAGGTTACCGACATATTGCTATCGAAAGCCGATGATATTTTCAAAGATGAAGGTAGGTTTGGCGGCGATGGTACCGATGCTGGGATACTTGATACAGGGATGATTCGCGTGATGGCAGATTTTTCCAAAGCTGCCTACGATCTCCAGACCTGGGAAATGGAAAATGATCAAGATGCGATCAACGATATTAGTCCTAATGCCGATAGCGCCAAGGATGCAGTTTTACATCAATGGAAACCGCTTGACCTGAACCCAACCCTTGATTCAGCGACAACCTTAACCGGGAGTGTTCCTGACATCGGTGCAAACTGGGCAGTAGAAACTACCAACAAAATGTCCGGCGGTTATTATACTAATGGTAATGCTGCGGCATTTGTGGCGGAATCCAGTGATTCGGTGGTTATTTCTTTTCGTGGCACAAATGATAACGCGGATCAATATTCTCCCAACAAGAATATTAACGATCCAACTAATGATATTCATCCTGATACAGATCAGTGGGGCGATGATTTAAGCGATTCCAACATGAGTGCTCATTATGCGCTTTTTAATCCATTGCTCACTGCTTTAGATGAATATGTAAGGAGTAATCCCCATATTGAGAAAATTTATGTGACGGGGCACAGCATGGGAGGTGCGATGGCTATTAACTATATGGCCCAGCACCCTGGGGACAGCAGATATCAGGGTATTACCTTTGCTGCGCCAGCATTTACCGAAGGTTATTTGAATCGGAAGGAGTTTAATCCTGATAACCGGTTATTACAAATTGAGATTGATGAAGATCCAGTACCTGCTACAAATCTAAATCGCCCAGGAGACCTGATAACATTTGTCGGTAATAGGACGAAAGATGAACCAGATAATCATCTTCCTCTAGGTATGTTCAACGATGACAATCATTCAATGGATTATTATCGTCAAATCACGGATAGTATCGACCCCACAAGCTGGTCAAGAATCCTTATCGAAACGGGTGATCAAAGTGTCTACATCGGAGCAGCGAGTGGTCCAAATTTTGATGATATCGACAGACAGAATCCGTATGAAGCAGGAGATCCCTTTGATACATACTTTATTGTTGATGGATTGAGCAGCGACACTTCCAAAGACCCAGGCAACAACGGCGATAATGTACTTGAAGATCCTTCCACGGTCTATGATATTTTTTATGGTGGTCGCGGCAATGACATGCTTACAGGTGGTATTGGCGACGAGCTTATGCTTGGAGGTATTGGCAATGATACATTGAAAGGTTTAACTGGTAATGATCATCTTTTCGGTAGCGCTGGTGATGACTGGCTCTATGGTGGTTTTTCGTTGGATAGTGGCGCCTATGTTGATTCTCTCTATGGCGGGCTGGAGGATGATAATTATGTGATTTATCATACAAACGATAAAGTCATCGAATATTTTGACCAAGGAATTGATACCGTGCGGTCTTACCTTAACATTAACTACACGTTACCAGCCAATATTGAAAATCTAATATTGAATAATTCAACCAGCGCAACAGGCAACAACCTCTCTAATACTATGACGGGTAACGATGGTAAAAACACACTTAAGGGGATGGGTGATATTGATATCCTGATTGGAAATGGCGGCAATGATACCCTTATTGGTGGACAAGGTGCTGATCACCTCAATGGCGGTGCTGATAGTGATATTTTTAAATTTGATAGTATCACGGAAAGTGGTATCGGGGCAGATAACCGCGATATCATACTGGATTTTAATAACAAAAAGGGAGTTTTCAAGACTTTCACTGACAGAATTGATCTGCAGGCCATTGACGCAAAATTCACAACAGCCACTAATGATAAGTTTACTTGGATAGGTACTGCAGCATTTACCCACGCAGCAGGCGAACTGCGTTATTTTCTGGATAGCGGCAGCAATACTATCGTTGAGGGAGACGTCAATGCTGATGGCTCCGCTGATTTCCAGATCCAGCTTGCTGGCATTGTTAATTTGGTAAAGGGTGACTTCATATTGTAGGCCCGATTACTAAAACGTGTAATGATTGGATAAGACTAATCTCAGTGCTTCCATGATAAAAACACTATTGATTACGCTGATAGCGCCCAATTAATTCAATATGGCCAATGATATGGCCTTGCATCGCTTGCTCCAATTGTGCTTTGGTCGGTTGGTTTAAATCGAGCAATACCGTGTCCAAGGCATAAAGTTTGTGAAAGTAGCGGTGAACACCGATTGGTGGACAAGGACCACCATAACCCGTTCGTTTCCAGTCATTGATTCCTTCCAAGGTTCCTGCAGGTAATTGAGCTGGCGCAATGCCTTCAGCTAATCCAGCGACCTGTGGCGGAATGTTATAGAGTACCCAATGTACCCAGGTCATTTTGGGTGCTGCAGGATCTGGCGCGTCGGGGTCATCCACGATGAGCACTAGGCTTTTTGTACCTTCAGGGATGCCTGACCAAGCCAAGGCGGGTGAGAGGTCTTGACTATCACAGGTAAACTGGGCTGGAATCAGGCCATTATGTGCAAAGGCAGGTGAAGTCAGGGTAAGCGCCATAGGATTCTCCGTATTGTTTTGTGAAAGTGTCGTGTCTGCCTGGGGTGTTCCGACTAGCATCGTAAACCAGAGCAAGGCCAGCGTAATGCTGAAACTTTTCGATAAACTGATCTTACCATTGAGCCGGGAATAAGCAGTCGAACGTCCTTTCATGGTTAAACTCCTTTCTGATGACGTTAGCAAGCAAGTTGTTAGCAAAGATTATAACCGATCGCATTACTAAAAAATCGTTATCTCGACGCGCTTGAATTAATTGCTGATGATCGGCAGACTGTGATGTAGAACCAGGTTGTAGTCGACAACAATCGCAGCCAATTTGATAAGATAGGCTATGCGATACAACCGATATAACACCACAGTGTTCATCGATGGATGAATAATCGATAAGCTTTTGACAATTGAGAACATGCCTATTAATAACTTTTTCAATCACCCGGATTTTTTAAGCCGATGGTGAAGCGTTATCATTCAATGGAACAAAACAGGGGAAAAGGGGAAATCCGTAAGCTCGTTGCTTTGTGGCAGTTCCTGAAACCCTACCAATTGCGTTTCTTTTTTGCGCTGATCGCTATGGTGATTGCTGCTGGCTCAGTGCTTGTGTTAGGAACCGCGCTGAAACACGTCATTGATGAAGGGTATGTACTTGGGGATATGGCAGCGCTCAACCGAACATTATCGATTGTAGCGATAGTCGCGCTTGTGCAAGGGGTTGCGACCTTCATTCGCTATTATCTGTTTACCTGGGTTTGTGAACGGTTTGTAGCCGATATTCGCAAAACGGTGTTCGGCCACATACTCAATCTATCGCCTGCATTTTTTGAGAAAACCCGCACCGGGGAAGTCATTTCACGATTGACCAACGATACTCAACGCATTGAGACCGTTGTGATTGGTGTTTTTTCCTTTGCGTTGCGCAATTTTGTGATGATGATCGGCGGTATCGTGATGCTCGCAATCACCAGTTTGAAATTGACGCTCATCATACTCGCAGCCGTTCCTTTAGTGGTAACCCCTATCTTACTGCTGGGGCGTCGCGTTCGTAAAACGTCGGAGGAAATGCAAAATCGAGTCGCGGATTCGTCGAGCTATATCGACGAGACGATACATGAGATTCGAGTCGTGCAAGCCTATACCCATGAAGCAGTAGATAGCGCTCGCTTTGCTGATCAAATTGAGCGCGTATTTAAAGCGGGTGTCGAAGCTGGGCGCTATCGTGCCGCGATGATCGCGAGTGTAATCGTACTGGCTTTCTCATCCATCGCGTTTGTGCTTTGGATCGGTGGGCGCGCTGTCATTACCGGTGAGATTTCGCCCGGGGATCTATCGGCGTTTCTATTCTATGCAATACTGGTTGCGAATGGCGTGATGGCAATTTCTGAAACATGGAGTGAATTGCAACGCGCGGCAGGGGCATCTGAACGATTAATGGATTTGCTTTCCACCTCGCCCGAAATTAAAGCACCTCAACATCCTAAAGTATTGCCAGCGCAAACCCCTTTAACCGGTGAACAGGATAATCAATCTTATAAAGCACCGATTGGGCGTGTTCGTTTTGATCAAGTGACTTTTTATTATCCCAGTCGAACCGAGACGGCCGCATTGCAAAATTTCTCGCTGGAGATTCAACCGGGAGAGATCGTGGCATTTACAGGGCCATCGGGCGCAGGTAAAACCACAGTATTTCAATTACTGTTGCGCTTTTATGATCCGCAACAAGGTCGCTTGTTGGTTGAAGGGGTCGATATTCGGGAACTTGAACCAACGGGATTAAGGCAGCATTTTTCGATTGTTACCCAAGAACCTATCGTTTTTGCAGATAGCGTCCTGGAGAATGTACGCTATGGCCGACCACACGCAACGCGAGAAGAAGTAATCGATGCGTGTCAGGCAGCTTATTGCATGCAGTTTATTGAGAAATTACCTCACGGTCTTGATACCCAACTCGGTGAGCGTGGCACTAAACTCTCCGGTGGGCAGCGGCAACGGATTGCTCTGGCACGTGCGTTTCTCGCCGATCGGCCGATATTACTGCTCGATGAAGCGACTTCAAGCCTCGATGCCGAGAGTGAACAAATGGTTCAACAAGCCATGGATAAGCTGATTCATACTCGGACTACATTGGTGATTGCGCATCGTTTTTCCACAATACAATCTGTCGATCGTATCATCGTCATGGATCATGGCGCTATTCAAGCGATGGGTACCCACCGCGAATTAATCGAGCAAGGAGGACTCTATGCTCGTCAAGCCGCGTTGCAGTTGGTTACTGAATAAACATTGAGGAAAACACATGACTTTTGAAATCGATACCCTCCTTCCCCGTTTTAGACGATTGATTCCAGCAGTCGATGAGTGCTCGTTACGCATCGTTGCAGAAACCGCTGAATTTACCGCCGTCAGACAGGATGTTGCAATGCCTTTGATGCGTGTCATCGATCATGGCGCCATGATTACCATCCGTGATGCAGACGGACTGGGTTATGCAGCTACTTCTGATCTGAGCGATGCGGGGCTGCGTGCGGCACTTGATCGAGCGCGAGATTGGGCACGTTTATCGAAGCGGCGCAGCGTGCTGAGTGATGCCATTTTGAAATTGCCGATGGCGAAAGGGCGTTATCGTTCGTCGACGACCAAGCCGTTCAATTGGGGCATGGCTGATCGTATCGATGTACTGATGAAGGAATCGCAAGCATGCAAGATCGATGCGCGCGTCGTTGATTGGCAAGCGAGTTTGACAACACAGCATATCCGAAGCGCACTGATGACCGCGGATAGCCTTGCGACCGGTGATTATGTATTGCAGGAAACCGATATCACCATTCCAGCGTTGCATGTTACCGCTTATGAGGGTGGGGTCACCCAGACGCGATCTTGGGGTGGGCGGGATAATGGCTTTTGTCAGCAGGGTGGTTATGATGTACTAGAACGCGCTGGGTTTATAGGGAGTGGACAGCTTGCAGCGCAGGAAGCATTGCAATTACTGGCAGCGCCGAATTGCCCGAGTGGAAAATTCGATTTGTTACTGATGCCAGATCAACTCATGTTACAAATCCACGAATCGATTGGCCATCCGCTCGAACTCGATCGTATCTTAGGCGATGAGCGCAACTATGCCGGGACTAGCTTTGTAACGCTTGATATGTTTGGTTCCTACCAGTATGGGTCACCATTGCTGAATGTCACTTACGATCCTACCCAAGCGACTGAACTGGCTACTTTTGCGTATGACGATGAAGGCATGCAAGCCCAACGCCAATATATCATTCAGAATGGTATCTTGTTGCAACCCCTCGGTGGTATGCAATCGAACCGCCGCGCCCAGCAAATGGGCTATGCATTTGATGCCGTAGCGACATCCCGCGCCTGTGCCTGGAATCGACCGCCGATCGATCGCATGAGTAATTTGAATGTCGAACCGGGTACTGCAACGCTCGATGAAATGATTGCTTCAATCGAAGATGGCCTACTGATGAAAACCAACGCAAGTTGGTCGATTGATGACTCACGCAATAAATTTCAATTTGGGTGTGAGTGGGGGCAACGCATTCGCAACGGTAAATTGGCTGAAATCGTTCGTAACCCTAATTATCGCGGTATTTCTAAAACCTTCTGGCGTTCATTAGCCATGGTGGGAAATGCATCAACCTTCGAAGTCATGGGAACGCCTTATTGCGGCAAAGGTGAACCGAATCAGGCGATTTGGGTTGGTCATGCGAGTCCAGCGTGTAAGTTTACTGGGATCGATGTATTTGGAGCAGAGCGATGAAAGATTATTTCTTTGAACTCGTTGATTTTGCATTGAACCAGCTTACTGGAACAGAGGTGTTGTTGCTCAAATTCGATGGCGAAGCTTCTGATTTTGTGCGCTTTAATCACGGTCGTGTGCGCCAGCCTTTGTCAGTAACGCAACGTTATCTTGCGCTAACGTTGATTCAAGACCAGCGTCAACAACGCGTCACCTTCTCTTTGACCGGTAATAAAGCCACCGATTGCGAGCTGCTGACCCAACAATTGGGGGTGATGCGTCATCAATTGCCAAATTTGCCGATCGACCCGTATTTGCTTTATGCAACCGATGGCAGTGATTCCGATCAGGTGCGCCGTGGCGTGTTGCCAACCATCGATCAAGCAATTGGCGATATCGTGGATCAAGCAGGGGGTCTCGATTTAGTGGGTATATTGTCCAGTGGGCCGATCTATCGCGGTTTTGCTAACTCACTGGGGCAACGCAATTGGCACGAGGTCGATGCTTTCTTGTTCGATTGGTCTATTTATCAGGTCGCAGATAAAGCGATCAAAATGAGCTACTCAGGAACGCATTGGGATCGATCGCAGCTAAGTAGCCGAATTGATACAGCGCACGCGCAGCTACCGTATCTCGAGAAAGCCGCAGTTAACATCGAGCCTGGAGAATATCCAGCCTATCTGAGCGCTGCTGCCGTCAATGAGTTGTTAGGGTTGCTGAATTGGAGCGGTTTTTCCGCCAAGGAGCAACATACGCAGCAAAGCGTTTTGCAAGCCTTGGTCAATAAAGAGCGAACGCTTTCCCCCCACATCACGCTACGAGAAAATACTCAGCTTGGCTTAGCACCTGCTTTTGATAGTGTTGGTTTTGTAAAACCCGACCGGATTACGTTGATCGATGCTGGACAACATGCGAGTAGCTTAATATCGCCACGCACCGCCAAAGAATATGGATTACAAGCCAATGGCGCCAATGAAAGCGAAACGACGCAATCGCTCGAAATGCTACCGGGAGAGCTCGATAGCACCAACCTACTTGAACAGCTCGATGAAGGTATCTATGTCAGCAATTTGCATTATCTCAATTTCTCAGACCGTACCGCTTGTCGCATGACGGGGCTAACGCGTTTTGCAACTTTTTGGGTTGAGCAAGGAAAAATTGTGGCGCCGCTTAACGTCATGCGCTTCGATGATAGCCTTTATCGGATGCTCGGTAGTCATCTCATGGGATTGACACGGGAAACTGAATGGTTGCTGAGTTCAGATACCTATGGCCAGCGATCGGTACGATCTAGCCATGTTCCTGGTGCATTATTATCGAAGCTGCGGTTGACGCTGTGAATAAATAGATCTGTAACAGTCGATAATCAAAAAATATCTAGGGGTAGAATTCCTCGTCACGAAGTACGAGGAATATACACTGACATGCTTATTTACG
>WBZQ01002002.1_pt1 | contig 13556 bp, 10 predicted proteins | sample 5204251 | NCBI WGS metagenome assembly WBZQ01 (sample SAMN12412402, study PRJNA552823) | activated sludge metagenome | isolation source: activated sludge from nitrification reactor of wastewater treatment plant... | place: USA: Virginia | collected 2017-09 | reverse complement strand
GTACAAGATCGGTCAGTCCGTGCGGGATGACGGCCCGCAGTCGCATCTCGTCAAGTCGGGCACCCCTACGATGGGAGGCGCGTTGATATTGATGTCCATGGTACTGACGACAATATTGTGGGCTGATTTGAGCAATCACTATATTTGGGTGGTGTTGCTGACGACGGTTGGCTTTGGCGTGATTGGCTGGATCGATGATTACCGCAAGGTGGTCTATCGCAATCCGAAGGGATTGTCGGCGCGGGCAAAATTTTTCTGGCAGTCAGTAATCGCAATGGTAGTCGCAGGCTATCTGGTGTCGACCGCCGAGATTCCCGCCCAGACCAATATGATCGTGCCTTTTTTCAAGGAAATCGCCATTCCGTTAGGGATTTCTGGTTTTGTGATACTCACTTATTTTGTCATCGTCGGTACGAGCAATGCTGTTAATTTGACGGATGGACTGGATGGTCTGGCCATCATGCCGACCGTGATGATCAGCAGCGCACTGGCTGTGTTTGCGTATGTGACAGGGCATGTGGTATTCGCGAAATATCTTGGCATACCTTATATCCCGAACACCGGCGAACTGGCTGTATTTTGCGGAGCGCTGGCCGGAGCGGGGCTGGCTTTCTTGTGGTTCAACGCCTATCCAGCAGAAGTATTCATGGGCGATGTGGGCGCGCTTGCGCTGGGAGCGGCGCTGGGCGTCGTTACCGTGATTGTGCGGCAGGAAATCGTGCTCGTGGTCATGGGCGGTGTATTTGTGGTTGAAACGCTATCCGTGATGTTGCAGGTGGCTTCGTTCAAATTGCGCGGCAAGCGTATTTTCCGCATGGCGCCGCTGCATCATCATTATGAATTGAAGGGCTGGAAGGAGAATCAAGTCGTGGTGAGATTCTGGATCATTACGCTGATTCTGGTGTTGCTGGGACTATCGACTTTGAAATTACGATGAATTTACAAGGAAAAACAGTATTGGTGCTGGGTATGGGCGAAACAGGTCTTTCCATGGTGAAATGGCTGTCACGTCAAGGCGCGCATATTCGGGTGGCTGATAGTCGAATGGAGCCACCAGGTTGGAAAGAAATCATGGAAACTTTTCCAAGCGCGCAGGTTCATCGAGGTCATTTTGAGCCAGAGATTTTTGAAGATGTCGATCTGATCGCTACCAGCCCGGGCGTGCCGGTTGCACAACCAGTTGTGCAGCAAGCCATTCAACGTGGCATTCCATTGGTAGGAGACATGGTGCTTTTCATCTGGGCTCTCCAACAAAGTGATTTGCCGCCGCCTAAAGTATTGGCGATAACCGGTTCAAACGGCAAAACCACCGTCACTGCGATGGTAGGGGCGATGCTCAAAAGCGCAGGTTGGGATGTCGAAGTGGCGGGCAATATCGGTCCGGCGGTATTGAATGCGCTGATGCAGCGTATCGATGCCGGTACCTGGCCTCATGCCTGGGTGCTCGAGGTATCCAGCTTTCAATTGGAAACCACTCCTCACCTGAATGCAGATGTTGCTACCGTTCTGAATGTCAGCGAGGATCATCTCGATCGCTATACCGGCATGCAGGACTATACCTCTGCAAAGGCCAAGATTTTTACGCATGAGCACAATACCGGCATACAAGTGCTCAATCGTGATGATGCGATTGTGCGTTCAATGGCGTTGCCTGGAAGGCAGAAGATCACGTTTGGTATCGATGAGCCGCGTACACAGACGGATTTTGGCATCGTAAATGATGGCGAAGACCTATGGCTGGTTGAAGGGGATCTGCAGTTGATGAAAACCACCGAGTTGATCGTAAACGGTTTGCATAATGCCGCGAATGGCTTGGCGGCACTGGCAATGTGCCGGGGGTTGGGAATATCGGTAGAGCCTTTGCTGACGGCATTGCGTGAATTTCGCGGACTGCCGCACCGAATGGAAAAAGTGGCGGCTTTTAATGGCGTTACGTTCTACGATGATTCCAAAAGCACCAATGTAGGCGCAACCGTGGCAGCGCTCAATGGCATGAAGCAAAACGTCGTCCTGATTGCAGGCGGAGATGGTAAAGGACAGGATTTCTCGCACCTTCGTCCCGCAGTAACTGACAATACCCGGGCAGTTGTGCTGATCGGGCGTGATGCCAGCCTCATCGCCGAAGAATTGCAGGATTGCGGCGTGCCTGTGCATTTTGCCAAGACCATGGAAGAAGCCATGCAAAAGAGTTTTTTATTGGCGCAGAGTGGGGATGTAGTGCTGTTGTCCCCGGCGTGCGCCAGTTTCGATATGTTCAGAAATTATATCCATCGTGCAGAAGTATTCGTTGCTGCAGTGAAGGATATCGAAAATCGATTTTTTAATTTTGGTTACAAAAAGCACTAAGATGATTTATCAGGCCAATAATCCTAAACCGCGAGTAATGACGCATTTTGACCAGGCACTGGTATGGTCAGCGATGTTGTTGCTCAGCATTGGACTGGTAATGATTTATTCTGCTTCGATAGCGATCGCCGAGGCTCAGTTCGGAACTGATCGGGCCATGCATTATCTGTTGCGGCATGGCATTTATCTGGTGGTAGGTTTGCTGATGGGGCTGCTAGCATTTCAGGTGCCCATGCAATTATGGCAGAAATTCGTCAGTTACCTTTTCATGATGAGCGCTTTGATGCTGGTTCTCGTGCTTGTGCCGGGCATTGGCCATGAAGTCAATGGCAGTCAACGCTGGATCTCTCTCTATGTGGTGAATTTTCAGCCCTCGGAATTCATGAAATTCGTGATGATTTTGTATACCGCAGACTATGTTACCCGCAAGACGGCCGATCTGGGGTGTTTGCTGAAAGGCTTTTTGCCCATTACCATCGTGATGGCATTGATAGGATTTCTGTTATTGCTGGAACCGGATTTCGGAGCATTCTTTGTGGTGACGACCCTCGCCATGTCCATCCTCTTTCTGGGTGGGGTGAGTTTGAGAATATTCATAGGATTGATCGTGATCCTGGCAGCCGGTCTCTACATGTTGATTCTGACTTCTCCTTATCGGGTGGATCGGGTGATCGCATTCATGAATCCATGGGAAGATCCCTATGGGAAGGGCTATCAATTGAGTCATGCCCTGATTGCATTCGGCCGGGGTGAATGGTTTGGCGTGGGGCTGGGCGGCAGTGTCGAGAAGTTGTTCTATCTTCCTGAGGCGCACACCGATTTCATTTTGTCAGTATTGGCCGAAGAATTGGGTTTTGTTGGGGTTATGGCAGTCATCGGATTATTTATTGCGTTGATCATGCGCGCCTTCATCATTGGTCGTCTGGCTGCCAAGCTCGGCGCTTCATTTGCAGCGCTGGTGGCGCAAGGCATCGGAATATGGATCGGTATACAGGCGCTGATCAATATGGGTGTCAATATGGGGGTTCTGCCGACCAAGGGACTGACTTTGCCGCTGTTGAGTTTTGGAGGTAGCAGTATTACCGCCAATTGTGTCGCCTTGGCGGTGCTTTTGCGCATCGACTGGGAAAACCGGCAGCGCTTGCGAGGATTGACCGTATGAAATCCCCCACGATACTGATCATGGCGGGTGGAACCGGTGGGCATGTGTTCCCGGGACTGGCGGTGGCTGATTATTTGCATCGCGCTGGCTGGCATATCGTCTGGCTGGGAACTGAGAATGGCATGGAGATGAAGCTGGTGCCGCGCTATGGTTACCAAATCGAAGCCATCAGCTTTTCAGGCCTGCGGGGCAAGCGGCTGATGACCTGGTTGTTGTTACCGCTGCGCTTGATCAGAGCGTTTGCGCAAAGCCTCGCCGTTATTCGTCGAGTCAAGCCGGATGTTGTGTTGGGCATGGGTGGATATCCTGCTTTTCCAGGCGGAATGATGGCTTCTTTGTTGAACAAGCCATTGATAATTCATGAACAGAATTCATTGCCTGGACTAACGAACCGGATACTGGCGAAATTGGCGGATAAGATCATGCTGGGGTTTCCGAACGCCATCCATGCCGATCCAGCAAAAACGATATTCTCAGGAAATCCAGTGCGATCAGAAATTGCACAGATCGACCTGCCGCAGCAACGCTTTTACGGCCGCGAAGGAAGGCTCAATATATTAGTGATAGGTGGCAGCTTGGGTGCGCAAGTATTAAACACCGTCGTGCCTGAAGCCCTTAAATCGATGGCTGAGCAGCACCGGCCATTTATTGTTCATCAAGTGGGTGATCGGCATCTCGATACCGCTCGACAACGGTATGCCGATCTGCAGGTACGCGGTGAAGTATTGGCTTTCATCGAAAATATGGCGGAACGTTACGCCGCTTGCGATTTAGTACTCTGCCGCGCAGGCGCATTGACGATTGCTGAATTGAGTGCTGCGGGTGTCGCCAGCATTCTCGTGCCTTATCCTCACGCAGTGGATGATCATCAAACCTGCAATGCGCTGTTCCTAGCCAGAGCAGGCGGGGCCATATTGGTTCCACAACAGGAATTCACGGCTCAGAAACTGACAGAATTGTTGACTCATCTGACGCGGGAAAAATTGCTGAACATGGCAATGATGGCGCGCAGCTTGGCAAAACCGGATGCGGCTGCAGTTGTAGCCGAAGTGTGTGTTGAACTTTCTGGAGCAGCGGCATGAAACATAAGGTCAAGCATATTCACTTTGTCGGGATTGGCGGTGCGGGAATGAGCGGAATTGCTGAAGTTTTCGTCAATCTTGGCTATCAAGTCAGCGGTTCCGACCTGATGGAAAATTCGGTGACTCAACGATTGGCCAAACTCGGCATCAAAATTTATCACGGCCATGCGGGACAGCAGATTGCAGGAGCGGATGCCGTGGTGATATCGACCGCGGTGAAGCTGGATAATCCGGAAGTGGTCGCCGCCAAGCATAAGAATATTCCTGTCGTTCCACGTGCGATGATGCTCGCTGAACTGCTACGATTGAGGCGAGGAATTGCGGTTGCCGGTACCCATGGAAAAACCACCACAACAAGTTTGATAGCCAGTATACTTGCGGCGGCAGAAATGGATCCGACATTCGTGATCGGAGGAAAGCTAGAGGCAGCCGGTTGCCATGCAAAATTGGGAAGTGGTGAATTTATTGTGGTTGAGGCTGATGAATCCGATGCTTCGTTTTTATATTTGCAGCCGGTGCTGGCTGTGGTAACCAATATCGACGCCGACCATATGGAAACCTATGGTTATGACTTCAACCGTCTAAAACAAACATTTGTTGATTTTATACAGCATCTGCCCTTCTATGGCATGGCGGTACTGTGCCTGGACGATGTCAACGTCCGCGATGTGATACCGGCCATTTCCAAACCTATTACTACCTATGGCTTGTCCGAACAGGCGCAAGTCAGAGCCATCGATATACATCATCAGAACTGTCAGATGAAATTCACCGCCGTGATTGGTGTCAACGGTTCGGCGCGCCAGTTGGGAATCACATTGAATCTACCGGGTGTGCACAATATTCAGAATGCATTGGCTGCCATTGCCGTGGCCAATGAAATCGGAGTGCCTGATACCGCGATCATAAAAGCCTTGTCTGAATTCAAAGGGGTCGAAAGACGCTTTCAGCATCATGGCGAAATCAAGGTAGCGACTCAGACGAGTTTTACGCTGATCGACGACTATGGCCATCACCCCGTTGAAATGGAAGCCACCATGAAGGCAGCGCGTGGCGCTTTTCCGGATCGTCGATTGGTGCTGGCGTTTCAACCGCATCGTTATACCCGGACGCGGGATGTATTCGAGGATTTCATCAAAGTATTGTCGCAGGCGGATGTGCTGGTATTGACCGAAGTATATTCAGCCGGTGAGGACCCTATCGTGGCGGCAGACAGCAAGTCGCTCGCACGTGCAATTCGCGTCCAGGGAAAAATTGAACCTATTTATGTTGATGAAGTCGAGCAAGTCGCGGATGTGGTATTGAATGTTGTTCGCGATGGGGATGTCGTGCTGGTCATGGGAGCGGGCTCCATTGTCAAGGCGGTAGCAACGATAGCTGATATGGACAATAAGCTCAGTGTAGTCAATGGCCATGAATATTAAGCATTCACAACCGATGATGAATTCGTTCGATAGCGTGAGGTTCGGTATGCCATTCACGAATTGCGAAATTGAAGGAGAATCGCTGCTAGGCGTCCGTGGAGAATTGCGGATCCGTGAACCCATGAGCAAACATACCACGTGGCGGGTGGGCGGAAATGCCGAGTATTTCTACATTCCTGCGGACAAGCAGGATCTGGCGCAATTTCTAAAGCAAGCACGGCTTGAGTCTGTCCATATGATAGGGTTGGGCAGCAATCTGCTGGTTCGAGATGGCGGTGTTCGGGGCATCGTGATCGCACTGCATGCACGACTGAATGACCTGCAACTGATTGACCAGGGCATGAGACTGATATATGCAGGCGCAGGTGTGGCGTGCGCAAAAATCGCCCGATTCGCGGCCAATCATGACCTGGCCGGAGCGGAATTCCTGGCCGGAATACCCGGCACGGTAGGAGGTGCGTTGACGATGAATGCCGGTTGCTTTGGATCAGAAATGTGGAAAATCGTTGAGCGTGTCGAAATCATCCACCGCAATGGCGTGATATGTGATCGTCAGGCGTGTGATTATGAGATCGGCTACCGTAGTGTCCGTTTGCGGCATCCGCGTATCGATGCGGTTCAATCAGAGTGGTTTGCCGGGTGTTATTTTCGCTTGCAGCATGGGAGTCAAGCCGAGTCAAGAAAGATGATCAAAACGTTGTTGGCGCAACGCATTGCGGCTCAACCGCTTGACCAACCGAATGCCGGATCGGTGTTTCGTAATCCGCATGGAGATCATGCCGCCCGCTTGATCGAAAGCTGTGGTTTTAAGAAACATTGCATCGGTGGAGCCATGGTTTCACCCAAGCATGCAAACTTCATTGTCAATACCGGAAATGCGCGCGCATCCGATATCGAGGCACTGATACTGTTCATACAGAGCAGGGTAAAAGAGCAAACGGGCGTGGAGTTGATACCTGAGGTGCGAATGATCGGCGATGCTGGGAGACATGCATAGTGACGACAGGTGACTTTGGTAAAGTGGCGGTGTTGCTGGGAGGCCGATCTGCGGAGCGTGAGGTTTCTCTTCAGAGTGGGCAGGCTGTGCTCGAAGCTTTGCGCCGCAGCGGAATTGATGCGCATCCATTCGATCCCGCCAAACGGGCTTTGGAAGATTTGCAGCAGAAAGGTTTCCAGAAGGCATTTATCGCATTGCATGGGCGTTTTGGTGAAGATGGTACGATCCAAGGCATTCTTGAATGGATGCGGTTGCCTTATACCGGCAGTGGGGTCATGGCCAGCGCGCTGGCCATGGATAAATGGCGCACCAAACTGATTTGGCAAGCGGTCGGCATCCCTTCGCCGCGCTATGCCGTATTGCAGGCGGACAGCAATTTCGACGAAATAGCGGAAACTTTGGGATTACCGCTGATTGTTAAACCGGCGCGCGAGGGTTCCACCATCGGCTTGAGCAAGGTGCATGCCAAGCAGGACTTGGCGGAAGCGTATCGGCTAGCTGCCCAGCATGACGCGCTAGTGCTGGCGGAAGAATTCATTGCCGGAAAAGAACTGACAGTCGCCATTGTGGGGGAAACGACCTTGCCGGTAGTTAGGATTGAAATTTCCGGTGAACTTTATGATTATGAAGCTAAATATGTGTCAGATAAGACGCGCTATTTCTGTCCCAGTGGTCTTGCGGATGAGTTAGAAACGGCAATTAAGGCGCAAGCGCTGCAGGCTTATAAAATATTGGGTTGTGCAGGTTGGGGAAGAGTAGATTTGATATTGACTGCGAGCGGGAAATGTTATTTTCTCGAGGCCAACACCTCGCCGGGAATGACCAGTCATAGTCTGGTCCCTATGGCTGCAAAAGCGGTCGGTATTTCATTCGAAGATTTGGTAATGAATATTTTGGCTTTAGCTCATGTGGAATAATCATCACGCACTCAATTTGCTGTCCAGGTTATTGATTACGTCAGTGGTGATCGCCACGCTTTACGTGATCAGTATTCGGTTGACGAAGCCGCCCTTCTTTCCGCTGCAAAGAATTAACATTCATGCCGCAAAAGATACAAAAGCCGGACATGACGAGTTGTTGAACGTGACGCGCGAACAAATCGCGAATATTACCCAAAGCGAGATCAAGGGAAATTTTCTTTCCGTGAATTTAACCGAAGTGCGTGAGGCTTTTGTAAAATTACCTTGGGTACGTGAAGCAAGAGTTACCCGGCAATGGCCCGATGGCCTGGATGTCGTGCTTGAAGAACACCGCGCCATGGCTTATTGGGGCAGCCATGCGCTGGTGAATACCTACGGTGAGGTATTCCGCGTCACGGTGAACAGGGAGTTGCCCGTTTTCACTGGGCCCACGGAAGCGAGTGCGAAAGAAGTCACGCGGAATTTCCGACGGTTTAATCAAATTTTATTACCGTTGCGTCAGACGATTACCGACATAACTCTGACCCCCCGTTATGCATGGCGAATTCGACTGAATACTGGAACCTTACTCGAACTGGGGCGTGATGAGATCGAAGACAGACTGGCTCGCTATGTCACAGTTTATAACCATAGCATCGCCCGATTTAATCAGGAAGGGCCATTGGCATATGTAGATTTGCGTCATCCCAATGGTTTTGCTATTCGTACACCCGAGATGTTGCAGCATGCACCCCGTAAAGCCGGTTCGAAAAGAGAAACGTGAAACCAGGGAGAGATGATTCGATGAATAAAGCTAGAGAAAACAGGAACTTGATCGTTGGTCTCGATATAGGCACATCAAAGATCGTTGCTGTGGTTGCGGAAATCATCCCGGAAGGTGGTTTCGAAGTGATCGGCCTCGGTAGTCATCCTTCACGCGGACTGAAAAAGGGCGTGGTGGCCAATATCGAAACTACCGTGAATGCGATTCAGCGCGCACTGGAAGAAGCCGAGCTGATGGCGGACTGTAAAATTCATGAGGTATACACCGGGATTGCCGGCAGTCATATCAAAGGTTTTAATTCCGACGGCATGGTACCCATCAAAGATAGAGAAGTGACCGAAAAGGATGTTGAGCGGGTGATGGAGGCTGCAAAAGCGGTAAATATCCCTGCTGATCAGCAGATTCTGCATATCCTTAATCAAGAATTTATCATCGACGGTCAGGAAGATGTGCGCGAGCCAGTCGGAATGAGCGGCATACGGCTGGAAGTCAAGGTGCACATCGTTACTGGCGCCGTATCGGCAGCGCAAAACATCATGAAATGCGTACATCGATGCGGACTTGAGGTACGTGATCTGATTTTGCAGCCGCTTGCGTCGGCAATGGCCGTGTTATCGGAGGATGAAAAAGACCTAGGCGTGTGTCTGGTGGATATCGGCGGGGGGACAACGGATATCGCGGTCTTTACCAATGGTGCGATCCGTCATACCGCGGTCATTCCGATCGCGGGTGATCAAATCACAAACGACATCGCGATGGCATTGCGTACACCAACCAAAAGCGCCGAGGATATCAAATGCCACTATGGCTGTGCGCTCCGAAGCCTCGCGGATACTAAGGAGATGGTGGAAGTTCCTGATGTCGGTAACCGCGGCTCGCGACAGCTCTCGAGACAGACGCTGGCAGAAGTGATCGAACCGAGGGTTGAAGAATTGTACTGCATGGTACAAGCCGAACTGCGTCGCAGCGGATTCGAAGAACTGCTGTCATCGGGCATCGTGATTACCGGAGGTTCCGCCTCATTGCAGGGAATGGTGGAGTTAGGCGAAGAAATTTTTCATATGCCAGTGCGGTTGGGTTTGCCCAATTATCATGGCAATTTAAAAGAAGTGATTCATACACCGCGATATTCAACGGGTATCGGTCTTATTCTGGCCGGAATTCAACAAATGCAGCATCACCATGGTTCAAAATTACAAGGAGGTTCTGCCAAACAGATTCTTTCGCGTATGAAAGGATGGTTTCAGAGAAATTTTTAGTAATTTTCAGAGGGTTGTTTTAGAGTTGGAAGTTGTCTAGTAGCTTTATTTTCATTGTACTAAAGGAGAGACATTATGTTCGAAATCATCAATAACGAAACTCAGGAAGCGGTCATTAAAGTAGTTGGCGTCGGTGGCTGCGGAAGCAATGCCGTGGATCACATGATTCAAAACGGGATGCACGGTGTTGAGTTCATCAGTATGAATACTGATGCGCAGGCATTGAAAGGGAATAAAGCGCCAACAATATTACAATTAGGCACAGGCGTTACAAAAGGGTTGGGCGCCGGCGCAAATCCAGAGATCGGCCGCGAAGCAGCGTTAGAAGATCGCGATCGTATCGCGGAATTAATTCAGGGCGCAGATATGTTGTTCATTACCGCAGGCATGGGCGGAGGAACCGGTACTGGCGCAGCGCCGGTTGTCGCTCAGGTAGCCAAGGAAATGGGTATCCTGACCGTGGCAGTGGTCAGCAAACCTTTTGCGTTCGAAGGAAGACGCCTAGTGGCGGCCAAAGCCGGCATGGAAGCGCTCTCGCAACATGTCGATTCTTTGATTGTCATTCCGAACGACAAGTTAATGATGGTGCTGGGTAACGACATCTCCATGCTTGATGCGTTCAAAGCAGCCAATGATGTGCTGTACGGCGCGGTAGCCGGTATCGCGGAAGTGATCAATTGTCCTGGTCTCGTCAATGTGGACTTTGCTGACGTGAAAACGGTAATGTCAGAAATGGGTATGGCGATGATGGGTTCAGCCGTTGCAGCAGGCGTCGATCGTGCGCGTGTCGCTGCTGAACGTGCCGTGTCCAGTCCATTGCTGGAAGATATTTCTTTGTCCGGTGCGCGTGGCATTCTGGTAAACATTACCGCAAGCTCATCGCTGAAAATGCGTGAAGTTCATGAAGTTATGAGTGCTATTAAAAACCTGACGGCTGAAGATGCCACCATTATCGTTGGTACTGTGATTGATGAGAATATGACCGAAGATCTTCGTGTCACGCTGGTTGCAACAGGTTTAGGTTCCATCGCCAGTCAAAGCCAGAATTCTCCGTTGACGGTCATTCACAGTCGTACTGGAACGGATGATCGTGAGTCGATGTATTCATCGGAAGAGCCCGCTGTAATGCGTACCGGAAGGAGAAGTAATGCAACAGTGGCAGCAATGCGTCAGTCAGGGGTGGATCCAATGGATATTCCCGCTTTTCTGAGAAGACAAGCTGACTAATCAAGAAATTGCTTTAAAAGCAGGCTTTGCTGCCCCTGTTGGCTTGCCAGCGGGGTGGTTCTGCAGGCATGAATGTTTCGAACAAATACTCTCTGTTAATGATGAGTGCGAGATAAAAAAAGAGCTATTAAGCTCACGCAAAACATTTGCTAAGCGTTGACAACCCTTTGATGTTCATCAAATGATCTCGCACTCTTCAGATTTCTCATGTTAGATCTCTGTGGCTCGTCCTTGGCTTTAATTACTCTGATTGGATCGCTTACAAGCGCGAATTCTTGGGTGGTTTTATGGTTGTGAAGAATTCAGCTGGATGAGGTTGGGCTGCAAAGATTCATCGCTAGATTGAAACCAGGCCAGGTTGTGGTGCAGTTTTACGACTTCTCCAACGATGATCAACGTTGGGGCCGATAAGTGTGCAGCTTGCGCGAGTGCTGGTAGTGTTTGCAACGTTCCGGTAACGATCTTTTGATTATGGGTCGTGCCTTGCTGGATGATGGCTGCTGACGTGGTGTCGGGCAGACCATGCGTGATGAGTTTCTGGCATAGCATTGGCAATCCTAACAATCCCATATAAATCACAATGGTTTGATGAGGGCGTGCGAGAACTGTCCAATCGAGATCAATGCTATCGTTCTTCAAATGACCGGTAACGAAAATACATGACTGTGCATAATCACGGTGGGTGAGTGGGATGCCGGCATAAGCAGCGACCCCGGATGCAGCCGTGATGCCAGGTACAACTTGAAATGGGATGCGGTGTATTGCCAAAGTTTCTATTTCTTCGCCACCTCGGCCAAAGATAAAAGGATCGCCACCTTTGAGCCGCAGCACTCGTTTGCCTTCTTGTGCTAACCGCACCAGCAGTTGATTGATTGATTCCTGCTGCAAGGTATGACGGCTGCGTTCTTTACCTGCATAAATGCGATGGGCGTCTCGTCGCACCATTTCCAGAATTGCAGGTGAAACCAGGCGATCATATACTACAACATCCGCTTGCTGCATGAGGCGCATCGCCCGGAACGTGAGCAAGTCCGGATTGCCTGGCCCCGCACCGACTAAATAGACCTCTCCTTGGGGTGATTCATCGCATTCTTGTTGTAATGATTTTGACAAATAAGCTTGTGCCGCTTCTTCCTTTCCCGCGAGCACCATTTCGGTGAATTGTCCTTGAAGCGTTTTTTCCCAGAACATGCGTCGTTTTTCGGGGTGAGAAAAATGCTGCTTGACGAGTTGGCGAAACTTTCCTGCAATTGACGCTAAGCGGGCATAGGCTACCGGAATCATCGTTTCAAGTTGTGCTCTCAGCAGCCGTGCTAAAACCGGAGATTGCCCGCCGCTGGAGATGGCGATCAATAGCGGTGAGCGATCAACGATAGAGGGCATGATAAAGCTGCAGAGTTCAGGATCATCGACTACATTCACCGGAATCTGCCGTTGTTGGGCAGCTTCGGAAACCTGCCGATTAATGGTTCGATCGCTGGTTGCTGCGATGACCAGCGCTATGTTCTGAAGATGTTCGGATTCAAAATGATCAGCCTGATAAAGAATTCTTCCATCGACGGCAAATTCATTGAGCGAAGGATCTCGTTCAGTCGATATCGCGATCACGCGTGCACCAGCTTGAAGTAGAAACAAGCTCTTGCGGGTAGCCACTTCACCGCTGCCAACGACCAGGCAGCGTTTGTTTTTGATATTCAAGAAAATGGGCAAGAAATCCATTCAGTGGGAAGGTATGAGGTAATATCAATAAAATATTGATGATTCTGAATCAGAATAAGGGTAGAAAAGAGATTTTCATGAACTGAGCTGCTTTTAATCGATGAAAAGTGAACAAAGTCAAAAACAAGCTCAGCGTTGCCACAATTTACTGGCTGGATTCCAATTTAAGAATATCTTCTAATTTTATGTTAACTCCAGATCCCTTGAATACGGTACCAAACTTTTTCTTATTGAAATGTTCGATATTCAAATCATACACTTCCTTGGATAGCGGAAAATATTTAACTTCCGTTACCAGGGCAGGTGCATTTTTCATATAATAGTTTACGAACTCACTAATTTCAGGCTTGTCAGTGGATTTTGCATTGACATAAATGAACACTGGGCGCGACAGTGGTTTATAGCTGTTATTTTCTACCGTAGCGGCAGAAGGCAGGACTCCCCCATTGCCATTGTCAATCGCCACTGCATTGATCTTTTTCATGTTTTCGATGAAATACGCAAATCCAAAAAATCCTAACGCATAAATGTCACTGGCGACACCCTGAACCAGAACGTTGTCATCTTCGGAAGCAGTAAAATCACCCCGGCTTGATTTGGGTTTGCCAACGATCGCTTCGGTGAAATACTCAAACGTACCCGAATCGGCACCCGGTC
>WBZQ01001123.1_pt1 | contig 13557 bp, 10 predicted proteins | sample 5204251 | NCBI WGS metagenome assembly WBZQ01 (sample SAMN12412402, study PRJNA552823) | activated sludge metagenome | isolation source: activated sludge from nitrification reactor of wastewater treatment plant... | place: USA: Virginia | collected 2017-09 | reverse complement strand
CTATTCCGCGGGACCGAGACGGCTACCAGGCGATGCCGTAGTCCTCGCCGTGGTGGCTGGAGCCGCCCCACAGCGTGCCGTGGGCGCGGTCGACGAAGATGGCGTTGATGGGTCCCGACGTGCGCGCCTGGAACTCCAACTCGTAGCCCATCGCGCGCAGCTCCTTGCGCACCCAGGGCGGCATCGTGTCGGGCAGCAGCAGACGTCCCGCTTTCGACTCGTGCGCGCCGAACGAGCTGCGCATCTGGTAGCTGTTGACGTTGGCCGCTTCGACCGCCTCCTGCACGCTCATGCCGAACTCGACCATGTTGAGGAAGAACTGCAGCAGGTTCTGGTCCTGCGAATCGCCGCCCTGCACGGCGAAGGCCAGATACGGTTGGCCGTCCTTGAGCGCCAGGGACGGCGTCAGCGTCACGCGCGGCCGTTGGCCAGGGGTCAGCACGTTGAAGGGATTCTCGGCCTGGTCGAGCACGAAGCTCTGCATGCGCTGGCTCAGGCCGATGCCCGTGCTGCCGGCGATGAAGGCCGGCACCCAGCCGCCGCTGGGCGTCATCGAGACGACCCAGCCCTCGGCGTCGGCCGCCACGACCGAAGTCGTGCCGGCCGTGAAGCTCTCTTCGAACGTGCTCGTGGCCCAGGTGGAGGCGCCCACGTCGCCGCCGCCCTTGCCCTGCGGCTCCTCGACCTTGGGAGGCCAGGCGTCGAGCAGCGCGCGGAACGGGTTCGTCGCGCCCTGGAACGGGTAGGGGTCGCCCGGCTTGACGCCCGCATCGTTCTTGTCGTTGCGCAGCAGCTTGAAGCGCTCGCGCGCGTAGTCCTTGGAGAGCAGGCCGGCCAGCGGCTCTTCCGGCGGAAAGGCCGGGTCGCCGTAGTAGAAGTCGCGGTCGGCGAAGGCCAGATTCATGGCCTGGTAGAGCGTGTGGACGTAGCGCGCGCTGTTGTAGCCCATCGCGCGCAGGTCGACGTTCTCGAGGATGTTGAGGGTCTGCAGCAGCGCCGGCCCCTGGGTCCAGGTCGTCAGCTTGTAGACGTCGATGCCGCGGTAGCTGCTGCTGACGGGCTCTTCGATCTTGACCTGCCAGCGCGCCAGGTCGGCGAGCGTCAGCAGGCCGCCCTGGGCCTGCGTGCCGCGCACCAGCTCCTCGGCCACGTCGCCCGTATAGAAGCGCTTGTAGGCCGCCAGGATGGCTTGCTTGCGGGACTGGCCCTTGCGCAGCGCCAGACTCTCGGCCTCGACCAGCTTGCGCAGCGTGGCGAGCAGGTCGGGCTGGCGGAACAACTCGCCCGCTTCGGGCGCCTCGCGGGTCGCCCCGGCGTGCGGCAGGAACACGGCCCGCGAGGCCGGCCACTCGTGGATCTGCTTCTTGCGGCGCTCGATGCTCTCGGCCAACTGGCGCTCGATGGGGTAGCCCTCGGCCATCTCCATGGCCGGCGCGAGCACTTCTCTCAGGCTCAGTCGACCGTACTCGGCGAGCATCACCAGGAGCCCGCCGGGCGTGCCGGGCGTGACGGCCGCCAGCGGGCCGAACTCGGGCGGGTAGCGCATGCCCTTGGCGCGGAAGAACTCGGGCGTCGCGCCGCTCGGAGCCACGCCCAGGGCGTTGATGCCGATGACCTTCTTTGCGCGTGGATCGTAGATCAGCGCCTGCGTCTCGCCGCCCCAGCCGAGCGTGTCCCACATGGTGGCGGCCGCGGCCAACATCGCGCAGGCCGCGTCGACCGCGTTGCCGCCTTTCTGGAACGTCATGGCGCCGGCGCTGGCGGCCAGCGGCTTGCCGGTGATGGCGAGCCAGTGCCGCCCATGCAGGGGCGGCTTATAGGTGGGCTGAGCCGCGCCGCCCTGAGCGTGGGCGGCGATGGGCGCGCCAGCCAAGCCGAGACACAGCGCGAACGCCAGGCGCGCGCGACACGTCGGGCGAGCAGTGATCGCCATGAACACGCTCCGGGAAGAAACCTCGCTAGGGTAGCTCGGATCGTTCACCGACGCATCTGCTGCGAGCTGCGCTCGCCACGCGCGTCCGCGCCGCCTGGCGCGCCGGCGCGCGCCAGGTCTCGCGCGCGCCGGTCGACCGCTGCCTTCACTCGCGCGGGCGGTGCTGGCGCGCGGCTTTGTGGATGGCCTTGAAGCGCCGCCGCTCGTCCGCTTGTGCGCCGCGGTCGGCGCGCGTGGCCAGCGAACGCAGCTCGGCCTGCAGCTTGAACCAACTGGCCAGGCGCTCCGCGGGCAGGCTTCCGTCGGCCACCGCCGCGCGCACCGCGCAGCGCGGTTCGCGCGCGTGCGTGCAGTCGCCGAACGCGCAGCCCGCCGCCAGGCCCTCGACGTCGTCGAAGGTCGCGCGCAGGCTCTGGTCGCCGCCCCACAGCGCCAGCTCGCGCAGTCCCGGCGTGTCGAGCAGCAACGTGCCGCAGGGCAGCGCGACCAGCTCGCGCCGGGTCGTGGTGTGGCGGCCGCGGTCGTCGCTGGCGCGCACCGCGCCCACGGCCTGGCGCTGTTCGCCGAGCAGGCGATTGGTGAGCGTCGACTTGCCCACGCCGGACGAGCCCAGCAGCGCGACCGTGCGCCGCGGCACGAGCCAGGCACGCAGCGCCGCCAAGCCGTGTCCCTCGAGGGCGCTCACGACGATCACCGGCACGCCCTGGGACAGGCGCTCGACCTCGCGCAAGCGTGACTGCACGTCGGCGCAGGCGTCGGCCTTGTTGAGCACCAGCACGGGCGCCGCGCCGCTCTCGAAGCAGAGCAGAAGGGCGCGCTCGATGCGGCGTGGGTTGAAGTCGCCGTCCAGGCCGCACACCAGGAAGGCCGTGTCGACGTTGGCCGCCACCACCTGCCGGACCGTCGCGCCTCCGGCGGCCTGGCGCGCGAAGCACGTGCGGCGCGGCAGCAGCGCGTGGATCATGGCCGGCTCGCCGTCCTGCGCGCCGATCGCGACCCAGTCACCGACGGCGGGCAGGTCGGCGCGCGAATGGGCCGCGTGGCGCAGCCGTCCGCTGGGCGCTCCCCAGCGTTCGCCCTCTTCCGTCACCAAGCGCAAGGCCGGCCCCAGATCGGCGGTCACCCGCGCGGCCCGCAGCCCGGCCCGGGCGTGCGGTTCGAACGACGCAGCAAAGCTCGAGTCCCAACCCCAAGAAACAAGCGACATCGGAGAACACTCCATGAGCGCGTCGTCATCGGACGCGACAGACACACGTCGAGCGAGGAACGTCAGGGTCTGTGGAGCGAGGCCGTCGGCCCTAGGCCGAACTATTCACCAGAGCATCTGCTGCGACGCACGCTACCGCGCCTGCGGCGGGCGTCCTCGCATCTCGCATCCTCGACGTACTGTCGAGTACGCCTCCGGTGCTCGTCGCTGCGGGTGCCCGCCTCGGCTGCGGTCTCCTGCGTCTCGCGACGATGCCTGATGAATAATCCGACCTAGCTGCGGCGGACGGCGCCCGCGACCCGGATCGAAGTGGGGCGGGTTGGAGTGTCTGTCGTCAAAGGCGTCTCCGTCGGCGATCATACGCATGCTCGCTCGGCCGGTGCAAGCCGCGCCGCGCGGCGAAGTGGGACCTGGCGCGGCGGCGCGGCGCGCCACACTGCCGCGTCTGGACAGCCCTGGAGGCGCAATGCACGAGACGCAGTTGCGCTGGGCGCTCGTGGCCACGCTCGCGCTGGTCCTGGTGTTGATCGCGCGCGACGTGGCCCTGCGCCTGCGCGTGTCGGCCCGGGTCGAGGAGCAGGTGGCCGCCTGGCGCGAGCGCGAGCTCGGACGCGTGCAGCAGCAGCTCGAACGGGCCGCCGAGACGCGCGCGCGTGCGCTGTACGAGCAGTGGCGCGGAGACAGTGAAGGCGACATCCGGCGCGACGCCGTCAGCCGCAGCCGCGGCGTGATCGCCGGCAAGGTGGTCGAGCACCTGGCGCCCTATCTGGCGGGCTTTCCCTACAATCCGAAGGACGCGCGCTTTCTCGGCTCGCCGGTCGACCTGGTGGTCTTCGACGGCCTCGACGAGGGCCGCCTGCGCGGCGTGGTCTTCGTCGAGATCAAGACCGGCGCGGGCACGCTGACGGCGCGCGAGCGCGCGGTACGCGACGCGGTTCGGGCCGGACGCGTGGTCTGGGACGAGTGGCGGCCCACGCCGCCGCGCGAGAGCTGACCCGCGCCGCCTGCGAGCGCGCTCGTCTCGCAGCTCGGCGCCAGACGCTGGGCGGCTACGTGCGCGCGCCCGCGCGGCCGGCTTCCGCCGCGATCACGTCGAGCGCCTCGTAGACCGCGCGATTTTCCGGCCAGGCGCGCAGGCGCTCCGCGATGGCTTCGCGCAGACCCGGCTCCTGCGCCACGCGCCGCACGGCGGCCGGCACCTCGCGCCAGTCGCGCGCGACGATTCCCAAACCCTGCTCGGCGACCATGCGCGCGTTGTAGCGCTCTTGCGGGATGGTGCCCGCGTTGCAGGTCACGACCACGGGCACGCGCTGATGCAGCGCCTCGGCCAGGACGCCCGGTCCGGGCTTGGCCGCGAGCACGTCCGCGGCCGCCAGCAGCTCCGCGACGCGCTCGCTGAAGCCGAAGACGTGCAGGCGTCCGGCCGCCCCCGCGGCCAACCCGCGCAGACGCTCGAAGAGCGTCGGGTTGCGGCCGCACACGGCCACGACGTGCCACTCGGGCGCGGCCGCCAGCAGGGCCTGACTGAGCGGCTCCATCTCGGCCGCGCCCTTGCCGCCGAACAGGACCATGGCGACGAAGGCCTCGGCGGGGATGCCCAGCTCGGCTCGCATGCGCGCGCGCGCGTCGCGAGCCTCGACGCGATGGAAGCGCGGGTGCAGCAGCATGCCGGAGATGCGCGTCACGCGCTCGCGGGACAGGCCCAACTCGAGCGCCTGCCGCTCGGCGTGCGGGCTGCCGACGATCACCCGGTCGACCTGCGTCTCGATCCAGAAGTGCGGCGGGAAGTCGGCGTAGTCCGTGAGCAGGATGACGAACGGCACGCCCGGCAGCGCCTCGCGCACGGCGTCGCGCAGCACGCGGTTGAAGTTCGGGTGCAGCGAGACCACCACCTGGGGTCGCGGGCGCGCCCGGAGAAAGCGCGCCGCGCTGCGCACCAGGGGCCGATGCAGCAGCGCGGTGGCCCCGTGCAGCGCGCGCAGCAACGGTTCGAGATAGCGCGTGTGGCCGCGGCGCAGCAGCTCGTTGTAGGTCTCTTCGGTCGAGCGCCCGGTCAGGCGCCGCACCAGATCCCAGCGTGCCAGGACCTGGTTGAGGCCCACCATCTCGAGCCGCAGCGACGTCCCGCGCTCCTCCCCGGCCGCCACCAGGGCGCTGGCCGCGTTGCGGTGGCCGCCGCCGGCGTCGGAGAAGAACAGCAACGCGCTGGGCTGCGACTCGCCCGGGTCGCCGGCGGTCGCGCTCATGCCGAGTGGGGCAGCCGCGCGCGGCTTCGGTCGGGACAGGGCAGGCGGCGGGATGGGCTCACGGTGGCCCCGATGGTACTCCCGGTGGCCCCTGGCCGGCTGCGGTGCCCGAAGGGGGGAGCGCGGAGGCCCGCTCAGGCGTCCGGGCGGGTGGCGCTCGACGCGGCGCAAGGCTCCGGTACGAGCCCCAGTTCGAGCGCCGCGGCGCCCCAGGCTTCCCAGTCTCCGGCGGGCCACGGCGCGCCCGTGGAGCAGGGCGTCAGCGACCCGGCATCGTCATGACGCTCGCGCCGGTGACGGGCGGCGCGCAGCAGCGGCAGGCGGCGCGGCAGGCGTGATCTGCGGTTCATATGGAAGTCAACGTAGGCGCCGCCCGCGACGTTCCAGCGACGCGCGCATGGCGCCGGCATCGCGCGGCTTAACCGCGTGTTCACTCGTTCGTCACGGCGCCGTCATGACGCGCTCGTAGCTTCCTCATCGGGTGAGCGGCGTCACGCCTCGGCGGCGCGCGCGGCTGGAGCCCGAAGGGGGAATCTTCTGATGGCACGAAGGGCATGGCGACTCTGGTCGCGTCTGGCCGTGGCGCTCACGATGGCGCTGCTGGCCGGCGGCGCGCTGGCGCAGGGCTTCTACTACAAGGAAATCGTCAAGGACGGACGCATCTACGTCTTCAACGACGCCAAGCGCGCGGCCGCCTTCGAGCAGAGCGGCGAGGTCGGCACCGGCCTGACGCGCATCGGCGTCGGCCCGAACGGCGAGACGGTGGTGGGCGACAGCGAGCGCGCGTTGCAGCTCTACTTCTTCAAGCACGGCATCGCCGAAGCCGTCGAAGAGCCCAAGCCGCCCGTGCAGACCGTCGTGTGGCGTGACGGCAAGACGCGCTTCACGCTCGGCAACAATTTCTATCTCGAGATGTCGAACCGCATCCAGCCGCGCTTCACGCAGCAGCTCCCCGACGACTCGGTGCAGCTCGCCGGCACCGAGAGCCGCGGCGACGGCAAGGGCAGCTTCCGCATCCGGCGCGCCAAGTTCAAGCTCGAAGGCTGGTTCTACAAGCCCGAGCTCGAGTTCGAGATGCAGACCAACTGGCCGGACGTCACCGGCACGCCGGCGTCGCGCTTCCTGGAAGACGCCAACCTGGACTGGGACGTCTCCAAGAAGAAGGCCTTCCGCGTGCGCTTCGGCCAGTTCAAGGCGCCCTACGGCCGCCAGCAACTGACCTCGTCGGGCGCTCAGCAGTTCGTGGACCGGGCCGACACCGACGGCCGCTACAACCCGGGCCGCGAGACGGGCATCGCGCTCTGGGGCACGCTGGGCGGCAACAAGCTCGACTGGCGCGTGATGGCCTCGAACGGCAACGGCCGCAGCCAGGAGGCCAACGACAACGACAAGTACCTCTACACCGCGCGCGTCATGTGGCAGGCCGTCGGCAACACGCGCATGAACCAGTGGGGCTCCGGCGCGCTGCTCACGGAGGGCGACCTGGGCGACTCGGGGACCGGCACGCTGTTCGCGCTGGCCGGCAACTTCCTGAAGAACGACCGGCGCTTCGCGGCCACCACGGCGGTCAACGACGACACCCAGTGGGGCTTCGACTACACCTTCAAGCGCAAGGGCTTCGCCAGCGTGGGCGAGTACACGTCGCGCACCACCACGCCCTACACCGGCACGCGGGCCGGCACGGAGTTCAAGGACGCGGGCTTCCTGGTGCAGGCCTCCTACGCCTGGAAGGCGCCCGGCGTCGGCGTCCCGGGCGCGAGCTTCTGGGAGCTGGCCGTGCGCTACTCGAAGATCGACCCGAACGACAACGTGTCCACCGCCAACGACCGCACGGAAATCGCCGGCGCGCTCAACTACTACGCCAACAAGCACAATCTCAAGGTCCAGGCGGACTTCCGTCAGATCGAGGACGAAGCCGCCAACTCGGGCCGCGGCACGAAGACGAAGGAATTCCGCCTCCAGACGCAGTTCATATTCTGACGCCGGCGGGATGCGATGCCTGAGCGCGGGCTGCCGGCCCGCGCCAGGCGCGGCCGATCGGAGTTAACACGGAGTTAACGCGGCGGAAACCTGCGCGTTGCGCGGGGCCTTTACGGTGGCCGCGTGGAGGAGCACTCATGAAGCGTTTGACGGCCGTGGCCGTGTTGAGCTTGGCAGGTCCGCTGGCGGCCCAGCAGGTTCGGGTCGACCCGGCCATCCCGGCCTACGAGAAGGTCAGCGGCGTCTCGGGCAACATCAACTCGATCGGCTCGGACACCATGAACAACCTCATGACGCTGTGGGCCGAAGCCTTCATCAAGATGTACCCGAACGTGAAGGTGCAGGTCGAGGGCAAGGGCTCGTCGACCGCGCCGCCCGCGCTGATCGCCGGGACGGCCCAGTTCGGTCCGATGTCGCGCGCCATGCGCGCCACCGAGATCGACCAGTTCGAGGCCAAGTACGGCTACAAGCCCACGCAACTGCGCACGTCGTACGACGCGCTGGCCGTCTACGTCAACAAGGACAACCCGCTCGAGAAGCTGAGCCTGGCGCAGGTCGACGCGATCTTCTCGAAGACCCGCCGTCGCGGCTACAAGTCCAACGTCACGACCTGGGGCCAACTCGGCCTGACGGGCGACTGGGCCAATCGCCCGATCAGCCTCTACGGGCGCAATTCCGCCAGCGGCACGTACGGCTTCTTCAAGGAGCACAGCCTCGGCAACGGCGACTACAAGGATCAGGTGAAGGAGCAGCCCGGCTCCGCCTCGGTGGTGCAGGGCGTGACCGAGGACCGCTTCGGCATCGGCTACTCGGGCATTGGCTACCGCACCTCGGGCGTCAAGGTCGTGGCGCTGGCCGACAAGGACGGCGCGCCCTACTCGAGCGGCGGCTACGACGACGTGAAGACGGGCAAGTACCCGCTCAACCGCTTCCTGTACATCTACGTCAACCGCGCGCCGGGCAAGCCGCTCGATCCGCTGGTGCGCGAGTTCGCCAAGCTGATCTTCAGCAAGGAAGGTCAGGAGGTCGTGATCAAGGACGGTTACCTGCCGTTGCCCGCCGAGATCGTCAACCAGGAGCGCGCCAAGCTGCAGTAGTCGGCGTGAGGAGGCGGGCCCCGCGCCCGCCTCCCGCCGACCACCGCGAGACACGCATGACTTCGCCCGCCAGCCCCAGCATTCGCGAGCGCATGCGCGCGCAGAGCGCGCGCATCCGGCACCTCAAGGCGCTCGACCGCCTGGCGGTGGCCGTGATCAGCGCCGGCGGCGTCTTCGTGATCATCGCCGTCTCGTTCATCTTCGTCTTCATCCTGGGCGAGGCGCTGCCGCTGTTCCGGCAGGCCAGCGGCAAGCCGCTGGGCGACGTCGCGCTGGCGCCCGTGCCGGCCGCAGAGCAAGCGGCCGGCGAAGCGCGGCCCGTCAGCCCGCTGGCTCTGGGCACCGACGAATATCAGAAGTACCTGTACGAAGTGCTCTCCGACGGACGCATCGTGTTCTTCGACGCGCAGAGCGGGGCCTTCGTCCGCCAGTTCGCCTCGCAGACGCTCGGCGCGGCGCACGTCACGGCCGTCTCGCGCAGCCTGGCCGGCGACTTCATCGCGCTCGGCACCGACGACGGCCGGCTGGCCTTGCAGCAGGTGCGCTTTCGGCCCACCTACGCCGAGCAGAAGCTGGTGGGACTCGAGATCGACGTGCGCGAGCGCGGCCTGGTGCAGCTCGACGAGCTGCGCCGGCCGCTGCGCGAGGTGGCTTACGAGGAGACCGACGGTCGCCCCACCGCGGCGGCTCTGGTCGGAGACGGGGACGTGCTCGTGTGGCGCGCCGACGACGAGGGCAGCGAACATCGCGCGACGCTGCGCGCCGGCGAGCGCCTGACGCGCCTGCGCCTGGGGCGCAGCGACACGCTCGTGGCGGCCAGCGCCGCCGGCAACCTGCACCACTGGGAACTGGTGCCCGAGCCGCGCCTGACGGAGACCCGGCACGTGTCGGAGCAGCCCATCACGGCGCTCGAGTACGTGCTGGGCGGCGTCACGTTGATCGTTGGCGACGCGCAGGGCCGGCTGGCGGCCTGGTTCCGCGTGCGTCTGCACGACGACGATCCCGAGCCGCGCTTCATCCAGGCGCATGTCTACCCGGCCCAGGGCAGCGCCGTGCGCGCCATCGGCGCCTCGACGCGCGGCAAGAGCTTCGTAACGGCCGGCCAGGACGGCTCGCTGGTGCTGCGTCACATGACTTCGGAGACCTCCGAGGTCGCGTTCGCGGCCACGGGCCAGCCGATCGACGCGGTGCTGCTGACGCCCAAGATGGACGGCATCCTGGCCAAGCGCGCCGACGGCCGCGTGGGGCGCTACGCGATCACGAGCCCGCATCCCGAGATCACTTGGCGCTCGCTGTTCGGGCGCGTCTGGTACGAAGGCTACGCCCGTCCCGAGTACACCTGGCAGTCGACCGGCGGCACGGACGACTTCGAGACCAAGTTCAGCCTCGTGCCGCTGGTCTTCGGCACGGTCAAGGGCACGCTGTACGCGTTGCTCTTCGCCATCCCGCTGGCCGTCATGGCGGCGCTCTACACGTCGCAGTTCATGCATCCCAACCTGAAGGCCAAGGTCAAGCCGCTGGTCGAGATCATGGCCGCGCTGCCCAGCGTGGTGATCGGTTTCGTCGCCGGGCTCTGGCTGGCCTCACGCGTCGAGCAGCGCCTCATGGCGGTGCTGTTGATGGCGCCGCTGCTGCCGCTGTTCGGCAGCGCCGGCGCGCTCGTGTGGGAGCGCCTGCCGCAGCGTCTGCGCCTGCGGCTCAAGCCGGGCATGGAGTTGGGCCTGATCCTGCCGCTGGTGGTGGTCGGCGGCCTGGTGTCGTTCGCGCTCGGTCCGGTCATCGAGCGGGCCTTCTTCGGCGGCGACCTGCGCCTGTGGTTGGGCAGCGCCTGGGGCCTCGTCTACGACCAACGCAACTGCCTCGTGGTGGGCTTGGCGATGGGCTTTGCCGTCATCCCGATCATCTTCACCATCGCCGAAGACAGCTTCGCCAGCGTGCCGCAGCACCTCACGGCGGCCTCGCTGGCGCTGGGCGCCAGCCGCTGGCAGACGGCGGTGCGGGTGGTGCTGCCGACCGCCAGCCCCGGCGTCTTCTCGGCGATCATGATCGGCTTCGGGCGCGCCGTGGGCGAGACCATGATCGTGCTGATGGCCACGGGCAACACGCCGGTGCTCGAGTGGTCGATGTTCAACGGCATGCGTACGCTCTCGGCCAACATCGCGGTCGAGATTCCCGAAGCGCCCTACGGTGGCACGCTCTACCGCACGCTGTTCCTGGCCGCGCTGCTGCTGTTCGCACTCACCTTCATCGTCAACACCGTCGCGGAGTTGGTGCGCCAGCGCCTGCGCGAGCGCTACCGAGCGATCTGATGAACACGCCGGCCGCCCCCGAGAGCCCGAACCACGCGCCCGAAGTCGGCCCTCCGCAAGCGCGTTCCGCCATGTCGCGTGCGCTGCGCGCGGCGGCACCGCGCCCTGGCGCGTTGCCCCCCGCTTCGACCTTCCTGCTCTGGTCCACGGGCGCCGCGCTCGCCATCTGCCTGCTCATGATCGTGGGCTTGGTGCTGGTCATCCTGGCCAACGGCCTGACGTTCTTCTGGCCGCGCCCGCTCGAGCAACTGACGCTGCGTGACGGCCAGACGTTCCTGGGCGAGGTGGCGGCACGCGAGCCGATCCCGAATCCGGGTCAGGCCGACCACCTGCAACGCCAGCGTCTGTTGCTGCGCGTCGGCAACCGCGACCTGCTGGGCTTCGACTTCAAGTGGATCGACGAGTCGGACGTGACCCAGCGCCAGCGGCCGGCCGCGGCCTGGTTCATCGAACGCCGCGAGTACGGTCCACTGCTCGGCACGCCGCTGCGCGTGACGCGCGGCGACGACGTGCTGGCCGAAGGTGCTGAGGCCGTGGCCCGGGCGCTGCCCGACCTGGCCCGGCGCGCCGAACGCGATCGCGCCGCCATCCGTCGCATCGAGAAGGACGAGATCGGCGAGGTCAACGCGCGCCTGGAGCAGGCCCGGCTGGAGACGCGCCGTCTGGTGCTCGAGGGTCGCGACGTCTCGGGCGCGGGCGGCGGCCGGCCGGCCGAGCTGGCGCGCGTCGTGAGCGCGCAACAGGCGCTCTTCGAGCAGAAGACGGAGGAGTTGGCGCGGCTGGTCGAGAGCGCCGCGGCCACGTCGCTCGTGGTGCAGACCGCCGACGGCACGGAGAAGGAGCTGCGCACCCTCGACGTGTTCCGGGCCTATCCGGCCAACCAACTCGGCTGGACGGGGCGCTTGGCCGTGTACGGCGGGCGCCTGTGGGAGTTCTTCTCCGCCGAGCCGCGCGAATCGAACACCGAGGGCGGCATCTTCCCGGCCATCTTCGGCACGGTCATGATGGTGATGATCATGAGCGTGCTGGTCGTGCCGCTGGGCGTGCTGGCCGCGCTCTACCTGCGCGAGTACGCGCGCCAGGGCGCGCTCGTGCGCCTGGTGCGCATCGCGGTCAACAACCTGGCGGGCGTGCCTTCGATCGTCTTCGGCGTCTTCGGACTGGGCTTCTTCGTGTATTTCGTGGGCGGCACCATCGATCAGATCTTCTATCCCGAAGCGCTGCCCACGCCGACCTACGGCACCGGCGGCATCCTGTGGGCGTCGCTCACGCTGGCGCTGCTGACCGTGCCCGTCGTGATCGTGGCCTCGGAGGAAGCCCTGGCGGCCGTGCCGCGCTCGGTGCGCGAGGCCTCCCTGGCGCTGGGCGCCACCAAGTTCCAGACCATCCTGCGCGTGGTGCTGCCCGCGGCGGCGCCGGGCATCCTGACGGGGCTGATCCTCGCCATGGCGCGCGGCGCGGGCGAGGTCGCGCCGCTGATGCTGACCGGCGTGGTCAAGCTCGCTCCCGATCTGCCCATCGATGGGCACTTTCCATTCTTCCATCTCGATCGCAAGTTCATGCACCTGGGTTTCCACATCTACGACGTGGGCTTCCAGAGCCCCAACGTCGAGGCGGCCAAGCCGATGGTCTACACCACCACGATCCTGCTGTTGGCAGTGGTCGTGCTGCTCAACCTGACGGCGATTCTGGTGCGCAATCGGCTGCGGCGCCGGTATCGCACGGGAGCTTTCTGAGGAAGTCAATGCCCATGGCCACGGAACCCGCGCGCGACAGCGGCGTGCGCATCCAGACGGAAGTCAAGGCGCAGTCGACGGAACGTGCCGCGGCGGCGCCGTCCGCCATCGTCATCGATCGCCTCAACCTGAGCTACGGCGACAACCAGGTGCTGCACGACGTCACGCTGGACGTCGAAGAGCGACGCGTGACCGCGCTCATCGGCCCCTCGGGCTGCGGCAAGTCGACGCTGCTGCGCTGCATCAACCGCATGAACGACCTGATCGACGACGTGCGCGTCACGGGCACGCTCACGGTCAACGGCCGCGACGTCTACGCGCCGACCACCGACGTGATCGAGGTGCGGCGCCGCGTGGGCATGGTCTTCCAGAAGTCGAACCCGTTCCCCAAGTCGATCTACGAGAACGTGGTCTACGGCCTGCGCATCGCCGGCATCAACGACAAGGCCACGCTCGACGAGGCCTGCGAGAGCAGCCTGCGCGGCGCGGCCCTGTGGGACGAAGTCAAGGACCGGCTGCGCGAGAGCGGGCTGGGCCTGTCGGGCGGACAGATGCAGCGCCTGTGCATCGCGCGCGCCATCGCGGTGGAGCCCGAGATCGTCCTCATGGACGAGCCCTGTTCGGCCCTCGATCCGATCGCCACGCTCAAGATCGAGGAGCTGATCTACGCGCTCAAGGAGCGCTACACGATCGTCATCGTGACCCACAACCTGCAACAGGCGGCGCGCGTGTCGGACCGCACGGCGTTCTTCTGGCTCGGTCGCCTGGTCGAGTACGGTCCGACGCCCGACATGTTCACGCGACCGAAGGACAAGCTCACGGAGGACTACATCACCGGTCGCTTCGGCTGAGGCCGCGCCCCGCCGCCATCCCGAAGTCGGGCGGCGGGTCTGGGGCGGCGCGGCCCGGCAACAGCAAGCAAGACGCACGACGTGACGGATGGGCGCCGGTAAGGCAGGCGACGGTCTTGGGAGGGGCGGCGCGGCCCGGCAACAGGGAACACGATGCATGACGTGACGGACGGGCGCCGGCAAGGCAGGCGACGGTCT
>WBZQ01002001.1_pt1 | contig 13565 bp, 12 predicted proteins | sample 5204251 | NCBI WGS metagenome assembly WBZQ01 (sample SAMN12412402, study PRJNA552823) | activated sludge metagenome | isolation source: activated sludge from nitrification reactor of wastewater treatment plant... | place: USA: Virginia | collected 2017-09 | reverse complement strand
GCCGCTTCAATGAGGTGGTCTACGTCACCAGCTTTACGCCGGGACACGCGGTGAGGCCTCATATTCGACGTAGAAGAAAAGCTGTTCAGCCAGGTCTGGATAGCCTCAGGTTCAAAGCGAACGAGGCCATGAATACGACGGCACGGGATTTTGTTCTCTGAGACCCAGAGGTAGAGTGTGGACGGCTTGATGTTGAGCCAAGCCGAGAGCTCTTTGACGGTAAGCATGTGCAGATACACCGGGGGAGTCTCTCGACACCCCCAGTCCCCCTACCATGGGCTGCCCGCGTGACCGCCGGCAGACCGGTGAAACCGATTGGGTGGTTGCTTGAGCAAATTGCGGTGTCGGTCTTTCCACCGAGCAATGCCCCTGACAATTTCGTTCAGTAGCCATGCTTCCCCTCCAGGGGTGGCACAAATGACCGCCAACATCGGCGTCAGGGTGTCACTCACCCATCGTTTGACATTCTGCAGGGTCTGCACCTGCTTTTCCTGGGCCAATCGCCCCTTCTGAAATCCCTCCGTCAGGAGGGCGTACCACTCCAAGACTGGAGCCCGGTAGCGTTCTTCCTCCTCGGCATCCTTCGGGATCTGCCGGAAATCCACATACGATCGCAGTAAGCCGACTACCAACTCCTTCCAATCGGCTTCGTCTAACGTGGCCAATGCTCGGGCACACTGTTCGGCCCGATCCTTCTTCAGTTCTAATTCCCACCGTGTCCCGTAGTCCTGATAGTTTTCTTGTCCTTTACTCTGGAGCTCCAATCGCTTGTCATAAATGCGCAGCAAGGTCTGACTCTGCGGGCTGCCGAAGTACATGGTCTCACCCGTGGTCGCGCCGGTGCCATGCGTCAGATTGGAGACGATATGTCGGACTTGTGCGGCACGAGTCACACATTGCCCTGCCGAGACCGCCTCTCGGATGGTCGAGACCGGCACTGTTCCCGCTCGGTCATCCAGTGCGCAGTCGATCCTTGTGACGTGTCCCTGTTGTTTGTGCACCCACTGAAGCAGGGTGCGGATTTGATCCAATGTCAGGGCGGACGCCAGGCCGCCTGACAAGTCCACATGAATTTCATTCGGGCGACGAGGGGCATTGGTGCCCAGTTTGCCCACACCGCGCAAACCGTCAGTTCTCATCCAGGACAGGGGGTAACCTCGAAACCCGCCTTTGGCCTTACTCCAATCTCCGCCGAGGACCCGCATGGTCTCTTGGGGATTGCTGGCCAGGACCGTGAACGCCAGCCAATCAATCGTGAGGGTGAAGCCAGAATCCATGGAACCTATCGAACTCCTGTAATGAGCGCTGTGGGTAGCGCCCCCGTGTTACGGCTTCGCCTCCCGGCCAGGGATGACAGTGTTGGTGTGAACAGAGCTCCATTCGGAGTGTCATCGCGTCCTTTTCGCCGTTCCTTCTTATTCTCTGACCCTATGTGAACAGCAAGTACTAAGTAAAGTACCCACTAGAGGTCAGGAATGGACAGTAGGGGACAAATGGAGGACAAATTATCAGGAAGGGGAGTCAGGAAAGGAAGTAGGCTTATGGATGCGTATGTGCGCTTTACTGCGCTCTTGGCGGCAAAATGGTGCCGTGTCGGTATGTGCACGAACAATCGACTCAAGGACCCCGAGAATCACTGGTCATGTAAAAAATGGAAGCATTTCGGTTTATAGAAGGTGCTTTAAGATAGCTTCCCAATCGCTGACCCGCACGAGTTGATGATGAAGATCAAGATGTCGATTCCGGGGATGATCCATTACTAAACATTTAATATTGTTATCTAAGTAGGCCTTGATATGACGGGGGTGATCCTCAATGGCAACGGTGAGAAGCTCGGGAGCAGTTGGTTTGTTATCCAAGTGGTATAGCGAGTCAAAGGGAAGAGAATGGTGGCGCAGCCATTCTCGCGTGAGCAGTTCAGAACTAGCCCATCGAGCGGTAATGAATGCAATGCGATAGTGTTGCTTTAAAGTTTGAATAGCCATCTTGGCTCCTGGTAGAAGCTGCAAGGTGGGAATTCTATATTTGTGAAACTCTTCGAGTATTCGAAACAACTGATGAGCCGGAATACAGTCATCATTCTGATTCGCATTTGCTGAATGGTTCTGCCATGGAAGTCCTGTGAACTTCATAGCTAGTTCATCTAACACTTCGTCAATGTCAGCTACCACGCCATCAATATCGACTCCAAGGGTCAATTGAGAAAATGAATGCATGGTTATGAATTTCGAGTTCCCAACTCGAAGCAATCTCGGATATTTTCTTCAATATTCTGCAACTCTTCCTCTTCTCTCTCTCGATCGGCATAGAGGTGGCAGAGAAGTTCTCCGGAGCTAACGGTATTTCCTATCCTCTTCTTCAGCAAGATCCCGCCCTGCGTGCTCAGTGGGACACTATAGGAGTTGCCGCCCCCTCTTAGTTCCCCATTCACAATTCCGCCAAGCTTTCTCTGGTTAATACCTGTGATGACGCCGTTACGTAGACCACGAATTGATCGAGGAGGTAAAGCTGTGTTCAGAAGAGTCGTGGGGTCCTGACAAACCCTGTCAGCAGTGTCTTTGGAAACCTGATGGTTGAGCAAAATCCTGTGGAACCAATTTAATACTTGGCCGTTGTTGAATTTACTCGTTGCGCGCTCGCTCCATTCCATTTCCGATATTGAGGGGAATTCTTGATGCATGAGGATCGCGAAAAACTGTAGCACTAGATTTTTCTGCTCTATCAGGGCAGCGCTGTTCCAAAGCGTGTGAGGATCATTTCCAGACATTAAGGATATTGCTTCGCAGACTTCCAATGCATTCCCTATTGCCATTCCATTGGGCTGAGATGTCCCTGTCATTGCTCTAGCGCATTTGACTCCTGCGGGGTCAAGGATTTTAGAAACGCCATCTCCCAGTGACTCTACCTGTGCCTGTGAGAAAAAAGCTCCTTCCCCGTATCTGAGATCCAGCAATAGCCGATGTGGAGGAATCGCGAGCTGTTTACTCGCAACGCTGGCAATAGCAAGTTCTTTAGATTCTACGGTTCCTGTTACGCTACGCAATTGGTACATCTCACGATCTGCGGGGTCAACATCACTATTCGTCACTGACATAGCAACTCGGCATGCTTTTAGCGTTGCTATAGTCTCATCTCCAGGCTCAGGAAATTTGAACCCTGGTATGGAACTCAGCTTATCCCAAGTTCCGCCTGTAAAGCTCAGAGACTTGGCTACCAGAAATGGGGAAGCGATCAAATATTCATCGGAAAAAGCCCCCAACAAGCTAGGTAAAATGAGTGCGGTTTTTTCAGATAGGGCTCCAGTAGGATATCTCCTGATGAGTCGCCGTGACTCTAACTCAGGCAAGCCTCGGTAGTCATAGACACGACCGGTATCTCGCATCACCTCAGTAAGGGTCAGCGTATCATTCCAAGACAAACCCTTTACGCATACAGTCATCATCCATATAGCCATAAACTCCACAGAAGCATTAGGTCGCAGAAACTCTTGCACCATATACCCAATGTTTTCCCTGCCAATTGCGGACGAACTACATGTATTAGTAAGGATTTCGAGCAGAATGGGATCTACGCTTTGGCTAGCTGCAGATCGGGGAGTCTGCCGACTTTTCCAGCGCAGCACGTAATGGTGATCGGGGTAGGCACGTTCGAGATAACCTGCGATAGATGATTGACTGGTCAGAATGAAAACGACCAGATCTTGATGGAGCTCCGTAACAGGACTTTCTAGCAGAAGGACACACAGAGAGGCTCTTTGGTGGGACTTAACGTCGCATTGTCTTATGAACTCATTTTCCTCCTGATTGAGACACTCTCCCCGGCGTAACTTTTCGTAGGAACGCATCAGCATATTCACTGGGGTTCTCCCGCTGTGATCTCGCAGATATGAGATTGCGAGATATGACTACTCGCAAAGGATCACCTAAGACTTCTGGAATCGCCTTCAGCGAAAACGCTTCTTCCGCGGTCAGGAACAACATTTTCTTGCACTTATGTGGCTCTTTGACTGCGGGACTTCCTGATTTTATCTCCGACATGTAAACCTTACCAATCCATTTTTCACCATTGATGTAGCAGCACGGTTCAGCTACAAGCACTAAATGGTGTATTCGTACGCCTACCTCTTCCCAAACCTCCCTGATAGCAGCCGTTCTGAAAGTTTCATGAGGACTTACCTTTCCTCCCGGGAAGTTCCACAGACCCGTATTCAAGTCTTGCATGGCCAGCACCTTACCAGCATTGATCAGAATCACACGTACAAATTCTCGCTGTTTTAGGAGGCCAACCACTAGAGAATTCCTTCACATTCCAATTGATGCTTCAAGTTTTTAGCCGCTTCAAGCGGAGTAGATAATTGTTGCTTGTATCGCACAACTTTTACTGAGAACTCCTTGGCGTATTCCAACCCTGCATCCACATAGTACTGCTGGGTGTAGTGTGTGCACGAAAATGATTGCGCGCCATCTAATGCCCGTCCTCGTTTATGCAATAGATTCTTCCAATCGCGTTCCTCTATCTCAAATATGATGAGCACATCTGGTTTGGGAAGACGTGTCTTGTCAAGACATGCCAAATCCATTGCGATAGAAAAGTAAAAATCGCTTGAAGGAATCAGCCAGTCCATACCTTTCTTGCCAAGCCAATATGAACATAAAGAATCATATACCGAGTCTACGTAAACTCGTTGTCCGGCAAGGCGTAGTTTCTCCGCCTCGTACAACTTCGGAACTCGCTGTGAACGAAACCATGTCAGTGCTGTAAAAAAGCCTGATTTTTGATTGGCGGCTTCAGCCCAACAACATTCTTCAGGCTCCAGAAAAACTTTGCAGCCATCCAATTTGCCAAGCTCCGCAAGAACGCTGGATTTCCCCGACCCAGGTAAGCCAAGACCAGCTATGATTTGACCCGACGTTGCGTTTGGTTCTGAATATGTATCGTTCAGATTACATCACCCTGTGAAAGTTGTAGTTGGATGCTAGGGAGTAAGTTTGTCGACTGCCGTACGGCCTGGCAAGAGTGATTCATTAACGCGAACCTTTGGGTCATCAATAAATCGTTCTAGGGCTTTCTAGCTCCATAGCTAGAAACTAGACAAAGAATATTTTCAGCTTTCGAGGTAACGGACGGCACGGCTTTATTTGGCTTTAAAAACTTTGTCTGTTCGATGGCTTCTTGATGCGTCTGACCAGTCTCTTCAAAAAAGGCAATAGTGGAAGCCACTTCCAATTCAATTGTAGTGAACTGATCCAAGTCTTGAATCAATTTTTTGAATCTGCCAGCCGTAGCTTTGGACTTCGGACAACTTTTAGGCAAACTGTAGACATACTGGAATGTTCGGTATGCGCCTTTTGGCTCGACTTTCTCTTCCAGTACTCCTTCAAAAACTAGCGAGTCGGCTGCGACAGCTACGTCTTCACTGAAAGGTCCATAGTGGTGAATTTTGAATCTCGCGGGGATATCAATACCGCTTAGCTTTAGTAGGTGAACAAATTTCTGAAGTCTCTTTCTTCCTTCTATTTGGCCGTGATTCACCGCACCTACAATGGCGACTATGGCATCTTCCGTATTCATGATGTCCTCCCTTAGTCAGCTCCACAGAGCCGCTGCCGCAGCGCGCTCACTGGCATTGCGAAAATAAAAACGAGTTGCCGGTGGATCTGGCATTTCTTTGACAAGTCGACTCATTGAGCTAATTGCGCAGGGACTTTTATCGCGATCGTTGTAAATTAATATGTTTTTTAAGTAGATCATTCCGTCGCCAGAAAAGGTCTTGTATCCCTTCTCAGGAATTTTGTCCCTATGAGCCCATATATCTGCCTGGTTTAGTTTCTTTGCGAACTCGTTAACCTGGAAAATGTTTGAGGATTCCGTCGGAGGATGTGGTGGCTCAAAACATTTGAATAAATCTCTAGTAATTAGCCTTTGTGCGAGAAGAGAGCTATCTCCACAATCATTGTTGGCAGCCCACAAAACAACATTCCAGAGTGCGGAATCATCAAGCTCTATATAGGCTTCAAATGTTGCATCTGCGCCTAAGTCGAAATAGCGCTTGACGGCATTATCAGCGGGTAATTTGTCTCGGAATTCAGCCGTTGTAAGAATTCCTGTTAGAATTTCTTCGAGCATGATTTGTGCTGCCCGTGTTGTCTTATGAAAGTACACCTTAGAGTAAAGCTCGGAGTAGGCGTAGAGGTAATTTTCCACAGCAGAGAGACCTTTAGGCGCCACTACAAAACTATACTGTTGCACTTCGCCATTGGGGTCAGCGTTTACTTCTTGAACTGACAGACAATCAAATATCCACTCTGTATCGATGGACCCAAAATGAATGCCCGTGAAATAGCGGTCACGCAGCATAAAATCTAATCGGTCTGCATCTAGCTGGCTTGAAACTATACTAGAGTAAACGTTGTATCCTGGCTCTTGCTGAAAAAATGCAAGAGTCTTGGCTCGTAAAGTCGAACTTCCGTTTTGAAGAATTTCAGAAACCGCACTTTCGGCAATTATTCTGCTAGTCCATTCCTCATGGTGGATTTGCAGTCCACATCGTTTGGAAACTTCTTCAAACACATGTGAAAAAGGGCCGTGTCCGATATCGTGTAGAAGGGCGGCACAAAGAGTAGCCGTTTGCCACTCCTTTTGCTCAGGGTCTTTCCCAACGACATCATTTCTTCTAAACACGGTCAACATGTTTCTTGCCATTTGCATGGCTCCTAGTGCGTGCGAAAAGCGGGTGTGTGTTGCACCGGGATAGACCAATTCCGAGAATCCGAGTTGTTTGATACGCCTAAGACGTTGAAACTCCCTGGTTTGTACGAGTTTCCATAGGATGTCATCGTCGTCGCGGCTCGCCGAGAACTTTATTAGGTTGTGAATTGGATCTCGGATGCGCTGATCTCGCATGGTCGCGGAGTATGCCGAAATGCGTCAGGATGGTCAAAGAGCAAATGATGCTGACCCTAAGAATTCTTGACTGTAACTCAGCTTCATTGTGTAGCCATAAGCTGAACGTATACTCCCTCAGTTGCGCAGTCGGTTTCCGATACTAGTATTGTTATTCCGAACTGTCTGAGTTGAACGGCGTCAGCCTTTTTCGTGTGCTAGATTTGTGCTAGAAAATGTAAAAACGCTCAATATTGGTTCGAACTAGTAGAATCCATAGAATGCCGTTAACCGGTCAATTCAAAAGAAAAACGGGGAAACCTTCGCAAAATCAAGCCACTGTTAAACCTGCTCTGGGTCGACTCTCAAGGCTCAGACACGGGTTCAAATCCCGTTGGGACCACCAACCTTTCCCTGAAATTTCCTGCAGCGTGCCGATTTTCCCGACCGCGGTTCTCTCTCGACTGGTCTCTCCCCCGTCGTACACCAGGGCATGACACCATCGCTCACTGATCGTCGGCTGCATGCCAGTCGGAAATCGTCAGTGGCTGCAGCGTCTTCACCGTCAGCGTTATTGCGGCGAAGTGTGCTTCGACTCTGCCGGTGATGAGGTAGGCCTGGGTGGAGGCCAGCAGATGGCAGTAACGCCGATAGGTGCCGGGAAAAAAGGTCGCGTCATAGAGACCGGTCCGATCTTCGAACGTCACAAACTCCATGGGCTCGCCGCGTTTGGTAGACACAATCTTTTCCGTGACCATCCATCCCAGGAGGCGGACCGTTGTCCCGATGTGTCGGGGTAAGTCTTGCGCCAGGACATGTGGGAGCCCTGCGACGGTTTTTGTGAATCGATCCAGTGGGTGCCCGCTGAGGGGAAAGCCGAAGAGTTCCCATTCGTGCGCGAGTTGCCGTTGAGGGGAGTAGTCGGCGGGGATCGGGAGGTAGCCCGCAGGTGTGCGGCTTTGGGATGCATGGAGCCTCCAGATGAGTGCGGGCCTGGTAAGTTCCCCGGCCACGGAATGGAAGCAGCCGGCCTTGATCAATAGGGTGGTTTGGGCGGGCTCCGGCTTGAGACGATCGAGAAACTGGTGCAGTGATCGATAAGGGCCATGGGCGTGTCGTTCCGCCACGAGGTGTTTCGCGAAGTCTTCACGTAGCGCCTTGAGTTGCATCAATCCGACCCGGATGGCCCTGCCGGATCCGCGGTAGGCCCAGTCACTCGCGTTGATGTCGGGCGGAAGAATGGTGAGTCCCATTCGTCTGCCCTCGGACAGATAGGCGAAGGTGGAGTAGTACCCGCCTTGATTGCTGATGACGGCGGCGAGAAACTCGGCAGGGTAATGCGCCCGCAGGTAGGCCGATTTGAAGGATACTTGTGCGTAGCTGGCGGAATGCGGCTTACAGAAACTGTATCCGGCGAAGCTCATGATCATGGCCCATACCTGATCGACTACGGAGCGTGGAATCTGCCGCGCCGCGGCTCCGGTATAAAACTGCCGCTGATAGTCTCGCAGTTGCCGCTCTTTGTGCTTCTTGCTCAAGATCTTGCGCAGCTGATCGCCGTCATGCACCGAGAACCCGCCCAGTGCCACGGCTACCTTCATCACATCTTCCTGGTACACCATGATCCCATGGGTTTCGGCCAGCACTGTCTCGAGCAGGGGGTGTAGGGCGCGATACGGCTCTCCATGCGCACGTCGGACGAAGTCATCGGCGAACACATTGGCCGCAGGACGGATGATGGAGGAGACGGCTACGAGATAGTCAAAGACATCCGCCCTCGCGCGCTGGGCTGGCGGCATGGTCGTCCAGAGTTTCTTGAGCAGGAGCCGGGTGGCCGGAGATTCCACATAAAAGCAGCCCATCGTATCCCCGCGTCGGATCAGGTCCTGCGTGTCTGTGTCGGTGATCGGGTCCCATGCGGCATAGTCGATGATGCGGCCGTTGTTGACGGCAATAGCCGCCAGCGCATCACGAATGACGGCGAGCGAACGATTGCCGAGCAGGTCGATTTTCACCAACCCCGCATCTTCGGCCTGGTCCTTCTCCCATTGAATCACCGGAATTCCTGATGCCGACCGTTCCACCGGAACATAGCGGCGGATCTCATCGGGGACCAACACGACGCCGCCAGGATGCAAGCCGAGATGGCGAAAATGTCCCTGGAGCTGTCCCGCCCAGAAGAGAATGTCCGGCCACGGCGGGTTGAGGCGCAAAGCCGCGCAGACCTGTGCGGCCCATGTTTTCAGGTTGGAGTCGGTCGTCACCTCAACAAAGTCGGCTCGGCGGTGCAGGAGATCCAGGGCCTTGCCGATTTCAGTCGCCGGTAGGCCGTACACCTTGGCAATTTCCCGCATGGCCGCCCGGGCCGCCAGGGTGTTCTGATTCGCGACCATGGCGGCCTGATGTGCGCCATAGCGGGCAAACACCCATTCGAGAATCTTGGGGCGCTCGTCCCAGGGAAAGTCGATATCAATATCCGGCGGGTCATGTCGCCCGGGATTGAGAAACCGTTCAAACAGCAGGTGATGCCGAATCGGATCGACGTGGGTGATGCCGAGGCAGTAGGAAACAATGGACGCGGCCGCAGAGCCTCGTCCGCAGGTTCGAGGTGATTGACGGACAATCTCATCGACCACGAGAAAATAGTCGGCGTATCGTTTGTCTCGAATGATCCCCAATTCATACTCGATCCGCTGCCGGACCGGTTCAGACACTGTCCCATAGCGCTCCTGTGCCCCCTTGTAGGTCTTGGCCCGCAGCGTCTCGAAGGCGGCATCGGCGGAGAGGCGACGGAAGGAGGGAAAGACCGTGGTGTCGAAACTCCAATCCGTCGAACAGTGCTTCGCGATCCGGCGGGTGTTGGCGAGGGCGGCGGGCATATGAGGAAAGTGCCGTTCCATAGCGGAGGGGGGCATGAGCCAGTGTGACGGCGCGCAGCAGTGAGCGGCCTGGAGCCGGGACAGAGTGGTGTTCAGGGCAATGGCGCGCAGAAGACGATGCGCCTCATATTCTGCCGGATGTAGCATGGCCGCGCGAGTCGTGGCCACCGGGGGGAGTCCGGTGTGTCGGCTGAAGTCGATCGCTGCCTGCAGGTCTGTGCCGGGCGTGAGTTCCACATACAGATCCTCAGTCGACACGCTGCGCCATACCGTCAGCGCGGCCCGATCATCCGAGAGGATCACCAGTCCATCGCGATACTGCGCGACGGCCGTGATGAACTCGAAGCCGTCATCCTCGTGACGAGCGGAGAGCAGCCGGCACAGGTTGGCGTAGCCGTCTGGATTTTTGGCCAACAAGACGGCGCGGTGCTGGCCCTGTATTAGTTCCGCCCCCAGGATGGGCTTGAGCCCCGTGTGTTTCGCCACCTCGAGAAAGCGAATCGCCCCGTACAGCCCGTTGGTGTCGGTGAGCGCCAGCCGGTCGTGGCCTTGTGCGCGGGCTTCCTGACAGAGTGCTTCCAGGGTCGGTACACCCCACATGGGCGAGTACGACGAATGGGTATGCAGCTGGATGACGTCGGCAGGCATTTATCGGCTTCTTCCGTAGCGGATCACCCGTTCGCCAAATCGCTCGTGGAGTCGATCCAGCGCTGTCGCCAGTCGCTGCGCCCGGTCGCGTGTGGTCTGTTCGCCGGGCGGGCGATCATCAAACAGGGTGCCTTGTTCAGCGAAATCGGTGAGGCCGGTCAGGCTGAGCATCATGAGGCGCAGCCGGATCCGACGCCGGAAGGCGCGTTGAAACAAATGCTGCAGTGAGCCGGAGAGGTCGATCTCCCAGCAGGTATCGGGAATCACCCGTGCGATGGTCGTGACCTCACGATGATCACTGTAGCGAAGGGTCAACGACAGGCCGCCACAGACGCGACGCTGGTGACGGAGCGTGCGGCAGAGCCGCTGCAAACTGTCGGCGAGGCGCCCCCAGAGGAGGGCATCGTCAACCTCATCCGGTTCCAACACAATGGTCTCATCCATGGACGGGTGACTGATGGGGGGGAGGACGGGGGTTGGATCAATGCCTTGTGCCCAGCGAGAGAGTTGTCCGGCATAGTTCCCGAGCACGATCTCCAGCGCATCCAATGGACTTTCCGCAATGTCTCCTAACGAGCGCAGGTTGAGGTCATCCAGCCGTTTCAAGACGGTTCGCATGCAGGGGCGGTGGATGCCGGGCAGGCTGTGCACGGACAGTGGAGACATGAACAGGCGTTCCGAGCCCTGTCGCACATCGTAGAGTTCGGACGGTTCGATCAATGACGCGGCGGTTTGCGCGACCAGTTTGTTGCTGCCCACGCCGGCGACCCCTTCGAGTCGATACCGGGTCAATATCTCCTGTTGGACGGTGGCTGCCACGTCGCATGCCGCACCGAAGAGGCGCGTGGTGCCGGTCACGTCCATCATGACGGCGCCCGGGTGAACGGGCTCCCAGGTCGGCGCGTATCGGCGGATGATCGTGCGGAGCGATGCATCGGCGGTTTCCGTGCGATGAGGATCCGGAGGGCGAACACGCAAAGACGGGCAGAGGCGGCGGGCGAGGGTGAGCGGCATGCCGACGTGGACCCCCTCCCGTTCAGCCTCTCGCGAAATTTCTCGCAGAAGTGTTCGGGGATTGTTGAGTGGGGCAATGGCCAACGGCCTGGTACGAAGCGACGAGTCGGTCAGGCGCGCAAGCGCGATATCCAGAGAGGGGATGGCAAAACAGACGATCTGACGATCCATGATGTGTGCTCAGGATGTCTGATGAGCCACCTATCGCCGAAGATGCCGAATGACGCCCACGACAATACCTTCAATATGAAAGGTGTCGGCGTCTTTGACGAGCAGCGGTTGCATGGTGTCGTTCGCCGGATGGAGTTCCACCGTGCCGCCTTTGCGCCGGTAGGTTTTCACGGTCGCTTCGCCATTGAGCAATGCAATGACGGTCTGGCCATTTCGCGCGGTGTCTTGTTTCTGCACAACCACGATGTCTCCAGGGAGAATGCCGTCATCACGCATGGACTCCCCTTTGATGCGAAGCGCAAAGGTGTCACCTTTGCCCATCATGCTGCGAGGGACCTCGACTTGCTCCGTCTGGGGGATGGGCTCGATAGGATCGCCGGCAGCGACAATGCCGACCAGCGGCACGAAGGAGGACGACCCCAGGGATTGCAAGGCGACCTCGACCACGCCGGGAATTCGCCGCGCGCCGGATTCATACCGAACGATGGCCAGGCGCTTCCGTTTGAGCTGATCAGCCAGGGCCTGCTGAGTCAGCCCCAAAGACATTCGGGCCTGTTTGAATTCTTCAGGAGTCATGTATCCAATGGATACACGATAGGGGCGGTTCTGTCAAGACGGTGGCCGGGTGATGGACGTGGACTGTGGGACCGGTGTGATCCCGTTCAAGCGCTGGCACGAGCAGTATGAAAAGGCAGGTGTTCCCCTTATCGAACGAGCAGGGGGTGGCGGCGCAAGCCACTGGTCTGGCGCGGCTCCTTGCGCTTCGCTCGCGCCGGTTTTGTGCGCTGAAGGTCCATTCGTGATTCGCGAACCGCACCGCAATTCAGGCATCGCAGAATGGACAGTTCACCTTCCAGCCCCAAATAGTGATCGTTGATCAGCAGTCCGGCACAGCGCACACAGGGCATGACGGCCTCCTTCGTGAACAGACGGCACAGTCTAGGGACGCGGCGTTATCCGCAGTTGTGCATGGTGTTACGAAATCGAAAACTCTTCACCGGAGGTCTCGTTCGCGACCTGGATATGGCTGAAATCGTAGATCGTTCAGGCGAAAAGGGATGCTTCAATTGACAGAGAGAAAAAGGCGGCTAAGGTAGGGATGATTGTGTCCAGGAATTATCCTGCCGGCCTCGCAGGAGACGGCAGCCGACAACAGGGGGGGAGATCACATGAAGGGACGATGGCTCATCGCATGTGCGGGCATTCTGGTCGGGCTTCAGGGCGGTACGGCCTTCGCCGTGAATCCGGACAATGGTCCCGGATGCGGACTGGGGAAGCTGGCCTGGGGCGACTACAAGACACCGAAGAACATTGCACCACAAGTCATGATGGCGACGACCAATGCCACATTCGGTAGCCAGACGTTCGGGATCAGCTTCGGCACCTCCGGCTGTACCAACGACGGCAAGGTCATGGCCGGGCAGCAGACGAATCTGTTCGTCGCCAGCACGTTTGATACGCTGTCCGAAGATATGGCGAAGGGCGGCGGGGAGCATCTCGCGGCCTTGGCCACGTTGATGGGAGTTCCCGTCGAACAGCAGCCGGCCTTTTTTGCCATGACGCAACAACAATATCAGCTGCTGGTCCAGGCCGGTGAGATGTCGTCGGTGGCGGTGGTGAAGGCGCTCCAGGATGCTGTGGGCGGACGCTCGGTGGTTGCCCAGATTCCTGATCGGCCATGATCGGCCACTGATTTCGTTGTCTCTCGGCTCCGCGTGTTTCTGCGGGGAGCCTCGTGATCATCGCGGGCCTGACGGATCTGTCAGGCCCGCCAACGGCCGTCTCCAGTACGTCTCGCATCATCGGATCCTCTCCGCTCGCTTCCCCTTTCTTCCTCGCCCGTGGTTCTGATAGAAGTCAGGCATGCTGAATCTCATTGCGTTGGGCGCCGTCGCCGGAATGATTCCGGTCTATCTGGGCATTCTGTCAGCCTTGTTTCTTGGAAAGGTCCTGCCACGCACGTGGGAGGGC
>WBZQ01002000.1_pt1 | contig 13569 bp, 12 predicted proteins | sample 5204251 | NCBI WGS metagenome assembly WBZQ01 (sample SAMN12412402, study PRJNA552823) | activated sludge metagenome | isolation source: activated sludge from nitrification reactor of wastewater treatment plant... | place: USA: Virginia | collected 2017-09 | reverse complement strand
GCCTTGTGGCTCGAGCGTATAGGTGACGCGCGAAGGCGTCTCCTTCTTCATCTCGGGGTACTGGATGGTGTAGCGCTTCGAGGTCGGGGTGAAGAGCTGCTTGATGAAGTGCTCGAAGGTGATGGCCATGCCCTTCATCACCGGCCAGACGTAGGTGCGGTCCAGCCAGCTCAGTTCAGCTTTCTTGACGACGACGCCCATCGCCCCCCCCTCAGTGGCCCTGGCTCATGCGCCAGGCGTGGAAGACCAGGTTGACCATGGACAGCGGCAGCATCCGCTTCCAGCCGAGTTTCATGAGCTGGTCATAGCGGAAGCGGGGCACCGTCCAGCGGATCCAGACGAAGACCCAGGCGAAGAAGACCAGCTTCACCAGGAAGCAGGCCACGGACAGGAGGACGGAGGGATCCTTCACGAAGGGCACCTGCCAGCCGCCGAAGTAGAGCGTGGCGATGAGGGCCGAGGCCGTCATCATGTGCGAATACTCCGCCAGGGCCAGCAGGCTGTACTTCATGCTGCCGAACTCGGTGTTGAAGCCCGCCACGATCTCGCTCTCGCCCTCGGCGAAGTCGAAGGGTAGGCGGTTGGTCTCGGCGAACATGCAGGTGAAGAACACGATGAAACCCAGGGGCTGCTGGAAGACGAGCCAGTTGGGCAGGACTCCCCAAAAGGTCGTGCCGGCCTGTGCCCGGATGATCTCAGAGGGATCGTAGCCGCCAACGCGCATGAAGATCGCGATCACGGCCAGGCTCATGCCGATCTCGTAGCTGACCATGGCGGCTGAGGACCGCATGCCGCCGAGGATGGACCACTTGTTGTTGCTGGACCAGGCGGCCACCAGCACGCCGTAGACCGCCATGCCCCCGATGGCCAGGGGGTAGAGCATCCCCATGCCGTTGCCGGGATCCAGCACGGAGAGGTGGTAGGTGGTGCCGCCGCTCACGAAGCTCTTGCCGAAGGGGATGACCGCGAAGCCCAGGAGGGCGGGCACGAAGGCCAGGAAGGGCGCCAGGAAGAACAGGCCCCGGTTGGCGGCAGCCGGGATCAGATCCTCCTTGAAGAACATCTTGATGCCGTCGGCCAGGATCTGGGCGAGGCCGATGATCCGGATCTTCCCGAACAGCGCGGCCCGGTTGGGCCCGATGCGATCCTGGATCATGGCCGAGCCCCGGCGCTCGACCCAGGTGAAGATCGCCGCCAGCGACATGACGCCGGCGAAGACGATGACGACCTTCAGCACCATCCAGGCGATGGCAGGCGTCGTATGCAGCAGGCTCGCAAGCTTGTCCATGGGCGGCTTCCCGGCAGGGCCGCCCGCGGGGAGGCCCAACCCATCGAGCCTAGCAGAGCCGCGGGCCTGCGGACACGCAGGGAAACAACCCGCGGCGCGCCGATGCGACCTCGGTCACAGCCCCTGGCGGCCCAGGCCGGGGAACCCCCCTCAGCCCTTCGCCTCGATCTTGCTCCAGGAATCCTTCAAACCCACCGTGCGGTTGAAGACGGGCTTTCCCTCCCGGGAATCCCCATCCACCGTGAAGTAGCCCGTGCGCTCGAACTGGAAGCGCTCGCCAGGACGGGCGTCGGCCAGGCTGGGCTCAAGACGGGCCTCAGGGAGAATCGCCAGGCTGCCGGGATTCAGGAGGGCCTTCCAGTCCTGGCCTTCGGGCACGTCCATGGGGTCTTCCTGGGTGAAAAGAGGCTCGTACAGCCGCACCTCGGCCATGACGGCGTGGGCGGCGCTCACCCAGTGGAGGGTGCCCTTCACTTTGCGGCCATCGGGGGCGTTGCCCCCCCGGCTGGCGGGATCCCACTCGCAGCGCAGTTCCACCACGTTCCCCGCGGCGTCCTTGATCACTTCCCGGCAGGTGACCAGGCAGGCGCCCCGCAGGCGCACCTCGGCGCCCGGCGCCAGGCGGAACCACTTCTTGGGGGCCTCCTCTCGGAAGTCGTCCTGGTCGATGAAGAGCTCCCGGGTGAAGGGCAGCCGGCGGGTGCCCATGGCCTGATCCTCGGGATGGTTGGCCACCTCCACTTCGAAGGCATCGGCCTCCGTCATGTTGGTGATGACGACCTTGAGGGGGCGCAGCACGGCCATGCGGCGGGGAGCCCGCTTCTCCAGGTCCTCCCGGATGCAGAACTCCAGCAGGCCCACGTCGGCCACCATGTCGCGCTTGGCCACGCCCACCCGCTCGGCGAAGGCGCGCACGGACTCCGGCGTATAGCCCCGGCGGCGCAGCCCGCAGATGGTGGGCATGCGGGGATCGTCCCAGCCGCTGACGATGCCCTCCTGCACCAGCTGGAGGAGTCGGCGCTTGCTCATCACGGTGTAGGTGAGGTTCAGCCGGGCGAACTCGATCTGGCGCGGCAGGGGGCGCTGGAAGAAGGCGCCATCGACGTCCTGCTCCAGGAACCAGTCGTAGAGGGGCCGGTGATCCGAGAACTCCAGGGTGCAGATGGAGTGGGTGATGGTCTCGATGGCGTCCGACACCCCGTGGGCGTAGTCGTACATCGGATAGATGCACCAGATGTCGCCCGTGCGGTGGTGGTGGGCCCGGCGGATGCGGTACATGAGCGGGTCGCGCAGGTTCATGTTGCCGGCCTGCATGTCGATCCTGGCCCGCAGCACCTTCGAACCATCCGGGAACTCGCCCGCCCTCATGCGGCGGAACAGGTCCAGGTTCTCCTCGGGGCTGCGGTCCCGAAAAGGGCTCGCCTTGCCAGGAACATGGAAGTTGCCCCGGTACTCGCGGATCTCGGCTTCAGAGAGATCGCACACGTAGGCCTTGCCCTGCTGGATCAGGTACTCCGCATAGTCGTACATGAATTGGAAGTAGTCCGAGGCGTAGTGCTCGCCCTTCCACTGGAAGCCCAGCCACTGGACGTCCTCGCGGATGGAGTCCACGTACTCCACGTCCTCCTTCACGGGATTGGTGTCGTCGAAGCGCAGGTTGGTGGCGCCGCCGTACGCCTTGGCCAGACCGAAGTTCAGGCAGATGCTCTTGGCGTGGCCGATGTGCAGGTAGCCGTTGGGCTCCGGCGGGAAGCGCGTGAGCACACGACCACCATGCTTCCCCGAGGCGCGGTCGGCCTCCACGATCTCCTCGATGAAGTGGAGGCTCTTGGGTTCTGGGGTGGGTGATTCAGGAGACATTTGGGCTCACAGGAAGCAAACCTTAAAGATACCAAGCCGAAGGCCACAAAGGCATTTGGAACCGCGAAGGATGCTAAATGGGCACCCGTGAGCGCCGTTCATCAAAGTTTCTCTTTCGTGTGCCCGAAGGGCTTTCGCGTTTTTCGCGGTTCCAGTCTTTCTGGTTCTACCCCAGCCCCGCCGCCACCTGCGTCGCGCGCTCGATGCCCCGCGCCACGACGGAGCGGATGCGGCCGTCCTCCAGCACCATCAGGCCCGCGATGGTGCAACCGGCCGGGGTGGTCACCTCGTCCTTGAGGGCGGCGGGGTGACGGCCCGTCTCCAGCACCATGGAAGCGGCGCCCAGGGTCATCTGGGCGGCCAGTTCCACGGCCACGGCCCGGGGGAGGCCGCACTGGACGCCGCCCTCGGCCAGGGATTCCAGGATGACGAACATGAAGGCCGGTCCGCTGGCGCTGAGGCCGGTGACGGCATCCATGTGCTTCTCGTCCAGGTCCATGACCCGGCCCAGGGGCTCGAAGAGGGCCCGGGCGGCGGCCAGCTGGGCCTCGGTCACGCCCTTGCCTGGGGCCAGCACCGTCATGCCCTTGCGGATGGCGCAGGGCGTGTTGGGCATGGCCCGGACCAGGGGCGTGGCCCCGGGCGTGTGGTCCGCGAGGAAGGCCAGGGTGGTGCCCGCGGCGATGGAGACCACCAGGGGCCGGTGCCCCAGGGCCCCGGCCGCCGTCAGGCCATCCAGCAGGTCCTTCAGCTCCCTGGGCTTCACGCAGAGCAGCACGACCTCGGCCTCCCGGGCCGCCGCCTCTGCCTCGCGGGACAGCCGGATGCCCAGGGCCTCCGCTCGCGCCTTGCCGGCGGCCGGGTGGAGGTCGACCGCATGGATGAGGCCGGCCGGGTAGCCCGAGGCCTCCACCAGGCCGGCGCTGATGGCCTGGCCCATGGTGCCGAAGCCGAGGATGGCGAGCTTGGGATGCTGGCTCATGGGTGCTCCCGAAACAGAAAGGGCCTTGGAACCGCAAGGGACGCTGATGAAATACAATCCCCTACTTTATCTGCGGCATCAGCGGTTTATTGGCCTTCATCCGGGTGGGCCAATGGAAGGAGGGCTACTGGTCCCGCCCCTGCCCCAGGGTCCACCAGGCGCAGTCCTCCAGTCCGGATACCACGAAGCCCTGCTGCATCTCGGAGATGCGCTGGACCTGGGTGCCGACGGCCGTGTGGAAACCCGTGGTGACTTCGCCGGGGCCCGATTTCACCCCGAAGTAGAAGTCGGATTGCTCAAGGCCGAGGCGCAGCACCGTCTCCTGGAGGGCCGCCCGGTGGTCCAGCCCCGCCGGGATGCCCTGAATCACCTGCAGAGTGTCTTCCGCGATGATCGTGGGGGCGTAGGCCGCCGTGCCCTGATCTTCCAGCACCGCCAGGGTGATGTGGGTGAACTCGTCCAGGTCCATCAGAGCCACGCCTGAAGCCGCGCCGCGACCTCGTCCCGGCCCAGGAGCATGAGCGTATCGAAGATGCCCGGGCTGACGGGCCTGCCGCAGAGGGCCACCCGGAGGGCCTGGGCCAGGTCCTTGGTCTTCAGGCCATGGCGCTCGAGGATGGCCGTGAAGGACACCTCCAGGGCATCGTGAGCGTAGTCGGTCAGGGCCGCCACCTCGGCGAGGGCCGGCTTGACGGCGGGCGTCAGGAACTTCTCCACGGCCTTCTCATCGAAGGCGATGGGCCGCTCGAAGGCGAAGCGCAGGGCCTCGGCCATGTCGGTGAGCGACTTCCCCTTCTGGGTGCACTGGATGGCCCGGGCCTTCCACGCGTCCGCCTTGCCCTGCCAAGCCTCGGGCATGAAGGGCCGCAGGTGCGGTTCCAGTTCCTGCCAAGGGGCTCTCTGGATGAGCTTCTGGTTCAGCCACTGGAGCTTGTCCATGTCGAAGCGGGCAGCGCTCTTCTGGCAGTCCGCCAGATCGAAGAGCTGGATCATCTGCGCATCGGTGAGCAGTTCCTCCTCGGCGCTCTCCACGGCCTTCCCGTCGATCTTCGGCGTCCAGGAGAGCCGGGCCAGGGCCAGGCGCACGGCGGAGGGCAGCAGGCCCATGGCCTGGTACTCGGTGATGCTGGTGGCGCCGTGGCGCTTGCTGAGCTTGGCGCCATCCGCGCCCAGGATCATGGGCACATGGGCGAAGGCCGGCAGCTCGGTGCCGAAGGCGGCGAAGAGGGGGATCTGCTTGGGCGTGTTGTTCAGGTGGTCGTCGCCGCGGATCACGTGGGTCACTTCCATGTGGGTGTCGTCCACCACCACGCAGAAGTTGTAGGTGGGCACGCCGATCTCGCCGGGGCCGTCGCCGGTGCGGGCGATGATCCAGTCGTCCAGACTGTCCGCCGGGAAGCGGGTGTCACCCTTGATGAGGTCGGGCACCACGATGTCACCTTCCTCCGGCATGCGGAAGCGGATGGCGGCCGGCTCGCTGGCGTCGTGGTTCGCGGCGGCGCAGCCCTTGCCACGGTCCAGGCCGCGGTTGTACTGGAACACCTTGCCCGCGGTCTCCACGGTTTTGCGGCGCTCGTCGATGGCCTCGCGGGAGCAGCGGCAGCGGTAGGCCAGGTCCTTGTCCAGCAGCTCCTGGATCTTGGCGCGGTAGAGGTCCATGCGCTGCATCTGGCGATAGGGGCCGTGGGGTCCCTTCCACTGGCTGGGGTCGCCCACCACCGGGCCCTCGTCCCAGCCCAGGCCGCACCAGGCCAGGCCCTCTTCGATGATGCGGATGTTGTCATCGGTGCTGCGGGAGAGATCCGTGTCTTCGATCCGCAGGATGAACCGGCCCCCGTGCCGGCGGGCGAAGAGCCAGCAGAACAACGCCGTGCGCACCCCGCCGATGTGGAGCATGCCCGTGGGCGAAGGGGCGAAGCGGGTGACGATCTGGCGGGACATGGTGGGGCCTCGTACTCAATCCTCCAGTTTGCCCCAAGCGCGGGAAGTCCGTCCGCGCGTTAATGAAAAACGCGGCGCAAGGCCGCGTTTTTCGCAGGGAACCTCAAGGATCACTTGATGTACAACTTCAGCCGAATCTCCACCGGGGAGTCACCGCTGAAGAGGCTGCGGTCGAGCACCACCGGAACCTCCACCACGCTGCTGTGGGGCATGTGCCCCGGGGCCGGGGCATGGGGATGAGCGGGCGGACCGGATTCCACCGGGATGTCGTCGATCTCCTCAAGGAGTTCCCCGGCGGAGAGCTCTTCCACTTCCAGAGGCTTGGTGGATTGAACGGCCGGGGGCGGGGCCTGGGGCCGAGGCCCGCCCAGGAAGACCGGAGGCTCTTCCACGACGCCACCGCCGTACTTCTCGGCGAGGCTCTTCAGCACCAGCTTCGCCACCCCGGTGAGGGTCTCCTTGACGCCTTCCCCGCGCATGGCGCAGGCCTCGAAGGTGGGCGCGCCGAAGAGGTTGACCTCCCGCTCCAGGGTCTCCACCGGCAGGGCGTTGGGCGTATCCCGCTTGTTCCACTGGATGACGTGGGGAATCTTCTCCAGGTCCGCGCCCTGATCCTTGAGGTTGGTGATCAGGTTCTGGAAGCTCTCCTTGTTGCTCTCCAGCGCCGGGGCCTGGGAGTCGGCCACGAACACCACGGCGTCGGCGCCGCGGAGCACCAGCTTGCGGGTGGCGTCATAGAAGACCTGACCGGGAACTGTATACAGCTGGATCCGGGTCTTCATGCCCCGGATGGTGCCGAGCTCGATGGGCAGGAAGTCGAAGAAGAGGGTGCGGTCCGTCTGGGTGGCCAGCGAGAGCATCTTGCCGCGCCCATCGCCGGGCAGCGTGTCGTAGACGTGCTGGAGGTTGGTCGTCTTTCCACACAGGCCGGGGCCGTAGTAGACGATCTTGGCCGTCAACTCCTTGGTGGCCGCGTTGAAAAGCACCATGCCTGCACCTTGTCTCGTGGGGGAAGATTGGCGGGTCCGCCTCGGGCCGTCAAGAAAGAAGCGTGATTCGCGCGCCCTCCCCAACCTATCCCGGCGCGACCGGGATGCGGTACACTGCGGCCCATCCCACCTTCCCGAGGGTTCCCATGGCCAAACTGCTGGTGCACGAAAGCGCGGGCATCCGCGAATTCGAAATCATCGACAACGAAGTCCACATGGGGCGGGAGTTGGACAACACCCTGCGCCTGCCCGATCCCAGCATCAGTCGCCACCACTGCGTGATCCGCAAGGTCGGCGGCGGCTTCGAAATCCAGGACCTGCAGAGCAGCAATGGCGTGCTGGTGAACGGCAACCGCGTGCAGGCCTCCCCCCTGCGGGATGGCGACCGCATCACCCTGGGGCAGGTGCAGCTCACCTTCCAGGATCCCCGGCCCGAGGTGGCCGCCACCGTGGCCATCAGCGCCATGGAGGCCCCTCCGCCCACCGGCACGGTGCGCATGTCCGCCGACCAGCTGGCCGCCATCCACGCCGGCAAGGTCCCGCTGGAAGACGAGCCGAAGCTCCAGATCCAGACCCCCGACCAGGTCGCCACGGGCCCCGTGCCCTCCGCGCCCAGGCCCATTCCGCCCGTGGCACCCATGGCGCCCCGGCCCGAACCGGTGGCACCCCCCTCCAATGGGCCAATGCCCGCCTTCATCACCGCCTACCTGCCACCCATCCCCGACGATGCCGTGCCGACCGGGGAGCGAGGGGATTTCTTGACCCGCTTCGTGGCCGTCCTCCTGGATGTGGTCCCCTTGATCGGGCTCTACATCGTGGCCTTCGTGCTGGCCTTCGTGCCCCTGGTGGGCTGCCTCGTCTTCCCTCTGATCGGTCTGCTTGGCTTCGCCTACACCTTCCTCTTCATCCCCTACTGCGAGAGCCACTTCGGGGGGTCCTTCGGCAAGAAGATCATGAAGCTGCGCATCGTCCCGGAGGACGACCCCAACGGCCGCATCGACCTCGGAACCGCCATCCTGAGGCGAGTGGGCCACGTCTTGAACTTCACCGTCGGATACCTCCTTGTTCTCGGCGGTGATCGCAAACATGTCGGCGACCTGATCAGCAAGTCGATCTGCATCAAAGTCGATCGGTAAAGAAAGATTGAACCCGGAGCCGGCGCCCGCCTCCGCGGGCGCCTTCCGTTTGGCGCAGGAGGTCCCGTGATCCTCACCGGCAGGCAGATCCTCGAGGCGAAGACCAAGGGACAGCTCCGCATCGACCCCTGGCAGGATGCCCAGCTCAACCCGAACAGCTACAACCTGCGCCTGGGCGAGGATCTGGCGGTCTACACCGATCACGAACTGGACATGGCCAAGCCCAACGGCATCGAGTTCCTGAAGATCCCCGCTGAAGGCCTGCTGCTCCAGCCCGGCAAGCTCTATCTGGGCCGCACCCTGGAATACACCGAGACCCGGGGCATGGTGCCCATGCTGGAAGGGCGCAGCAGCGTGGGGCGCCTGGGGCTCTTCGTCCATGTCACCGCCGGCTTCGGCGACATCGGCTTCTGCGGCTACTGGACCCTGGAGATCAGCTGCATCCAGCCCGTGCGTATCTACGCCGGCGTGGCCATCTGCCAGATCTTCTACCACACCGTCAGCGGCGACTTCGACAGCTACAGCTCCGGCAAGTACCAGCACAATTCGGGCATCCAGCCGTCCATGCTGTGGAAGGACTTCGTGAAGGACCCGGATCAGGCCTGAGTCCGCAACACCCAGAGCCAGTTGGCGGCCAGGGCCGTCAATCCGATCCCCAGGGCCACCTTCTGTTCCCGGGAAGACAGCCCCACCCGGAGCGCCCGTCCCGTGACCAGGCGCAGGCCGAACACCAGCCCGCCCCCCAGCAGGCCGAGGGTCACCAGGGGGTTGAACCAGAAGGCCGCACGCCAGTCCCCCTGCCCCAACCCCAGCACCACCCGCGTGCTGCCGCAGGTGGGGCAGGGATGGCCGGTGAGGCGGTGGAGCAGGCACGTCTCCAGCTGCTGGCCGCCACGACGTTCCAGCAGAATCCCCAGTGCCACCAGGAGCAGCCAGAGGCCGAGGGCTACGGCAGCCCAGACCGGCAGGCGGGGCACACGAGTGCCCCGCTCCAGGTGGACTTTCACGAGATCACTGACCGCGCAGGGCCCCGAGGGCCGCTAGACCTCCGAAGAAGATCACCCAGAGGATGGAGAGGATGGCAAAGGCGCAGCCGATGATGCCCAGGATCTTCCCAGCCTTGGTCAGCCCCTCACCACTGGGGTCCATCCGGCCTTCGGCCATGGCCTTGAGATCGCTTTGTCCCATGACCCAGGCGAGGATCCCGAAGATCACACAGCACAGGATGCCGAGAATGCCGAAGACCAGCAGCATCACGCCGCGGTGCGCCTTGACGGGGGCGGTGGACTGGAAGTCGTTCATGGGTGGCTCCTGCGACCGGGCTCTGCCGGCATGAATGGGTGATCCCGCCAGTGTAGGGGGCTGCCGGGGCGAAGGATAGTGGGCAAGCCCGTCTACTTCGGCCCGTGCACTGCCGTGGGCGAGTCGTGGTCCCACCGCACCTCGAAGGGCCGGATCTCCTGCTCGATGCCTTTCAGGGAGAAGGCGCCGAGCTGGCGCAGGCCCTCCTGCCCGATGAGTTCGGCGGTGGTGGGGCCCACCACGATCTGGCCTGGCCGCGCCACGGAGCTTTCCAGGCGGGAGGCCAGGTTCACGGTGCTGCCCATCACGGTGTAGTCCATGCGCTTCTCGCAGCCGATGTCGCCGGCGAAGGCCTCGCCACTGTTGATGCCGATGCGCATCTTCAGCTCGGGGTAGCCCTGGGGCCGCATGGCATTGAGGTCGTACAGCGCCTCCTGCATGGCGATGGCGGCCTCGGTGGCGTGCCGCGCGTGGTCGGGATCGGCATTGGGTGCGCCGAAGAAGGCCATGATGGCGTCGCCGATGTACTTGTCGAGGGTGCCCCCTCGATTGAAGATCTGGTCGGTCATGGCCTCGAAGGTGCGGTTCAGGATGCCCGCCAGCACCATGGGCTCCATGCCCTCGCTCATGCGCGTGAACCCGGAGATGTCGGCGAAGAGCACGCTGATCTGGCAGCGCTGGGCCTGGAGGGCCGGCGCCTCCTTGTTCTGGCTGGACTTCAGGATCTGGTCCACCACCTGGGGGCTGTGGTACCGCTCGAGCCGCTGCCGGAACTTGGCCTCGCGCTCGCGCTGGATGCCCACGGCGGCGAAGTTGGCCATGGCGCTGAGCAGGTGCTCGTCTTCGCGCTTGAAGCCGCCCTTGTTGAGACTCGTTTCGAGGTAGATCACCCCGAAGGCCTTCTCCTCCACGATGAGCGGCGCGCAGAGGGCCGAGGTGATGCCGTGGATCTTGATGCTCTCCCCGGCGCTGAAGCGCGGATCCATGCGGGCATCCGTGGTGAGGATGGCCACGCGGTTGTCCATGGCCGTGCGGGCGATGGTGCGGCTGATGGGATTGGCGTGGAGGCCAGGCTGCTCCTCCCAGATCAGCTCGGGGACGAGCTCGCCCGTGGCGTCGGCCAGCAGGATGAAGCCCCGCTGGCAGGGGATCTGGGCCGTGATCAGGCCCATCACAGAGTCGAGCAGCTCACTCAGGCCCGCCGCCCGCAGCAGGGTGCCGGCCATGCTCGCCAGGCGCTGGAATAGGGTGACCGCCTCGCCCGCCGGGTGCTGGCCACTGGCCTGGGCCAGCATCGCCTCCAGGCTGGCGTGGGGCACCAGGATGGAACCGGAGGCGTCGAAGGCGCGGTCCTCCAGGGAGATCCGCGAGGCCACGGCCTTGGGCGCCAGGTTGAGGTTCAGGCCGGCCGGGGCGGCCAGCCCCCCCTCGGGCACCCACATCACCATGGCCTCGCCCAGGAGGATCGTGTCGCCCGGGTGCAGCGGCGTGGGTTCCGTCAGCGTCGCACCATTCAGGGAAGTGCCGTTGAGCGACTTCATGTCCATGACGCACGGCTGGCCACCCTTCAGGAAGATCCGCGCATGAACCCGGCTCACGGCGTTCGCCTGGATCTTGATGGTGGCCTGGTCCCCCCGGCCGATGGTCACGCCCTCCTCCGTGAGGGTCACGGGATGCAGGGCACCATCAACCTGGAGGGTGAGCTTCATGGGATGTCCGGAGGGGGTCTGAGTTTAACACCTGAGGCTGACCTTATCGACCAGTCGCGGTAACCTATGAGGTTCACCCTGCAAGGGTGCGGAGGCTCAGTGACCAAAGTCGGATTCATGTCCCTGGGCTGCCCCAAGAACCTCGTGGATTCCGAGGTCATGCTGGGCCACCTGCGGCTCAAGGGCTATCAGATCACGCCCGTGCTGGAGGAGGCCCAGGTGCTGGTGGTGAACACCTGTGGATTCATCGATGCGGCGAAACAGGAGAGCGTCGAGGCCATCCTCCAGGCCGCGTCCATGAAGACTGAAGGCGCCTGCGAGAAGCTCATCGTGGCGGGCTGTCTGGTGGAGCGCTACCGCGACGAACTGATGGCCGAGATGCCCGAGATCGACGCCTGCCTGGGCACCCGCGACATCGAGCAGATCGCCGAGATCATCGGCGCCGGGGCCGCCTTCGAGCTGAACCCCAACCCCGACTACCTCTACACCGAAGCCAGCCCGCGGATGCTGACCACACCCAAGGCCAGCGCCTACCTCAAGATCAGCGAGGGCTGCGACCATGCCTGCGCCTTCTGCGTCATCCCCCAGCTGCGGGGCGCCCAGCGCAGCCGGAGCATCGAGAGTGTCGTCGCCGAGGCGAAGAACCTGGTGGCTCAGGGTGTGCTGGAGATCAGCCTGGTGGGCCAGGACACCACGGACTATGGCCGCGACTTCGGCGATCCCGATGCGCTGGAAAAGCTGGTGCGCGCTTTGGGATCGGTCGAGGGCCTGCGCTGGTTCCGCATCCACTACGCCTACCCGAACCGCCTCACAGACGGCCTGCTGCGCGCGATGGCGGAAACGCCCAACTGCGCCCGCTACCTGGACATGCCCCTGCAGCACGCGGACGCCGCCATCCTCAAGGCCATGGCCCGGGGCGGCAGCCGGGCCTCGTTCCTGAAGCTCCTCGGGAAGGTGCGCCGCCTGGTGCCGGGCATCGCCATCCGCTCGAACTTCATCGTGGGCTTCCCTGGCGAAGATGAGGCCGCCTTCGAGGAGCTGAAGGACTTCGTGAAGGAGGCCCGCTTCGACCACGTGGGCGTCTTCACCTACAGTCCGGAGGAAGGCACCTCCGCCTACGGTCTGGGCGATCCCATCCCCAAGCGCACCAAGGAGGCCCGCAAGCGGCGGCTCCTCGAGCTGCAGCAGAAGATCGCCCGGGAGAAAAACCAGGAGAAGGTGGGCCAGGTCATCGAGGTGCTGGTGGAGGGCGCCCACGAGGAGACCGATCTCATCGTCAAGGGCCGCCACGCCGGCCAGGCCCCGGAGATCGACGGCAATGTGCTGCTGGTGGACGGCACCCCCCAGGTGAACACCATCCAGCGGGTGCGCATCGTGAAGGCCCATGCCTATGACCTCATTGGCGAGGTCGAGGAGGGTGGCCTGGAGGCGAGCACCGCGGCTTACGAGCTGGCCTTCCGGAAGCGAACCCGGCCCTAGCTCAATCAGGTGGCCGCAGGGAGCCCAGCTCTGGATCTGCCTTCTCCATACAGGCGGGGCAGATGCCGTGGGTGGCGGAGACTCCGGTGCGCTGCTGGAGAAACACCTCCATCGGGTGCCAGTCGCCCTGATCATCCCGGATCTGGTGGCACCAGGCACACACGGGCAGGAGCCCCTGGAGCTCCCGCACCTCGGCCTTGGAGGCCTGCAACTTCTGGTTGAGGTCCTGCTGGAGCAACACCTCCCGGCGGAGGGCCCCCACGGCCCAGGCTCCGAGCAGGTAGGAGAGCTGCTTGTTCAGCGCATCCCAGAGGCGGTAATACTCCGAGCTGGCATACCGGCCGCTGAGGATCGCGTGGAGATACCACCCGACGCCGCAGAACAGGGCCATGCCAAGCCCCTCGCGGGTTCCCCTGCACCAGGCCAGCCAGATCACCGGCACCAGATAGAAGGCGGAGAAATCCACCTCGGGCGGCGAAAGGACGTCGATCAGCAGGATCGCCCCGAACAGGGCCAGCGCCATCAGCCATCCCAGCAGGGGCCTGGTGTTCCTGATCAGGCCCTCGCGAACTCCCCAGCCCCACGCCATGGTGAGCCCCCGCCCCGGATGATTGAAACCGTGGGCGACATCTTCACACGAGGCGCCCGCCGGTGGCCAGCCTCCACGCGCCCTCCCCTTGGCCTGGGAGGCTCCGGGCTACACTGGCTCCATGCTTGAACTGGACCGCATCACCCGGGCCTACGAACTCGGCGGCGAGCGCGCTGGCGTGTTCGGCGTGTCCCTGACGGTGCCCAAGGGCCGCCTGGCGGTGCTGGCGGGGCCCAGTGGCAGCGGCAAGACCACCCTGCTCCAGTTGGCGGGCCTGCTGGACGCGCCGGATGA
>WBZQ01001998.1_pt1 | contig 13573 bp, 10 predicted proteins | sample 5204251 | NCBI WGS metagenome assembly WBZQ01 (sample SAMN12412402, study PRJNA552823) | activated sludge metagenome | isolation source: activated sludge from nitrification reactor of wastewater treatment plant... | place: USA: Virginia | collected 2017-09 | reverse complement strand
GGTCTCGGGGCGCTCACGTAGCGCGGATGCCACCTCATAGCCATTCATAATCGGCATATTAAAATCCAACAGAATTAAATCAGGTTGGCGGGCCTGGGCCAGATCAAGCCCGATTCGCCCGTTGCCAGCTTCCAGCACTTGCCAGCCTGGATGAGTTAACCGCAGAATTTCACGTAATGTTTCGCGGAAGAGCAAGTTATCGTCAACAATGAGTACGGTTACTGGGGTTTTCATCGTAATTTGCCTTTTTGGGATCAATGAGCCAGGTCGCCAATTAGACCTACATTCATGCTGCCACGTTCCTACAAACACCATCATAGCCCGGCGCTCTTAAATGGGATCTCTAAAAACTCTTAAGAACATCTTAAAAACGGGCTGAGCGTACGTTGGTTTCCGGTAAGTAGCCTGATATCGGCGGCGCAGTCATCAGGAGAATACAAGAGGGTATAGAGATGAGGATGGTAAAGATGGAGCGGGTATCCTTAACCGCCGAAGTTGCAGCGGTTAAGGATACCTGCTCCATACGCGTTCTCTGAGCGTCCGGTTAGGACAAGTAACAGGATTTACGCAAGACGAACTATGAACCTTAGAAGCGAGGCTTTTCTAAAAAAGCCTCGCTTCTAGAGAGGTGTCAGTCCTGTTTAATTGATTGCTTGTTTTTCAAAGCGATAGCCAATTCCCCGCTCGGTGACCAAATACTTAGGATTGCGCGGATCTTCTTCTATTTTGCGCCGCAGATGAGATAGATAGACATGCACATAATCGATGCTATCTTGATATTCCCATCCCCAAACCTTGTCTAAGATCATTTGGTAGGTTAGAACCTGGCCGGCATTTTGTAGCAAATAGGCCAACAAACGAAACTCAGTCGCCGTCAGTGGCACCGGTTGACCTCGCACAACTACACGGCGTTTCTCTAAATTCACGACCATGTGTTCGTCGCTGTAGGTGGCCTGACTGTCCCCTTCTCCAGGCGCCTCGGCGCGGCGGAGCAAGGCCCGTGCGCGCGCCATCAGCACTTCCCGGCTAAAGGGCTTGCTGACAAAATCGTCGGCGCCATAATCCAACCCGCGAATGATTTCGTCATCCTTGTTTAGGGTTGTCAGCATGATCACCGGCACATTGGAAAACATGCGGATCTGCCGACAGGTTTCCCAGCCATCTACATCTGGCATGCGCACATCCAGAATGACCAGATCGGGCCGGTGTTCATAAAAACGATGAAGACCTTCCCGTCCGTCCACGGCAGTATAGACCTGAGCCCCGGCTTTGGTAAAGGTAAATTTAATCATTTGGGCAAGGTTGACATCGTCATCAACCACCAAAATCTTCTTGTCTTGCATGTCCATGAGCAAATACTCATCAATCCCTATAGACACCGTTGGGTGTCCGCTCTAGATTACCGATCGGCAGGCGCAGCGTAAAGACACTGCCCTGGCCAACTTCACTTTGAACGCTGATTTCGCCATGATGCTCTTCTACCAGGGCTTTGGTAATGGCCAGCCCCAACCCTGTGCCGACAGCTTTGTCTTTTAATTGCTCCACCCGGCGAAAGCGATCAAAGATGTAGGGCAATTCTTCATTGGGAATGCCATAGCCGGTATCCTTGACATCAATCACCACCTGATCGGCATTCTGCTCCGCTGCAATCTGAACAACACCGCCTGACGGCGTATATTTGATGGCATTGCCAATCAAGTTGAGTAAAATACGCTCCAACTGTTGTGGGTCAGCATGAATCAAGAGGGGTTGTGTGGCCAACCGATAGCTCAAGTCGATATCCCGACCATCCGCTTCAGGCTGCACAATGGTCACCACCTGGGCAAAGAGTTGGGCGAGATCGCAGGATTTTTTTTGTGTGGATAAGAAGCCGCCCGATTGTAACTTTTCAATGTCCAAAATATCTTTGACCATGCCAAAGAGCAATTTCTGGCTCCGCAACATCACCGTGATCAGATGAGGGCTTTCGGCGGCCGCAGTGGGATCAGCCTGTAGTTCCTCGGCGCAAAGCTGGATACTCGCCAAAGGCGTCATCATATCGTGGGTCAACACGGCCAAAAATGCATCTTTTTGGCGATTCAACTCGGCGAGATCTTTGGTTCTGATTTGGACGATCTGTTCAAGATTATCCATGTGGGACTGCATCTGACGCACATAGAGGCGAAAGGCATAGGCGGAAAGGGCAATGGGTAGGAAGAAAATAGCAATGCCCAGCCGATTATAATGTTGCCCTGCAAACGAGAGTACCCCACCGCCCAGCGCCAATACGGCCACATCGATCTGCGTTGCCCAGCGTTCTTCTCGCCAAATTTCGAGCGGGTGAATTTGTGGACCATGCTGCAAACGCAGGATGCCGATCAGTAACCAGAGATTCACCTCGGCATAGACAAGCGCCGCCGGAATCCACGGCACGGTGATGCCCCAAATGGTATCCGGGCCTAACCACTTTCGCAGCAACAGCAACACCAACCCAGCGACAAAGATGGCAATTGTACACATACCGGTGTTAAAGGCAAGCTGAGCGCCGCTTTTCTTCCAGGTTGTCTCATGTTTAGGTTTGAAGAGCCAGGTGCTAAACGCTTCTACTGCGGTGATCATGGGGCCAGCCGTCATCCCAAACATCGGCACTGCGGCCAGGCTAATGGCTGCGCCGATTTGGTAGGTAATGCCGGCTTTTTCAGAAACTGGCACTGAGGTGCTGGCAAACGCCGATGCCGCGCTCAATGCAAGAAACAGAATAAAGTTCAACTTCGGTTCATAGGCTGGCAACTGAACAATTCCCCAGCCAACCAGGGTGAATCCTAATATACTCACGCCGATCAAATAAAGCTTATAGGGCGTTAAACGAGGCATAGATAGCTTTGCCAACTGAACCGAGATATGGATTCGATGAACGCGTGATGAGCTGATACCCTATTATACTCAGAAAAAGGGTTCTCTCGCAAAGCAATCCAACCTGAATCCCGTGCCATTCATCACCCACCTACGTATCCGCCTCCTGTTACTGTGCTCAAATCAACATTTTGAATTGAGAAAACCATGTTTATGGCGTGGTTGTGCATAGCAGATAGCCAACTGAAAGCTTGATTCGCTACCTGCTACGCACAGTCAATCTTTATCCTTTGCTCGGGTTAGAACTGCGCTTTTTCCCGCTAGTCAAAAACGCAGTTCTAACCCGAGCAAAGGATAGATTACTGGTTGCTTTGAATCACTGGGATAAAGACGCAATCGGCTGCGCCTGACAGGCGTTGTCCATCGACTGTTGTAATTGCGCACTGGGCCTGCAAGCCATCCCCAGGAATATCTCGATTGCCAAGATTCCAACTCAGTAGCGGATAGTTGGCGCTATCCGTCATCGTGGTTTGGGCATTGGCCTCCTCACTGGCTGCGCCGATAATATTGCCATTCCGGGTCAGATCCGGGGTTAAGACAATGGCAGCAACCTTCGCTGCCCCTGAATCAAGCCCATCCATCCAGGTGGCATTGCCCGACCAGAAGCGGGTGCCGGACCAGAAGCGCGTACCCGACCAGAAGCGGGTGCCGGACCAGAAGCGGGTGCCGGACCAGAACCGTGTGCCGGACCAAAACCGCGTGCCGGACCAGAAGCGGGTGCCAGCCCACACCAGGTGGTTATCGATTACGATCTGTTCGGCAGTGAAGGTGGGGTTTAGGGATTCTAGGGTGGTCAGATCGAGCCAACTAAGGTCACTGGTGCGGGCTGCCCCTAAAGCCACAAAGGCATCGTTTTGCTGATTTTCCGCGTAGTAGAGATAGACTTTGCCGTCATCACTGATGGCGCGCAAGACGGGGCCGGCAAAATGGAAGTTGTGCGTTTGAAAATCGGGCAGACCATCTTCGTCTTCATCTGCTATATCATAGGCGCGAAGACCAGAATCTGGCGCAGTCTCTAGTCCATCCGCCAAACCATTGACACCGACCGGGATTGTTGCATCAATTCGTCCATCGGTATCTTGATCTAGCTGGCTAATCAGTTCAAACGGAAGACCGCTTTCTTCAATATCGAAGATGCCATCGTTGTCACTGTCTAAATCTAGGCGATCAGGAATTTCGTCATCGTCGGTGTCGCCTTGATTGATTGCTGCAGCCACTTCGCTGGCATCGGGAATGCCATCGTTATCCGCATCAATATCGGCTAAAAGCGTTGTGGATGTGCCGGGGTACTCGCCGCAAACCCGTACATTGTCAACGACAAAATATTCTCGCCCTTCGAGGTAGCCAGCCGCATATTTGCGATCAATCCGAAACATAATTGCTGTCTCGGCAGAAATTTTGTCACTCAAATCCAAGGTGAGTGATCCAGCGCTGTCATCGATATATTTTTCCAACATACTCCAGCCGCTAGTTGGGGTGTAGACCCAAATGCTGGCTTCGTCATTCAATTCAAGGTTGTCCGAGGTATGATAATCAACGTAGAAGGTTGCCCCGGTTGCCCCGGTTAGATCAAGCTTGCGGCTCACATAGGGGAAGCGGTAGAAAAGATTGGACAACCATAATTCGCCATCTACAATTTGTACATCACCGTTCACCGGGTCGGCGCCGGCTGGGTCCGATTCGTTCCAGACAGTACTCCATTGCAGATCGCCTGTGCCACCAGCAAAATCGTCGGTTGTGAAGGTATCAATCGCACAGCGGGTAACCACATTGGTCATCGTTGTGGCCTGATCTGGCACGCCATCCCCGTCACTGTCACTTTGATCCAGTTGCGGGGTATTCTTGACCACGATCCAGGGATGCGCTAGATCGCCTTGCAAATTCAAGCTGGCGTTTGGATCTTCGCTGTTACTAAGTTGATCGAAAATTGCCCCCGGCGCCCAAATGCGGCCATTGCCCTGTTGGAAGAGGCTATAGGTTAGCTCGCCATCGTCTGTTACTGTGGAAAGCGCAGTTGCCATCAGGCGATATTTCACCTGGCCAGGGGTGAGGGACGGATTTTCTTGTAAAAGTAAGGCTACCACCCCGGAAGCAACTGCGGTGGCCATACTGGTGCCATTTAAGCGATAGAGGCTCATGTTCGGTGCATAATCGGGGTGGTGCTGCACCAAATAGGCGGCCTGCGCTTTATCCGTAGAACCATTATACATGTATGAAACAACATTCACACCCGGCGCAATAATGTCCGGCTTGTTAAATCCATCCAAGGTCGGGCCTGTGCTTGACCAGGGAGCGACAAAATCGTCGCTACGGTCGCCCCGGGTGCGATTGGTATCGAGCGCACCCACGGTAATGACGTAGGGATCGTTGCCTGGTACGGTGATCGTTTGGGCGTTCGGGCCTTGGTTGCCGGCAGCTACCATGACTACAATGCCTTTTTGCCAGGCTTGCTCCACGGCGCGATTGACTGGATCCACAAAATAGGGCGTATTGACATTCCCAAGCAGACTTAAATTCAACACACGAATGTTATAGTCGGCTTTATGGGCAACGACAAACTGGATTCCTTCTACAACATCGGTGTAGGTGCCAGCGCCTTTGTCATCTAACACCCGCACGCTCAAGATGGTCGCACGCGGTGCAATCCCAATGACCACGCCCGTGATCCCATCCACCAAGGAATTGGCGATAATCCCCGCAACATGGGTGCCGTGTCCATAAGGATCATAGCTGTGATTTCGGTCGGTCCAACAATAATGCTCTTTTTTTCCATTACGTTCTTCACCGATGCCGTGGCAAGTGCCTGTGCCAGTAAAATCCGCTTGCCCCACCATGCCCTTGACCACAATGGCTGCCGGCGAGTCGGGCGTCGTATCATTCACCTGAACCCCACTGTCCACAACCGCGACACCGATAGATTCACCGGTTAGATTTTCATCGATCCCGCGCACAACATCCACGCCAGTATCGATCACCACCGGGCTAAGCAAATTCCAAACATCCGGGTTGTCGGTAGCTTCTACATCCTTTGCCGCCGCTTCCATGGCCTTATCTTTGATAATGGAGACAATGCCTGGCTGGGTCGCCAATTGTTGAAGCTGTTGGGTTGAGACGGTAGCCGCTACGGCATCGATCAACCATAGATCGCTGTGTACCTGTCCACCAACTTGGGTCACGGCTTGGGCCGCCACAGCAGAATTCGCCGCTGTAACAATCACAGCGACCGACTCGGCGACATTGGTTACCACTGCGGGGAGACTGTTAAGCAATAAGGGGTCTACATAGGGCGAGGCTGGGGCGGCAATGGCAGGATTGAATGAGGAGAGCTGTGATGTTACCAAAGCCACAACCAGCACAAATTGTTGAACTCCACGCCACCATCCTGATGGCCGGATGTTCCAAGAAAAATTAACCATTGCTCTTTCACCTTTCAGCTACATTCTGCCTGCTTGCTCTTCTCTGCAACGTTTGGTTCGGTTTCATATTGTTGCAAAAGAGCAAGACCAGGTTTTCTATCCAACACGAGTAGCTACCATGTGATTCATGCCGTGCTGATTTGGCAATCCAATATGCTATTGTAGCAAGGATCAAGAGAACAAATTATTACAGTTTGCTATCATTTCCCAGGTGGCTAACCTACAACCCGTTCTAAACGCAGAGTCTACCCAACGCCAGACTTACGAAGGGTGTTTGTAGGGATAAAGTCAGTGAAACCAATCAACACTTTGCTGGGTTTACAATTTATGCTATGGTATGGTTTAGAACATTTGCCAGGTTCAGTTATCTAATGAACGCAGCTATTCAGCGTTCATTGCTGTTCAATATACCCTTGTGAACACACAATCGTTGACTGCATTCACCAAGACTATCAAGGAGACCGCCTACCAGTTAGGGTTTGACCACTGCCGGATCGTTCCGTTGGGGGAGGCGGCTCATGCCGATTTTTTTGGCGCCTGGCTCAAGCAGGGCCGCGCTGGGGAGATGACCTATCTAGCCCGCAATGTAGACAAACGGCGCCACCCCGCTCTGCTTGCTGAGCCTGATGCACCGCCGTTTCGCTCACTCATTGTGCTGGCCGTCAATTACCATCAATTCGATCTCCCCGCAGCGCTGCGCAACGATCCAAGCCGGGGGGTGATCGCAGCCTATGCAGGCGCGGCGGATTATCATGAATTGATTCGCCCTCGCTTATACGAGCTAGATGCCTTTCTCCGTGCCCACAGCGGTCGCCAAACCCTGGGCAAAGGCCTGGTGGATAGTGGTCCCGTCTTGGAACGGGATTGGGCTCAGCAGGCCGGCATTGGCTTTACCGGCAAAAATTGCTGCACTATCCACCCCCAAGAAGGGAGCTGGCTGCTGCTGGCTACCCTCCTGGTGCCCGAAGAACTCGCCTATGATCCGCCGCTCCAACGGGTTCCGGGTAGTGAGCCTACGCCTGATGCTTTGATCCAAGGTTTGCCAGGCCACACCCACTGCGGCTCCTGGATCTTTCTTGAATTTGATGAACGCTCGCTACTGGCCACCTGCGGTCGTTGCACGCGCTGTCTCGACGCCTGTCCAACCGATGCCTTTGTTGGCCCCTATCACCTGGATCCCCAACGCTGCATATCCTACTGGACCATTGAATCCAAGCAGCCGATTCCGCGCTCATTGCGTCCTTTCTTTGGCAATCACATTTTTGGCTGTGATATTTGCCAAGAAGTCTGCCCGTGGAATCAGCGCCTAGCGGTGCGCACGCCTCGGCTCGTTGCGCTCCAGGCGACAGCCGAACAATTTGCTCCACCGCTATTGGAGGGCTTTGCTGCGGCGCATCCCTATTGGCTAGATGCGGCTGCCTTTGCGGCTCGCTTTCGCAACTCACCGATCAAACGGGCCAAACGCACCGGGATGCTGCGGAATGTCTGCGTCGCATTAGGCAACTGGGCCGATCCTATCGCCATTGATGCCTTGACGCTCGCACTGCATGATCCCGACCCGCTGCCTCGTGGCCATGCCGCTTGGGCTTTAGGACAAATCTATCAGCGCCAGCCGACGCCCTCCGCACGCCAAGCCCTGGTATCTGCAACCAATATTGAGACTGTTGCCTGGGTGCGTGAAGAAATTACGCTGGCCCTGGCCCCTTTTCATACTGCACTTATTACTCCTCAACTTTCATAGCTGGACAAGACGCTGCTGGAACCCTATAATGGAAGCGAAAGGAGGATTAGAATGTCTGATTTGCAGGACGAACGCACTATGAATTCTAAGCTACAAGAAGCGCTCTGGCGCATTTATCGGCGGCCAGAGCATCCGATTCCCTGGTATCAGGGCGGAAATTTGCCGTGGAATGAACCGGCCTTTTCTCAGCGTATGTTGCGCGAACATTTGGATCAATCCCATGGCGCGGCCTCACGCATTACTTCTGAACGACTACTTCAGATCGACTGGCTGTGGCAAAAGTTAGGGTTGCTGCCTGGTATGCGCATCTGCGACATTACCTGTGGCCCTGGTCTTTATGCCGTGGAATTGGCCCGCCGTGGCTGCCTGGTCACCGGCATTGATTTTGCTCCAGCGGCCATTGCCTATGCTCGGGAGTTGGCCGTACGCGAAGGCGTGGCGGATCGCTGTACCTTTATCGAGCAGGATGTACGTGAGATGCAATTGCCTGAAGCCGCGTTTGATGCCGCGCTGATCTGGTATGGTCAACTGGCTGTCTTTCCCAAAGTCCAAGCCCAGCAACTGTTGACGACAGCAGCACGTGCGTTGCATCCCGGTGGGCATTTGGCCCTTGAATTGTTGAATCAAGCACGAGTCGATAAGACAACCAGCAACTGGTGGTTTACCGATCAGACCGGTTTGTGGGGTGATGCGCCTTTTCTGCACTTAGGTGAACGCCACTGGGATGATGAGGCAAAACTCTCCACTGAGCGTTTTTACATTATCCATCTGGAAAGCGGCGGGTTGACCGAAGTCCACTTGACCGATCAGACCTACAGTGTGGCCGAAATGACAGCGCTGATGCAACAAAGTGGATTTAGCACAGTTCAAAGCTATCCGGGGTGGGATGGAGTGCCGCTTTATGATGCCATTGAATGGGTGGCCTATGTCGCTCAGAAATAACCAGGGAAGTTTCGCTACGTTCTGGGATACTTTGCCGCGCCCAATCATCGGGTTGGCGCCCATGGACGGCATCACTGATCAGCCCTGTCGCTACATCCAAAAAAAGTATGGCAACCCTGATCTGGTCTACACCGAATTCACCAGCGTCGAAGCGCTTTGTCATGGCGATTGGCTCTCGGTGCGCAATTTGCTCTATGACGAAAGCCAGCGCCCGATTATCGGCCAAATTTACGGGCGAACCCCGCGTTACTTTGAGCAGGTGGCGATCCTGCTCTGCGAACTAGGCTTTGACGGCATTGACATCAACATGGGCTGCCCGGCCAAGACGGTGGCCAATGGCGGCTCTGGCGCCGGCTTGATCCGCACCCCGGATCTGGCCCAGGCCATTATCCAGGCTACCAAGCGTGGTGTCGCCCAGTGGCAAAATGGCGCCACAGTGGCCGATTGTCCGGACCTGGTGCGTCCACTGGTGAATTATGTAACACAACAGCGCGAGCAATTATCGTCCCATGCGCAGGGGCGTCGCCCAATTCCTGTCAGTGTCAAGACGCGTATTGGCTATGAAACGCCGGTGGTCGACGCCTGGATTCCCTGCTTGCTCGAAGCCGAGCCCGCCGCGATTGGCGTTCATGGTCGTACCTTACGTCAGGCCTACACCGGCCAGGCTGACTGGGAAGAGATTGGCCGGGCAGCCCAAGTAGCCCAGGGCAGTGGGATATTGATTTTAGGCAATGGAGATGTCACCTCCCGTGCGGATGCTTTGCAGCGCGTTGCCACCTATGGTGTGGATGGCGTACTCATTGGGCGGGCTAGCTTTGGGGATCCCTTTGTTTTTCAACAAAACAGTGATAAAGAATCTGCTGCGACGCCGGTCCAACGGCCATCTCGCCAGACCTTGATTCAGATTGCCTTAGAGCATGCGCACCTGTATGAGCAGACCTTTCGTCCGTTGGCCCGTTACTGGTTTTTGCCCATGCGTAAACACCTGGGCTGGTATATCAAAGAGGTGCGTGGGGCGCGACCTTTACGCAGCCAATTGATGCAGGTCACCAGTGCGCAAGAAGTAGAAATTCTCTTGCAACAGCAGGCAGAACGCTATGCTAAGTTTGGTGGCTTGTTTTTCGACGAATCTTAGTCTAAAATTAGTCGAAAAACACCGACTCTTATGTTTGAACCACGGTATCAGATCTCTCCACAACTGCTGGATACAATTAAGCGCATTACGGTTCTGGTCTATGAACTGAACAAACGGCAACTTCCCGTGCTGGCACTGGCCCAACTCACCTCTGAGGCTCAGGTGACTTCCACCTTTGCTTCGACCAGCATCGAAGGCAACCCATTGTCTCTGACCGAAGTGCGCCGTATCCTGAAACAGCGTCCAGATCATATTCGGCAGAGCGAGCGTGAAGTGCTTAACTATAATCAGGTATTGGTTGCTCTGCACAACCAAATTCCCCCGTTTACACTCGATCTGATCCTGAACATCCACCGTGGGGTCATGACTGGGCTTTTGCCTGATGAGTTGGCAGGGCAATGGCGGCGCGAACCTATGGTGATCCACGATCCACGCGCTGGGGCTGTGGTCTTTCTGCCGCCTGATCATCAAGAAGTGCCAGCATTGATGGCAGCGTTGGTACAGTTCATCCAAGCCCAACAACAGCACCTTGATCCGCTGTTGCTGGCAGGAATTTTTCACAAGCAGTTTGTCATCATTCATCCCTTTATCGATGGCAATGGCCGCACTGCCCGGTTGGCAACCAATGTGCTGCTGGCTCAGTTAGGCGTAAACCTTTTCAAGCTGTTAAGCTTTGAAAATTACTACAATCAAAATGTAACGCGCTACTTTCAATTGGTTGGACAGGTGGGCGATTATTATGAAACGGTAAAAACACTCGATTTTACCACCTGGCTTGAGTATTTTGCCGAAGGCATCCTTGATGAACTGCGACGTGTTGAAAAACAACTGCTGCAGCAGCCCACTCCACTGGCAACCCGGCTAGAGGCCCATCATAACCTGATTCTCACCTTGATTGATCAACAAGGATTTGTTACAGACCACGATTACGCCCAACAGACCGATCGGGCCAAAGCAACACGCACACTGGATTTTAAGAAATTGATGGATCTGGGTTTGATCGAACGCAAAGGCAGGGGCCGGACAACCTATTACCAGCGTACATAGTTTCAGCAACAAGAGCCACTGTCAACGGATTCTCGGATCGAATTGAACGGACTATCGAGATTGAATCCGTTCTTATATCTACACTTAAAGAGCGGATTTCTGTACAGGCATTCGTTCTATCTGTTCCCCCAATTCGTTGACAGTCTGTTTTGCCAACACCCAATAACGCAACTAACTGGAGCAGTAATATGAAGATCACCGCGCTCAAAACCTTTATCGTCGATGGCGGTTTTCGACCTTGGACCTTTGTCAAGATCGAAACCAGCGAACCCGGTTTGGTAGGTTGGGGTGATTGCACCGATTGGGGATCGCCTGGGCCGGTGGTGGCGACCCTGGAACGTTACGCCGAGTGGGTGATTGGCCGTGATCCCATGCAAGTTGAGGCCATTTGGTGGGATTTATCGGCTGCTTCCATGCGCCATGTCGGCGGCATTGCCTGGAAGGCCATGTCGGGTATCGATTCGGCGCTGTGGGATATTCGTGGCAAGGCATTGGGCGCACCGGTCTGGCAGTTGCTGGGTGGCAAGCTGCGCGATTCATTGCGTCTTTACTGGTCACACTGCGGCACGGTGCGGGCCCGTTGGGCCGAACGGCTAGGATTATCCCCCGTGCAAACCACGGCGGACCTCCAGCAGCTGGCCGAAGAAGTTCACCGCCGGGGCTACACCGCCATCAAGACCAATCTCTTCCCCCTGCAAGATCGCCCTGATACAACGCCGCTGATGAGTCGCCTTTCCCATTACACAGGAGATGCGCCGCCCAGCGTGTTGCGCAGCGCCGAAGCCATTGTCGGCACGTTTCGCCAGACATTCGGGCCCGATGTCGGCATTGCGTTGGATGTGGCTTTCACCTACAAACTTGGTGGCGCCATCAAATTGGCCCAGGCGCTGGAACCCTATAATCTGATGTGGCTGGAAACCGAAACGCTTGACCCCGACGCGCTGGCGCTGATTCGTCAATCCACCAAAACCACCATCTGCACTGGCGAAAGCCTGTATGGTTTTCACCAATACAAGCCCTTCCTGCAGCACCATGCCCAGGACATCATCATGCCGGATTTTGCCTGGAATGGTATCACCATGGGCAAGAAGCTCTGTGATTTCGCCCATGCCTACGATGTGCTGATTGCGCCGCATGCCTGTCACAGCCCGCTCAACACCTTGATCTCGGCGGCAGTGGCGGCCACCATTCCCAACTTTTTCATTCTGGAATATGATGTAGACGACGCGCCCTGGCGCAATGACATTTTGAGCCACCCGCTGACCATTGAAGCTGGCTATCTCCACCTCAGCGATCGACCAGGACTGGGCGCTGATCTGATCGAGGAGGAATTGCGCAAACATCCGGCTGGGCACTATCCGGGGATGCGGTGAAGAATGATTTTAACTGGGAGGAATCCAGGATGCAAAGCACCATTACCGCCAGAGGACAGACTGTGATTCCTGCTGCGATTCGGCGACGTTTCCAATTGTCTCCAGGGGATCGACTAGAATGGATCGTCGAAAACGACATGCTCCAGGTGATACCTGCGCGCAAAGACCCAATTGCAGCATTTCGAGGGCAGGGCAAAGGCCGCAGCATCGATCGTCTATTAGCGGAGCGTAACGGAGGTGATACCCGCGAATGAGGAGTAGCGCCCGTGGCGTGCAAAAAACTTGTTTTGCCGTGTTGAATAAATATACGTCATTTGATATAAGGCTATGATTTCTAGATTTTATTTGTAAATTGGTATCAAGTATCAGCGAATCGCTTCCCCCAAAACCGCATCTAATTCCACCAGATCGACCAACATCGCACCCAACTCTGTTGCGCGTGCCCGTGCTGGATCCGTAAAACCAGAACGCGAGAAGAAAATATAATGAGACGCAAACGGATTTCCACTTTTGGTTTCCAGCACAACCTGCTGGGCGCGTTCCACCAGTTTTTCCACTTCACTCAATTCTAATGCGCTTTCCCGTTTCCATTTGCATTCGCCCAAAAGCACGGCAGCTTCATCCCAGTTGATCGCAACCACATCGATCTGTTCTGTCTTGCTCCAGTGCGAGCCAACCACTTGGGGTAAAAAGGGCAATTTGCCGATCTCGGCGGCCACATAGACCCATTCGCGACAAAGTTCCTCAAAGGTATAAGTGCCGACAAAAGCCCGCCAGTGGCGTTCAATTGTGTTCCAAACGGCCTTATAGCTGCCGCGCACCAAAAACGGCAATTGCGGGGCCAGAAACCGATAATAAAAACGCAGAAACGGATCGGTTACTCGATAGCGGCTGCGTCGACTTTGTTCGGGGTGGCGCTCAGTGACTGGTACTTCGCGTTCGAGCAGCCCCAACCGCACCAAGGTATGCAGATAGTTACTGACCGTAGCTGGTTCTAGGGCCAGTGCTTCGGCAATTTCTTTGGGCG
>WBZQ01001996.1_pt1 | contig 13575 bp, 13 predicted proteins | sample 5204251 | NCBI WGS metagenome assembly WBZQ01 (sample SAMN12412402, study PRJNA552823) | activated sludge metagenome | isolation source: activated sludge from nitrification reactor of wastewater treatment plant... | place: USA: Virginia | collected 2017-09 | reverse complement strand
ACCCGCTTCGCTTTGGGAGTCGGTTTCTAGGAGCGGAAGATACATGTGGTTGTCTCAAAAGGTTGATAAGGGTTGATTCAAGTTGATGAAGGTTGATAATCGATCCGAAGAAAGGTAGTTTTTTATCCTTTGTTCGGGTCAAAATATCAACCCTTATCAACCCTTATCAACCCCTATCAACCTTTTGATACTGCCTCATCTTGTTTTTCCGCCAAGGTTCAATTGTTCGTTTTCAAATAATTGTACAGGCTGTACGTAACCGGCGGGCCGGCATTTACCCCGAGTTTTTGCAGGATAGGCATCAGTTTTTCCCCGAAAGCGGAGAATACTGCGGCCGACTCGAATACGTCGATCACTTTCAATCCCTCGGTAGTTTGATAACAAACGTGAGAGATTTGCCCGGCCGGCGGGAAAGTAGTCACCTTTTGCAGTTCGGCGAGAATCTGGTCGTACTGCGCGGTAGTCATGCCTTTGCCGTTAAATTGCACAACGATCCCGGCGGCAGGTTTGGCGGCCGGAGCCGACACGAAACTGTTATAAATGTCGTACACCTCGACCTTGGGTTTTATGCCGGCCGCTTCAAAGATCGGGCGGGTGACCGCCATACGTTGGTCATAGGCTTCCCGGGTGGCATAGGTGCCGAAGCCCAGCAGACCCGCGGGTTGCGCGGCGCCCATGGCGTGAAACGACCAGCCGGTTTCCCAGACGCCTTTTTCCTTCATCGTACTTACGAGCTTATCGTAGTCGGCGGTGGTTGCGGTGGCTGAACTGGAGATGGAGATAACGCCTTTGGTTTGGGCGGAAAGCAGTTGGGAGAAGAGGGCCAGCGCGATAATCGCCGGCATGGGCTTGAGCATTTTCATCTTGTCAGATTTTGAAATGAACGTTGGTGGATTCGCTTTACCCGGCAAAAATGCGCGCCACAGCTGTCCACCCGCCAGATCAAAAACTGCTCAATGGTTGCTCAATTTATCCCGCCCTCCCGTTTCAGTTGAACCGCCGGGCATCCACGTCTTTCAGAAAAGCGATCAATCCCGGGAAATAGTGCTCCTGATCGTCCCACATGCTCATGTGGCTGCCGTTGGGGCAGAGCAGGAAGCGGCCCTTCTGCACCTGGGTGGAGATCCATTTCATGTGTTCGGGGTCCATCGTATCGTGGGTGCCTCCGATCACCAGGGTCGGGACTTTGATTTTGGGAAGGTCGGCCGTGCGGTCCCAGGTTTCCAGTTTTCCGGAAATGCCAAACTCGCTGGGCCCCTGCATGGACACGTAGATCACCGGGTTGATGTGGTTCAGCCCGCGGTTTACCGGATCGGGCCATTCGTCGAGCCGGCAGATGTGCCGGTGGTAAAAGTGCGGTTTCAGCAATTCCATATAGCGGGGATTGTCGAATTCCTTTTTTGCCTCGATGTCCTTGATCTCCTTCAGCACCGCCGGGTCCATCTGTTTGGCCAGCACTTTCTCCGCGTATTTGTCGTATTCCGGGGCGCTCATCATCATGTTGGAAATGATCAGACCTTTCAGGTTGTCCTGGTATTTCAAGGCATATTCGGCGGCGAGGATGCCGCCCCAGGAATGACCGAGGAGGTAAAAATTGTCCTTGTTCAGGCCAAGAGCCTGCCGCACCTGTTCCACTTCCTCCACGAAGCGGGGCAGATTCCACAGGCTGGTATCGGCCGGCTGGTCGGAATAGGCGGAGCCCAGTTGGTCGTAGTAATAGAATTCGATGCCTTCCTGCGGCAGAAAACTCTCCATGCACTCCCAGTATTCGTGGGTACAGGCCGGGCCGCCGTGCAGCAGCAGCACCTTGATGCGCGGGTTGTTGCCGATGCGTTTGGTCCAGACTTTATATTTCCCGCCATCGAGCGCTATCATCCGGATGCCGCCGGTTTTTACGCCGGTTTCTTCGGTTTTCAGGTAATCGCAGCATCCGGGCGCATCGGCCACCGGGCCGGCAGGCTGCGGGTTGCAGGCAAGCATGGCCAGCAGTCCGGCCGCACAAAAAAGTAACAAAGTATTTTTCATGGCAATGTTTGGTTGTAAAGTAACCCTCAAAAAATAAGTTGCTGGTGTAGCCGGGTAACCGTTTACTAAACCTCGCAGGTTTAGTAAACGTAGTCGTGACCCAATCCACCTTCATACGTAGCCGGGCAAACGTTTACTAAACCCCGCAGGTTTAGTAAACGTAGTCGTGAATCTCCTGCCCCTGCCAACTGCCCCTGCCTACTGCTACTGCCCCTGCCACACCCGCACCCAATCCACCTCCATACGTTGCGGCAGCACGCCGGGGTCGATACCTTTCGCGCCTCCCCACGAACCGCCGAAGGCGATGTTCAGCAGCAGGTAAAAAGGCTGGTCGAAAGGCCAGTGTTCCCAGCCCTGGCCGTCGTTGGCAAAAGTAAAGTACAGTTGGTCGTCCACATAAGTCCGGACGGCCTCCTTCGTCCAGTCGATCCGGTAGGTGTGAAAATCCGACATAGCCGTTGCCACCGTCGTTTTAGCCGTTTTCTGGGTGCCGATGCTGTGGTAAAAAGCCAGGGTATGCGTGGAGGCGTGCACGACGCCCGGGTCGTATCCCACGTGTTCCATGATGTCGATCTCGCCGTTGTGCGGCCAGTACTGGTCGCCGTAGTGGTGTTTGGCGGCCAGCATCCAGATGGCCGGCCAGGTACCGAGGCCTTGCGGCAATTTGGCCCGTATCTCGAAGCGGCCGTAGCGCCATTCGGCTTTGCCGCGCGTCACCAGGCGGCAGGAGGTGTACTGGTTTTCTTTAAAATGCTCTTTCCTGGCCTCGATGATGAGTTTCCCTCCTTCCACGCGGGCATTTTCCGGCCGGTCGGTGTAGTACTGGAGTTCCTGATTGCCCCAGCCGTGCCCACCGATGTCGTAGGCCCATTTGGTAGTGTCGGGGCGGCCGGTATAGTTAAATTCGTCGCTCCACACCAGTTTCATCGGGGAAACCCCTGGCGTTTTGGAGGAACAGGCGCCGGTCAGGAACAAAAGAAGGGAAAGGATCGGGAAGATCGGGTGATACATGGCCATGTTATTTGGCCTCAAATGTAAAAATGCAGGCGCCAAAAAAGGAAACAGGTTGTGCTTAGTCATTTTGCTAAGTACAACCTGTCCGGTTTTGGCAAATTACGAAACCTACAAATTCAGGTAATTCATAAGCGCGTCGTAGCGTTCTTTGAGCGCGGTGGAGTGTTCAATTTCGCTAAACATTTCCCGGATCTCATACTGGTGGCGTTCCAGGGAAGAGATCACCCGGGCCAGGTCGTGGCGGTTAAGTTTCAGGGTAACTTCCACGTTTTCAGGGTCCGGTGCCGAGGTCACAAAAACGCTCAGGATCTTGGTATCGTTCTCCTCCACGATGCGGGCAATGGTAGCCAGGGAGTAGTCGTGGCGGTTCATTTCCAGCACGATCACGGCACCGGCTTCGGCAAAGGATATAGTACCGGCAAAATACCGCAGCAAATCATTCTGGGTAATCAGGCCCAGGTATTGCCCCTCGGCATCGATCACCGGGATTACCGTCAGCCGGTTGTCGCCCATGATGCGCATCACTTCGAAAACGTGTTCGTTGCCGCGTACGGCAATGCGTCGCAACAGCGAAAAATCGAAGGTGCCGATGGCATCGGACAGTTTATGGTTGAAAATATCTTCTTCGGAAAGAAGCCCGATCAGCCGGCCTTCAGCCACCACCGGAAGGTGCTTCACGTGAAAGTCGCTGAGCAAATGAAACGCGTCACGGCCAGTCTGATCGACGGAAAGCGACGGTATGTCAAGCGCGATTAAAGATTGAGCATTCATGATTGTGATGAGCACGGGAATAAGTGCTTGCTACATTTTATTGCCTAAAAAACGCAAGCCACCGTTTGATTAATAAGACGAACAAGAATAGCAGACGGCACAAATATTGTCGAAATAATTTACCATCCCAAAAAAATCTCGACCCAACCGGTACTTTTAACAACTGAAATGAGTAAGGGCCGGTGGGGTATAATAACGTCATTCTGTCAAAACTGTTGCTACATTTGTGGCGCAAACACCGGTAGTCATGCGGCTATTTTGGACACTTTTATTGGGAACCTGGTTGCTGCTCATTCCCCTGAACAATTGGCATTTCCGCCCGGAAATGTCCATGGCCGGTTTTTTACCCCTGATCGAAGCCTCTCTTTCCACCCCGAAAACCGAGCCGGGTCAGCCCACTTTTGAAGTGGTATTTACCTCCCGCGACTCCCTGCTTTTTCTGGAAAAACAGACGGCCTCGGTACAACATTCCGACCTGCCGGCCAGGGCCTTGTCCGTTGCCAAGTCTTTCCTGGGCACTCCCTACGTCACCGGGACGCTGGAAACCGGCACCGGCGAAGACGAGCGGCTCGTGGTCAACCTCCGTCAACTGGACTGCTGGACGCTGGTCGAAAACAGCCTGGCCATCGCCCAGACCGACAGCGGCGGTTTTACCGACTACTACGACCGCCTGCGTCAGTTGCGCTATTGGGGCGGCACGATAAAGGGCTACGGATCGCGTATCCACTATTTTTCCGGCTGGCTGCTGCAGGCGGAGAAGAATGGCCTTCTGCGCGACCTGACCCGCGAAATGGGCGGTATTCCGTATCAGAAGCAGGTCGGGTACATCTCGGCCCGACCCGGCAAATACCAAAAGGTACAGGAAGCGGAAACCCTCCGCGCACTGCGGGCGGCGGAAAAGCGCATCAATGCGCACCATTGGTACTACATTCCCAAAGCGAAAGTGGCCAAAATGGAACACCTGATCCGCGACGGCGACATCATCATTCTTACCTCGGCCAAGCGCGATCTCGATATTGCCCACCAGGGTTTTGCCGTGCGCCAAAACGGCCGCGTCCACCTGCTGAATGCTTCCTCCTTGTCGCGGCGGGTGGTGATCTCCAAACAACCGCTCACCCAGTATATGGCTTCCCAGAGAGGACAATCGGGGATCATGATAGCCCGGCTGAACGATCAGGCGGAGTAAATGGCCCGTTTGCGTTATATTCGCCGCTTTCAAAGCTGTAACGCCGATGTTTTTCCGATTTTTGAATGCCGCCCTGGGTCTTTCCGCTTTTCTGCTTTTACCTTTTTGCCTTCGCGCTCAAACCACCTATCTCCATTGCGGCCGCCTGCTGCCCATCAACGGCGACCCGCAAACTGCCGTCACGCTGGTAGTGGAAGGCAATAAAATCGCCCGGATAGAGAAAGGATACACGGCTGTGCCGCCCGACGCGGCGGTCATCGATCTGAAAAACAAAACCGTTCTGCCCGGACTGATCGACTGCCACGTGCACATCGAGTGGGAACAAAGCCGCGGCTCGTATTCCGAAAAATACACCATGAACGACGTGGATATCGCTTTCCGCGCACTGGTATATGCCCGGCGTACCCTGGAGGCGGGTTTCACTACCATCCGCGACCTCGGCGGCCGCGGCGCCAACCTGGCCCTGCGCAACGCCATCAACAGCGGCTGGGCGGAAGGGCCGCGCATTTTGACCTCCGGGAAATCCCTCAGCGTTACCGGCGGCCACGGCGACGCTACCACCGGCTCGCGCTGGGATCTGTTCGATCCGCCTCCCGGTGCGGAAGACGGTATCGCCGACGGTCCCGACGCCTGCCGCACCGCCGTGCGTACCCAGATCAAACGGGGCGCGGACTGCATTAAAGTCTGCGCGACCGGCGGGGTATTGTCCCTGGCCCGCGACGGGCGCCTGCCCCATTACGCGGAAGACGAACTGACCACCATCGTCAAAACCGCCCGCGACATGGGAGTGGATGTAGCCGCCCACGCCCACGGCGATGCCGGTATCCGCCGCGCCGCGGCAGCCGGCGTGGTGAGCATCGAACACGGCACCTTTATGTCCGACACGACGATGGATGTGATGAAAAAACACGGCACCTGGTATATCCCTACCCTGACCGCCGGTTTTGCCGTGAGCGACAGCGCCAAATATGCCAAGGGGTTCTTCCCGGAAGTAGTGCGGGTAAAAGCTCTGGAAATCGGCCCGCGGATCAGCGAAACCGTCACGAAGGCCTACGGAAAAGGCGTCAAAATTGCCTTTGGTACCGATGCCGGCGTTTTCCCGCACGGGAAAAACAACCTGGAGTTCGTTTATATGTCCAATGCCGGCATGAAAAACGCCGATATTCTGCGGGCTGCGACGATCCATGCCGCCACCCTGCTGCGGATGCAAGACCGGATCGGCACGCTGGAAGCCGGCAAACTGGCCGACATCGTGGCGGTGGACGGCAACCCGCTGGAAGACATCCGGGCCATGCTGAAAGTGACCTTCGTGATGAAAGACGGAAAAGTATACCGGAACTAAACGACTGTTATGTACCTCACCAACCGTTTTTTCTGGCTTTTCGGCGCGGTGATCGCCCTGTTCGCCCTGGCTTTCCCGTTCGGCGTGCTGTTCCCGCTGGCCCAGACGGCCCTGGTAGTGGCGCTGGCGCTGGTGGCGGGCGACGTGGCCCTGCTGTTTGCCCGAAAGCCGAAAGTAACGGGTGAAAGACACCTGAACCCCGTTTTTTCCCTGAGTGACCCCAATCCGGTACGCCTGAAAATAGAAAACCGCAGTAATCTGCATTTCCAGGCCCAGGTCATCGACGAACTGCCCGTACAGTTCCAGCGCCGCGACTTCGGGGTCCGGCTTTCGCTGCCGCCGGACGCAGCGCGCTCCATCGAACACCAACTGATTCCGCTGACCCGCGGCGTGTATTCCTTCGGCGTGGTCAATGTTTTCGTGGCCACCCGGCTGGGACTGGTGGAACGCCGGCTGCGGCTCGGGCAGCCACAGGACGTGGACGTCTACCCCTCTATTATCCAGATGAAACGCTACGAACTGCGGGCCATGCGGCACATCGCCCACGAGACGGGCATCAAGAAGATGCGGCGCATCGGGCATTCCTACGAGTTCGAACAGATCAAAAACTACGTGCAGGGCGACGATTACCGCAGCATCAACTGGCGCGCCTCGGGCCGCCGGGCGGCCCTCATGGTTAATCAGTACGAAGACGAACGCAGCCAGCAGGTGTACTGCATTGTGGACAAGAGCCGGGCCATGCGTATGCCGTTCGAAGGACTGAGCCTGATGGATTACGCCATCAACACCACGCTGGCCATCAGCAACATCATTCTGAAAAAACAGGACAAGGCCGGGCTGCTCAGTTTTTCCGACGTGATCGGGGCTACGCTGAAGGCCGAACGCGATACGAGCCAGTTGACCCGCATCCTGGAGGCGCTTTACCGGGAAAAAGAACGCCCCGGCGAATCGAATTTCGAACTGCTTTACGAAGCCGTGCGCCGGCTGGTCGGGGCGCGGTCCCTGTTGCTGTTGTTCACCAACTTTGAAAGCAGTTACGCCCTGGAGCGGGCTCTGCCCTCCCTGCGGCGCCTCAACCGCTTTCACCTGTTGGTGGTCGTCTTTTTTGAAAATACCGAGATCCGCCGCCTCGCCGGAGAGGAAGTGCAAAAAACCGCCGACATCTACCGCCAGACGGTGGCGCGGCAGTTTTTACAGGAAAAAAAGGAAATGGTGAACAAACTCCGGCAATACGGCATCCAGGCCATCCTGACCAAACCGGAGGATCTGACGCTGAATACAATTAACAAATACTTAGAGTTGAAATCCCGGGGACTGATCTGAGGTTTGTCTTCCTTGGCGTGCTGATAAAGTTCGAATGCCAATGAAAAAGCCTCTGTTTGCTTCTTTAATTGTTTTGGTTACGATTGCCCTGTTCCTGACTAGTTGCGTCTCGGTGCCTCTTCCACAATTAAAGATCCCGGAAAGAAAGCAGGAGTTCAATACAACCCTGGCGCTGGGGACTGACGGCCTCGGCATTAGTTTGGCTTACACGCCAAATGCACGTTGGGTTTTGCAATCCTCCGGAAACATTAAGAAGTCTCCCGCCGTACGGGGATGCCTTTCAGGAGAAGGCGGGCTGGGGTGGGTGAATTTAAAAAAGGACATCATGCTTTCAGCCACTTATGGCAAAGGTCATTTTATACTCGAACCGAGTTTATCCGGAAGTTCCGATGCCTTGAATAACGCAGAAGGCGACTTCGAAAAAATTTCCCTCTCGCTCAACCACGCGTTTAACCATAAAGTTGGTTTGGTCGGTCGGGTATCACACAGTTGGATATCCTCCTTTTTTGAGTACAACCGTCCGGATTTCAATTTTGCAGAAAATTTCAGGGTCCGATTTGGGGTGGAAGCAATACTCTATTTCAGCATGACCAAAAAAAGAAATTTATTGCTGGCTATTGGCGGGGCGGGATCATTTTTTTCAACGGCAAGCAACACTGCGATGGAAAACATACTCTATCCCCAGTTTTTTTACGCATCTGTCGGTTACGTGATTGACTTCTCGAATCCCTGACCAAGCGGTATTTCCCGTCATTCGATGCGCACTCCATCCGGCGGCTTCAACAGACTGCCGGACGGTAAATTTGTGAGGCCTGGCAAGGTTTGTAATGGGAAAATAAATTATGCGGTCACCAGATCCGACACCAGCGGCACGTACAGATCGCCGTTCAATACATTTCTCGAAATCACGATCCGTTGCACCTCCGAAGTGCCTTCGTAGATCTGGGTGATCTTCGCATCGCGCATCAGCCGTTCCACGTGGTACTCCTTCACAAAGCCGTAGCCGCCGTGTATTTGTACGGCCTCTACGGTGTGGCGCATGGCCACTTCCGAAGCGTAGAGTTTGGCCATGGCGGCGGACTGGGTGAAGTCGAGGCCCTGGTCTTTCATGATGGCCGCGCGGTACACCATCAGGCGGGCGGCTTCCACGGCGGTGGCCATGTCGGCGATCTTGAAAGCAATGGCCTGGTGCTGGCTGATGGGTTTGCCGAAAGCGCTGCGTTCCTTGGAGTAGGCTACGGCCAGTTCGTAGGCCCCGGCGGCGATGCCCAGCGCCTGAGAGGCGATGCCGATACGTCCGCCGGAGAGGGTCTGCATGGCGAATTTGAAACCGAAGCCGTCTTCTCCGATGCGGTTCTCTTTGGGCACTTTCACGTCGGAGTACATAATGCTGGTCGTATCCGAAGAGCGGATGCCCAGTTTGTCTTCCTTGGCGCCGATGGTGACCCCCGGCCAGTCGGCCTCCACGAGCAGGCAGTTGATGCCGCGGTGGGATTTCTCGGGGTAGGTCTGCGCCATGACCAGGTGCAGTTTGGAAGTGGCGCCGTTGGTGATCCAGTTTTTCGTTCCGTTCAGCAGGTAGTGGTCGCCCATGTCGACAGCCGTGGTGCGCTGGCTGGTGGCGTCGGAGCCGGCTTCCGGTTCGGACAGGCAGAAGGAGCCGATCCATTCTCCGGCGGCGAGTTTGGGCAGGTATTTACGCTTTTGTTCTTCGGTGCCGTATTTTTCAATGCCCCAGCACACCAGCGAATTGTTCACGGACATGATGACCGAGCAGGAGTTGTCCACCTTGCTGATCTCTTCCATGGCCAATACGTAGGAAAGGGTATCCATGCCGCCGCCGCCGTATTCCGGAGAGACCATCATGCCGAGAAAGCCGAGTTCGGCCATTTTTTTGACCTGTTCGTAGGGATACAGACCCTTGGAATCGCGTTCAATGACGCCGGGTTTCAGTTCGTTCTGGGCAAAATCACGGGCTGCCTGCTGTACGGCCAGGTGTTCTTCGGTCAGGTGAAACATGGTTCCAGATTGTTGAGTTGCTAAGTGAATGTGGTGTAGAACCGGTGTATGGGCTTTTACGGGACAAAAGTACATGCTTGCCGGATGTGTTTTTTCAAAAATGAAGAAAAGGCGCCTGGTCATGTAAAAATGTCTGCCGGGTGTAACTTTATCCGCAGCCACACCGTCTCCGTCCTATCCGTATCACACTTTACCATTACCGGCTATGAAACAATTTTTCTTTTTGCTCCTGTCGCTTTTCCTGTTCCAATCCACCGCCCGCACCCAAAACGAAGGCCTGAGCGGCTTCGTTGAAAAATACAAAAACGACCGGGCATTCACCTACGCTTTTCTCAGCAAAGACTTGTTCGAAGTCGTCTCCCGAACCGAAATCGAGGACAAAGACTGGAAGAAACTGCACAGTGTCGTCAAAAACATCGGCAGTCTGAGCATCCTGGCCGCCGACAGCATCGCCACCGCCCGCGAACTTTACCACGAAGTGCTGGAACTGGTACCCGCCGACGAGTTCGACGAACTGCTGACCGTACGCGACGGCCAGGACAATGTGCGTATCTGGGTGAAAGACGACGGGGCGGACGCGGTGACGGACCTGATCCTGGCGGTCGGCACTTCCGACGAATTTGTGCTGATCTGTTTTAGCGGCAACCTCGAACTGGGCGACCTGCCGGCGCTGGTGGAAATGTTCGACGACGGCGCGGCCGAACAATTGGCCCGGACGGCAGAGACTGTTTCGGTCGAATTTTCCGTCAATCCCAATCCCAACAGCGGCGTGTTTACGCTGACCTACATCGATGGGCAGGACGTACCGGCCTTCCTCGCCATCATCGACCAGAACGGCCGCCAGATCTCCAGCCTGAACGTTGGCGGCGCCCAGGTACAGCAGGTGAATCTGCCGGAAATCCCCTCCGGCGTCTACTGGCTGCAACTGAAAACGCAGCAGGGGAAAGTCGGGGTGAAACAGGTACAGATCGTGAAGCGATAAAAAAGCGATCCGGTTGCTTATTTTTTATACCCGATGCGCGGACGCTGCTGCCACGCATCGGGTATTGTTTCATCGGCCTTCAGCGCGGCTATTTCTTCGGACCGGGCGCGGTTTTCCTCGCCCAGCCAGGTCAGCACTTCATTGATGCCGGCCAGTTCCCGGTCGTGGGACAGAATTTTGGCGGCCAGTTCGTCGAAGGTGAGGGCGTAGCGGCGCAAGGCGATAAAGGCTCTGATGATGCTGATGTTAATTTCGATGGCTTTCGGGCTGTTTAAAATACCGGAGAGCATCGCTACACCGTGTTCAGTAAAAGCAAACGGCGGATAGCGTGTACCGCCCCAACTTGAGGCCGCAAATTGCGACCTCAAGTTTTTAAATTCAAGGTCGGTCAGTTCAAACATAAAGTCCGGCGGGAACCGTTCGATATTTCTTCGAACGGCTTCTTTCAGTCGCTTGGTTTCTACTCCGTACAAATCAGCCAGATCGGCATCGAGCATGACCATTTGCTCCCGGATCCTGAAAATTTTGGTTTGAATCGTTTGAAGTTCCATCGGTGACAGATTATAATAAATGAAGCGTTTGGCCCGCTGCCGGGCGTTTGGCAAATATAATGTTTCACCGGAACAAATCCGCAAGTCCGTCAAGGCTTACTTTTGCCTCAAAACATCCCGTCATGCCGTTTTTCGACCAGATCCAGGAGGCTGTCGCCTACCTCCGTTCGCGCACCGGTTTACAGGCCCGAACCGGCGTCGTGCTGGGTACCGGCCTGGGCAACTTCACCGACGACATCGAGGTGGAAGCCGAAATTCCCTACCGCGACATCCCGCATTTTGCAGCCAGCACCGTGGCCAGCCACAAGGGCAAACTGGTGTTCGGGCATCTGGAAGGCCACCCCGTAGCGGTCATGGCCGGCCGTTTCCACTACTACGAAGGCTGGACGATGCAGCAGGTGACTTTCCCGGTGCGGGTGCTGAAGTTTCTCGGCGTGGAGCGGCTCATCCTGACCAATGTCTCGGGCGGGGTGAACCCCCACCTGCGGGCCGGCGACATTGTGGTGGTGCGCGACCACATCAACCTGCTGCCCGAACACCCCCTGCGCGGCGAGAACGACGAGCGCTTCGGTCCGCGTTTCCCCGACATGCTGCACACCTACGATACCGACCTGCGCCGCCGGGCACTGGAGATCGCCCGGACGCACCACATCCGCGCCCGGGAAGGCGTGTATTCCGCCCTGCAGGGCCCCAACCTGGAAACGCCGGCCGAATACCAGATGCTCCGGAATCTCGGCAGCGACTGCACCGGCATGTCGTCGATTCCCGAAGTGCTGGTGGCGCGGCACATGAATTTACCGGTAATGATGTTGTCGCTGGTCAGCAACGTGTCCTTCCCGCCCTCGGCCATCAAAGTGACCTCGCTGGAAGACGTCATTGCCGCCGGACAGGCGGCCGAACCCAAACTGCGGCTGCTCATCAAGGAATTGCTGAAAAATATCTGACCCGGGACGAATCGCCCCAATGGTTACCGGTTCGCCGGGGTCGCTGCGGTCGTCGGTCGTAAATCGTAAGTCGTCAATATGATAGTTTCTGCCATTGTCGCCACTGCCAAAAACAACGTCATCGGGAAAGGCAACCAGATACCCTGGTACCTGCCCGCCGACCTGGCCTATTTCAAACGCACTACGCTCGACCACCATGTGGTGATGGGCCGCAACTGCTTTCACAGCATCGGCCGGCCGCTGCCCAAGCGGACGAACATCGTCATCACCCGCGATCCTTTTTTCAAGGCGGACGGCGTACTGGTGGCGCATTCGGTAGAGGAGGCGCTTGGCATGGCCTTCGACAACGGCGAAACCGAAGCCTTCATCATCGGCGGCGGCCAGATCTACCACGAGAGCCAGGAATTGTGGGACAAGGTGTACCTGACCGAAGTGGACCTGGAGGTGGAGGGCGATACCTTTTTTCCGAAACTGGACCCGGCCGACTGGCACGAGACCTGGATCGAAGAGCATGAGCCGGATGCGAAAAATGAATGGGCGTTCCGGTTCAGGGTGTTGGAGCGGGTGGAGATGACGATCTAACCGTTAGACCTGGCCGGCGTCAGCAAATCAAGTACTTTTCCCGGCCTCCGCTCCTTCTCCCAAAAGAACCCCTCCAACTTCTTCGTCTCCTTCCCCACCTTTTTCATGGGGATGAACTTGCCGGCCGGCTCGGTGTAGAACTTGATGCTTTCCACCTTGTTGCTGCCGAAATACAGCCGCATTTCCGAGCACTGGGTCTCGTTCACCCCGATGTAGGCGCGGTTGTCGTCGAGGGCGTAGTAGACCGCCTGGGCGTTGCCTTCCACCAGCATTTCGCGCACCTCGTCGTCGCGGAAAAAGGCCGTGGTGTTGCGTCCTTTGATCTGGTTGAAGAGTTTTTCGTCTTCCGAATTGATCACCAGCGAATTCTGCCGCATCCAGATGCGGTCGAGTTTTTTGTTTTTCAGCAGCATCCGGATGGTGTCGCCGGAAAACTGCGAGGTGTCGGACCAGATGAGCGGCTGGTTTTGCAGTTTATAGAAGCGGAAAATGGAGTCGGCCGAACTGAAGGTCAAAGAGTCGCAGACCGCCTGCAAGTCCCTTTTGAAGATGCGCACGTCGAGGTAGGCCAGCAGCAGGCGCTGGTCGGAGGCCGTGTCGGGTTTGTAGGAAGTGAGGGTGTCGGCGGCCATGTAGAGCGTATCGCGGTCGATGAGCGATTTCATCATGGGCCGACCTGTAGCGCCCGTTTCAAAGCCGCCGTAAGCGTAGAGGTATTCCGATTTTTTGTTGTAGTCCATCCGCCAGGCCAGGATGGTAAAGTCGCTGGCGGTGTCGGTCCACACCACGTTGCCCAAGGCGAGGCCGCGGCCCAGCTGGTCGTTGAAGTCCAGCGA
>WBZQ01001995.1_pt1 | contig 13575 bp, 20 predicted proteins | sample 5204251 | NCBI WGS metagenome assembly WBZQ01 (sample SAMN12412402, study PRJNA552823) | activated sludge metagenome | isolation source: activated sludge from nitrification reactor of wastewater treatment plant... | place: USA: Virginia | collected 2017-09 | reverse complement strand
GACATCTGGGCGGCCGTGGTGACGTGAATAGCCCAGCGCGGCCACGAACGTGAAGATGGCAATTGCGGCGAGCACGAAGGTCAAGGTCCGGTTGCCGAACTCCACCCACTGATGCACATCCATGGCGCCGTGGGGGGTAAACGACGAGGAAGTGCATCGGGGCCAGGTGGGGCAACCAAGTCCTGATCCGGTTAGGCGTACTGCGGCGCCAGTGACCACGATCGCGATATTGGCGGTCAGGCTGGCCCAGGCTGCAGAGCGCATCCACCGGTCGCCGAAATCTTCGAGTTTCACGTTCACTCCCACTTAAAGGTGCGTGCCGTCAGCACCGCACCAGCCATTGCCCAGACAACGAGCACCACAACTCGAGACCAATTCAGATGCCCCTCAAGGAACACTTCGCGCAAGCCTTCACCCAACGCACCGGAGGGCAACAACTCGGCAAAACGTCCGAATGCGCCGTAGGTGGCAGTCGGTAGCACGACACCGCCTGCGGCCATCAGCAGCAAGAAAATCAGGTTTGCGACGGCCAGAGTCGCCTCGGCCCGCAGGGTCCCCGCGATGAACAGGCCTAGCGAGGCGAAGGCCGCAGTGCCCAGCAACGCCAGCAGCACTGCCCCAGGGTGCCAATGCGGTTGCCAGCCCAACGCGAGGCCGACCCCGCCAATGACCACAAACTGAAGCACTTGCACGCCGGCTAGGGCGAGCACCTTGCCGACCAGCAAACCTGGTCGCGATAGGGGAGAGGCGCCTAGTCGCTTGATCACGCCGTACCTACGCTCAAACCCGGTCGCTACGGCGACAGAAGTGAAAGCGGTGGAGAGCACCGCGAGCGCCAAAACTCCCGGAGTGAATACGTCGACCGCTGCCCCAGGCAGCGACACGCCGAGTTTGCTTGCTCCCCACACCGTGGCGAGCAAGACGATCACTGGGATCACAATGGCCAGGAGTAACTGCTCGCCATTGCGAAGCATCAACCGGGCTTCCATGCGCGCTTGTGTGAGCACCTTGCCAAGCAGTGGTGCTGAACCGGGGGCTGGTGTGAAGCTCACGCTGCACCTGCTTCGGTGAGTTCCAAGAACACGTCTTCAAGAGAGAGTTGCCCGAAGCTCAACGTCTCAGGCACCACCTCTTGGGCGGCACACCAGGTCGCAAGGCGCCCCAGCGTTTCGACGCTGACCTCACCACTGAACACCGCACTACGTGCGTCGGGTTGGTGGTTCGTCACGCCAGGGAAAGTGGGCAGTGCAGGCAGCGTCTGCAATGAGACGAGACGGATGGTCGCCGTGCCGGCGGCGCGCAGCGAGGCGGGAGTTCCGGAGGCCACGAGGCGCCCGTGATCGATGATGTGCACCTCGTCGGCGAGATGCTCGGCCTCTTCGAGGTAGTGAGTAGTCAGCACGACAGTGACGCCGTCGGCGCGCAACTCGCGCAGTAAGTCCCAGGTGGTGTGCCGTGCCGCAACATCCATGCCAGCTGTGGGTTCGTCCACAAAGACCAACTCGGGTCGCCCAACCAGTGCCATGGCTAACGACAATCGCTGCCTTTGCCCGCCCGAGAGTCGTCGGTACGGCGTACGCCCACACTCAGCAAGCGACAACCGCTCGGTCAACATTGACACCGACAAGGGATGTGAATGCAGGGCGGCAAAGTGTTCGAGCATTTCGCTGGCCCTCGCGCCTCCCCAGGCGCCGCCATCTTGGAGCATGACTCCGATGCGGGGCATGAGGGCGTGATGCTCTGCGACGGGATCCATGCCAAGCACTCGCACCGTGCCGCGTTGAGGCTTTCGGTACCCCTCGCAGACTTCGAGTGTGGTGGTCTTGCCGGCCCCGTTGCGCCCCAAAACTGCAGCGATGACGCCTTGGGGAATCGTCAGTGATAGTTGATCAACCGCCAGGGTGTCTCCATAGCGCATGACGAGTTCAGATATCTCGACAGCAGGCACCCCAGCAGTCTACGAGGGCGCCGATGGTGCCCAATCAGGGGCTTTGTGACACACCAAACCCCGACATCGGGCGCGAGAAGTTGAACCCTGCGCTGAATAACGCAACACTGACGTTGTGGAATTCAAGGTTGGAGACGAGAGGAGCACCCGGCAACGGGTCGTTCGCTCGATTCTGGCTGCTGGTTCTGCAACTGCGGCTGACCTTGCTAGCGAGCTCGACGTGACTCCGGCCGCTATCCGGCGACACCTTGATGCCCTCGTCGAAGAGGGACTCATCGCCAGCCGAGACGCTCGGCATTCGGCTCGCGGTCGTGGGCGTCCCGCCAAAGAGTTCGTCATCACCGAGCTAGGGCGCGGCCGCTTCGACCAGCAGTACGACGAGTTGGCGATGCACGCGCTGAGATTCCTTGCTCAGACCGGGGGAGACGACGCGATCAAGGCCTTTGCGCAACAGCGTGTCTCGTTCATCGAGCGTGACTACGCGGCTGTGGCTGCAGCCAATCCAGATTTCAGCCCTGCTCAGGTGTTGGCCAAGGTGCTCTCCGATGAGGGCTACGAAGCAGGGGTTCGCCACCTGCCCTTGGCTGCCAGCGGTGAGCAACTGTGTCAACAGCACTGCCCTGTGAGCCATGTGGCCCACGAATTTCCACAACTGTGTCAAGCCGAGACTGAGGCCATTGCCAAGGTTGTCGGTTCCCATGTTCAACGCCTGGCCACTATTGCCCACGGCGATGGGGTGTGCACGACGTGCATCCCCGACGTACCACGGAAGGCGACGTCATGACTTCAATCGAGCAACTCAATCCCGAGCTTGAGGGCATCGGCCGATACGACTTCGGCTGGCACGACCCTGACGCTGCTGGCGCGTCGGCCCAGCGAGGTCTCAGCGACGCCGTGGTGCGCGACATCTCTGGGAAGAAGAACGAGCCCGAGTGGATGCTGGAGTTGCGCCTGAAGGGGCTTCGACTTTTCGAGCGCAAGCCGATGCCGACGTGGGGATCAGATCTCTCCTCGATCGACTTCGACAACATCAAGTACTTCGTGCGGTCCACCGAGAAGCAAGCCCAATCATGGGAAGACCTGCCCGAGGACATCAAGAACACCTACGACCGTCTCGGCATCCCTGAGGCCGAGAAGCAGCGTCTGGTTGCTGGCGTTGCCGCGCAGTACGAATCCGAAGTGGTCTACCACCAAATTCGTGAAGACCTTGAAGAACAAGGCGTCATCTTCCTTGACACCGACACCGCGCTTCGCGAGCACGAAGACATCTTCAAGGAGTACTTCGGCACGATCATCCCGGTTGGTGACAACAAGTTCGCCGCGCTCAACACCAGTGTTTGGTCTGGCGGGTCATTCATCTACGTCCCACCGGGTGTGCACGTCGACATTCCCCTGCAGGCCTATTTCCGGATCAACACCGAGAACATGGGGCAGTTCGAGCGCACCCTGATCATCGTTGATGAGGGCGCTTACGTGCACTACGTCGAGGGCTGCACTGCGCCGATCTACAAGTCCGATTCGCTGCACTCCGCGGTGGTCGAGATCCTCGTCAAGAAGGGCGGCCGCTGCCGCTACACGACCATCCAGAACTGGTCGAACAACGTCTACAACTTGGTGACCAAGCGAGCAGTGTGCGAGGCCGGGGCCACCATGGAGTGGGTCGATGGCAACATCGGTTCGAAGGTGACGATGAAGTACCCAGCGGTCTACCTGATGGGTGAGCACGCCAAGGGTGAGACCCTCTCGATCGCCTTTGCAGGCGAAGGGCAACACCAAGATGCCGGCGCCAAGATGGTTCACGCAGCGCCCAACACTTCCTCGAGCATTCTGAGCAAGTCGGTCGCGCGAGGCGGAGGCCGTACGTCGTACCGCGGACTCATCCAAATCAACGAAGGCGCACACGGGTCGAAGTCCAACGTGCTGTGCGACGCGCTCTTGGTTGACCAGATCAGCCGCAGCGACACCTACCCCTACGTCGACATTCGTGAAGACGAAGTCTCGATGGGCCACGAGGCCAGCGTCTCGAAGGTGAGCGAAGACCAACTGTTCTACCTGATGTCTCGAGGCATGGAGCAAGACGAGGCCATGGCAATGATCGTGCGCGGCTTCGTCGAGCCGATCGCTAAGGAACTCCCGATGGAGTACGCCCTCGAACTCAACCGACTCATCGAACTCCAGATGGAAGGCGCTGTCGGCTAACCCCGCAGTCGCCCATTGTTCGCAAGCAACGAAAGAAGACCAGTGACCATTACCGAGTCCGTGCGCTCCGCTGTGGAGATGGACCGAGTGGAGAGCCACCTCAACCCCCGCGCGTCCTATGACCTCGCTGATTTCCCCATGCCCACCGGCCGTGAGGAAACCTGGCGTTTCACCCCGCTGAAGCGGCTGCGGGGCCTCTTGGCAGGCGACCCGTCGAGTGCGTGCCTGGAGTGGGAAGTGTCGTTGCCCGAGGGGGTGACGATGCCGATCATCTCGACCGAAGAGGCAATGCGACGAGGGCTGGCGCCCAATGAGCGCCCAGCCGCGCTGGCCGTGGCGAACGCCGGCGGCGCGCAGGTGATCGATATTCCGGCCGACTTCGAGTCCGACGAACCCATCATGATTCGCCTGCACGGCACTGGTGTTGAGCCGGTGGTCTGGGGTCAGATCCTGATCCAGGCTGGCGCACATTCGCGGGCGACCTTGGTCATCGAACACACCGGCAACGCGACCTACAGCACGATCACCTCGGTGATCGTTGGCGACGGCGCCAACCTCAACATGGTGAGCATCCAAGACTGGGATGACGAGACCGTGCATCTGGGCCGCGATTCCATCCGTGTGGGTCGCGACGCGAGCGTGCGCCACACCGCTGTTTCTTTCGGCGGTGATCTGGTGCGGGTCCACACCAACGTGGAGTACGCCGGACCAGGCGGATCTGCAGAGTTGCTCGGCCTCTACTTCGCCGACGAGGGCCAGCACATCGAGCACCGACTGTTTGTGGACCACAACGCGCCGCGCACCCAATCCAACGTGGTCTACAAGGGTGCGCTCCAAGGCGAAGGTGCTCACTCGGTCTGGATTGGCAATGTGCTCATCCGCAAGGTTGCCGAGGGCATTGAGACCTACGAAGAGAACCGCAACCTGATCTTGTCCGACGGAGCACAGGCCGACTCAGTGCCCAACCTCGAAATCGAAACCGGCGAGATCGCCGGGGCCGGTCACGCGAGTGCGACGGGTCGCTTCGATGACAACCAACTGTTCTATCTGCGATCACGCGGCATTGATGAGGCAGAGGCCCGCCGCCTGGTAGTCCACGGCTTCTTCAACGACATCGTGCGCAAGATTGGCGTGCCCGAACTCGAAGAGCGGCTGATTGCGACCGTCGAGGCCGAGTTGGCTAAGAGCGTGATCGCATGAGTTTTCAGCGCGTCTGTGCGGCTGCTGACCTCTCTGAGGACAAGCCGGCCCGCTTTGACGTCGATGGCACCGATGTCGTCGTCGTACTGACTGGGGGAGAAGTGTTCGCGCTCGAAGATGAGTGCTCGCATGCCGCGGTTGCGCTCTCCGAGGGTGACGTCGCCGATTGCTCGATTGAGTGCTGGATGCACGGCTCACGCTTTGACCTTCGCACCGGCGATTCGCTCGGGCCGCCGGCCACAGAACCTGTTCCAACCTTCGCAGTTCGTCGCACCGGTGACGACGTGGAGATCGACCTCACGATGAGTGCACAAGGAGAAACCCGATGACCCTGGTGATTAGCGACCTGCATGTCAGTGTCGACACCGAAGACGGCCCTAAAGAGATCCTTAAGGGCGTCAACCTGACGATCAACCCCGGTGAAACCCACGCCATCATGGGCCCCAACGGCTCGGGCAAGTCGACCCTTGCTTACACGATCGCGGGTCACCCGAAATACAGCGTCACCGGCGGATCAATCACGTTCCAAGGTCAAGACGTCGTCGAGATGAGCGTCGACGAGCGGGCACGTGCTGGCCTCTTCTTGGCGATGCAATATCCAGTTGAGGTTCCCGGCGTCTCCGTCGCGAACTTCTTGCGCACGGCGAAGACTGCCATCGACGGCGAAGCGCCCAAGCTGCGCACGTGGATCAAAGAAGTCAACGAGGCCATGGATCGGGTTAAGATGGACCGCGCCTTCTCTCAGCGTTCGATCAATGAGGGGTTCTCCGGCGGTGAGAAGAAGCGCCACGAGATCGTCCAGCTCGAGTTGCTCAACCCCGCAGTGGCCGTGCTCGATGAAACCGACTCTGGCCTCGACATCGACGCCTTGAAGATCGTCAGCGAGGGCGTCAATCGGTTCGCTGAAAACGGCGACAAGGGTGTCTTGCTGATCACTCACTACACCCGGATTCTTCGCTACATCAAGCCTGAGTTCGTGCACGTGTTCGTCGACGGCAAGATCGCCGAAGAGGGTGGCCCTGAGTTGGCTGACCGGCTCGAGGCCGAGGGCTACGACCGTTACGTGAACGCCTGAGTCATGCTCCCAGGTTTGCTTCCGGAGTCGCTGCGAGACGACTTCCCGATCTTGAGCCGCCAGGTAGCTGGCGGCCAACGATTGGTCTATCTCGACTCGGCAAACACCTCGCAAAAGCCGCAGGTGGTCATTGACGCTATGGCAGACCACCTGGCTCACCACAATGCCAACGTCGCTCGGGCGATGCATGAGCTAGGTGCCGAGGCCAGCGAGGCATTCGAGGCTGCGCGCGACGTGGTCGCTGGGTTCATTAAGGCGCCTTCACGCAACGAAGTGATTTTCACCAAGAACGCCTCGGAGGCCCTCAACCTGGCGGCTCAGACGTTGACCTGGGCTGACTCCGATCTTGCAGTACGTCGTGGCGATCGAGTCGTCATCACTGAGATGGAGCACCACTCCAACATCGTCCCTTGGCAGTTGCTGACTCAACGGCGCGACGCCGAGTTGGCTTGGTTTGGCCTCACCGATGAGGGCCAACTCGACCTCAGCGCCATCGATGAGGTCATCACGCCCAACACGAAGGTCGTGGCCTTGACCTGGGTGTCCAACATGCTTGGCACCATCAACCCGGTAGCTGAGATTGCCGCTCGGGCGCACGAAGTCGGCGCCCTGGTCGTGGTTGACGCATCACAGGCCGCGCCCATGATGCCCGTCGACGTCTCCAGTTTGGGCGCTGACCTGGTCGCGTTCACCGGACACAAATGCGTGGGACCCACTGGCATTGGGGTGTTGTGGGGCCGCGAAGCGCTTCTCAACGCGCTGCCACCGTTCCTGGGCGGGGGCGAGATGATCGAAACCGTGACGATGGAGCGCTCGACGTACGCAGCGGCTCCGCACCGGTTCGAGGCGGGCACACCCCCGATCGCGGAGGCGATTGGTCTGGGAGCAGCTCTCACTTACCTGCAAGGCATCGGGATGGACAAGATCCACGCCCACGAGCAAGCCATCACTGACTACATGCTGCAAGGACTGGCAACGGTCGGCGGACTCACGGTGCTTGGCCCACAGACTGCAACCCAGCGAGGCGGAGCGGTGAGCTTCGAACTAGCTGGAGTGCACCCGCACGACGTGGCTCAGTTGCTCGACTCACGCGGGGTGGCGGTGCGCGCAGGACATCACTGCGCGAAGCCGGTGCACAAGAGATTTGGCGTGCAAAGTTCCACTCGCGCCTCGTCTTACCTCTACACCAGGCCCGAGGAGATCGACGCGCTCGTCGATGCCTTGGAGTTCACCAAGTCCTACTTCAAGGTGGCCTGATGAACGCCGACTTGAACGCGATGTACCAAGAGATCATCTTGGACCACTACAAGCACCCTCAAAACAGCGGACTGCGCGAGCCTTACGAAGCCGAAGTGCATCACGTCAATCCCTCGTGCGGCGATGAGATCACGTTGCGCGTGCACCTTGAGGGCGACCAGGTCGCCGATGTGTCGTACTCCGCTGAGGGCTGCTCGATTAGCCAAGCGGCCGCCTCAGTCATGACTGAACTGTTGATTGGCAACAGCATCGACGCCGATCTCGCTGTGCATGGCAGCTTCCTCGAGCTCATGCAGGGCAAGGGTCAAGTCGTGCCCGACGAAGACGTTCTCGAAGACGGTGTCGCCTTTGCCGGCGTCGCCAAGTTCCCTGCGCGCGTCAAGTGCGCGCTCTTGCCGTGGATGGCCTGGAAGGACGCCACGGCCCAAGCTCTAGGAGGCACCAAATGAACGACGACCTGCCACAGGTGGACCTGTCTGGAGTCGCGACAAAGACGACCAAAGACGATGTGTTCGAAGCAATGAAGGATGTCGTTGACCCCGAGCTCGGCATCAACGTGGTCGACCTCGGTTTGGTGTACGACGTGCACCTCGACGAGGCCAGCGACTGCGTGCTCGACATGACCCTGACCTCGGCAGCCTGTCCTCTCACCGATGTGATCGAGGATCAGACGCGAGGAGCCCTCGAGGGCTTAGTCAGCGACGTGACGATCAACTGGGTCTGGATGCCGCCGTGGGGTCCCGACAAGATCACCGACGACGGACGCGAGATGCTGCGCGCTTTGGGCTACAACGTCTAACGATGGACCGCAAGGAGCTGCGCTTGCCGCCAGCCAGGCTCCCGGCCTGGGTTGATGGGTTCACGACTCGTCATGGTCAGGTGCAGTTGGTTGCTAATGGTGGGGCGTTGGAAGGTGTGGCTGCCGACGGATCCACGTTCCACCTGAGGTTGCCCTTTGGTCGGGTCTTTAGTGGATCTCCCACAGTGGAGGCCTTTCTGCAGTGCTCCAGCGCCCCTCAAGACTGGGGAGTCGTGCTGGTTCGCAAAGGCGGCTTCGCGGTGGCCCGCTTAGAGTCCGAAACGCTTGTGGCATCCAAGGTGGGCCAGCGACACGTTCAAGGGCGCAGCAAAGCCGGAGGTCAAAGCCAACAGCGCTTCGCCCGTCGACGCGACAATCAAGCCCAGGCTGCCTATGACGCGGCTCGAGAGCACGCCGAAAGGCTGATCCCTAAGCACCTACCGATCGTCGTTGGTGGAGATCGCGAAGCAGTGCGGTCAGTCGTAGGAGAGGGCCACTGGGAGGTCGTCGATGATTGGCTCGTCGTACCTGATCCGCGGCGAGCGGTGCTCGAATCCGCAATTGTGAGCGCATTGAGTGCGAAGATGATCGTCGTCAACGCCTAAACACACCCTGCGAACAGGACCCTCATGTGGGATGACGACGTCGTCGCGAGCGGCCAGGTGTCCTGGAGCCCTGATCCTGGCTGGGTTGAGTTCGGGCCCCAGGGTCGCTCGGGGTCGAGGTTGTGGCTGGCCCAGGGGGCTGGTGCTTCGTGGGTCGTGAAACGACTGAGCCGTCCCGTGCCCGGTGACCCCGCAGCACGAAGCGACCCGCATCATTTCGGCTACTGGCGTCGAGAAGCAGACGTCGCGTTGGACGACGTGCTTCACCAGACATCGGGTCTGCGCGCGCCGGAAGTACTGCGCGTGGACGAAGACGACGAGGGCGTCGTCGTGTGGCAGGCACCCGTGGACCAGGTGGATTTGACTGGACCATTCCGTGCCCAGGCGCTGGGTCGGTTTGCTAAATGCACGGTGGGGGAGCGCCCATGGTCGAGCCGTCAGGTGCTGGCCCAACGACTGCGATTCACCGAGCACAACGGGGGCTGGCACACCCTGGAGCGCACCACGATTGCCGATGTCGCCGATCGCCTCTGGCAGCGGCGAAGCCATCATTTGGCGAGTCTTGACGGGTTGCCCCAGGTGCCCAGCCACGGCGATGCCACCCCTGCCAATCTGCGCGGAAGACGAGACGACGATGTGATTGCAGTCGATTGGGGAGCCTTCGGGTTGGCCCCACTCGGCGCGGATGTGGGCTATCTGGCGCTCTCTGAACGAGAGGACTTCGACGTACTCGTCGATGCCTATGCCGAAGGGGCCCGCTGTGACGTCGTTCAAGCCAGGCTCGGGGCGCAAATCACCCGAATACGCCATACCGATCCAGACCAGCACGCCGCGCTCCGTCGAGCGAAAGGGCAGTGATAAGACACTCATCCAGCGCTGGACACGCACTGCACAAGCCAGCAGCACGCTCAGAGGTCGCTAAAGAGTCGAATAGCCCCTCGCGGCCGTTGCCACAAGCAACAACACGCGGGGGAGCGAAGCGTTTGCGCGGCACAAACCGCGCCTGTATGCTGGACAGCACAAAGCCTCCTGAAATGGAAGTCAGGGTTTTGGATTAGCGGGGCCAAGTTCGTCGGCTTGATCCCCGCAAGACTTTGAGAAAGACCGCCCCAGCAAGGGCGGTCTTTCTGTTTAAGAAGCCTCAGACAAAGGCAACTCCTCATCATTCTTCGCCATCACTGGCACACCCTCGATGAGCCCGTCCTCACTGAGAGTGATCGTCGCGATAAACGCATCCATGAACGCACTGCGCGACATTCCATGCGCACGAGCGGCGATCGTGATCAACTCACGTGTCTGCGCCGTCAACCGAAACAACATCTGACGGATCTCTACGGAGCCCTTAGGTCGTCGAGGATCAGCCATAACACCTAACCCTAGGTAGCGATATCGCCTTGGGGTTGGCATTTGCTGCGGCGTTTCGCAACTCCGTTTCACCGCCCCACGCCAGGAACTCCGTTGCCATCAACCCCCACACCCGTGGGCACTGCCCCGGTTCAAACCACCAGCCACCCCACACCCCGAACACGCCGTACCGATCCAGACCAGCACGCCGCGCTGGTCGGCGTGTTGCTCAACCCGCCCTAGTCAATATCTAAGCCGGGTTGATCACCGCTGCTGCGGGCCGAAGTTGAACGATCCCCCGATCCCGCCGATCAAGAAGCCTAGGACCCCAACGCACTCACCACACCAGCCTGCGCACTCTTACGCCACTCACTGATATGGGAGGCGTACAAACACTCCCGACGCAGAACCGCACCACGCTGCCCCAGACCAGCCGGGTCGTTATCAGCCAACGTCATCGTCATACCTCGAGCCTGACGCACAGGGCGGCGGTGACCTGCCCGGTGGCGATCTCCAAGGCAGCGAACAAGGTGCTGGTGCCATGCCGGACATAATCGTGGGAGCGGCGCTCCACCAGCCCGGGCTGCATCGGAAGCACCGGCATCGTCCGGTCCAACGCTTGGAGATCTGGGACTTCTCATCGACGCTGAGCACGAATCGGCGGGGATCTCGGTGTGTGTATCGATCAAAGACACACACCGAAGGATTTTGCATAAAACCAAAAGCAAATGTACATTCCTGCGTCATAGACCGTTCGGGCATCCGTCTATACATTGAGTGAGGCAACAAACAAGGGGGCTGGGGTAATGAGTGCTGCTTTGGATCTGATCGAGCCCCCCCTCAGCGGCCCCCCACAATCGCGCAGGCGCAGGCGCAGCCGGACCAGCACGTTGTACACACTGCTGATCTGGGCACTTCTGATCGCCGGTACCGCAGGGGTGTCTTGGGAGTTATGGATGCGGATCGGGACCGTCATCGTCGCGAAAAGCCAAGCCGAAGCCACCAGCCACACCATGACAACCCAATGGGAAAAAGGATCAGACACACCTATCCCCACCAGCCACGGACAAGCCTCCGCACTGGTCTCCATCCCCGCCCTAGACGTTAAACAAATACCGTTGATGACCACCGATGACGACGAAGCACTCAAAGACGGCTTCGGTCTCTCCTCACCCAACCTCCAACCAGGAGACAAAGGAAACTTCGCCATCGCAGGCCACCGAGTCACCCACATCGAACCACTGCGCAACATGGCCCAACTGCAACCCGGCGACGAAATCATCATCGAAACCCGCACCACCACCTACACCTACACCCTCACCACCAGCGGATCACAACTACGCGTCCACGACACCGACGGCTGGGTCCTCACCCAACCCACCCCCACCCCACCCCCAGAATTTCAGGACCTCATACCAGAAGGAAAACGACTCCTCACCCTCATCACCTGCGCCGAAACTTTCAACACCCCAGACCGGTGGGTAGCCTTCGCCACCCTCACACAAACAACCCCCAAATAAACGAACACCCCCAACAAACAGGAACCAACTCATGTCAATCATCAAAACCCTGATCGCAACACTCGGGCTACTCGCCACCAGCGGCCTCACCATCCTGGCGGCACCCCCCGCCACCGCAAACCACACCACCGACCACCAGCCAGCGATTGATGTGGAAAAGTTCCTCACTTCTCTGGGGCCAACTGCTGGCGACCTCGACGCCTTTGGCGGCTACGTCAATGAGCAGGGTGGCACTGACGCTGTGACAATTCGGGTGACCAACACCGGCGACTACCCCCTCAGCGGCATCACAGTCACCGATCAGCTCGTCAACGGAAACCGTGCAATGACCCTTAGTTGCGCCCCTCCAGCAACTCTGGCTGTTGGCGCGAGTTTCGACTGCACCGGGGTCATCGCTGGGCCCACCACCGCCACCAGCAGCAACGCCGCGACCAGCATCGGGCTGAACACCAACGTCAGCGAGGCCAGGCCAAACACCTGAGAGGCAATCACAAGCAGTGGCGCCAAGACCAAGGCGATCTGCAGCGGCGAGTTGAGTACGACGGAGAAGGCGTATTCGGAGTTGCCCTTCAACGCCAACTGGACACCAACGAGGTTCTCGATCGCGTTTCCAGCGATCGCGACGATCACCAAACCAGCGAAGAACTGATTGATGTTGAGGGCATCCATCGCGGGCTCGAGTGCGATGACGAACCAGTCGGAGACGAATGCAGCGAGCACTCCGGCAACCGCCAGCAAGCCCACGGCTAGGCCCACGGGCCACCTGGGCGGCTCAGCGTGTAGATCTGTGGACTGCTGGTTGGCCTCTTTGCGAAGCGAGAACGGTAAGGAGAGCGCGAACAGCACCAACAAGATCACTGACACGATCACTGAGAAGCCAGGCTCGTGCTTATCGGCGTTGCTATGCAGACTGTGCGCCAGCGAGGGGATCAGCATCGCGGTCACGCTCAGGAGCATCAGAACGGTTATTGTGCGAGCCCGCTCCGATCCCAGATGTTGGGTGCCGTGCTTGAGCCCACCGAGCAGGAATGCCAGCCCGAGCACCAGCAACAAGTTGGCCAGGATCGAGCCAACAATGGCAGCTTGAACCACATCGACGAGCCCAGCCTTGAGCGCGAAGAACGCGATGAAGAGCTCAGGCAGGTTGCCCAGGGCGCTTTGCAGGACTCCCGTGGCGCCGGGGCCGAACCGGTCACCGAGTTGCTCAACGCTGCGTCCGACCAGTGAGGCCAGCATCGTGACGGCGCCAGCTGAGAGCACGAAGGCCAGCACAGAGTTCCAGTGTTGGAAGTGCGCTAAGCCGGCGAGCACAACCAGAACTGCGCCCCCGACCAAAATCACGAGATCGGACTTGATCAAGGTAGGCCCAGAGTGCCCAGTTGTGGGCTCAGCAACGCTCGCAGACATGGAGAGAACCTTCTAAATCAGTTAGAAGAGGTTGCACGACTTGATCGTGCCGTTCTTCATGCCGTGACGAAATGCCGTCTCGCGCTGTTGAGCCGATCCGTGCGTCCAGGCATCAGGGTTGACCCGACCGGACGTGCGCTGCTGGATGCGGTCATCACCAACTGTCTGAGCTGAACGGATGGCGTCACTGATGTCTTGATCGCTGAGTTCCTCAATCAAGG
>WBZQ01001249.1_pt2 | contig 13575 bp, 14 predicted proteins | sample 5204251 | NCBI WGS metagenome assembly WBZQ01 (sample SAMN12412402, study PRJNA552823) | activated sludge metagenome | isolation source: activated sludge from nitrification reactor of wastewater treatment plant... | place: USA: Virginia | collected 2017-09 | reverse complement strand
AAAAAAGATGATCAAAGCAATACAGAAAATAAGACCCAGTGTTCCGGTGTCAGGTTGCTTGATGATAAGAAACCCAACCAATGAAAGAATAGCTACAAAAGGAACATATCCCTCAAAAAAATCAGCATTATTCTTCACCTGCTGCTTACCAGAGAGCCAGGCAGCAAGATAGAGAATAATCGCGAGTTTCATCACTTCAGATGGTTGAAACGAGAGCGGTCCAAGTTCAATCCAGCGAGCCGCTCCATACACTGTTGTGCCAACTCCTGGAATAAAAACCATAACCAACAGAGCAACCGCCAAAAAGAACAGAGGTACCACAAATTTACGGAAAAGATGATAGTCAATACGTGAGACAATAAACAGTGAAGTTATTCCCACCACCAAACCAAGACTCTGCTGCTTCAAAAAAAAATACTCATCACCAAAGCGCACCTTCCCATACGCCACACCAGCACTCGCGATCATCAACAATCCAATACCGAGTAAGGCAAAAATTGCCAATAGCAGTGGCCGATCCAGCACTCCGGAAGAACGAGACTGAATTTCAGTTTTCATATTCTCCATTTGCTATTTCAGAATCCGATACCCTATGTCTCTTCTTGCTCATCAGTAAAGATTGCTCTTTTCTCCATACTTCAATAGCGCTATGGTGTCCAGAAAGCAAGACTGCCGGAACACACCAGTCACCAAAGCATTCCGGTTTTGTATACTGCGGATATTCCACGATACCACTCTCGCTGTATGATTCTGTAGCAGCGCTCTCGTCATTCCCGAGCACTCCAGGCAAAAGACGTGCTACCGCATCAGTCACTATCATGGCTGGCAATTCTCCTCCCGTGAGCACAAAATCACCAATAGAGATTTCTTCATCTACCAAATGTTCCGCCACCCGCTCGTCCACACCCTCATAACGACCGCAGAGAAAAATCAACCTGTCATACTGTTGTGCAAAACGTCGCGCATCCGCCTGAGTAAACAGATGACCTTTTGCGGAGAAAAGAATGGTGCGCGTTCGTTCTCTTCGATACTGCTTCTCTTCTTTCTGATAAATTGCTGCCAGACATTCCGCAAATGGTTCAACCTTCATAACCATACCGGCTCCACCGCCATAAGGCGTATCATCAACCGTTTTGTGTCGATCATGCGTGAAGTCACGCGGGTTATGAGTAACAATCTCAATGTGTCCGGTTTCCTGGGCCCGCTTCAAAATAGAGACGTTCAAGTAGGAATGGAAGCTCTCAGGAAAAAGGGAAAGGATTTCAAAACGCATAGTCTTCATATTCTTTTATACTTTGAACATTTTTTCCTCCGCTTCACGCAAGACTACCCGCAACTCATCGACTAATGGATGAGTAAGTCGACGAGCGAGAACGGCTAACACTGATTGATAAAACCACCACGTCTCCTCTTTCCCTGCTGGGAAAGTTTTCCAGATCTTCTCACCTTCCTCAATATATCCGTCAACCAAGGAACGAAGATTGTGGATCTTATCTGCTGCTGCAATCATCAATCCCTCTGTTGAATCATTCTCTAATCTTTGCAAATACCCCTCCTTTCGAGTCTTCCACTGTTTTTTTCGAGGATTCCCGTAGGGGAAAAACTGGATATGATCCTCAGCTTCATGGTCTTCTGTGACTTCTCTTACGATAGCATACACACGCTCACCAAATTCCGCCCGCATCCGATCCGCCCCATAACTTGGAACATCTTCCAAAATGTCATGCAGTAATCCAGCACAAATAACGTCTTCATCTTCAGAGTAATGAGCCAGAAGAAACGCTACCGCAAAAGGATGTACAACGTACGGTGCTCCTCCTGCCTTGCGCTGTTGATGACGGTGTAGCTCAGCCGACCGAACAATCGCTTTTTCAATTTTTGAAGTAAGAAGCATAAGCAATAACACATTCTTTGAATCAGAATTGGGGGGCTCTTGCCAGCCATACCACCCCAGCCTACAATACAGTATAGCTCATCCGCTAAAGAAATAGCTATGCAACAAACAGTCGCTGTCATCGGTCTCGGATATGTCGGACTTCCTCTCGCGGTACGCGCTGTTGAGCAGGGGTACACGGTCATCGGTTTCGATACACATCAGGAAAAAATTGCCAAAATCAACAAACGAGAGTGTCCCATTGAGGATGCGACGCTCGATTCCCTCCTGAAAAAATTTCCCTTTGAAGCGACCGACCAACCAGATCGTCTCAGCAAGGCAGATATCGTGCTCATCTGTGTTCCTACTCCGGTTGATGAGATGTACTACCCTGATCTCGAGCCAGTTATCTCTGCCGCAACACTCTCCGCCTCTCACCTCAAACCTGGCGTATTGGTTGTCCTCGAGTCCACGGTCAACCCGGGTGTTTCAGAAGAAGTCATTCTCCCCATCTTTGAAAAACATGGGCATACGGTTGGCAAGGATTTCTTTCTTGCTCATTGTCCTGAACGAATTAATCCAGGCGATGAAAAATGGAATGTCACCAATATTCCCCGTGTCGTTGGATCCATTGACTCTCTCGGACTTGAAAAAGCAGTTGCTTTCTACCGCTCTATCGTGGATGGTGAGATTCGTCCCATGAAATCAATCCGGGAAGCAGAGGCGGTGAAAATTGTCGAAAATTCCTTCCGAGATGTTAACATCGCTTTTGTAAATGAGCTTGCCAGATCATTCGATGTTCTTGGTATTGATGTTAAGGATGTCATCCAAGGTGCCGCAACCAAACCTTTTTCTTTCCTAGCACACTACCCATCTTGTGGCGTCGGTGGTCATTGTATACCCGTGGATCCGTATTATCTTATCGAACGAGCTAAAAAATCTGGTTTTGACCACCGCTTTCTCAAAATCGCCCGCGAGATCAATAATGCTATGCCAGCATATTCCGTTGAACTCTTGCAAGATTTACTCAATGAAATCCGACTCCCCCTCAATGGCACAGTCATTGGCGTTCTTGGTCTCGCCTACAAAGCGAATATCGATGACCTCCGTGAATCACCAGCCCTTCGTATCATCGAACACCTCAAACACCACAAAGCAGAAGTCATCACCTACGATCCACATCTGCCTTCTCTCTCGACGGAATCCTCACTCGAAACCTTCCTTGAAAAATCTACCGCTCTCATTTTAGCAACCAATCATCGTGAATTCACAGAGCATCTTACTCCGGAGCTTCTCAAACAACATCACGTCGAAGTGATTGTGGACGGAAAAAATTGTCTCGACAAAGTCGCCTTTCTCGAAGCTGGCATTCGTTATAAAGGCATTGGTCGATAATCACTTCGTGAGAATAGCGCTCTCGACGTTTCCTACCGCATACCCATCTTCTCTCGATATATCGTCAATTTTGATTTTGTATGTTTTCACTCATCAAACATCTTCTGTGGCTCATCCATATCGGAGCAATCTTCTATTTTTCTCTGAAATACATTGGATACGATGTCAATTGGCACTATTTTGACACCCAGAAAAAAGCCTGCGAAGAGCGTTTGACTGAATGTCGCCAAAATCTCATCAGAACCGGAATAGAAGGCGCCAAAGAAACATGTGACTGGAAATGTGCTGATATAAGTCCAAAACTCCTTATACAAAAAAAAGAAGTTGCTCCGGAAAATACTTCCCCAGAAATGCCCGAACCCACGAAAATGCCAGAAAATGCTACAATAGAAACGCCATAACTCTAATATTACGCTATGCGTCTCATCATCAATATTCCCGCTTACAATGAAGAAGAGAAAATCCGAGAAACCATCAAGCGCATTCCCCGACATTTCGAAGGTATCGATGAAGTACTGGTACAAGTCGTTGATGATGGCTCCTCTGACCACACCGCTCAAGTCGCCAAAGAAGCCGGGGCCGATTTCGTTCTGCTTCATGGTATCAACCGGCGACTCGGAGTGATGTTTGCTACAGCCAGTGAAAATGCTCTCAAAGAAGGGGCTGATATCATGGTCAATATCGACGCGGATGGTCAGTTTGACCCCCAAGAGATAACCAAATTACTCCATCCTATTCTGACCAATCAGGCAGATATGGTCATTGGAGACCGATTCTCACAATCCACCGCAAAAAATATCCCCTGGATAAAAGACTTCTTTAATCGTCTCGGGGCTTCACTGGTCGGCTCCTTCCTCAATATTCGTACTGATGATCTCACCTGTGGATTCCGAGCACATACTCGCGAGACACTGCTTCGTCTCAACAATCCCGCTGGTTTTACCTATACTCAAGAAACCATTATTGATGCCATCGGAAAAAACCTTCGTGTGGTATGGATTCCAGTTCAGGTCACCTATTTCGCTGATCGAAAATCTAAAATCGTCAAAAGCGTGTACAGCTTCGTCAATAACAGCGCTCGCATTATTCTCAAAGCCGTCCGAGATGTTCGTCCTCTCAAATTCTTTGGTATCCCCGGCCTCATTCTGATTGTGGTTTCTCTTGGTCTCTTCGGCATATTTCTCGCCAATTATTTTCAGGACTTCAAAATTACTCCCTACCGAAACTATCTCCTTTTATCACTCGCTACTTTTGTTATCGGACTGCAGTTTTTCGTCTTCGCACTGATTGCTGACATGATTAAAACCAATCGCCGTCTAACCGAAGATATGATTTATCTCTTCAAGAAAGAGAAATACAAGCGATAAACACCCTACCGAACCATAAAATATGGCTGCTATGAGAATACTCTTTCTATCAAGAGCTTTCCCTCCGATTACGGGTGGCATCGAAAACCAAAATGCCGCTTTGGCCGAATGGCTCCCCAAATTTGCCGAAACAAAATTCATCATAAACCGTTCTGGGAAATTCGCTCTTCCTTGGTTTCTCCCCTTCGCTCTCCTCCGAGCTTGCGTTCTTATGTTCCGTTCAGATGTTCTCATTCTCGGCGATGGGGTACTCGCTATTGTGGGCGCAATTATTAAGGTTCTCTTCCCCAAAAAAACAGTTGTGACTGTTTTACACGGTTTAGACATCACCTATTCACTTCCTTTCTACCAACGTATTTGGATCCGTGGTTTTCTCCGTATGCTCGATGGATACCTCTGTGTGAGTGCACATACCAAAACACAAGCTATAGAACATGGCGTACATACTCACAAGTGTTTTGTAATCCCCAATGGCGTCGAAACCGAACGTTTTATAAGCAAGCGGAATCGTGACAGGCTTGAAACAATACTCGGTCGCTCATTGGAAGGAAAAATTGTTCTTCTCACCCTCGGCCGTCTCGCAAAACGCAAAGGAGTCGCCTGGTTCATACAAAAAGTACTTCCTCGACTCAATGGTAATATTCTCTACGTCGTGGCTGGATCGGGCCCAGAAGAACTCGCCATTCGTGAAGCAACCCGGATGACCAATCTTGAGGCACGTGTCATACTCCTCGGTCGCGTTTCACAAGATGATGCCCTCACGCTTCTCAACTCATCTGATATTTTTGTGCAACCCAATATTCGCGTCTCTGGAGATATGGAAGGATTTGGTATCGCGGTCATCGAAGCCGGTTCCGCTGGCCTTCCAGTGGTCGCATCAGACCTTGAGGGCTTGCGAGATGCTGTCAAACACGGAGAGAATGGTTTCCTGGTGAAACCAGAACAATCAGATGGTTTCGTTCAAACCATTAATGAACTCGCTGAGAATAACGATGAACGTCGTAGCTTCGGCGAGAAATCAGCGCGTTTCGTTGAGAACACTTTCCACTGGAATATGGTTGCCAAAAAATATATTGAAACACTGACAAAAATAATGAAGCAGTAGCTCTGCTTCCAGCGAAACCAACCCTATGATTCCTCTTCTTCAAGCCGTCCTCTTCTTTGGCGCACTCTTTCTCCTCTTGGGAGCTGGGTTTGTCACTTGGCGCTTCTTCTTCGCTTCTCATCAGCCTTCTTTTTTCATCGAAACACTCCTCTTTTCTTTCACGATTGGCATCGCGCTCATAGACTTCTTCATGCTGTTACTCGGAACCACGAATATCCCTTTGAGCGGACCCCTCATTGCTCTCTTTCTTCTCGCTATCCCTCTTGTTGGTGGTCTCATATGGTATTTCAAGTATCCTCGAGCGCCAGTAATTGATCAAACACGCTTTCAACCGCTTCTCCGGTCAAAATTTGAACGCCTTACCTTCTTCACTCTTTTTATCCTGACACTCTTTCTTAAGACATTCTATCTTTCTAATGCAATTGTTCCTACCGCGACCGATCTTGGTCATCATCTCTACTGGGCTAAAGTCATCACCGAAACCCATCATCTCCCCCTCTACCAAGAACGCAAGGTCATCGATCAGCCAGACAATATCCAGCTCTCTCAGCCAGAGCCAATTGCTGACTTTATTATCGGGGAGCATCTTCCGTTTGCCGCGCTTGCCCTTCTGACGGGTTCCGATTTTTTCTCGGCCTTTCCGGTTGTGTTTCTTTTCCTTGTCAATATCCTCAGTCTCCTCGCGCTCGTCGTCTTGGCGTATCGAATCGTCGCGACATCACCGCTCCATCAATTGATCCGTCCACAATTTGTTGCTCTTTCGGTACTCTTTCTGTGCGGACCGCTCTACACACTCGCTTCCCCTCAAGAAAAATTCGTTTCTGGCGGTGTCATCGGTAATGTCATGGGCAATCTCCTCATTCCTCTTATTCTCCTTCTCTTTCTTCGCGCATTTCAAGAAAAAGATTCTCGATTACTCGGCCTCGGTTTCCTTTTTTCCTTCACCCTCGCTTACACTCACCATCTTTCTGCCCTCATGCTCCTCTTTATTCTCGGAGGGAGCTTTCTCATTTTGACTGTCGGCTTTATCGGTCATTTACAAGCCCTCTTCTCTCGCATCACAAGCATTCTCTTTCGGCCAAATCCAATCGCCATTCTCCTCCTCTCGGGTATCTTTTTCTTTTTCGTAGCCATGCCCACCTATATCGAAACCCATGCTGTCGACACAGCTATCGGCACCCCGACTAAACTCACCCGTATCGGCCTCAACTTCAATCAAATAATCAGTGCGGCTGGCGAAGTTCGTTTCGCGCTGGGCATTGTTGGTATACTCCTCCTTCTTGCTGTCTTTCGTCGCTCTTTTTCATCCGGCTTATTACTCTCTTGGACTCTCATGTTATTTATTATGGCATTTCGTCCTGGCTGGTTATTTATCGATATTCCTTCGAATCGAATTGGCACATATCTTTCCTTTCCTATCGGAATTGTGGGCGCTATCGGACTCGCTTGGCTCGTCAATATTTTCCGCAGTCAAAAAAATTCCCTACTCTCCCTTCTCCTTCTTGTTACCCTGTTTGTCTATGCGTTCACCTCTGGCTTTACCGATAATGGGTACACTTTACTCGCTGCCCCAAAATCTGAAGCAACCCTCGAAACTTTTGCGGCAGCTCAATTTCTCGCTGAGAGAATTACTCCCGCTGATGTCATCCTCAAAGATCACAATTACATCGTCGCTGATGCCTGGATGAAACACTTTTTCATGCGAGACTACTTTTTTCCCCTCTCTCGGGGATATTTCAGTCGCTACGAAACGAATAGTCGTGAACGATGCACGCTCGACATGATTGCAATTCCCAATACACCTCGAGCGCAAGACTGCTTCCGGGGAACTGGTGTTAACTATATCGTTGTGAACCCTCAATTCGACGCCCCACAATTTACCAAATCACCTGATTTCTCTCGAGTCTATTCTTCTGATAAAATCCACATCTATGCGCGTTAATTCATTCTTCAAGCGTCATCTCTCTTCCTGCCTCATGGCTGGTCTCATCTTTTTTGCAGTCGCTTTCCTCTTCATGAAAAACGATCGGGAGCTCGACCCGAATTATCAAAAAAATTGGTGGACGCTCGCCTTCGCCACTCTCCCCGCCCCATCAAATCTCAGTTTCATAATCACCAACCACACCAACACAGAAAGTTTTACCTATACCGTCAAGAATGATTCCGCTCTCCTCGAAACTCAAGAAATACATGTTCCGAGAGGCGCGAGTCGTGTCATTCAACCAGAGTATATCAGAGAGAAGTCAGATACAACTGAAATCCCAGTCAGACGAGAAATCAGCGCTTGGCCAACCAACGATTCACAAAACATCTTTTCAATTTACCAACAGTAAACTCTTTTTCTCAAAAAAAACGTCCCCGCGAGTAGCAAGCTCCGGGGACAAGAACGCACATTCTGATTCACTCACTATTCTGCCGTGGCAGGATCTTCGTCTGATGATGAAACTTCAACCACAAGAAAAACGGGGTTCGTATTCTGCAGAAAGTCGTCCGAATCCACCGCCGGTACCAAGACGACGACCTGAGAGAATCCCCACTGAGAATGAGCAAAAGGCGGTCCGGCATAGTGCACGGAAAAAAGCAGTTCCCTCGGTCGGTCAAGGACACCTGATTCCTCAATCTCAGAATGCCGAGGAATCCTCTCGTCTTCCTTTCTGATTGGGTACAACACCAGCGTCAGGGTGTGCCCCCGAGCGATACGGTCCCAGCTCTCACCAGATTGGTCACAATTGGTCACCGTAAGTGGTTCCGAAAACAGGAGATACTGCGGAACCTGCCGATACGGCAGGTATTTGATTGCCCCTTCGAGATTCGGTAGCCAAACGACTGGTATGCCCATTGCCCGTTCAAATGCATGCACGAACGCCGTAATCAGGCTATTTTGTGAATCATACACTTCCGGCTGACAAGAAGTGAGAATAAACCACTGGGAGTCATCGGTCATATCGCGCGCTAGTTGTTGATTCCTTGTGGAATTATGCCTACGTTTCGGGGAGCACAGCCACGACAGCAACAGCCACCATCCTAGGCCAATAGCACCCCATCCCATCAGGATATAGTTTTCTTGCATGACACTCTCCTTCACAAAATGCATTGTTAAATAGACTGGTCTTCGTCTGCCATGTGCACCAACCACAAGACAGTTTATTACTCTAGCACAAAAATACGCACAGTCAATACACCGTATTTTTCTCTCTCCTCCGCATGGTATAATAAAAAATATCTTTTAATCCCATCCTTTATGAACGCAAAGATTTTCAAGGCCTATGATATTCGAGGTATTTATGGCACGGATTTTGATGAGCACGACGCCTATGCTATCGGTCGAGCGACCGTTGATTTTCTTGGGTGTCAACGTCTCGCCGTGGGACGAGATGCACGCGCCTCATCACCGGTACTGTTTGAAAGTTTCACTCGTGGGGCTCTGGAAGCCGGTGCGCATGTTCTTGATCTGGGTGTTATTACCACGCCCATGGTGTATTTTGCTGCTGGTCGCCTCGATGTTGATGCTGCTGTCTCCATCACCGCTTCACACAACCCTCCAGAATACAATGGCATGAAAATTTGCTTGCGAGGTGCGCTCCCCGTCGGCGAAACCTCCGGACTCTCTTCTATCCGTGATATCGCGCTCAAAGGAGAATTCAAAACACCCGAAACAGTGGGCTCTCTCACACCTGAAGATATCAAACCCGCGTATTACGGATTTTTTTCCTCTTTCGCTGAATTCAAAAATTGCCATTTCTCACTGGTTATTGACACGGCCAATGCCATGGGCGTACTCGAGCTTCCTATCTATGAGCAACTCTCAGAAAACCTCACCCTGACGCGTCTCTATGATGACCTAACCCATCCTTTCTCAGCGCATGAGGCAAATCCACTCAACACCCAAACGCTCGATGAGCTCCGAAAAAAAGTCGTCGAGCAAAAAGCGCATCTCGGTATCGCCTATGATGGAGATGCTGATCGCATCGGCTTCGTTGATGAAACCGGCCAAATCATCCCAATGGATCTCGTGACCGCTCTTCTGGCGAAGGAGGTGCTCAAGAAAAAACCAGGAAGCACCATCCTCTACGATCTTCGTTCTTCACGTTCCGTCAAAGAATTCATTGAAGAAAACGGCGGTCATGCTCTTGAGTGTCGAGTTGGACATGCTTTCATCAAGCAGCAGATGCGTGAAACCAGGGCGATTTTTGCCGGAGAGCTTTCTGGACATTACTACTTCGAAGAAAACTCCCTCGCCGAAGCCGGTACACTCCCAGCACTCCTCTTACTCAATCTCATGGCCGAAACCGGTCAGCCAATTTCTGCTCTCGTCGCCGAAACAAAGCGCTACTTTCATTCAGGAGAAATCAATAGCGAGGTGCGGGACAAGGAAGAGATTCTTGCCAAACTTCGCTTACACTATGCTGACGGTAAACAGCATGAACTCGACGGTCTCAAAGTCGATTATCCTGATTGGTGGTTTAATGTTCGACCATCCAATACCGAGCCCCTCCTCCGACTCAATCTCGAAGCGACGACTCCTGAGCAAATGAGTGTCAAACGGGACGAATTACTCGCACTCATACGTAGCTCATAATCCTACTCTTTTGAGAGCAGCTTATCGGTATCTCCGCTTTGGTATGCAGCCAAAAACTCTTCAGCACCCAACCCTACCGCTTGTTCCATTGACAAAAGAAGTTCACATACTGAGAGACGTTCGCTCTCACTCATATTTACTGCCTCTTCTTTTAGTGCTTGCTTGAGAGGATGCGACAAAACCGGGGAATTTATCACATTCTCTATAAATTCTATTTCAAGCATATAGGTGCATGATTACGATTACGGGAGTTTGAGACGAAAAATTACGCCAACCGCTGGATCGAGTTTTCCTTTCGCCATCCCAGTTATACTCTTACCGGGGTCAGCACCGAAAGTCAGTTCCCAACCGCCAGATTTGCTGCCTAGTGTATATTGCAATAACATGTTTCTTGCATTTAGACGACTCACATCAAATACAAGTGCCGCATTTTTCGCTTCCCCCTGAAAAATCGCTGATCCGCCGATCTCGTTTGCTCTACGTGTATTTTCAGCCATTAGACTCCTCACGGCGAGTGCTCTTATTTTATCCGCAAGCACCGCATCAGCAAACGCCACCGATCCAGACACCAAGAGATCACCTGTCTTCTGGATACTGCCGGTTGGATCAGCTCCAGTCACTTCAGCCACACGAGATAAAAGTCCTCTTACCTGCTCATGTGCCCAAGACATCGACTCCGATATATGCAGTACTCTCTCGGTTCTCGCAACGCGGGCATCAATTTCCTGCTCACCTGATGTACGAAAATCTCTCAAAGCACGAGCACGAGACTCCCCTTGCAGCCTATCTCTTCTTTCATAATACTGCTCATTGACCACCTCTGGATCCGCAGAAGGAACTTTTCCCTTCTGATATTCTGAAAACAATACTGTACGTCCGGGATTCTCCTCTACAGAAGTTGGATCACCTGCATTATCAGAAGTACTAGGTAACTCTGCTGGACTCTGAAATGACTCTGCCGGAAGCGAAGCCCTCCCGTTCTTATCAACGGAAATACTCGCATTTGCATTCGGAAGAGATGGCTCATACCGAATCACGGCAGTTGGTTCTGATTGAGGTGCCCCAGAAGTATCCGCTTGCGCATCTGGAAAAGCGAGTAGACCCACGGCTGCTGCCGTAGCAAAACGCTTTCTTTGAAGTAGCTTGCGTTTATTATCTTCCTCTATAGCAGACACTGGGTCAATTGGCGGTGACTCAGAATTCATACTTCTTATGATTTCAGATATTTTACTCTATTCTTTCAATAATTGACCCTAAACACATCAAACAAATTCATTATGCAGTTTTTTATTGATATTCACAAGAGAACCACTACGAGTTAAACCGTACCTTAGATGAAGAGTTCTTTTCTTGGAACGCATCGCTCATGAAAGACAACGTGTCCCGATTCAACCAAACCCTTATCGACTGGCTTCTTTGGTACAACGGTGAAAGACCACACTTTGCTCTTGGTCAACAGGCACCCTTTCGGTATATATTAGAGAGAGTTAATCCGTCGGACTGCCATATGTGGTGGACGCATACATCCTCTTGCTCAAAATTACTAAATCATATATACTCTTAGCTAAGCGTATGATAATCCGAGGAAACAGCTCTCACGCGATGAAGCGGCCAAAGCATGATGGCCTCTTCCCCAATTTCCGAATTGTTTCCTCCCTATCCCGATAATCGGGATTTTTTTTCGTCCATACGCACAGAATTCACTCTCGTTCTTTACTAACCCGATCAACCATCAAGGAGGTATTTGCTATGAGTTGCACCGTCGCCCCTCCCAAGAGCTGGGAACAGGAAATGAGAGACATTATCGAAAGCATGCCTACACGAGAAAATTGGCCTCGCGTCTGGTACGATAAAGCGTTCGATCGACTCACGGTCATGCTCAGTGGGAGCAATGATCGAAACACCTGGAGCCAAGAAGACGTCCTTCCTGGTTTCGACGTCCTTCTGCTCAGTCATCCCGCACTCAACGAAAACCCTTTCACTGGAATGACGTTCTCACGAGGAGTTCAGAGGATTGTCTGCCGTTTCTATCAAGAAAAATTTGGTGAACAATACGAGAGCTATCAGATACGACACAATGAGCGGCGGATTCTTACCACCGTCGCATGCATATTCCGTGCAGTCGTGGTGCAGCATGAACCAACTGAGCTCTCCATCCCCTATCTCGATCAGATCAATCTCATGCTCGAAAATGAGCCATATCTTGCAGTCCACATCCCGCTGTAGTTCACCCTCATCAACTTGAAGTCAGGAGACTCAAATGAATACCTCTTCTTCACCTTGCGCTTGCCCGCTGCTCGCAGACAAAAAAAATCTCCATCAGCATGACAAGTTGTGCAATGTACCAAGTACCCGAGTCCTCTTTCTTCAAGATCAACCGGGTCAGCTCTGTCACGATGAGACGAAGTGCTCTGTCTGTGCCCAATATCCTGAGAAAGCAGCCCAAGAAATAACGATCCAAGATCTGTCTGCGAGAAATCAATTGTCTATTCAAGAAAGAGCAGCCGTAGGCAGAGAGCGTGCGGCACAGGTATATGCTGCGATATTCGGAAATAGCGGCAATACATCTTCTGCATCCCGCTAGACAAGGCAGCCTCCTTAATTCCCAAGACACAGCCCCCCTTATCACTTTTCGAGACCGTCAACGCGCGGCCTCGTTTTCTTTTGCCTCTTCCTCCCGCCAAGCGAGAAGTCCTCCTTCGAGATTTTCTGTCTCAGTACCTGCTCTCGAGCAAATTTCCTGCGCCTGACTCGATCGTCCACCCGAACGACAAGAGAAAATCCAGCGCATCTGCTTTAGTGAATACCCTCTTTTTTCCGACCATACCTGAAGACGCTCCTGTATTTCTGCCTCTGGCAGTATACGAAGCACGCTCAAGGGGAAATTGACATAATACTGAGCCTCGAGTGATACCAGTGGTAACTCCATTACCTCATCATGCTCGCGAACATCAATAATACAAAAATCCTCTCTTCCTTGTGAAATAAGCCTTTTGATTTCACTTCGATGTATGTTTCTCATACCCCAAACCATCTTCCGTATTTGTCTTCTCTCGTGAAATACAAATTTACAAGTCCACAAACCCCACCCGCTCACGCACCACGCGCATCTTCGCGGCAGCCAATACTCGGGCCTGTTCGGCACCCTGACGCAACACCAGAGATACCTCCTCATCGGAAATGCTTGCCAAACGCTCCTGAAAAGGCACAAGAAATCCTATCACCACTTCCGCCAAATCTGTCTTAAAATCCCCAT